>JAANMU010000029.1_pt1 | contig 157178 bp, 115 predicted proteins | sample 7279701 | NCBI WGS metagenome assembly JAANMU01 (sample SAMN14094539, study PRJNA606508) | bioreactor metagenome | isolation source: A lab-scale SPAN reactor treating ammonium-rich wastewater day 57 | place: Ireland: Galway | collected 2017-03-13
CGAGCGAACCGACCAGAAAGGTCGCGCCGGCAATCCGCTGTCGCCGCCAGGCTGCCATGTTTCAGCTCCTTATGCCGAAGAAAGTCGCGAGTGAACCTTGCGCGGGAAGAGAACCAAAGTGTATGTGGTACCGCAAGTCGCGGCAAATGACTGCTGGTTTGCCAAGTTTATGTGTGCGGTTTGACGTCGGACGAGTACGTCGAGTTCCTCGAAATTTGCCGAAATTCCGAAAGAAAATCCCTGCCAGCGTGTGCGAGGGAACCAGCCAGTTCTTCCAACGACCGGTAGCCCTCAGCTGCCGTCCCCCATGATCGACCCCCGACAGACGATGGGGATCCGCCAAAACAGCAAGTGGGGGAAAAAGCTCGGGTTCTTTCACCCATCGACGCATGGATACGCCCAATGCCGGGTGGAAGCCACTAGACGCACTGTTTTGTACCACCAGCGATATCGTTACAATTCACGACTTGATGAGGAATGGGCTGTTACGGTCGGATTTGCCCCATTAAGGTGAAATGTAGCCTCAGTTTATCTGGGTATCTGAGAGTTTGTTCCTGGAATCGGCCGCAAGGCCACGTTGCCGGGCACAGCAAACCGTTTCGAGCACTCGAACTCATTGCCAGGCCAGCATTGAACGATTCCGAACGCCCAAACCGAGCCCGAACTTTGGCGATTGCCTACGCGCAACTGTTCCGCTTGCCCAATTTGTTTACTGCGTTTGCCGACGTTCTTTTGGGTTTTTTCATTTCGCACAACATTGGGGGACCGTATCCCACTCCATGGTTGGCACTGGTCATGCTGTTGGGGACAAGCGGCTTTCTCTATACGGCAGGCATGGTCCTCAACGATGTGTTCGATGCCGAAGTCGATGCCAGAGAGCGGCCCGACCGCCCGATTCCCTCGGGTCGTGTGCCGTGGGAAGTCGCGCAACTTATCGGATTCGAGTTCTTGATTGTCGGCACGGCGTTGGGCTGGGGGGTGAGTTGGCTCGATGGCGGTCTTCGAGCCGGATTACTGGCCACGATGCTGGCCGTCGCGATTCTGCTTTACGACAAAATACTCAAACGCACCCCGGTTGCTCCTTTGGTCATGGGAAGCTGCCGCTTTTTGAACGTGCTGCTCGGCATGAGCACCTTGGCCGGGCCGCTCGAAGCCTGGCACTATCTCATCGCCGCCGGGATTGGCGTATACATCGCCGGAGTAACCTGGTTCGCGCGGACCGAAGCTCGTGTGAGCAATCGATTTTTGCTTGGTTGGGGGGTGCTCGTCATGGCGCAGGGTATCGCGCTATTGGCGTGGTTCCCCTCCTGGCTCACCGATGTCTCGCTCCGGGCCACGCCCGAAGAAATCGCGTCGGAAATCGTCCGTTGGCAGTGGATGATGTCGTTGCTCGGCGCGCTCATTATTTGGCGGCCGTTGTGGGCAGTCATCGATCCAACCCCAAGACGCGTGCAATTCGCGGTGAAACATTGTCTGCTGTCGCTGATCGTGCTCGATGCGACGGTATGCCTTGTGGTGGGCGGTCGAATCGAAGGATTGGTCATTCTGCTGCTGTTGGTTCCGGCGGTGGGGTTGGGTTACCTGCTCAGCAGCAAGGCAATCACGTAGCCGCAACTTTCGCTGTCGCTACTGGTAAAGAAACAGCGGTACCGTGCTCTTGTGGACGAGTGAACGCGTCACCGAGCCCAAGAAGAATTCACGAATCGCCGATTTGCCGTAACAGCCCATCACGCACAGCGAGGCTTCCAACTCTTCGCACTGTTGCAGCACCGTGGCGGCAATATCGGTTCCCGAGCTTAGCACGTGCTTGTGAGCCTTGACCTCGTGAAACGAAAGGTAGTCGATCGCTCGGGAAGCACAGAGCTGGCCTGCCAGATTGTCGCTACTTGCCGTGACCACGTGCACCATCGGGGCCAGGCTCGCCAAACCGCTGATGCAAAATGCATGCAGCGCGCGGGCAGATTGCAAACTGCCGTCGTAAGCGACCACGACGGAAGAACCGGCGATGGGCCGCTCAGGCACGCAAATTACCGGTCGCGGAGGCGCTTTGAGCAAGGATTCCAGGGTTTCGGTTTCGCTGCCTTCGAGGCGGAAGTAGGTTTTTTGCCCAAGGAGGATGAGATCGTACCGTTGAGCTTCCAGCGAAATACTGGCAACCGGGTCGCCCACGTCTTCCAGCGGTTTGCTCGCCACACCCGCTTGGGCACAACGTATCGAAAAGTCTTCCAGGGCCTGCTCAATCCGGCGCGTCGCATTCTTGAGCCGGTTTTCGTCGAGCATGGACTTGAACGCACCGGCGCCGAGCGGAACGGGTTCTGGATGGCAAATTCCGGGCTGATTCACTACCCCCAGGCCGACAAGCAAGGCGTCGTGTTTCTTCGCCCAGACAATTCCCAATTCTACCGCCGCGCGGCTGTAACTCGATCCATCGATTCCGACCATAATTGATTTGAGCATGGTGCAAATCTCTTGTTTGCGGTTCAACTGCGTTCAATGGGTCTCAGATCCGCGGGTAAAGAAGGGAGGGCTTGCCGAGAGCAAATTGGCCTGCTCTACCGGGCGACTGCCATAAGAAGAACAACTGCAAGCGTTGATTACGTTTGACATTAAGAACTTTACCTCGCGTGGGGGAATGGGGCCGCTAGGCGCTTGCCAAGCTGTCAACTTATACTGCGGCTTCGCGCCCGTCCATTTGACCGACGGGTGTTTTGTTTTTTGCCCCCCCAAATTTTGTGGGGCCAGATCCCGGAGAGAGCGCAGCATGGTCGCGGATTCCCAGGCAAATACCTTGGTTTCGGAAAGCCTGGCCAGCCAAAAAGTGTTGGTTCTCGATTTTGGATCGCAGTATGCGCAGCTTATCGCCCGGCGGGTGCGAGAGTTGCATGTGTACTGCGAAATTGTGCGTCACGATCTCAGTGCCGAACGCATCCGCGAAATTGCCCCCATGGGACTGATTCTTTCCGGCGGACCGGCTAGCGTCTATTCGGATCGATCGCCGCGATGCGATCCGGAACTGTTTCGATTGGGCATTCCGGTTTTGGGCATTTGCTACGGCATGCAACTGGCTTGCGAAACATTGGGCGGGAAGGTGCAGAGCGTCGCGGCCCGAGAATATGGCCGGGCAGATTGCGAGATTCTCGCCGACGATGTCCTGTTTGAAGGCTTGCCAAATGTTATCGAAGTTTGGATGAGTCACGGAGATCAAGTCGCTCACGTTTCTGCCGAGTTTGTGCCGCTGGCCAAAACACCCACCTGTCCCGTGGCGGCCGTCAAGCATCTTAATCTTCCCGTGTATGGGCTGCAGTTTCATCCCGAAGTCACCCACACCCCCCTGGGACGCGAGGTGCTGGCCAATTTTGTCCGCAAAATTTGCGGTTGCCGAGCCAACTGGCGGCTCAGCGATTTTGCCGACCATGCGGTAGAGCAAATTCGGCAGCGCGTGGGCGACGGCAGGGTGATTTGCGGGCTATCGGGCGGAGTCGATTCGGCGGTCACCGCCGCGTTGCTGTATCGAGCACTGGGTTCGCAACTTTCTTGTATCCTGGTCGACAACGGCTTGCTGCGGCAAGACGAAGCGGCGGCCGTGGTTCGCGAGTTCAGCGATCATTTTCGCACCGATCTTCACGTCGTTAATGCCGAACAGCGGTTTCTCGATGCCCTGGCTGGCGTGACCGAACCGCAAGAAAAGCGCCGGCGGATCGGGCATTGCTTCATCGACTGCTTTGCGGAAGAAGCCGCGAAAATCGAGGATGCCCAGTTCCTCGCGCAGGGAACGCTTTATCCCGACGTGATCGAAAGCGGCGCCTCGCCCGACGGACCGGCGGCAACCATTAAGCTGCATCATAACGTGGGCGGATTGCCGGAGAATTTGTCGTTCAAATTGATCGAACCCCTACGCGACCTGTTCAAGGACGAGGTGCGCCGACTGGGATTGCAATTGGGATTGCCGGAAGACATTGTCTGGCGGCATCCCTTCCCCGGTCCGGGATTAGCCGTGCGCTGCCTGGGCGAGGTGACCAAGGAGCGGCTCGAACGATTGCGGCTGGCCGATTTCATCACCGTGGAGGAGATTCGCAAGGCCGGCTTGTATCGCCAGACTTCCCAGGTTTTCGCCGTGCTGCTGCCAGTGCAAAGCGTCGGAGTGATGGGCGACTCGCGCACCTACGCCGACACAGTCGCCGTCCGCGCCATCAATACCGAGGACTTCATGACGGCCGACTGGAGCCGGCTGCCCTACGATGTGCTGGCGCGAATTTCCACCCGCATCATCAATGAAGTGGCCGGCGTCAATCGCGTGGTCTACGACATCAGCAGTAAGCCACCGGCAACTATCGAATGGGAGTAGGTCATTGAGTCAGGAACGCGGCCAGAATGCTGCAAACGAATTGCTCCTGGAGACTTCTCGCTTTCGGGTCGTACGAAAACGCCGCGTCGACACGCGCGGTGTGGAATATCAGCGGGAGATTGTCGAACATCCCGGTGCGGTGGTGGTACTGCCGGTGCTCAATGACGGGCGAATCTGCCTGATCCGCAATTATCGTCTGGCCGTAGACGCTACCTTGATCGAACTTCCCGCAGGAACGCTCGAACCGGGCGAAGACCCCCGCTTGGCTGCTGCACGCGAGTTGAACGAAGAAACCGGCTACCAGGCGGGCGAGATCCATGCGGTAACGTCGTTTTGGATGTCCCCCGGCATTTTGAGCGAGCAGATGCATTTGTTCGTGGCCCGATCGCTCACATTGGGAAAACGCGATCTGCAAGATGGCGAGGAAATCGAAACCCTGTTGGCGGCGTGGGACGAGGTATTCGCGATGATACAAACCGGGCACATTTCCGACGCGAAGAGCCTTGCCGCTTTGCTCTATGTTGAACGGGTTTGCCCCAATTGGTTACGGTCTCGCCAGTAAGCCAGTCGTCTTTGAGGTCGGACGGATGCGACCCGTGGGGTTTGAAGCCCGCTGGACTCAGTGCCGAATAGGGCCCGAATTACCGATCGCGCCGGGATGTGGAACCCGCTTGCGTAATCTCGTTCGAGTCTCACCGCAAACGCTGTAATTTCGGGTATCGATCGCATGGGGCGAAAGCGGGTATACGGATGAAATCATTGGCGGGTGACACGTGGCGTTTCTCGTCCAGACTGTGCGGATTCGCACACGGTTTGTCGTATAGTCGCACAATGTGCATTTCTAACTGAGGAAATGGCGTGGAACAAATGGCCCAGATTCTTCCGGGCCAGGGCAATCGCGAGTTTCTGCCCCGTGGCACAGACTTTGCCTATACTTAGCAAAATAAACCAAATATTCCGCTCGAAACGCGGCAAAGACTCGCTCTAGTTTGGTGATTGATCATGACATCCACAAGCGTTCAATTGGACTTGCTGGTTGTGGACGACGACCCGGAGTTTCGCGACACGCTCCGCACTCGGTTCGCACGACGCGGCTTTGAAGTTCGCACCGCGGCATGCGGCGAAGAGGCGCTTTCACTCGCCGAGCGGCGAAATTTTGATGTCGCCATCTTCGACATGATGATGCCGGGGATGAATGGGCTGGAACTGCTCAAGCACTTCAAGACTGGGCATCCTGATTGCGAGGTCATCCTGCTCACGGGGCAAGGTTCGATTGAATCTGCCGTTGAGGCCATGAAGCTGGGCGCCTACGACTACCTGCAGAAGCCTTTTCCGCTGAAGGACCTGGAGGCCGTTGCAGCCAAGGCATACGAACGCCGCAACCTGCGACGCGAAAATACCCAGCTCAAAGCCATGCTTGAACGATCCCAGCCCTCTTCTGAAATGGTCGGCAATTCGCCCGCCATGCAAGAGATTGCCCGCTTGATTCAACGGGCGGCACCCAGCGATAAGGCCATTTTGATCTTGGGTGAAAGCGGCACGGGAAAAGAACTGGTGGCCCGGGCATTGCACCGCCAAAGTCGTCGGGCCGACAAACCCATGGTCACGATCAACTGCGCTGCGCTCCCTGAAACGCTCCTGGAAAGCGAGTTGTTTGGGCACGAAAAGGGCTCGTTCACCGGGGCGATCGCCTCGAAGCCGGGGCTGTTTGAGGTCGCCGACGGTGGCACGTTGTTTATCGACGAAATCGGCGAATTGCCAGGCTTGTTGCAAGCCAAACTGCTGCGGGTGCTCGAAGACGGTTCGATGCGCCGGATTGGGTCGCTGCAAGAACGCCGCGTGAACGTGCGTCTGCTGGCGGCGACCAATCGCGATCTCTACCAGGAAGTCGAGGCCAAGCGGTTTCGCGAAGACTTGTACTATCGAATCAACGTCATGTCGCTGGAATTGCCCCCGCTCCGCGATCGGCATGGGGACGTGCCCCTCTTGGTGGCGCGATTTCTGGGGCCGGGTTGGGAGATCGATCCGGCGGCGCTCGATGCCATGCAGCGGTATTCTTGGCCGGGCAATGTTCGCCAGTTGATCAACGCCATTGAGCGGGCCAAAATCCTTTGCGAGAGCGAGGTGATCACGCTCAAGGATTTGCCGCGAGAAGTCGCTTTTCCAGGCGCCGCCGCACCCAAGCCAAACAGCCAGGTCGACCTGGAAAACGTCGATGATCTGTCCATGATTCAACGCAGCAAGGTGGTGAAGGTGCTCCGTCGCGAAGCTGGCAACAAGTCGCGAGCCGCGCGGGCACTCGGCATTGATCGCCGCAAACTTTATCGGCTATTGGAGAAATATGCGATCGGCGATGCGGAATTATCTGAGTCCTGAACAAGACATGATTACCTTGTCATCCCCCCCCACAATCCCCCTTGAGGACCGTGCGCGTCACATGGGCTTGGAAGAAGCGGTGATTTCCCGCTACGGCGACCTACAGAGCTACGTCGGTTGGACATCTGCCGACGCCGAGCGACTGGCAGCCGCTGCTCCCCTGCTTGCGCCATGTTTTGCGGCATGGGTTGATGAGTTCTATCAGGAGATCCAACGGCATCCCCCGGTAAGTTCCGTCATCACTGGCGGCGAGGAGCAAGTCGCTCGGCTTAAACAAACGCTACGGCAATGGCTCGCCGAATTTTTCTCGGGAAAATACGACGAGTTTTACATCGCCCGGCGATGGGGCGTTGGTCTGCGGCATGTCGAAATTGGACTGCCGCAGGTCTACACCGTAGCGGCGGTTACCCGCCTGCGCAATGCCATGATCGTCGACCTCTGCACCCGCTGGCAGAAAGACAATGCGTCGATGGTACAGACGCTGCAATCGCTCAATAAATTGCTCGACCTCGATTTGGCGATTATTGGCGATGCGTACGAAAGCGAGTTTGTGCAACGCCAACAACTGGTCGAGCGCCGCCGTCTCGATGATATTCTGCACCGGGAGAAAGAACTGGCAGCCGGACTGCTGGCCCATGCTCAAGCGGCCGTGGTGGTGCTGGATCGGGCCGGATGTGTGCGACGCTGGAACCGCTTTCTCGAAACGCTGGTCGATACGAATGCTCCTGTCGGCATCGAGGGTCGCGATTGGTTCGACTGGTTTCTGGAGCCAAAAGAACGAGAAACCGCGAGAGCATTGCTATTGGGCGAAAAGTCGGCGGAAAGCGCCCAACTGTTTCACGCAACGTCAAAAATCCAGCTTTCCGGCAGAACATTCTATTTGCACTGGTCGGGCGGCCCCCTGCACGATGCCGGCGGTTCGCCGTTTGCCGTGCTCGCCATTGGGCAAGACGTTACCGCGCTTTACGATGCCCAGCAGCGATCGCTGCAAGCCGAGCGTCTCGCGGCGATTGGTCAAATGGCGACCGGTTTGGCGCACGAAAGCCGTGCCGCGTTGCAACGCATTGGCGCCAGCGCCGAAATGCTGGAGATGGAACTCGAAGACAACGAAACCGCGCTCACGTTGGTGTTCCGCATCCAGCAGGCGCAAATTCATTTGCATCGATTGCTCGACGAGGTTCGCAACTATGCGGCCCCGATTGTGTTGGATCGTTCGCCCTGCCGCATTACCGAAACCTGGCGCGAAGCCTGGGAACTCTTGCTCTCCCAGCGTCGCGGTCGGGACGCGCAACTGCGCGAACAACTCGAAACATCGGATTTGGTCATCGAAGCCGACCGTTTCCGACTCATTCAAGTCTTTCGCAACCTGCTCGATAATTCGCTCGCGGCAGCCAAGGACCCCGTGGAAATCGAGGTCCGTTGCGAATCCGCCGAACTGCACGGCAAGCCGGCGCTTCGCGTTTGCGTTCGAGACAATGGCCCTGGTTTGAATCCCGAACAGCGGCGGCGGATGTTCGAGCCCTTTTTCACCACCAAGCCCACGGGAACCGGGTTGGGCACCGCCATTGCCCAACGGTTGGTCGAAGCGCACGGCGGAACCGTAGTTTTGGGAACGAACGCCTCCTCGGGAGCCGAGATTATTGTGACGCTGCCTCGCCAACTCGCCTGAGGGACGAAACGGCGGTCGGTAGATTTTCTTTGCAAGTGTGGGATGAACTCTTTTCTGGTCATTTCTGCGATGCCTCACGCGCCGTCAGCTTCAGCAGTACCGGCAGCAGGGCCAGGTTGCCAAACATTCCCCCCAACATTGCCAATGCGACCAGCACCCCGAAGTAAACCGTGGGTATGAAGTCGCTGAAGCAAAGTGCCGAGAAGCCGACGATCAACGCCAGGGTCGAGAAGGTGACCGCCCTGCCCACGCTTTGTTGCACGCGATGCAGGGCGTCATTTACCGATAATCCGGCACGGCGCAGATTCTTGAACGCCAGAATGTAGTGGATGGAGGAATCGACGGCCAATCCCAGGCTGACGGCGGCGATCATCGCCGCGCCCATGTTGATGGGAAATTGCAGCCAGCCCATCAGGCCCGAGATCATGACAATCGGCAAGATGTTGGGTACCAACGCGACCAGGGCAAGTACAAAACTCCGAAATGCCAGGAGCATCATGCCGCCAATGGCCGCAATTGCGATCGAAAAGGTCACCCATTGATCGCGAATCATACTTTCGATCAGGTGGGCCAGCAGCACGAAGAACCCGGTTACTTCCACCGGCGACGTAACCCCAAACGATTCTGCCGCCGAGACGTGCGGAAGAATCGTGGCAGCTTCGCGGCCAAACGCTGCGTTGGATGCGAACTCTTCGTGGCAAATACGCTGCACGGCAGCAATCAGTTGCGCCTTGGCCTGGGCAGGTTGACGCTCGTAAGCTCGCAGAAGAATTCGCGTGTAGTAACGTCTGGGATAAGCAACAGCCGCGCTGCCCCCGGCCAGCACACCTCGGGCGGCCCACGCGGGATCTTCCCCGACCGCGGTGCCTACGGCGGCAGGCATGAGCGTCGAGAGCAGATTCAGCAGGCGTTGCGGCGGCATGTGGGCCAAAACGTTTTGACGTCCGCCCGCCAGCCAGGCCCCGGCCACGTAACTCAACTGCAGGGGATCGATCGGCGCTTCCATCAGCTTTCGAGGATCGATCTGCAGCGACATTTGGCGGGCGGCATCGAGCATGTCGGCCAGGCTCAGCACCTTGGTCAGGCCTGTGCGGGTTTCCAATGCATGAGGATCATAGTCGCCGGTCGACGTGTTTGCGGGCAGCGTTGCTCCTAGTTCGTCGCGCAATCGCTGCGATAGCTTTCGCAACGCATCCAGGTAGGCTTCGTCGATTTCGGCCGGGGCAGGGACAATGACATCCCACACGCCGGCCCCTCCCAGATTGTCTTCCACAAACGTATACGACCGGACGATATCGCTGCCTGCCCGAAAGTTTTTGGTGAAATCGGTTTCTACCTCGAGCCAGATTACACCGCTGGTGGCCAGGGCCCCTGCCGCCGTGATCGCGAGCAAAAAGCTCCATGGCCGACGTAGCACGCCATCCATCAGTCGTCGCAGCGCCTGGTGTACCCAGCGTTCGCCCCAGGCTTGCTGGGGATCGATATCGAATGTTCCAGCGAGCGCCAAGCCCGGCACGATCAGAGCGATGGCCAATAGTGACAGCAGCGCGCCCAGCATCATCATCAGGCCAAAATCTTGGACCGGTCCGACATTGGCGGCCAGTAACGAACTGAATCCCGCGGCGTCGGTGAGGCAGGTCCAGAAGATCGCAAACGCCAGCGCCGTCAACGCCGTCTGGAGAGCCGCCCGGGGGGAATCGCCCTCGCTGCGCGCTTCGCGAAACCGCACGATGATGTGAATGACGGTGGCAATGCCCACCACGGTGACAATGGCCCACAGCATCGAGCTGACCATGCTCAGGGGAATTCGGCTGCTCACCAGCAGCCCCTTGGTCCACAGCAGCGTGGCGTACACCACCGCCAGCGGGATCACTACCCAGCGCACGCTGCGGAAGCAAAGAATAATGGTCAGCATCAGCAGCACGCTCGCCACCTGTCCCAGACGCTGGCCATCTTGATCAATCAGCCGGAAACCTTCGACCACCATCACCGGTTCGCCGACCAGCACCCCGGTGGGGTCGTGCTCTTTGACCAGGCGGCGTAGTTCCAATACCGTGGCCTCGCGCTCGCTGGAACTGCGTCGGGGATCGAGCAGGCAAACCACCGCGGGCACTCGCCGCGCGGCATCAACCAGATAGCCTTCCAGTTGCGCGAGCAAGGCATCGCGTCCGGGGAGAGACGCGTCCAGAATTCCGATCCCCAGCGGCGTGCTGGTAAGGCTCATCACCGCCGGTTGCTCCGCTGCGGGAGAGAATTCCGCAAGATCAGGCCTCGCTGCGTCGCTCGGTCTGCCCGCGATCATGGCTACGCCGGCTACTTGGGAGAGGGACCGCGTCAGCCGTTCCAGCCGGCGATAGCCCGCGGGAGTCATCAACTGTTCGTCCACATAAGCGGCCAGAACGACTTCGTTTCCGCGGAACGCTCGTTTGAGCAGCAGATACGGCGGCAGCAACGGATCGTTGGCCGCAAACATATTCTCGACCGAGCGATCGAAGTCGAGTCGCGAGGCAGGTCGCCAACTCACGGCGGTGAGCAGTGCGGCCAACCCCAGCAGTGGCCATCGCCACGAAATCAAGAACTCCGCAATGCGCGACGGCATCCATTTCCCTTCGTGTGGCGAGCGTTGTTCGAAGCAACCATCCAACAACCGTTATGGCCGTGGCTTCCGTCGTTTCCGAGGGCGTTCTTGCTGGCCCAGGGCCGATTTGCTTCGCAGCAGATGGTGATAGTGCTGCGCGAAGCGGTGGGCCTCGTCGCGCACGTACTGGAGCAATCGCAGGGCAAACGCGTGTCGACTCAGTCGCAGCGGTTCGTCACGCCCCATCACAAAAATTTCTTCTTCCCGCTTGGCCAGCGAGATGACCAGCGGCGGATCGATCTCCATCGCTCGAAATGCCGCCAGTCCGGCATTCAGTTGGCCTTTGCCCCCATCGATCAAGAAGATGTCGGGGAACGCCTCTCCCTCATCGCTCAGGCGGCGAAACCTCCGTGCCACCACTTCATGGATGCTGGCGAAATCGTCGATGCCTTCCACGCTGCGGATACGGTACCGCTTATAGCCCGGCTTGAAAGGAAGGCCGTCGATAAACTGGACCAGGCTGGCCACGGTCTCGCCACCTCCCAGATGTGCGATGTCCACGCCCTCGATCCGCCGTGGCGTCTCGGGCAAGTGAAACACTTTTTTCAACCCGGCGAGTCCCTTTTGGGGATCGATGTAAAATACCTCGGGCTGGGCATGGGTATCGAGTTCTCCGCGATCGTCGAGTCGCTCGAGCAGACGAATTTCATCACGTAACCTCGCCGCCTTTTCAAACTGTAATTCTTGAGACGCGGCCAGCATCTCGGCCTTCATCTCTTGCAACAGCCGAATCTTGTTCCCCTCCAAAAACATCTTCAGACGGTTGATATCGCGCCGGTATTCCTCCTTGCTGATTCGCAGGTTGCAGGGCGCCGTGCATTGATTGATGCTGGCCAGCAAACAGGGTCGAAACCAGCGCCATTTTTCGTCGCCATCGTCAATATCCAGGCTGCACGTGCGAAACTTGAAGATCTTTTGCAACACTTGGATCGCGCCCCGCAGACTGCTCGCGCTGGGGAATGGACCATACAGCTTGGTTCCCCGCTCACTGGGTTCGCGCGTGAATTCCACGCGAGGAAAGTCCTCGCGGGTGTAGATCTCCAAGTAAGGAAACGTTTTGTCGTCTTTCAGTTCGATGTTGAACTTGGGTCGAACGTCCTTGATCAGTCGCGCTTCCATCAACAGGGCATCGACTTCGCTTTCCGCCGGGAGAAAGTCGATGTCGGCAATTTCCCGAACCAGATCGGCCGTGCGGCGATCGGTCAGGGCCGCTTTGAGAAAGTAACTACCGGCTCGCGCCCGGAGATTCTTGGCCTTGCCGACGTAGATCAAGCGCCCCGCGACGTCCTTCATTAAGTAAACGCCCGAAGTCGTGGGGAACTCGCGAACTTTGGCCGCCGCTCGGCGATATCCGAAAGTGTCCACCCCCGGCAAGTCTTCAGGTAGTTCCGCGCTATCCGCCAGATTCTCTTCCACGATGCTGGCTGCCGGCGTAGCAGTGGTTTCGGAAGCGGAGAGCAAAACAGCGGAATCTTCTGTCAGAACATCTTCCGAGAGGTCCCGCAGATCGGCCAAGGACTCGATCTCCTGACGTGCTAGCGTTTCACCTTCGCCGATCTCGTTAGCTGCCGCTGCAGAGGTTTCCTCTGTCGGTGCTGGAGGCGGCTTAGCCCTGGTTTTACGAGGCTTCTTGCTCATCGCCGGAAGTTTGCCGGGGGAAAAACTTAGGTCTGCATGGCAGGCTGCCGTCCGTATTCGGCAGGTGCCGGCACACAAACGGACGCGAACAAAATATCAGCCATCGTGGGCTTTTCTTTGCAAGTCCACTACTCCGATTCTACGTTTGCGAGCGGTCCTGGACAGGGGATGCCGCCGCGTTGCCGCGGCAATGGTCCCCACCCCCAACGTTTCAGCGGTTGTCCCGCGGCTCAATTCAGGGAGAATTGGCCATAATCCGCGAGCGGACTTTGTGTTTCTCAAGCGAAAATCGTAGTTGTTCATCTCCGAGAAGACCACGTGAGCAAGCCGATTCTGTTCGATCCCAGCGAATATCGCGAACTCACCACCGCCGACCAGGCGTTGTTGCAGCGAGGCTACCATAAAGCGATCGAAGCTCTGCGGCGGAATATTACGCCCAAGGGATTTTCCGCCTGCTCGCTCAACGACAATCAGGTGTATGGTACCGATGCCAATTATCGCAGTGTGTGGGCGCGGGATGGCAGTAAAACGGTGATTTGGACGTTGGACCTCGCCGACGACGATATTCGCGCCGCCCAGTTTCAAACGCTCCGCACCATCCTTTCGCATCAGGCCCCGGCGGGGCAACTGCCTGCCCACGTGCTTATCGATACCGACACGCCCGAATATGGCGGCGTGGGCGGCATTGCGGCCATCGATAGCGTGCTGTGGACGATCATTGCCGTATTTCGGTTTTGCCAGTTTACCGGCGACTGGTCCCTTACGGACGAATATGCCGAAGCTTTGCAGCGGGCCATGAATTGGCTCAGCGCTCACGACTCCAACAACAATGGCCTGCTCGAAATACCCGAGGCGGGCGACTGGACCGACCTGTTCGCGCGCAGCTACCACGTGCTGTACGACGAAGTGCTGTGGTTTCGCTGCCTGATTTGTTACGCGAAAATTCTCCGGCAGCGGGGAGACAACGATCGCGCCGCCGACTACGAAGCCTGGAGCGTCCACGTCCGGCGAATGATCCTCAAGACGTTCTGGCCCTCCACCCTGATCGATGCCACCGATAGCACGCGCTCCTTTGCCGACGTGCAATTCACCTTGGGCGATTCGCGTTACCTGGTGGCGCAAGTCTCGCCCTTCAGCTTCAGTTGGCGTTGCGATGTCTACGCCAACATTCTGGCATACCTGACAAATTTGATCGATCGCGAACGGGCCATGATGACCTTTCGCTTTTTATGGGGAGTTGGCGCCAACGACCCCTGGCCGGTGAAAAACCTCTATCCGCCGGTGCAAGCGGGCGATCCCGAATGGCGTAGCTATTTCACCGTGAATCTGTTGAACCTGCCCAGCCATTATCACAACGGCGGCATCTGGCCGTTCATCGGCGGCTTGTGGGTGCGATACATCCACAAACTGGGGATGGTCGACCTGGCTCGGCGAGAATTGGTCAACCTGGCCCACATGTGTTCGCATGGCGTGAGCCAGGAATGGGAATTCAACGAATGGCATCACGGCGTGACGGGGCGGGCAATGGGAAAGGCCTACCAGGCCTGGAGCGCGGCCAGTTTCATTAAAGCCTGCCATAGCCTGCACCTCGATCCCGAATCGATGGAAACGAACGAGTAACGGCGCTGGTGCATGCGGCTCCCCTGATAAAACGACGCTCCACGCAATGGCTCCCCCTTCACTCCGTGCGAGGACTCCCAGAACAAGCGGCGTGCCATGCCATGGACCAGGTGTTTGGCCTCCCACCCACTTGCCTCGCCGCGCCGCGTAGCATTTGATGGAGGTATTCCATCAGGTGAGGCTCCTCCTGGGCCCGGTATGTTTCGTTCCATTCGCAATCAGATATTGCTTCCGCTGGTTACCCTGCAGGTGGTGGCCATCGCCGCGGTTGCCATCACCACGGCGTCCCTGGCCGCTCGGCGAACTGGGGGGGAAATCATCGACCGCCTCAATAGTGTGGTCGCCTCGCTGGGTGACGCCAGTTTTCCCTTCACGTCAAGCGTGCTGGTGCGCATGCGAGGTTTGTCTGGAGCGCACTTCGTTGCCTACGATGAGGAAGGCCGGGTAATCGCGACCAGTTTTGTCGGCCTCAAAGACGCTCCGCCGGCATGGCGACTATTGCCCGCTTCGGCCCAATTGGAAAATCTGGGCGATTCACCGACGGTTTCGCTCGACGGAATTCGGTATTTCGCCGCTCCGGTGCGATCCTCTCCGCAATCCGGCGGGCGTTCGCTGCTGGTGCTGTATCCCGAAACCAATTGGCAGCAAGCCCGCCGCGAAGCAGCCCTGCCGTCATTGGCCCTGGGGGGCATCGTGCTCGGCTTGATGGTTCTGATCACCATTTGGGTTGTGCAGCGTATCAGCCGTCGATTGCACCAAGTGCAGCAACAGGTGGCCAGGATCGCCAGCGGAGACTTTCACGAAATGCCGGGTGGACACGGCGAAGTTGGCGGCGACGAAATCGACGATCTGATTCGTTCCGTCAATTGCCTGGGCGTCGATCTCCACGCCATGCAGCAGACCATTCTCCGCTCAGAGCGGTTGAAAATTCTGGCCCAACTCGCCGCCGGCATGGCCCATACCCTGCGCAACTCGCTCACCGGGGCGCGGCTGAGCGTGCAAGTGTACGCCAAGCGAAATCCTCCCCCCCCAGGAGATCAAAGCCTGGCCGTCGCCCTCCGGCAATTGGCCATGATGGAGGAGCAAGTTCGGGGACTGCTGGCGCTCGGAAAACTGGAGCGGCAGCCCCCTGAAAGGGTCGACCTCGCAGAATTGCTGCAAGAGGTGATGCTCCTGGTGCAACCCGCCGCCGAACACGCCAAGGTAAATCTCCAACTGGTGCCCTTGGATTTTCCTGTCGAAACCATGGGCGAATTGGCTGCCATTCGGGCGGCGGTCGTCAATCTCACCCTCAATGCCATCGAGGCCGCCGGCTCGCAAGGGCGTGTCGAACTGGCCACCGCCGTCGAGAACAATACGCCTGGGGGGCAAGTGGGCGTGGTAGTCAGCGACACCGGCCAGGGGCCGCCCCCCGAACTGGCGGAGTCGCTGATCGAGCCCTTCGTCACCAGCAAGGCCGAAGGCGTGGGGTTGGGTCTCGCGCTCGCCCAAGAGGTGGCCAGCAGCCACGGCGGCCGGTTATGCTGGACCAGAGAGAATGGCTGGACCCGCTTCCGGCTGACCCTGCCGCACACGAAAGCCACCGTATGAGCCGCATCCTGATTGTCGACGACGAAGAAAGCATTTGCTGGGCATTTCGTGAGTTTCTGACCGACGAAGGGCATGAAGTGAGCGTGGCCTCGTCGGCTGAAGAGGGACTGCAATTCGCTGCCCAAACTCCCCACGATGCCCTGTTGCTCGACGTTCGCCTGCCAGGCCTCGATGGCATTTCGGCCATGCGGCGATTTCAAGAAACCATGCAAGCGGCGCCCATCATTGTGATGACGGCGTTTGGCAATCTCGATACCGCGGTCCGGGCCATCGAAGGCGGTGCTTTTGACTACCTCACCAAGCCATTCGATCTGGATCGGGCGGCAGCAGTGATCGAACGTGCCCTCGAAGCAAAGGCCAATCGCACGCCCGAACCTGTTCCCGAGGACCTCCACGGCGAAACGTTGGTGGGCACTTCACCCGCCATCCAAGAATTGTTCAAGAACATTGCCTTGGCGGCCCAGGCCGACGTGCCGGTCCTCATTACCGGCGAAAGCGGCACGGGCAAAGAACTGGTGGCCCGGGCAATTCACCGCCACAGCACCCGCCGCGCCGGACCCTTCTTGCCGATTTGCCTGGCGGCATTGAGCCCCGGACTGGTCGAAGGCGAACTGTTCGGGCACGCGCGGGGATCGTTCACCGGCGCAGTGCAAGATCGGAAGGGGTTGCTCGAACTGGCTGCTGGCGGCACCGTGTTGCTCGACGAAATCGGCGACGTGCCCTTGCCGTTGCAAGTGAAACTGCTTCGGGCCATCGAACATCGCGAAGTCACTCCCGTGGGCGATGCTCGGCCCCGCGCCACCAATATTCGCGTACTGGCGGCCACCAACCGGCCCTTGCGCGAGCTGATTTCGGCCGGGGAATTTCGCGAGGATCTGTTTTATCGCTTGAGCGTGTTTCCCATCCACGTTCCCCCGCTGCGCGAGCGGCGCGAAGACATCCCGCAGCTGGCGGAGCATTTCCTGCGGCAATCGCAAGTCGCTGGACAAGAACGCGCCGCGCTCACCCCCGAGGCCGCCAAGGAACTGCAGTCTCGCCACTGGACCGGAAACGTTCGCGAATTGCGTAACGTGGTGGAACATGCCGCGATTGTTTCGCGAGGGCACGCCGTGCGACCCGAGCATCTGCTGGCTCCGCTCCCCGAGAGCGGGGGGGGCGGAGAACCTTCCCAGCAGTCTTTGCAGCATGGACTCGCTCAGTGGGCTCAAGAAGAGTCGCTCCATCTGGACGACCCAGCAGCCCAAGGTACGCTATACGAACGCTACTTGGAACTTGTGGAGCCGCCCCTGTTGAAGACCCTGCTCGAACGAACGCAGGGCAATCGAGCTGCCGCTTCCCAATGGCTGGGAATTCACCGCGCAACCCTGCGGCAGAAACTCAAGCGGTACGGCATCGATTAGAATCCGGTTGATATACATTGCTTTGGGCGAGGCACGGTCAAAGGCGTTTTCACTCTCCCGCGTCAACTTCCAACCTGGCATTGCATGGACGCAGGTGGCAGTCGTCCCCTACTGCCAGAACGACGTCTTGCAGCTCGTTAGAAAGGATCTTTATGAGCGTCGTTATGCGTTGTGCGCTGCTCTTGGTAGCCTCCAACGTGTTCATGACATTTGCCTGGTACGCGCACCTGCGCGATTTGGCGCATAAGCCGTGGTACATCGCGGCAATCATCAGTTGGGGAATAGCGCTTTTCGAATACCTGATTCAGGTGCCGGCCAACCGGGTTGGCTATACCGAATTGTCGCTGGCGCAGCTCAAGATTCTCCAAGAAGTGATCACCCTCAGCGTGTTCGTACCTTTCGCCTTATTTTATATGAAACAATCCCTGCGGTGGGATTTCCTTTGGGCAGCTTTGTGTCTGTGCGGAGCGGTTTATTTTATTTTCCGGCAGGCGCCGCCGTCGCATTGAATGGCCTCGGTACTCCGGAATTTCAACAGCATCGCCTGAGATCGCAACCTCGCAACGTCCCGGTGGCAGGTTGCTCGGGAGCGCCTTCAATAGCCGCTGGCGCAACCGTCCTTGCGAGGTTCCGTGGCGCCGTGCAGTACGCCGTTCTTCCAATCAATCCAAATACCCTGGTAGCCACCGAAACCTCCTCCGCCAACAAGTACCTGATGGCCGCGGCGTTCCAATTCCAAACGAGTTGATTCGGCAATTCCCGATTCCACTTGCACCACACCGGATCCATTTTGGGGAAGCCCTGTCGGAGTGGCGCTTCCCAGATGTCTTACTCGGGCGGCGTCGCCGGCCTGCTGCACGTTCATGCCAAAATCGATGATGTTCACCAGTACCTGTACGTGGCCCTGCGGCTGCATGTCGCCCCCCATCACTCCGAAACAAAAAACCGGCTGGCCCTCCCGCGTGACCATGGCCGGAATGATGGTATGAAACGGCCGCTTGTGCGGTTCCAGCCGATTCAAATGCGTGTCATCAAGGGCGAACAAGGCGCCGCGGTTTTGCAGGGCGAAACCCAGTTCGCCCGGAACCATCTGTGATCCAAACCCAAAATAGTTGCTCTGAATAAACGAGCAGCAATTGCGGTCCTTATCCACCACCGTTAAATACACCGTGTCGCCGTGGGTTAACTTGGGATCGCCTGCGGGAACGTCGTCGGCCGCCTTCGCGCGATCAATTCGCTTGCCCTGTCGCGCCGCATACTCCTTGCTGATCAATTCCGCTGTCGGCAATCGCTGCCCATGCGGATCGGCGTAGAATTTCGCTCGATCGGCGAAGGCCAACTTCTTGGCTTCGATCAGCAGGTGCAAGTACTCGGCACTGCCAGGCCCCATGCTGGCCACGTCGTAAGGCTCCAGCAAATTCAACATTTGCAGCGCGGCGATGCCTTGACCGTTGGGAGGCAGTTCCCACACCTGGTAACCGCGATAGGTTGTCGAAACAGGTTCGATCCATTCCGAGGTGTGCTCTTCAAAATCGCGGAGACTGAAGAATCCTCCCTCCCCCTGGCTGAACGCCACCACTTGCGAGGCGATCTTTCCGCGATAAAAAGCCGCAGGGCCTTCATCGGCGATCGCCCGATAGGTATCTGCCAGGCGTTCGTTGCGGAAGATTTCACCCGTCCGTGGAGCGCGATCGCCTGGCAAGAAAGTCCGCGCCGAATCGGGAAAACGGCTCAGTGAACGCTCCGCCGCCTGCCAGTACCTCGCGATGACTTCCGACACGGGAAAGCCATCCTGGGCCAAGGCAATCGAAGGCTCGAGCAAATCTTTCAGTGGCAGCGATCCAAAGCGTGCCCGCAAGTCTTCCCAGCCGGCGACGCAGCCAGGCACCGACCAAGACAGCGGGCCATGGTCGGGGATTTGTTCCAACCCCCGTTCGGCGAAGACTTGGCGATTGAGCGCAAAGGGGCTCCGGCCGCTACCATTAAGGCCATAGAGCTTTTGCGTCTTGTGATCCCAATAGATCACAAAGACATCGCCCCCAATTCCGCAACTCATGGGCTCCACCACGCCCAAGGCCGCGCTGGCCGCAATGGCCGCGTCGGCCGCGTTGCCGCCGCGCTGGAGAATTTCCACGCCGATGCGCACCGCATCGGGGTGACTGGTGGCTACCATGCCCCGACGAGCAAGCGTCACCGACCTGCTCTGATGCGGATTGTTGCCCGGCCGCTCGTAGCCTGGCGCCGGATACTTGGTCGCCGCTCCGACAGGCTCCGCGGCATCGATGGCGTCGCGCGGTTTCAAGGTGGAAATCCCTCCAATCAAGAACAGCAAGCCCAGAGTAATCCGCAACATTTGGTTCTCCTGCTGCTGGCGCATGAAATCGATCTCTTGCAGCGTTAATTCATCAGTGCGCCGCCGATCTCGGCGGGGATCGTCGGGCAAGTTCTCAGCCCCGATTCAGCGTCTCTCGAGTGGCGGCGATCCAACGATTCCATGTTCCTCCAGAAACTCCACGGCGCGCTGCATGGCCCCCACAAACAGTTCTTCGGTCCGCATCATGTAGCTATGGTTGCCGGGTTTATGGAGAATTAATTCGCAACGGTTGTTGGCCTTGCACATGGCCTCGGCGAAGGCCTTGGCCCCGACAACCGGCGTGACCGTGTCGCGCTCTCCATAAAACACAATCGTGGGAGGCAGCCCCGCGCGAACCTGGTGACGCGGCGACAATTCCCGCCAGCGTTCGCCCAAAAGCGCCTGGCCATATCCTTCATCCGAGGTGTCAATGACGGGTGAGAACAAGACCAGCGCCGCCGGCGTGCTCGAAACGTTAAAGTCTTCGCCGTCTTCGTTAATCTGCTGAAAAATGGCGGTGGCCGCGGCCAGATGTCCGCCGGCCGAACGTCCTCCCGCCACCAGTTTGTCGGCGTCAATGCCCAATTCCGCGGCGTGTTTCCGCAGATAGCGCACTGCGGAGCGGGCATCCTTCACGCTATCGAAGATGGTTGTGCCTTCTTCGGGTTTGTGAAAGCGGTAACGCATGCTGGAGCATACCCAGCCCCGTTTCGCAAAATAATCGCACAGCGGATACATGATCGTGGGCGTGCCTGCGACGAAGCCTCCGCCATGGATGAACAAAAAACAGGGACGGCGATCGCCGGGCTGGTGACCCTGTGGTTCAAACAGGTGCAAATCAAGGCGCCGTTCGCCCGCCGTCTTGTAAGTGACCACGCGCGTCGGCGACAGTTCGCGCGATCGGCCCGTGGCATAATCGGGCTTCTTGGCAGGGGGTGGATCGGCGGAGAGGAGCGAATCGGGATAAAGGCAAAAACCTGCCGCAAGCAGCAACGCAATTGGCGGAACACGACCGGTCGACTGCCGGCAGGTATGCAAATATTGCAATATCGACTTCATCACGAGGCGAGGCTCCACCAGTAAGAGAATGATCTCGGCAGCCGAGCGCGCACGGCCCTGGTGGCTCGGCACGCCCGTCGCCGATCTTATCCCCGATGCAGGCACGCCTCAACGAAATCTTGTCCCGGCGGGATTGCCTCGTGGAGGAATCGCCCAATTTTCCACGATCCACTTGGGGTATTCGCCGTGGCAAACGGCGAGCGAGCCCGACGTATGAATCGCAACCTCGCGCTACTCTCGGGTGATGAGCGAGACGCCGCTCTCCACAAAGTCTCGCGGCGCCGGCAAAAATGTGCCGCGGTGGTAGTTTCGTCGCACGGCATTGCCGTAAATATGAAGTGGACGATACGGACGCTGTGTGATTGGAGTCGATTGCAGGCGCTCGCGCTCGGCGCCTTGAGCGATGACCACGCCCCGCCAACCCGGTTCACGAGCCATTGCGGATACCGCCGTCATCATCGTTATCGTCGTTGCCATCGTTAAAATTGCCAGATATCCGCGCACGCGAACTCCTCCTTCGAACTCCCTTGGTAGTCTTTGTGCTTATTCTTGGAACCGTAGCACATGGTTTGCGCAATGTCGGAAAGTCCGAAGATGCGATCGGCCGCTGACTCGCGGCGATGTCGATTCTGCTGGCTGTCAGTGCAGATGCAGAAATAGCCGGCCGCAAGCAACCTGCTTGCGGCCGGCTATCCATGGGAATGATTGTTGTGGTCGGACTTCAGAACGTGATTCAAGTGTGAGACAATGACCCCGGGCGGCACGTCTGTCCCGGAAACTGTTATGGGAAAAGAGGGAATTCCGCCCGCCACATTTGCGGTGCGAAACTCGCTTATCGCCCATTTGCGTGGCTCAGTGGAAATAGCCCTCATAATCCCCAACACCGGCACCAAAATTCCCTGAACCGGCCGGGCGTCGATTCGAACTTGACGCGCTACACCTTCAAGAATTCCTGACCGGGCGTCCAGTTGCAGGGACACAGTTCGTCGGACTGAATGGCGTCTAGCACGCGCAGCACCTCTTGCACGTTCCGGCCCACGTTCAGGTTGTTGGCCGAGGCGTACTGGATGACTCCCTGCGGGTCCACGATGAAGGTTGCCCGCAGGCAGACCCCCGCGCCCGGTTCCAAAATTCCCAAGTCGGCCGCGAGTTTTTGCGCGCCGATGAGCGGGAATTTGAGCTTCGCCAAATCCTCGTGATTCTGGCACCACGCCAAATGGCAGAATTCGTTGTCGGTGCTGCCGCCGATCACCGCGGTGTCGCGATCAGAGAACTCCTTCAGCTTTTTGTTGAATTCGCTGATCTCCGTAGGGCAAACAAACGTGAAATCCTTTGGGTAAAAGAAATACACCGCCCATTTGCCGGCAAAGGTTTCATTGCTGAAATCTTGCAGGCTGTCCTTCTCTGGGCCAACGCATCCGCGAGTAGAATACGCGGGAAATTTCTGACCAACCGTCAACATGGACAAACTCCTTTCGTGTCGAAAACGATGAACAATTGTGTGGATTCAAGGAAGGGCAAAATCTTTCGAGGATGTGTCCGCAAGTCCCTCGGAATCAAGTTCCAGACATTCGCAAGACATGGCTAACGCGGTCAAACCGCCCGCGGCATCCCATCTCTCCGCTTTTCCCGCCGAAGTCGAGCGGCGAGCCACCAAACTAACCGATGAGACCGTTCATAAAAAGTGGCGGAACATTGGGCGCGACCCGGGTACACCAACTACCAAGCGTCGTTTGGTGCATCTTACGCCTGGACGTTCCATAAATGAAATACATAATTCCTATGGAATCCATAGGAGAATCTAATGGAAATGCATCAGTTGCAGTATTTCGTTCGCGTGGCCGAAGCCGGCAATTTCACCCGTGCCGCCGAAGCGTGCTTCGTCTCGCAGCCGTCGTTGAGCCAGGCCGTGCTCAAGCTCGAAAAAGAACTCGGTCAACCACTGTTTCAACGCCTGGGACGCAGGGTTCGCCTCACCGATGCCGGCCGTATTTTGCTCGACCGTGCCCAGCAGATACTTGCGCTCGTCGAAGATGCCCGAGCGCGGATCGGCGATTCATCCGACGCCGGCCGCATTGTGCTGGCCGCCATTCCCACCATCGCCCCATACTTTCTCCCCCAGTTGCTCAAGCAGTTTGTCCAGCATCACTCGGGAGCTTCCATCGACGTGCACGAAGAAGTCACGCAATCGGCCATCAAGCGGTTGCTCTCCGGCGAGCTCGACGTGGCCATTCTGGCCCTGCCGATCGACGAAATTCAACTTCAGGTGGAAAAACTGTGTGACGAAGAGCTTTGGCTGGTGCTCCCATCGGGGCATCCTCTGGCGGAGAAGAAGCGGGTGACGGTTCGCGACGTTGAAGACGAACCTTTCGTGCTGCTCAACGAAGCCCATTGCCTTTCAGACCAGGTGCTCAGCTTTTGCCGCCGCCGGTCTTTCCAACCCGTTGCCACGGGGCGCACCAACCAACTGGCAACCGTGCAAGAACTGGTCTCGCTCGGTCAGGGAATCTCGATGGTGCCGGAAATGGCCCGCCGCTTGGACCGGAGCAAAAGCCGGGTATATCGCTCGTTTGCCGGGGAAAAGCCCAAGCGAACGTTGGCCCTGGCCTGGCACAAGCAACGGTTCCAAAGCCGATTGGTGAAAGACTTCTGCCAGGCGGCCCACAGCCATGCCGTCCAGTTGTTGCGACGACCAGGATAGAATTTCGGCTATTGATGCAAGGTCCCGTTTCGCTCCATGAGCGGCGGTTTGTATCGGTTCTGCGATTTGAAGGGAATCGCACGGGAGGGCAATTCAGGGCGCCAAATGTTGCCGCCTTGCCACACCTGCCGTTGCCCTATGTTGCCGCAAATCAACCTGGGCCGGTCGGCTCCCGCAACGAGCTCAAATTGGCGCAAGTCTTTGCGCAGGTGGCATATCCCAGCGAAATGGCGCTCCGATTGCGCTGTGGCGATCCCCGCCGGAATCCTTCGGCATTGTGTTTGCCATTGGGTTCGGTCCAATGAATGGGCTGGCGAACGAAGTATCCCTTTCATGATTTGCACGCTACTTCCGCGTTTTCACACCGAGTACCTTAGCAGCGGATTCTATGCACGCGATCGAACTCATAATTTTGGCTGCGAAGTTGGCGTTGCAGGGCCGCACGACGATCCGGCTAGGCGGAACCTGGCCCAAACACCTGTTGAACGATTACTGGTGTTGTTCCAAGGTGCGGCTCGACCACTGGTACAGCGACCTGAAAGCACATCACGAGGCAAGTCAAAACCCCAACTGGCAATGTCGCCTGGCTTGGCCGCTGGTCGAAGAGATTTTGGCCAGTGAAGTGCTCACCCGGGTTTGGGCCGCTGCCGCAACAGCGCGAGACCGTCGCCAGCAGAGAGAAGATGCCGAGCCGCTGGTGCGAAGCATTCTGATCGGCCACATGGAGGCCAGAAACCGGGCCCTACGGCTGGTCCTTTACGCCCCTGGCGTCGATGCAGACGACGCCGTACAACTCAACCGGCTCCGCAACCAGGTGGAGCGGTGGACCGACTTGTTGATCGGTTCGCTGCTTAGCGATGCGGAGGTGAGCGATTTTGCCGTTGACCCGCTCAGGGCAAAGGACTTCGCCGACGACTTTTCACATCATGCCTCCCACGAAACCGCAGCCATGGGGGCCACGCTGCTGGCATCCCTCCGGCAAGGCTTTGCCGATTCGCTCGTGTCTCCGGAGGTTTATGGCGAGTTGAATCAGCAGATCTATTCCAGTATCAGGCAATGTTTCCGCGACGTGGATTGGCAGTCGTCCGTTTCCGATGAAACCGTGCCACCCTGGCTGGAGCGAATTCTCGAAACGACGGAAACCACCGAACAATTGTTGATGCTGCTGGAAGCCGACTTTGCTGGCCGGATCGGGGGCTCTTAACGGGAAGCCGTCGCGATCGTCGTTGGATCGATCACCGGACCAACGGATCGAGGCAGGACAAATTGCGGCAAGCAGCGGGCCTCGAGGATGTCGAGCTTCACTTCTTGGTAGGTCAGAACGCCTTGCGTATACGCTAAGAAGGCATTGAGCAGGCTGCTGCCCACCGCCAAATTGGTGAACAGAATTTGCGGCACGGTCTTCACTAGTTGGTCGCAGCCGAGTTCACCAGGGTGCCCTTTCGTGCTCGCGGCAATTTCCGGATGATAACGCGTGATGGGCACCGTGCGGTCGACTCCCTCCTGGCGAATATGGATCTGCACGTTGCCATAGGTGCCTCGCTGGACCGGTGGGTCCACTCCGTCATTGCCGGCGCTAAATAAGGCCACATTGTCCAGTTGTTGGCACCGCGCGCTCACGATCTTGCGGCTGACGTGATTGTCGACACAAAGCATTACTATATCTCGATTTTTGACGATGTCATTTACGTTCTCCTCTGCTACATAGGTCGGCATCGACGCCACCGTGACCTGGGTGCACCCGAGGCGCTCGATCGTTTCCGCCGCTTTGATCTCGGCTTTGTTGCCGAACGCCTGAAACGACATGCGGTGTGCATTGGCCGGTTCAAACGTGTCGCCATCGACCAGCACCAGTCGCACCGGACGCGCCAGGTAATTGAGATACATGGACAGGTACTCAAGCACCACGCAGCCAATACCGCCCAGGCCAATCAACTTGATGCGGCTACCCGCGGGCAGCAAGCTTTCGCACAAGGCCGGTGCAGATGCATCCGTTGATGCCGGGGAATGGAGAGATTTAGTATCGTTCATGGTCGCTTTCTCGATCGTTCGTTGCTTTGGTGGGGGAATGAAATCCCCACGACTTCCAATGAGAACGCTGCACTTCCACCTCGATCTGGTCGAGCCACGCTTGTGGAACGATCCGCCTGCGTTGCCGATAGCCCTGGAATAGGTGCGCGAAGTCGAGCGTAAAACGGTGCCCATCGAGGGCCACGGCCAGATAGCACTCGGGGGGTTCGTTCTCGATGCGCCCGATAATGACGTGGACCCCGTCGCGATATACTTCATCCTCTTTGTCTGTCCACGACGGCGTGCAGCCCATGTCGCCGTGACTATGGATGTCCCCCACGAGTGTCAGGTTGCGGGGGATATCGAGCGGGATTTCATAGGCCACGTCCATGGGCGAACGGTGCCCCGAATAGCTTTGCCACACCGTGGCCCGTTGCTTGGGTACGACGACCCGATACCTTTTGCGCGTGGCATCCCAATACAACAACACCACCGCCTCGGATTGAAATTGATAGAAGATGCATGAAAAAAATGCCACGATATATTCCAGCGTCGCCGCCGGCACCAGGGGAAAGCGAACCAGGCAACTCGCTTCATGCTCGGCCAGTGCCCTAGGTTTTCTCTTGGCGGGCACGTCGCTTTGAAAGAACGCATGGTTTCGACAGAAAAACAGGCCATTCTGTGCCAGCAGGTAAAACTCGGGATCGGCAGGGCGCGACATATCCTCGGCCGTTTTTAGATAGACGGGAATGGCCATGATTCAATGCTCCAACATTTGAGAGTGGATGGATGGCGACCGGCCCAACAAGAAACGTTCACGGCTTGCAGCGGATGACTGTTCTGAGGGTCCTGCGAGACTCGGCTCTTGCAGTCGAAGCCCCTACTGTTTGGCGCCTTGCATGAAGTTAAGCAACCGCGACAACAGTCCTTGCCCGCCGCCTGCCACGGACGGAACCGGAACTGAGGCCTGCGTAACCGCCGACTCTTGCAATAGGGCGTCGATCATTTGGCCGGCATTGAGCGGCGCCGCCGCCCATGCGACATCGAGGGCCATGGCCTCGTTCTTCGCGGTTGCCGACTCCCAAGCCTCCACGGGGCAGATTTGTGGGTTGTCGCGCTGCTCGGAGTGCCAGCTTGCCCCCTCATGCCTTTCACTCGAGCGATTGAATGCAGAATTCCAACAATGGTTGAGCAACGCCTCCAATTGCTCGGTCCACTTCATATGCGGTTCGAGCTTCAAGTGCTGTGTGCAGATCCAGGCACCCGCGCGCCCGGTGCGCTGTACTTTCGAAATATTCAACAAGGCGGGGTAACACAGCGCATCGCTGCGGTCGCGGAGCGGCGCGTTGCGAAAATAGAGTTCGTTGTTCGAGGTCAAAAACAAACGATCGCGCTGTTGGCAGTACACCGCAAAGGTGATCGAGTATGGCATGCTCAACCGCACGTAACGGTACTCAACACCCGGCCCATAGTCCTGCGGCGAACTGGCCGTGATCCATCGCAATCGCCGGACATGCGGGGGCATTTGATGCACCACAACCAGGAACGGGTTTCGCCACTCGACAAACTTCACCCCATCGGGCATCGCCGCGGTTCCCAGCGGCGGAACCCAGTCCTTTTTCAGCATTTCAACCAGGTCGGACTCGGGCCGTTCCAGCCGGCTCCCCTCTTCCGTGGTCAGCGAAAGCGTGCCGTTTGCCAACAGGAGTTGATCGGTCATGCGTGAGACTCCAATCCAAGGTGGGGGCGCGGGCCGCTGCGACGCGTTCGTACCATGGCGTCAATTCCCGAATGAAACCAGGCAGTGGGAATGAGAGCCAACTAGAGAGCAGCGGGACGCAGAAAGCGCGCTTAACCCTTTTCTCCCGAATGCTTCACAAAATTGAGCACCTGGCCTTCAGCCAGCACGGTGTCTTCATCTACCTCGTTGCCGTCGACCACCGCCAGTGCGTCGGGCGCGAGGTTCATGCGTTCTTCGAGCTCGGCCCGCGCCTGGCGAACTGTCATGCCCGCCAGTGGCATGCTGTGCGCATAGACGCCGTGAATGACTTCCACCACCCCCGTGCTTTCGGTTGCAGTGGATGCGCCGCCGGCGAAATCATCGGGATCCCCATTCGGGCCGAGGTTCAATTGGGCATGACGGAATTGTTCGTGTGACATGATAAATGCCTTTCTGAAAAGGAGGCGGTCAGGATGGAAAGGAATCGAGATCGCGGATCGACGCGGCAATTCAACGATTTAACGAACAGGGTGAATTCCCGAGTTGAGAACACCGTGTGACTCGGTCAGTGACAAATTCCGGGTTACATAAAATTGGCGAGTGGTCGCGGCATTCCTCGATTGCACATTCAAAATACGGGGCAGGCCATTGGCTTTTGGTAGCACGTTTCAACTTCACGAACGTTCGGGGTCTCCCTCCCGGGGCTCACGGCCCTGCTCGTTGAACGCGTCAACTTTGCCGACCTGCTCCGCCAGGAAGTACACGTCATCGGGGCCGATGGCATCCGATTGCCTCCATCTCGAGATCGCCAGCACTTCGTTGAATAGGCGAACCACCTCGCCAGGATTGCCTTCGCCGTGACGGTGCCCCTGCTGAATGACGACAGACAGTGTTTGCGGATTGACCGTATGCGGCGCTTCAGCCAATTCGGCCAATCGCGCATGAACGAGTGCTTGCAACTCGAATCGGCACAGGCCAGGTACCGGGAGAATGCGCGATCGGTGCTCCAGGCTCTTGCTATGAGCCAACCAGCCGGGCGCAACTTCCGCGCGAGCGATTCCCAGCAGCATGACCCCCGCGTCGAGCGCATTGCACAAAATTGACGCCACCGCCGGCGAACGCCCCATCGCCAGGTCCAACTGCTCAATGATCAATAGCGTTCGCGGAAGTTGCCGGGCTTCGTTGAGCAATCGGCGAAATCGATCGTCGCGATCAGGCCACAGCACCGCGCCACAAACCAGCTCGGCGGCCTGAACTTCAAGCACCTGCTGCACCAAACCGCGTCGCAGAAATTCGCCTGCCACGCGATGGGCGATAAATGTCTTGCCCATGCCGCTGGCGCCGCTGAGCACAGGCAGCAGCGGCGGACGAGCAAGCAGCGAAACCGCAGCCAAATCGGCCGTTTCGCGCTGGCCCGCCGAAAGCTCGCCGGGATTGCTGCGTAGGCGCTTTTGCGTGAGGGGCTCTCCATAGGCGGCAAGCAGCGTCGAAAAATCCCCGGCGAGTCTCATTGTTTCGGGGTCGGCCGCCTCGTCTTCACCGTGATGTTGCACCTGCTGTTGCCTTGGCAGCGGAGTGTCGGCAGGCGGGCTTTGTTGGTTGAGCAGCGGGCTGGCGAGCCAGGCCAAGGCCAAACGCAACGCATGGTTCAAATCTCCTCGCACGGATTGCGGCGGCGTCAGCATTTGCCACCGTCGCCGGTGCGCGCCCTGGAAGAGTTGCCGTTTGCGGGCATCGTTCCCGCGATATTCAATATCGTCGTCAATAAAGATCTCCCAGCGTGCCGACGCACCACCGGCTTGTCGCTGGCGCAGCAGCAGGTTGGTGCGCGGCTTGGTGAAATCGGTTCCCACATTTACCGCATTGCATTGAATCATGTGTTCGCGCGGCTCAAACACGTGGACCTGCCATTGCGCGAACAACTTCGTCAAACGGCCATCAAGCTGCTGCAACAAGGACATGGCGTGCTCCCGGATTCATTCGGTTCGTCGAGACTTTTCCACAAGTCGCGGAATCGTCCCCCATCGTGTTTGTGTCTAATGGACTTCGCTGCGGCGCAATCAGTTCGCCGCCTGGAGCAGGGGGCCTCCCGATTTGCGAAGCCGGCGAATGTTGGCCACCGTGGTATGCTCGGGCAAACTGAGATAATCGTGTACGTTATGTGCCGTCAGATTTTCGGCAATGCCGTCGATTGCGTGGCGAAGCGACTGGACCATTCGGGCCGGGCTTAAACCCAGTACCGGTCCGTCGATTCCCTGCTCGTGAAGACGGTCGGTGGCAAACACCAGTTCATCAATAGCAGCAGCCACCGCTTGTTCGACCACGGCTCCCGTGAGAAAGTCGCGGCGGTGCTTGTGCAGGCGAGTGCCGTCGCGAAGCGTGATTTCCACCACGGCATCGTCCTCAGCGCCCGTTGAGTACATGGCGGCCACCACGCGATCGATCAACTCGCGGCGGCCATCGGCCGGGCTGCCATTCTCCGCTGCGTGGCCGTTCTCCGAGGCATAGGGGTAGCCTGGCTTGAGTTTCTTGTTCAGCACCGCCACCAAGCCCTGGCGGTCCAGACGTTGGAATGGGGCCTGAATGGCGCCCAGTCTGCGATACATTGCCGAATCGATCATGTCCGGGCGGTTGGACGTGGTGATCCACATAATGGGCAACTGGGACAAATCATCGGTGGGATCGTCCATTCGTTGCAGCAGCGTGCCCAGTGTGCGGTCGTACACGCCTCCGTCATGCTCGCCCCGTCGTTTGGCCAGGCCCTCGGCTTCTTCCAGGATCACGGTTACGGGCAGTTTGCACGTGCTGCCGTCGGCGGTGGTGAACTCTTGTCCTGCCAGGTACTGGATATCGTCGAAGAGTTCCTCGATGTTTTTGTCGGTGCGGCCATACCACTCCGAAAGCAGTTCCGCGGTCTTTACGCGAACCACGCGACTGGGAATATCGGTGCGGCCCACCCGTTCTTGCAGCATTTGATGGCTCAGGTGCAAGAACGCGCGAATGGCCAGCGTCTTTCCCGTGCCGCTGGGGCCGGTCATCATCACCGCCACCCGAGGCCGCAATTCGTACCGCTGCAATAAGTCCTGGCGAAACAGCATCACGTGAAAACGTCGCAACATGTAACCCAGCACCCAATGCGGGTTGCCGATGTCGCGGCTGGGAATCACCTCGGGCACCTTCGAGCTGTCGATGAACCGGTGGCTGCGATCCTTGGTTGCGGGCAACACCCCGAACGCGAATTGGCGGTTTGGGCAAATCAACACCCGATCACCGCGGCGCAAGCCGGCGGTGTCCAGAGTCTCAATGACGTTTTTTGCCGCATAGACGACAATCGACTCTTCGTGGAGCGAAACCTCCAGCAAGTTCGATTCCGGCAAACGGCGCAAGAATGTTGCTTCGCGGCCGACCCGGGGCACGTCTCGCCCCGAGCCTACGATCGCGGCGCCTTTGGCGTCGAGATAAACGGTCATGCCCAGTCCGAGCTCTTCCGCGTTCACCTGCGGCGAAAGCAGCGGGAACCGCTCATGTCCGTCGGGCGTGATCACGTGCACTCGGGGCAACAGGCCCATCTTCCCTTCCTCGAGAATCTCCACAAACGAGGCAGGTCGCCAAGGGCCTTCCTGCAACTCATTCAACGCCTGTTCCAACGCTTGCCGCGCCTTGGTCAGATCTTCCGAGGCTCCCTGCTGGGCGACAGCTTCAAAGAAGCACGTCAGAAACTGCTGGTGCTCTACCGAACCTTCCGGTTGCTGCTTGCAAAACTCGGCGAGCATTTTGGCACGCATCGAGGCGGGCCGGTTCTTGTCCAAAAAGATCTGCAGCAAGTGGTCCATGCCAGGGGCCAGGGGGCTGCTTGGGGAACTCGGTTGAGTCATCGATCATGCTCCTGCGGTCTAGGGCTAAGGTCCTGACATGCGAATAATGGCGTGGTCGCCCGCGCATGAATGGTTTACGTACCCGGGGGTTGGTTTTTGAGCACGCGCAGGCCGCGCGGCCTGAGTCCGCCGTTCTGCAGTCCATACAGCCGCCAGTCTTCCTCGTCTCGCGCGTTCCAGCCCCAGACGAGGAGCACCGCCCATGGCTGGCCTGCAAACACACAACGATGCCAAAGGTGATCGTCGCTACTGGCCACAGCCGTGGTCCGCGTGCAGTGATCCAGCAAATGGCACGCCTCGCACGCGCGATTGCCGTGGCTGTCGGCTTCGGGTTGAAAGTTGTGGCCATGCACCGATCCGACAATGATTTCCTGCGGACGGTTCAATCGGCGGCGGCGCATCTGCAATCGTTGACGCACGCCCCCCCACGTCTGGTCCGAAAAGGTCACCGAGAACTTTTCTTCCTCCGCGTGTTCCGCTTCCAGGCAGGCATCCAACAGCAGAAACATCTCCGGCGAGCGGGTGTCTCGGCATAAACGACCCGTCCAAACGGCTGCCGACTCGCGCTCGCCGCCACGGCGGGCCAATTCGCGTCCTTCTTCCCAAACCTGGCTGGCTACAAAGACCGGCAATCGCGATTCGCCTGCTTCGTCGTCGTCCGAGGGTTTTCCGCCGCGATAAAGCGGCTCGCTATGGGTCACGAAGTCTTCCAGCGGCAATTCCTCGATCAGCAGCGTCTCGCTGCGGTTTTTGCATGTGAAAGCTTCAGACCGTTCTTCGTGGGATTCCACAATCTCAGCCGGCTCGGATGGCGTTGATTCGCCATGGCCGGTCGTCAGGAAGTATTCGTACGGCTCGTCGATCTCGAGCAGGCCCTCTCGCACGAGTCGCAAGACTTCAGTCTGGGCCAGGCGGTCGAGGCTCTTGACCGAGAATTGCTTGCGAAAACTGGCTGGCGCCGACGCCAGCTCCAGCCAAAAACCAGCAAGACGATCGCGATCGACCTTGGCGCTGGTATGCACCGCGAGTTTCAGCGACGACAAATCGGGAGGCAATTGGCCCGCCCGCATTCCGGCTAGCCATGTTTCATCGCGAAGGTAAGTAAGGTCGCTCATCGATACCGGAACGCGCGAAAGCCAACGGCGGTCGTCATCGCCTTTCAAAATCGCGATGGCCAGCGTGGTACCTGTTGATTGAGTAGGACGCGTCGTCGTGCTCACGTGGTGCACTCCTGTTTTTTTCGGGAGGGCCAAATTGCCGTCCAAAAAGTCGCTTTACCAAGCAGAAACGTGCTGGATTGTCATGGTGAATGATTAGAAGGAGACATTCCCAAAATCTCGTTCGACGCCCAATGAATTGGAGAGGTCGGCTGTGCAGGCAGGCGGTATGTCGCGGCGAATACGGAGCGCCGCTTCTCTTGCTGCCGCCCGCGTTGCACAGCCGGTCCCCGTTTGCATGCCGGCCGATCATCCGTCGGCCGAGGGGACTACCCCAGGTGGACTTTTGGGGTGAGGACGAGCTTCGCCCCCAAATCCACCTGATTCCCCAATGGCGCATCGTCGACCAGCATCTTCGCCCGCGTGTCGTCGCGCAAGGCGTAGGGAATGTTGGTCGGCAGATCCATCAAGCTGGCAATCGACGTCGCTACGTCGCTCACCGAGCGATGGCCATCCACATTCTCAAAATCGAGCGTGTGGAGGCCCGTGACATCGCTCACGGAAAAACTCAATGGATCGACCATCGATGCGCGCTGCGGAGTTTGGGTTGTCATGGCATCCCTCCTTCCAGGCATCATCACGGCCAGAACGCCCCGCGCACGCCGCGCGGAGAACCTCGTTCCAACTTGCACTCGCGAGTTCTTGAATCCGGCTGCTATATTTGCATCGCCCCGGCGGTTTGGGAGCCTCGGGCAGAAGTTTCTTCATCAGCGGCAATTGCCGAATTGTCATCGCCGCTAACCCGGGCTGGCGGTAGCACGCGGTCGCGCTCGCGCATCAAGTCGCTGAACTGCTCCGCCAGTTGTTGTTGTGCTGGATCGGCCAGGATTTGTAGCTCGAGCCCCAGTCGCCGCAGCACCAGTTCCAGGCTGGCCATCGTCATGGCAATGGTGCTGTCCCACAGGGCGGCACAGGCGGGACGCCCCAACTCCGCTGGCAAACCGGTCAGATCTACCTGGGCTCCCACGCTCAACGCCTGGTCTTCAAGCTTCCAGATCAATCGTGCGAGCCGAGTGTGATCGTTGGCTTGCTGAACCAGGCTCAGCATGGCCGCCGTCGCGGGCGGGGATAATTTTGCAAAACGGCCCAGATGCATCGAAAACCTCAAGCGACCGCGGCCAACGGCCGCTTTCACTTGCAGGTCGCAGCCGCGCCGCTTGAGCGACGTTCGCAGATCTCCGTGTTCGTCAATGGCCGCTTCGTGTCCCAAGTCTGCCAGCCGGCGAAGCAACTCGTCGACGGGCGGCGGCGTCCACTCGCTCCAGGGATGAAGCTCACATTGCTCGCCTGTCGCCTTGGTTTCGCCGTTGAACCTGGTCAGGTCGTCGCGCAGATCGGCCAGGGACTGCAACTGCCCGTAGTCGCTCGACAACTCGCGCAACTCGCCGAGCAAGTCCGCGAAATCTTGCGACCGGACGGGATCGAGATCGGCGTTATCCAGCCACTTTCCCACGAAGAATTCCACGTGCAACGCGTGGCCATCGCGAGTGCGCACGCCTTTGATTGGCCCCAGCCAAGCGTCTTGAACGTCGCAGGGCGACGCGCCCGTGATCAGCAACAATTGCTCAGTCCGCCGCAAACTTCCATCGAGCGAAACCGTCCATCCATGCTGCGCTTCCGCCGCCGCCGAAATGCGTGCCGGCTTCCGCGCCTGCTGCCGGGAACGATTGGACAAGTTCACAGTTGCCATATACCAGGTGCTCCAGCATGAGGTGGGGACCATTCATCGCACAGCCCAGCCGATGTCAGCGGGCAATATTCCGGGTGGACACGGTAGAACTCGCAAGCCTCGTGGTTCATTACCCCGTCCGGGTCGGATTCATCCAACGCGTAGTCTTGAAGGCAAAGCGCTTCGTATGCGCTGCACACCAGTTGCTTGGGCTGCACGCCGGGGGCAACTTTGCCCAGACAGATCGCGCCGCGCAGTGCGGGGCGCATGTTGGGATGGAACGGATCCAGCGGCGACACCAGGCCGACGGGCGCCCAACCGGGAGGCGACTCCCACCGCCACGTTTCTTCGTAACGCAGATGAAATACCGCTCCGCTGCCAACGACTAGTTGCTCGTCGCGCGGCCATCGAGGTACCGGCATGCGAATCCCATAGACCGCGTCGAGTTCGCCCTCCAACAACAGCTCCAAAACTTGCATTCGCGGAGACGCATTGGCCAAGGACAGCAGGCTTTCCGCCGCCTGCCGCTTCCACGCGCGCCAGCTTCGATTCCCGCTGTTGCTGGCTAGTGCCCGCTCCAAAAGCTGGGCATGCCATTGCTGCTTGGTCAGCGGCTCGCCTTGCACGGCTTGCTCAACGTGTTGCTGAACCGGATTCATGAGTTGCCTCGGTGGTTGGCCTGTTCTGGTCGTCAAGGTCACATGGGGTACGGCAGGTTGATGCGATTTTGAACTGCAAATGGCAAATGTTTTCTTTTTCGCCGCCCCTCTCCGAAGGATCGGCGAAGCCGCAAGTGGTTTGTCACCACTTACATGTCCGATGCAGCAGCAGCGGCCCCACAAAACACCACACCTGGCGATCTGCGTACTCCAGGGCGATGCCGGCCCCCGACGGCAGTCCAAGTTGGCTGAGTGGTGTGTCTCGCAGATGCTGCACTTCGCTGCTGGTAAGGGTGCTCCGCACTCCCGAAGGTACGGCCGTCGCAATGGTCTGCTGCAAACGCCATTGCGTGCCCACGCGGCCGAATTGCGCCACGCTGAAGGTATTCCCCAGCTCGTCCACCGCCTGGCGTACCCACGGGATTTCCGATCGCACCACAAGCTGCGGCGTCCCCAGCGCCGCCACGGCCTCGCTACCGAGGTGGCGGGCGAGTTGTTCCAGCGTCACTTCGGCTGGCCCCGCCTTGAGATCGATCCTCTCCCAGGCGATATGCGGGCAGCGACAATCGTGATTGCGTTCGAGTGTGGTTGCCATGCCCCGGCATGTCGCGGCAGCGTGAATCCACTCCTCGGCGGCAGGAAATACGCCGGGGCGATCCATCAAGTACGCCAGCACCTTTGACGCGAGCATTTCCGCGGCCAATCCACAAACCGAGGGCAGCGTTCGCGTGGGCTCGGCGTGCCAAGTATCGCTCAAGCCGGGGTCGCAACCGCGACGGCTTCGCAAATTGCGCCACTCCGCGAGGCTCAAACCACAAGCAGGGCAGGCATGTTCCGCGTTGCGCAAATCCCAGTGGCGCACGATTGCGAGCCATTGCTCGCCGAACACGGCGCCTTGCAGCAGGGGCTTTCGCATCGCGGTAGCCAACGCCCCTGCCCAAACCAATACCTCCAGGTTGTCGGCCGCCGACACCCAAGCATCGGCGTCCCACAACAACCGGTAAGGAAGGTTTTGAGCCAGCGTGGCCGCCGTGAGAATGCTGGCATTGGGACCTGCCCGGTGGGCGCGTTCACCTTGCACACTGGCCTTAAATCGGCCGACGTCATCTGCCGAGCACGGCTGTGTCCAGCACGATGTCGGTTCATAGCGATCGGGATCGGCGGCGACCAACCTGCCTACGCCCGACTGCGTCAATCGCTCCAGCACGCGGCCGTTGATGGCGCCCAATCCGATCAGCAGCACTTGCTTTTTGGCCAAAGTGTCGCCAACCCTGGGCGCGCCCTTCAGTTGCAGAGGTGGCAATCCCCCTTGCCTCCGCATTGCCGGATCGCGCAGTCCTGGCCAAAAACGCCACGCACCTGCAAACGCGACGTGATCCAGGGGAAGGGGTTCCCCGAGCGGCGAGTTTGCCAGAGGCAAGTTTTTCAAGTGGAAAGCGGCCATCGTTACAGCACCTCTGCAGGATCCCAAACCAGGTAGGGTTGCCGGGTAAGTTCCCGTTTGCACGCCAGGCAGTTCTTCAACTTGGAGAAACAATTCAAACGGTCGTCCGCCGTCAGGTCGGGATGGCTCTGTTCCGACTCGTCGTGATAAATCGCCCCGCATTTGCACGTCACGCAGACCGTTTCTGCCTCGATCGGCAATTGGCAGCACGGGCACTTCTGACCCAGCATTTCGAGTTGCGGCGGGCCCCCATATGGCTGTACGCGCTCGGTCACCTGAAACATCGCGCCTGGTGAAACGAGCAGACTGTCTCGCGGCAGCAAAGCGCTAAAACCAAGGGCCGGCAGTCCATTCACCAAAAGCGATGTGCGAAAGGGAATCACCACCAGGTGCGACATGAATCGGCGCTCCACCACTTGCAGTGCGAGGTCGGCCCCTTCCGCATCGTCGGCGCGGCGCAAGCCGCCCCCCTGCCTTTCAACCACCGCCCAAACGAGCCGGTCCTGCACGGTAATCTCAAAGGGCGACGGTCGCGGCGGCGCCTGGTGCGGCCGGTACGGGAGTTCCTTCCAGGATTTCGATTCCGGCTCATCCAGAAAGCAAGAGTGCAACTCATATACGGACGACATGCCGATACCTCCCTTGGATTGGCTGCGTATGATCTATCGCCGCTTCGCCTCCGCGCTCATTTCACGGTTCACCTGGGTTACGCCGAAACGCCATCCGTTTTGCGGTACATTCAATTCCATATCTGCAACTCCGAACCATCGAGCATGCGCCCTCGCTCGGCAGACCAACGAAAAAAGGCGAGGTCGCAGCTATGCAGCCAAGCAAATGGCCCTTCAGCAAACGCTGAGTGCCATCGCTCGCGCACAGCGGCCGACCTCGCCTTGCGGGCGCCGGTTGCCGGTGTCGAGAACGGATTGTCTATTTTCTATTGAGCGCTTCGCGCGTCAGGTTATCCAAGAACATGCTGAACTTCACAAATCTTTTGGAACGTAGGGCGTGCTCAAGAATAGCTTCCCGGGTTCTCTGCTGGATCTTGTTGACATGGAACAATTCTTGATGCGGGTAACCCGCAAACGTGCCCTCGACTTGCGGAGACACCTTCACGCGAGACCCTAACGCGGTCGAGTATTTCGCGCCACGACCGGACTGGGTGACTGGCCGTTCTTGAGCAACCGTGGAAGCAGGTCGACCGCTCCACGCGAGCTTTCGCCCAACAGTTCCAAGAGATCTTCCATTTCGCTGCGGCGAAGTTTGAACAAAAAGCGAACATCGCTAACAATCCCCTGGGCGACCACAAATTCCACTTCGCCAAATGCAATCTTGATGCCGTGAAACAAACGCTGGAACGTCGCCAGCAGCTCGTCGGCGTCCGGCATGGGGGCGCCGTCGACTGTCTCCCAGGAGTTGGCTGGCGGCGCGCTCTCCAGTGACAATGATTCTTGACAGTGATGTTCCCAGCAAAGTTTCACGGGACGATCGTGATGGAACGTTACTCGAAAGATGCCGCGGACAACCCGGAGCTTGCGGGCGACGTGGTCGGCGCCGTCGAGAAACTCCCTCGGCGCACAATCGCGGTGGGGGATGTCTTGGGGAGCATTGCGGGGTACGTTTTGGGGCATGCGACCCTCCGTTGCGCGGGGGGGCAGATACTGGGGGATGCGACTCGACACAACCCTATTTCCCCACCCAAAAATTGGCAAGCCGCAGTGGCGGATGAACCGGCATCGGCCGCCTGCCTTCCCAAGACGAGATCGCATTCATTGCGGTACGCCCAGATCCTAGGCTGCGGTTTGTTCGCCGACCACGACGGGCCATGCGAATAAATTATTTTATAGCAATGACTTATGAGTACTGTTCGCGATTAAGCTCAGGGCGCATAAAAGGGGCCAACAATTTACATTCGCTCTCGCTTGTGTCAGAATAACCGCTGTTTGTGTGTCGCCTTTCCCTTAGATGGTTTTTGGGGAATTAAGGCTTCCGCAGAACTTGCAGGCCCGCCGACAGGCACCCGCGTTGGCGCCAAGCGAACAAACTGTTCGAAACGTGTGAACCAAAAACTAAGTGTCCACCTTCATCAGGCCAGGGGCATCGTGAACCGTTCAACGTGCTGGGAATGGGTGGAAACCGCCGTTGGCGAGCAGCGAATCAAGTCGATCCGTCACATCAAATACCTACAGGGCGTACTGCGATGAAGATTAGTTTTCGTCTCAAAGAGTTGCTCGAAGAACGTCAGGACGACAGCCGTGGTATCATCACGCGCATTTGTGAGCATACCTCGCTCGAGCGCCACAAGGTGGCCGCGCTGCTGTCCAACAAGGTTCAATACGTTTCGCTCGAAACCTTGGCGGCTGTCTGCGACTACTTGATGGAAAAGCATCGCATTCCTCAAGAAGACCTGCCCGGCATGCTGTTTGGCATCGATGCCTCGCGTTTCTGGACGCTGCTCAGCGATCGCAGCTACGTCGAAATCGCCTTCGGGGTGCGCCGCGACGAAACCCTCAGCGAAAAACGTTGGGTGATGGCTGCCGACAGTTACTTGCACGGCGTATTGCTGCACGAACTGTTTGGCCTAGGGCACGAAAACCAACCCAACTTCCTCGAACAGCGCCTCGTGCCTGGGTTTCATCCCGGGGCCCCCGACGAAGCTGTCGACGATGGCCAGCGGCACGCCGAGGCCGCCTATCAGGCCTTTCACGGCATCAAGGGCGACCGAGCCCTGGTTTGCGTCGGCAGCATGAAAAGCAACGTGCTTATGGAACGCGTGGTTGCCGAAACCTTTCGCGCCGCCAGCTTTGCCTCGGAAGACGGAAAAAAAACGCCCGGAGAGCGGAGTTGCCCCTTCTTCTTTCGGTATCGTCAAAACGATCCCAAGCCGCCGTCGTGTTGCGGCGGCGAAGAACTCGCCCGAAATGCGAAATCGGAGGAGCCCGGCATTTATTATGCGCAAGCCCCCGACCGTTGGGCCCTCATTCCCAGCAACGAAACCAACGACGCCGCCTTGATCATGTACACGTATCAGCCCAATCGGCGGATCGTGGAAATGGTACTGGCGGGCTTTTCGAGCACCGCCACGCTCTGTTTGGGCGACGTATTGCGCAAAAACCCCGACGCCTTGTGGCCTCCCAAGTTTTGTCGTGGAGACGTCGAAATCGGCGTGTTTCTGGTGCATTTTGTGTTGCCCCAACGCCAGGCGGAGGACCTGCGCTCCGACGTCCTCTACATTCCCACGCCCGTCAAAACCGAAGTCATCCCGCTGGAAGAACAGGTGCTCGCCCACTTCTTGCACTGAACGCCCTTCGGGCCGGCGCCAACTCGCTGAGCGCCGGGGGCAGCGCAAACTCCTGCTGCATGCGCCGCGCCAGCAAGTCTCTCATTCTGGCCATGTCGCCACCTGGCCGCTCCGCAGCGCCAAGTTTGCCAGGTGTGCCGCCGATGCCGCCGACACTCCCGCCGCTGCCGGAGCATTCGGTTCTTTGCCGCTGCGAATGCATTCCAGCCAGTTCGCCAGGTGCAACGCTTCGCCGTCGGGCAGGTTATAGAAGTCGGCTCCGCGAGGGCCTTCGCCCAGCACCCATTCCGAATACTCGATCTTTTTCTTTCGCTCGGGATGGATCTCGTAACGCCCCCGATCGAGATACAGCGTGGCGTTGGTGCCCATGAATTCGATCATCGCTCCGTTGCGTGCATTGGAAAACGTGCCTTCAAAGTATGCTTGCACATTCTGCTCGGGATACCGCAGCAGGGTTTGCACGGTATCGGGCGTTTCCCATACGCCTTTGGCCATGAAGTGATCGCCAATGCTGGTCGCCAACTGCGGATGATCGAGGTGCAAGTACCAATGCACCACATCGATGAAGTGCACCATCAAATCGGTGAAGATCCCGCCGCCAAAATCCCAGAACCAGCGCCAATGGCGAAACCGGTAAGGATCGAACGCCTGCGGCGGCGCATTTCCCAGGAAGGCCTTCCAGTTCACGCTTTTCGGGTCGATGTTTTCGCGTTGGGCCGCGCGATCCTGGTTGCGGTTCCACGTCAAATGCACTTTGTGAATGTCGCCCAGCACCCCCGAGCGCACAATCTCATATCCCTTTTGAAAATGCGGCATGCTCCGCTGTTGCGTGCCCACCTGCACCACGCGACCGCTTCTTTGCTGCGCGGCAATCACCACTTCGCCTTCCGACAGATCGTGCGTGAGCGGCTTCTCCACGTACACGTGCTTGCCCGCTTCGCACGCGGCAATGGTCATTGGCACGTGCCAGTGGTCTGGCGAGCCTATCAGCACCGCGTCCACATCTTTCCGATCGAGCAGTTCGCGAAAGTCCTTCAGTTCCGCGGCCCGCGGATCGGCCAATTCCTTTCCCAGTGCCAGGTGCCGGTCGTAAATATCGGCCACCGCCGTTACCTGCACGCCGTCGAGCTCGCGCAGCGACTGCATCAATCGTCGGCAGCGCCCGCCCGTGCCAACGCACCCCACGCGAATCGTTTCGTTCGCCAAGTATCCAGCGGCAGTAGACGTGTAACCGGCGGCCAGCAATCCGGCGGCGCCTGCGGAAACATTCTCCAGAAACTCTCGACGCGGCATCGGCGTGGCCATCGGTTCGCGCTCTCAATGAGGATTTGAAATGATCCAGCATCGCACCAGAGTGCCAGTTTAACACGCCGTCTCTGCCCTGGGCATCGATCGAGACGCCTTTTCCTCGCGCCCTCGTATCACAATGACGACTTCGGCGAAGTCTTTCTGTTTTTGCCTGCATGGCGGCGATAATTCCCGCGCTTTCGCTTATATTCAAGGGCGTTCGCCGAAAACCGCAGGGGGAGCCTCGTCCGGCGCATTCGCGCTAACCGCCAGGAGCTGCAAGAACATGTCGCGTTGCAATCAATATCTTCTGATCGTGCTGATGTGTGCCAACCTGGTGGGTGCAGGCTCTATCGCCGCTGCGCAAGACGACGCCAAACAGCCTGCCCCCGCGCCCCAAAAACAAACCAAGATCACCGTTTCCAAGGAAACCACGGCTGTTACCAAACCGCTCACGTCCGACGGTTACGTAAATTATCTGGAAGCCATCAATCAACACTATGGCCGCGGAGTAAAGCCCGAAGACAACGCCGCCGTGCTCCTCTACCCGCTGTCGCACGAACCCACGAGCGAAGAATTTCGCAAGGCGTTTTATGGTCGGCTCGGCGTGCCGGTTCCCGAGGACGACGGCTCCGAACTCATTGCGCTGGAACAACTCGATACGGATCGAACGCTGTCCAACGACGAAAGAAACGCCCTGTTCGAACAACAAAGCAAGGCCGTTGCTGCGCCCTGGAGCGCCGACCAGTACCCGCAAATCGCCCGCTGGATTCAGGTCAACCAGGCCGCCCTGGCCAAGGCAGTCGAAGCCAGCCGACGCTCGCATTTCTTTTCGCCGCTGGTGGGCGACGAAAACGACATGCTGATAGCCGTGCTCCTTCCCGGCGCGCAAGGTTCGCGCAACATTGCCCGGGCACTCACGGCCAGGGCGATGCTGCGTCTCAACCAAGGCAAATACGACGAAGCCTGGCAAGACTTGATTGCCACCGAGCGGCTCGGCAGACTCGTGGGCCGCGGACCCACGCTCATAGAAAGCCTGGTAGGCATCGCCGTCGAAGGCCTAGCCATCGGCGGCATCAAGCAGTACCTGCAGCACGCGCCGCTCACCGCCGAACAAGCATATTCCAAACAGCAGGAACTTTCCCAGTTGCCGCTCGCCGCGACCATGGCAGAGAAGCTGGACATCAGCGAGCGCTACATGTCACTCGACGCCGTCAGCCACCTTGCCCGCGGCAACGTGAACTCCTTCACCGGCTTGACCGGCGTTCAGCCCATCGCGCTCGGCCCCTTCCAAAAGGCAAACTGGAATGTCACCCTCCGCCGGCTCAACCAGCAATACGATCGCTACGTGAAAATCGTCCGCAACCCCGATCATGCCGAGCGGCGAAAAAAGCTCAAGGAATTTGATGGCGAATTGCGGGACCTTGGCAGCGACGTCGGCAATCTCCTCAAAATGCTCGAACGCGTCGGCCGAGCGGAAAACGTTCCCGACACCCTGGGCGAAATCTTCGGCGAGCGGCTCATCGCCATGCTATTTCCAGCCATCGATGCCGCCAAGAGCGCCGAAACCAGGACCCAGCAGGAAATGGAGCAATTGCTGCTCGGCTTCCGCCTGGCCGCCTATCGTGCCGACCAAGGCAACTATCCGAACTCCCTGGCCGATCTCAAGGCCGCCGATAGCCAGGCGATTCCTATCGACCGTTTCACCGGCAACGATCTCACCTATCGCACCGCCAACGGCGGCTACCTGCTCTACAGTTTTGGCCCCAACGGCGAAGACAACGGCGGCCGCACCGCCTGGCAGCGTAACGAAACCGGCGACCTGCAAGCCGACGACATTACCGTGAAAATCGAGAAACGCGACTGAGGGTGTTGGCGGCGAAAATTTCGTGGTTGTATCACCACACCAGCTCCAGCAAACTTCGGTTGCATCGCGGCATCCCGCGCTGCGTGCGATCATTCAACTGGCATCCAGGTGGAAGGGGCGCCCATGTCCAATCGCCGCAAAATCACCGTAGTATCTCTCGTCGCATTCCCCATTATTGCGATTGCCATCTTTATTTGGTTGCCCGACGGCCCTGTGGAGATTGTTGTTTCGCCCGCCACCACCTACCTCACCGAACCGCTTACCGCCGATGGCCGGGTCGACTACGCCGAAGCCCTCAATCGGCACTACGGCCGTGGCGCCACACCATTAAACAATGCCGCCATACCGCTCTGGAAGTTGGCCCACGAAACGACGGATGACCGGTTCGTCCGGGAGTACTTCGCGAAGTTGGGCACTGCGCCTCCCGCAACCAGCGAGCCCGAATTCGTGCCGCTGCTTTCGCCGACTGAAAATAGTGACTTGCTCAACGAAACGCTGGCGCAATCGGTGTTGCGACCGTGGCGGACTGATGAATATCCCAAGGTCGCGGTTTGGCTCAATGATAACGAATCCCAACTTGCCAAGGCCGTCGCAGCAAGTCGACTGCCGGTGTACTATTCGCCGATTGTGCACGACCCCGACGAGATCCTCTCGATGATACAACTCCCAGGCGTCCGGGGCATTCGCACACTTGCCCAGGCGCTCGTCGCGCGCAGTATGCAGCATTTGCACTACCAACGCTTCAGCGAGGCCTGGGGCGATCTTACCGCGGCCCTGCGGCTCGGACGACTTGCGGCCAATGGCTCCACTCTCGTTGAAGGATTGGTGAGCTGTTCGATCGAGAAAGTCACCCTTCAAGGATTTCGACAATATTTATTGCTTGCACCTTTGAGCCGCGATTCTAGCCTGTCGTGTCGCCTGGAACTGAAAAGCATCCCCGCGGCCGAACGCATCGCCGACAAAATCAAGCTCTGCGAGAGGTTTATGCAGTTGGATGTGCTCATTCGCCTGGCACGGAAAGACGTCCACGCATTTGAAGGATCGTTCTTTGAAAAACTAGCAAATGGTCCCACCCGCAATTTGGATTTTCACGCCGCGACTCTGCAGTGCAACGCAGATTGGGATCGCATAGCCGCAATCATGACAAATCCCGATCCGCGAATCGCAAGTCTCGAATGGTACGCACTTGAATCAGAGTTGGACGTTCTGCCTGTTAATCCCCACAAGCCTGTCCACATCTGGCATAATTTCTTTGCCCGAAACTATGTTGCGAAGGTTCGTGGTGAGACATTCAGTAGAATGTTGTTAAAAGCGGAGGTTCCGGCAATACGTGCTGTCATCCACGTTGCGCGCACTGCGCGACAAGAATTCGACCTCCTCCTGCTCGGTTTCCGGCTTGCCGCGTTCCACGCGCAGCATGGCAAGTACCCCGCAGCCTTAGCCGAGCTCGAAATGCACGATGGCGAGCCTCTCCCGATCGACCGTTTCACCAGCAACGATCTCGCCTATCGCACCGCCAACGGCGGCTACTTGCTCTACAGTTTTGGTCCCAACGGAGAAGACAACGGTGGCCGCACGAGAGAAGACACTTCCGATGGCGGCGACGACGACATCCCCCTCCGGATCGAGCGCCATAAAACCAATTGATCGCATTTTCTTCCGAGCAAAGTTTGCCGCTTGTGCCGCGGTGCTGGTCGCGCTTTTCGCCACTTCTCGAGGTCTTGCCGACGAGGCGTCAAACCACTCCGCAACCAGCGCGCCGCGATTCAAACCGCTCGTCTCCAAAGAGATCACGTATCTCACCGAACCGCTGACCGCCGACGGCCGGGTCGACTACGTCGCCGCCCTCAATACGCGGTATGGCCAAAACATCAGGCCGCACGACAACGCGGCGATTGCGCTCTGGCCGCTTGTGCGCAATCAGGCGTCGCCCGAACAAACCACACGGTTCTACCAAGCGTATGACCTCCCGGTCCCGCCCGATTCCCGCATCGCCTGGCAGGAATTCATCCCCCGCAAACATGATGACCTAGAGATTGAAGAACTGATGGAACTCGATCGACAACTCCGCGCGTCCGGAGAGCGGCCCTGGAGCCGCGAACAGTTCCCGCTCATTGCCGCGTGGCTGCAAACGAACGAAGCGGCGCTGGATGTTGCCGCGCAAGCAGCGCGCAAACCAAACTGGTATCTTCCGTTCGTTGAACCAAGTCCCCCCGAAGACGAGCAGTTCGATGTCGTTGGCCGCCCGAGCATCTTCTCTATCGGCCGCAACGTCGGTTCGGCCTTGGTTCGCCGATCGTTATTCCGAATGCACCAGCGACAATTCGACTTGGCCTGGGACGATCTGTTCTCCGTGTTGCGACTCGCTCGCCATTACCAGCGCGGAGCCTCGCTCTCCGAACGACTGGTCGGACATTCGCTGGAGAACATGGCCTTTTCAGCCGCGGAACACTTTCTCCAGCATGCTCCGCTCACCCACGAGGCCGCAATGTCACGGCTTGGGCAATTAAGAGATTTGCCCGGGCCAACCCCGTTTGTTGAGCTCGTCGACTGGGAACAACGATGCGGAATACTCAACCTGATCGCATCTGCTGCGGCGAGCGGACTCCCAAGACACATGGAGTTTCTCCGAGGGAAACCGGCAATACTGGACGACGTCGCCAAGAACGCCGATTGGAACGTTGTACTCCGGATCTGCAATCGCCATTACGATCGGTTCGTCGAGATTCTGCGGCTCCATAATGTAAAGCAGCAGAGATTGCGAATTCGTCAATTCAATCAAGAGGTCAAGGCGATCAATGATCGATTTCCCGACGCTTTGAGCCTGCTGAGTTCCGACCGCGAACAAGTGTTGGCCCAATTCAGCCACGAACTGCGTCAAGACCTCGACCACTCTCCAAACAAAGACCTTGCCCAAACGCAGCTCGTCGCTGATTGGATCCTCGGTTGGTATCTAACCTTGCTCGAACCGTTGTGCGATTCCGAAATCCGTGTCAGGCAGTCGAGTGACCTCCTCCTGCTCGGCCTCCGCCTGGCCGCCTACCGCGACCAGCATGGCGGTTACCCAAAACACCTCCGCGAACTCCAAACAGCCGATGGCCAGCCGCTCCCCGCCGACCGCTTCACCGGAGAACCGCTTGCCTATCGGCCAATCGAAAATGGATACATCCTCTACAGCCTGGGCGAAAACGAAGCCGACGACGGCGGCACGCCCCGCAGCGCACTGAGAAAATTCCCCCGACTTGCCGACGACATCGTCCTCCGCGTCGAACATCCCGAATAAAGTTTCGTTCCCTCATTCCCCAAATACCACCGTCACGTACCGCCGCAGCAGGCTTTCCGCCTCGGGCGTATCGCGCACCGAATCGTGAAAATGCTCCATCGCCAGGCCGGATATCTGCGTCACGTAATGAGGGTAGGCCGCTAGCCGAGCCATAAAGTCCGCAGCGCTCAATTCCGGATGAAACTGCGTGCAGTACACCGGCAAACCCTCCAGCCGAAACGCCTGGTGGCGCGCTTTTTCCGAAGTGGCCAACCATACCGTGCCCTCGGGCAGTTCCACCACGTGGTCTTCGTGCCCCAGTTGTGCCCAGAAAGGGCTCGGCAAAGTACCGAATACCGGATCGCGCCGGCCATCCTCGGTAAGCGAAACCGGCAGCGTGCCCACCTCGGCCTGTGGGACATTCTTGATCACCCGCCCGCCCAGCGCCGCGGCGATCGCCTGAAAGCCCCAGCACGAAGCAAACGTCGGTTTGCCCGCCAGGCACATTGCCTGCAAACCCTGTAGCGTCGACGTCAACCAAGGCGTCTGTTCCGCCACCGAATAATGCCCGGCGCCGCCCAGCAGCACCACATCGCAGCTGGCCAGCTCCCGCTCACCAGGAAAGCCGGCCAACAAGTCGAAGACCTCGATCTGCCGCGAAGGCACCTCCAGCGCCCGCGCAAACGACAACACCTCGGCCGCCCGCATCGGATCGTCGGCGTTGCGAACTTGCAGCAGCAAAAAGCGAAGCGGCGTCATGGCAAAAATCATTCCTCGGCAGGCCAGATCGTCTCCAGCACGTGGTAACCCGCAGGCTGCATGCCCAAGCTGGCATACACCCGCTGCGCCACGTCGTTGTGCTCTTCCACATACAGCCGCAGCCCCACCACGCCGGGCGAGCGTTTCGCCAGCTGCTCCACGTGCGTGAACAACGCCCGAAATACCCCGCCACGTCGCGCTTCGGGCAGCACGTACACGCTTTGGATCCACCAAATGTCGCCGTTGCGCCAGTCGCTCCACTCGCGGGTGAGCATCAGTTGACCGGCGAGAACGTCATTCACCACGGCGATGAAGTAGCGGGCTTTGGCCGCGTCGGCCAGTCCCGCGGCGACGCCGGCCGTGAGTATTTCGCGCGGCAGCGTCTTGTTCTCGCTTTCCAGCGCCAGGCGATGGTTGAATTCCACAATGGTTTCCAGGTCGGCCAAGGTGGCGTCGCGAATGGCGATGGGCGGGTTCACCACAACTCCTCCAGCAGCGATTGCAGTTCGTTCTCATCGACCGGCCGCGGATTGCCTGCCAGGCTGTTCCCTTGCGAGCCCGCCACCAATGCCGGAATTTGGTCCTGGCGCACCTGCAGTTCTCGCAGCCGCGAGGGAATTGCAAGCTCGGCGGAAAGTGTTTCTATGGTCACAATGGCCGCTACGGCGGCAGCCTCGGCGTCTTGGAACATTCGCCCGCACAGCGCCTCGGCCAGCGCTATCCACCGCTCGGGATGCACACTCCGATTCGCCCGCATCGCCGCCGGCAGCATCACCGCGCATGCCAAGCCATGGGGAACCTGCGCCACCACTCCCAGAGCCGCCGCTACCCCGTGCGCCAATCCCAGACCGCTGTTGGCCAGAGCCATGCCCGAGAACAGCGCCGCCTGGGCCAGGACTTCGCGGCCCGGTCGATCGTCGGGATTGCGATGTACCCGTCGCAAGGCATCGGCGGCGCCGCGCAAGCCGGCCAGGCAGAGGGCGCTGGGAATCGGCCGCGCGCGGCACGATAAGGCACTTTCGATCAATTGCGTGATGGCGTCCATGCCCGAGTGCGCGGTGACACTCGGTGGCGCCGTGACCGTAAGTTCGGGATCGACCAGCGCCACCTGTGGAACCAATCGCTCGTCGCGCAAGCTTTTCTTGAACGCCGGTGCGGTGCTCGATATCACCGCATTCTTGGTGGCTTCGCTGCCAGTGCCCGCCGTGCTGGGCACGGCGATGATCGGCAGCGGCGCCGCGTTGATCATTCGACCGCTGCCCACGCCTTCCAGATATTGCAATACCGATCCCGGCGAAGGTTGCGTCGCCAGCGCGGCGACGGCCTTGGCCAGATCGATCGCCGCTCCACCGCCGATCGCACAAACTACGTCGGTTTGGGTCGGCACATTGTCGCAGACCTCCGCGTGCGACGTTCGGGATGTTCGGCTCCCGCACGCCACATGTCCGCGCAGCGCCGCTACGGCCCGATCGACGTCGCCCACGGTCGGCTCGTTGCGAATCGTGGTCAGGTGCGTCGTCTCCAGGCCGGCCGCTTCGAGATTCGTCACCAACTCGGCCAACCGGCCGCTGCGTTCCAGCGATTGCGAGCCCGAAATGATCCATACCTTGCGTCCGAGCGAGGCCGCTAATGCGCCCAGTTCGCGCCGCCTTCCCCAACCAAAAACAATCTTACGAGGGCTGAGGAAATCGTAAGCGGCAATGCTCATCCGCGAAAAACCTGGATGTGTAAACCTGGGAAATAGGGGGCCGCATGCGCATCCCCTGCCATTAATACTCGTGCTTGCCGGTTGACTACCCCGCGCGGCTGGCGACCGGCGCCGCCATAAGATGCCAGGCGACTTCCGCCAGCGTAATGAGATCCATGGCGTTGTGGTAGAGAATGGTACGAATCGATCTCGCGTCACCGTCTCGTACAAACGCGTGATAGGCCGCCGGAATTTCGCCGCCGGGTATGTCCGCGCCACGCTGCCGCCGGCAAATCTGCGATTCCAGAGTTTTCAACCGGCAGTTGGGAAGCCGGTGTTTCCATGCCCGCCGGGCGTGATGCAGCAAGTCGGCATGGATCGCAAAATCCCAACTCTTGTGCAAGCGATGGCAAGCCGTGCGGTCGCAGAGCATCGGCCAGTCGAAACTCTTGCCATTAAACGTGGCCAGCACGTTTCTGCCCGACGCCAGTTCCCAAAACGCGTCGAGAATGGAAATTTCTTCGCGGTAGTCGCGAGCGAGTCGTTGGTCGAGCACAATCTGACCATCGTCGCAGTACAGCGTGCCGATCAGGAAAATGGGGCTGCCAGAAAATCCACAGGTTTCTAAATCGACAAACAGCACGCCGCGGGGAAATTCGACCGCCAAGTGAGTGAGATCGGCATGCGGTTCGGCGGCGGCGACCGGTGCAAACGATCCCGCCGTGGCAGCGTCGCTCAGGCCTGCGAACCATCGATCCAGTGGACGCAATACCCGATAATGCCGCCCTGCTGCCGATTCCATCTCCTCGCCAGGGATTAGCGTTTCGAGCGTGGAAGGAAACGAGCCCCCGATCCTTCGGTTCGCCAGCGGCGCCCCGCGGGTTACATCGCCAGAGCTTTGCGAAAAGGCCTTCGCGAAAGGACTTTCGTCACCGACGGGGCCAACTGCCGACGCGACAGCCGACGGTCCAAAATTGGGACGTGCTCGCCCCACGTGCAATCGCTCCAAGCGTCGCCGCAGTTCTTCGGTATCCAACGGGGGGTCCTCCTGGCGGGGTTTTGACCGCCATTGAGTTTACGCAGTGCAGAGACGTTGAGAAACCGCATTCACCCCCAGGGCCTAGCGATAGCAGTAATTGCAGGCGTTGCCGACGGCGAGGCCCGATGAGCACGCCACCCCATCCAAACCACAGAAGTTACCTAGGGAACTACCGAGGACGACGCCCGATGGATAGGTCACGGCTGGTTCGATGGAGCACAATCCGGCAAAGGAAAGGGCTCGCACTTAAACCATAAGTTATTTATTTGTTACCACTTAGGCGGACAGGTGGTTTCTGCCTGGCAAATCGCAACTGTTTTTGGCTCAAGCTGCGAATTGCTTGACCGAAAGCTAGAATAGGAGTAACGTATCACGCAGAAAAACCACCATTTCTGGGGGCGTTACCAGGTCACTTCTTAAAGGGTCGATCGATGAGTCAAGCAGAAAATCCGTATGCAAGTTTCGGTATGGGCCCAGTCGCGCAGGCCAGTGTCGATGTACGTGCGGAATTCATCCGTCGAACGTATCTCCACCTCGGCGGAGCGGTGGTGTTGTTTGTGCTATTGCAAGCAGTCATTTTCACCTCCGGCATCGCCGAAAACATTGCCATGTCGTTGATCGGAGGGCAGTTCGGCTGGATTGCCGTGCTGCTGGCATTCATGATCGTGAGCGGCATTGCTCGGGCCATGGCCAATAGCGCCACCTCGTTGGCATCCCAATACGCGGGGCTTGCCCTGTACGTGGTTGCGGAGGCCCTCATTTTCGTGCCGCTCTTGTACTTTGCTCATCAGATGGAACTGGCAAGGAACGTGGAAATCATTGGCCCTGCCGCCATCATCACTCTGCTGATTTTCGGTGGACTTACTGCAGTTGTGTTCATTACCGCCAAAGATTTCTCGTTCATGGGTTCGTTCCTTTGGGTCGCCTCGTTCGGAGCGCTTGGTTTCATCCTCTGCGCCATGATTTTTGGCTTCAGCCTGGGCATTGTGTTCTCCTTTGCCATGGTGTTGCTGATGAGCGGCTGGATTCTCTACGACACCTCGAACGTGATGCTGCACTACCAAACCACGCAGTACGTTGCGGCCTCGTTGGCACTGTTCGCCTCGCTGGCCGTGCTGTTTTGGTACGTGCTGCGGATCGTGATGGAGTTTAGCCGCGACTAACACCCGTAGCGGCTCATCACTGCTGCCGCGAAACATCGCAGGGTAGCAGGTGAGTATTTCGACTTTTTGCACCCCCAAGGGGCCGGAGCAATCCGGCCCCTTGTTCATTGGTGCCCCGGCGACAGAATAGGTATGGAAATGTCGGTGTTCGAATTTGCGAGCAAACCGCCGATATTGCGAAGTTCGAAATATTGCTTTTCCCCGGGGAATACCATGACTCAGGCCAACGAATATCCCGCTCTCTACCTCGAAGGCATTCGATATTTCAATGATTGCGAATTCTTCGAAAGCCACGAGGTTTGGGAAGAACTTTGGGCCGACGAACATGGCCCCGACCGCAAGTTCTATCAGGGGCTGATCCAAGTGGCCGTGGCCTTGCATCACTTTGGCAACGGCAATATCCGCGGCGCCCGCAAACTGTATCACAGTTCGCGGTCGTATCTCGAAACATACCGTCCGCTGCATTTGGGCTTGGATCTGGAAAAGCTGTTTCGCGAAATGGAGAACTGCTTTTCCGAAGTGCTGGCTAGCCAGGAAGAGTACCCCGAGATTGAGATCGACGCCGAACGAATACCAGAAATTCAACTCGATCCGCCGCCTGGGGAGCCCCGAGCAGACTAGGTGCACGGTTTCACATCGCGTAGTCGGCCGGTATCGAAGCGGGTAGCCTCAGTTGGGGCAAGTCCAAGTTAAAATTCGCCCCCTGGCTACGGTGTCTCGCTGTCGATCGAATCGGGCGTGATTTGCGAGGATTGGTCTTCGCCGTTGGTGCTGCCGGTTGCGGTCGGCAGAGGGATTCCGTCATCGACGATGAGCCGGGCGATGCCATCCACCACGGCATAGGCAATTTGACCGTCTTCACGGATCAGCGCTTGTTCGAGCGGTTCTTGAACCGCTTCGCCGCCGACCGTGGCTAATCCGCCAGAGGCTATCCAACGATTGAGTTGAGCCAACTCCGCGGGAGCGACGATTCGCAGACGCTGCCGACTTGCAGGGCAGCAGATCCACTCCAGCATTTCTTCGTTGATTCGCAATCCAGGTTTCATCAGTATCAAACGCCATTCAAGTGGTGGCTGCCTGGGAGAGCCCAATAGTGCCTGTGGTTCACTTCAAGTTTCGACCGAAAACGGCTCAGCGGACAGGTTGAGTCGAAATGCCAGGTTTCTCGGCATACCGCCAGTGCTATCGTTACTGGCGGTTGCGACACGCTTGCGATCGGCCAACACCGCCCATCGATTGTCAACAGAAAAAGCGAACTTGGCCTCAAGACTGACCGACCGATTGCGGATTCTCGCCAAAAATGGGGGTAGCGGATCCTTGGTCCGTCCATTTTTCGTTGCCGCATTTATACGGGTTTGGCCGATATAGAACCAGAGGCGGCAGCCAAGAAAGGGTTCTCGGCTGTCCCACGAACGGGGGTGGCGGCGCGCTGTTGACTGCAAAATCCAGTGCTCCGCCTACATTCTCGAGCATGGCTGGAGGTTTGCCGTGGCACGAATCCAAGGATGGGTCGTGGCGACGGGACTGATGGTTTGCGCCTCGGTCGCTGTCGGTCAGGAAGTTCGGCAATACACCGAAAACGGGACCACTTATCGTGAAACCCGGACCAAGTCGTTGCGTCCGGTAACAGAAACCGTTTTCGAAGAGCGTGAGCAAACGGTTTATCGCGAAAACTACTCGACCGAAAACCGCGATGTCACGCGGCTGGTGCACGTGCCGGTAACCGAGTACCGCTGGGAAGCCTATTGGGCGGGTGTGCTCAATCCGTTTGCCAAGCCGCACTTGGCCTATCGGTACGTTCCGGTCACCCGCTGGGAACTTCGGAGCGAAACCATCAGCCAACCGGTGACCACGCGAACCATGGTTCCCGAGAAACAAGTGGTCAAAGTGCCGGTGACGCGCCGGCGGATGGTTGAAGAAGAAGTTACGCGTCGAGTGGCGGTAAACGCAGATCCGTTCAACAGCGGACCGACGGTGGCCAAGCGCGAAACGATCGGCGGCACGCGGTTGGAGAGCGACCCTCCCCGGCAGGGTGCGGATTGGCGAACCACGCCGAGCGTGATTCGCCGATAGCCAGTTAGAACAACTCTTGGATGACAGCGCCGGGTTCGAGCGCCGGAACCGGGCGACCCGCGAAGTTGACAAAATTCACGTGCGGATCGATTCCCAACACGCGGAACATGGTGTGATGGATATCGGCCGGCGTGACCGGACGGTCCTTGGGAACTTCGCCCAAGCGATTGGTTGAACCCACAATCCGTCCACCCTGGATACCGCCGCCGCCCAACAGGCAGAACATGGCATTTCCCCAGTGGTCGCGGCCTGGGGTGCCCATGCTCATCGGGGCGCCGCCGTTGCCGCCGTCGTTCATTCGCGGAGTGCGGCTGAATTCCCCGCAGAGCATGACCAGCGTCTTTTCGTACAGGCCGCTATCGGACAGATCTTCAAACAGTGCCGAAACGGCCTCGTCCACCATCGGCAGATAGCGTTCCATGCCCTTTTCCAGATCCCAGTGGTGGTCCCAACCGCCGAAATGCACCGAAACAAACGTGGTGCCGGCTTCCACCAGCCGCTTTGCCAGCAGTGTGCTTTGTCCCCACGAATGGCGGCCGTAACGATCGCGGAGGCGAGGATCGGCGGAATTGATGTCGAAGGCGCGTCGAGCAGCGTCGCCGGTCACCAATTCGAAGGCCTGTTGGTCAAAGCGATCCATGGCGTCAAGCATGCCGGAATGATCGGCATCACGCCGCATATGATCGAAATGCCGCATCAGGGATTTGCGGTCTTGCAAGCGATCGAGCGTCAAACTCGGCTGCAGCGTGATGTTTTGCACCTTGAACTGCGGCGAGTTGGCATCGGACACCGTTTCGAACGGCGTGTGCTGCTGGCCAATGTACATCGGACCGAAGTACCCGGGCCGCAGGCCAATGCTCATGGCGTACGGCACAGCCACGTTGGCCGGCATGCCTGCCGCGCGAGCCCCCGTAAGCCGGGTGGCGATGGAACCTACAAAAGGATCGCGAGGGGCATTGTTGGCGCCGCTGACGCCTCCCCGGCCGGTGAGCATAAAGTGCCCGCCCGTGAAGTGATCGCCCGAGCCGTGGTGCAACGAACGCACGATCGAGAACTTATCGGCGATCTTCGCCTGCTTGGGGAACAGTTCGGTGATTTCCATTCCCGAGACATTGGTGCGAATCGGGCTCCAAATGCCGCGATACTCGGCCGGAGCGTCGGGCTTCATGTCGTACAGGTCCATGTGGCTAGGTCCACCATCGAGCCACAGGAGAATCACGCGCGTGTCTTTAGAAGTATTTGCTTCGGCGGCCGAACCTTGCTTGGCCCGCAGAATTTGGGACAGGCCAACCGATCCCATGCCAGCCATGCCCAACTGCAAAAAGTTCCGTCGGCTGACGCCATCGCAATACCGCCCCGACTTACCCATCTCGATCTTGAACATTCGAGGAATTTCCTACGGTGTTGTCTTGGGTGTGTCGAACAAATCAGCGTGATTCGATGATTAGTTCTAATTGCTGGAGTGGGGCAAAGTCAACGGCGGACGGCATACATCCGTCGAGTGCCAAGCGTTCATTCAGGCCCATCACATCCAGGGTGGGTAGGAACCTGACATAGCACTGTCAGGTCTTCGTTACCTAATTGCCATTTCGCGCCGACCCGTTACGGACGGCCTGCCCGAATTTCACAACATTCAGAGGGATTGTTGTCGCACCGGGCCGCAATCCGCACCATAGCGCGACTGTCGGCGAGGAGAGTACGTAAGTTATTTTATTTAAATGGTTTATCTTGAGGGCCGTTTCCCGGGACCAGCCGCTCCAGTAGTCGATCCAATTTGCCGATTCGGTCATCGAGCGACTCCAACCGTTGATCGGCCATCAGCACAAGTTGTTGCAGGGCAGCCAGTTTCGTGTCGAGTCGGGCGGAGAAGTCGCGGACAAACTCGTGCATTTCCACTTCCCAGCGATCCAGTTCCGCCGGGCGAGTCTCGCTTCGACGGAGGGTTTCGCTACGGGGCCGTGGCGTACGTACCAGGGGAGAACTGGTCGAAGCCTGTGAATTGCGTCGCTGCAATCGAAAGAGAAAAAAGCCGAAAATCAGCAGGCAGCCGATCACGAACAGATAGGGATTCAATTCAACTTCGGCCAGGAGTAGAAAAACCCGATGCATGTATCTATCTCCTTTGCGCTTAGATCACTCGACCCGCGCCAATTGCATTCATACTCCCATCTCATTCGTTCGCGGCTGCGCGAAACGCCGCCTGGGCTGCTTCGTAGACATCTTTGAGCGGTACGCCGTGTTGTTCGGCCACAGCACGGCACGACTCGAATTCGGGCGAAAAACTTTCCGGCATGCCGGCAATCCAGGCCAGTTTGCCAGCCACGGGGCCCCAGGCGGTTTCTACCTGGTGGGCCTTACGTTCCAATTTGTGCCGCGCGACCGGCCAGCGCCGGACGCCGAGCGTGGTTGTTTCGCGAAAGATGATCCGCTCGAGCTTGTTGGCCAGCAGGGCCGGGCAAAGTACGGTCAGCACGACGCCGGGACGGTTCTTTTTCATTTGCACGGCGGTGGTGTACACATCGAGCGCCCCGGCTTCCCATAGCTTGGTGGTGCAATGGGCCAGAATTTCGCCGCTGATATCGTCCAGATTGGTCTCAAGAACCCACACCTGGTCGGAAATGGCGGCGCCGTCGATGCTTTCGCCCACGATCAATCGCAGCACATTGGCTTGCTCGCGCAATTCCTTCGTTCCGGCTCCGTAACCGATGGTCTGGATCCGCATCCCTGGCAGCGGACCGTAGCTATCCGCCACGGTGGCCAAGATGGCGGCCCCGGTGGGAGTGGTCAGTTCGAAGGCGATGTCGGTTTCGACCAGCGGTATGCCTTTGAGCAATTCGGCCGTGGCGGGCGCCGGCACGCTCACCCGACCATGGGCGATGGTTATGGTTCCGGTCCCGGTGGGGACGGGCGACGCCACGATACGATCGACGCCGAGCAGGTTCAGACCGACGGCGGCGCCGCAAATGTCGGCAATGGAATCGACCGCGCCCACCTCGTGAAAGTGGATCTTCTGGATCGTGGAACCGTGTACCTTGGCCTCGGCCTCACCAATGTGTTGAAAGATCTTCTTGGCCAGATCCTGCTGCGCTGGCGTGAGTCGACTGCCTTCGATCATGCTCACAATGTGATGCAGATGTCGATGGGCATGTTCGGGTTCATGTTCCACTTGAATGTGCGTGGCCCGAAATCCGTGCCTTTTGACTTCCGAGGCGACCAGCCGGCAGCCGGGAATACTGAGCGAATCGATGGCGGATTGTAGAGCCGCTAATTCCACTCCGGCGTCGACCAGGGCGCCGAGCGTCATGTCGCCGCTGATTCCACTGATGCAGTCCAAGTAGGCAATCTTCACGGCAAGGTCGATCCCGTTAAGAGGCTTGTGGGTGAAAGAGGTGAGTAGCTGAAACGGGCAGAAGGTTCCGAGGTCGTTTGTTGGCAACTGGACTGGTTATAACCAACGCATGTCAGCGACGGTAGCGAGCGGCGAATGGAACCTGCCGAACACGCGCAATGCCATGCTTGTGCTGTTCCGAATTCGTCCGCCACGCCGAGCCCACAACTTCCCCCTGTCGCCTTGGCACACGTACGCTACGATCATGAGGGGCCCCGAAGACTTAACTTCGACTGCCCTCAAGTGCTTGCACACGCCCGCGAAATGAGTACATCCACCGAATTCTCGTTTGCGCAGACAAAACGCAAGCGGCCGCAGGAACCACACAAAATGACGCATGCGTGGCACGACGTCACGCCGGGTGAGAATCTCCCGGCGGAGTTTACGACAATTATCGAGATTCCGACTGGCTCCAGCGTGAAGTATGAGCTGGACAAGGAAACCGGCCTGTTGCGGCTGGACCGAATCTTGTACTCGGCCGTGTATTACCCGGCCAACTACGGATTCATTCCGCAGACGCTGGCGGAGGACGGCGACGCGCTCGATGTGTTGGTCCTATGCCAGGAGCCGGTCGCCCCGCTGACGTTGGTGGAGGCCAGGGCGATCGGACTCATGACGATGATTGACAGCGGCAAACGCGACCACAAGATTCTGGCCGTGGCCATCCAAGACCCCGAATTCAACGGTTATCGCGAAGCGGCCGAACTGCCGGGGCATCGACTCTCAATGCTCCGTCGGTTCTTCCAGGATTACAAGTCGCTGGAAGGCAAAGCGGTGGAAGTCGATGAATTTCAGCCGGCCGCGGCCACCTTGCCGGTGATCGAAGACGCCTTAGAACGGTACAGCTTGCAGCGACGCCGGGGATTTCGGCGGCGAAGTTGACGCTGGCTGCCGTCCCTCAAAACATGGCCGCAGACAGTTTTCGCTGGTACTCGGCCGACAGGCCCGGGTCCACGGTCGGCAACTGGAACAGATCGATCATTAATTGGCGGGCGGTTTCGCCGGTTTGATGCCGATCGTCGACGACAAGATTCAGGGCGATTTCAAGCGCCTCGCGGTGTTCGCCCGTGGCTGCCAACGCTTCGGCCAGGCGAAGGCGGGCGGCGTAGTCGTCGGGATTTTGGGCCAGGGCCGCTCGTATCTCGTCTAAATTGCCGGCGCCGGCCGCCTTTTCTTTCAGGTCCAATTCCGCGCGCACCTGCTCGGCCTCGGGCTCAAGGTAGCCTCGCTTCTCCAGCCGATCGATTACCTGCCGGCTCTCCTCGGTGCGGTTTTGTTTGAGCAGCAGTTGGGCCAAGGCAATTGCCGCCCCCGTTTCGTTGGGGGCTGCCTTGTCCCAGGCCTCTCGAAGCATGGCTTCGGCCTCGGCCGGATCGCTATCGACCAATGCCAGGGCCGCTTTGGTTTCTAACTCGGCGGGGCTGGGCAACAGCCGTTGCAGCCACTCCTTAACATGGGCCTCGGGCAGCGCGCCCATAAAGCCATCGACGACTTGGCCGTCCCGCAGTCCCAACACCGTGGGCACGCTGCTAACGCCAAACTGGGCTGCAACCTCCCCCAGCACATCGATATTCGCCTTTACCAACTCAAAAAGGCCCTCTCCCTCGGCCGCCAGTTTTTCGAGAACGGGTCCCAACGCGCGGCAAGGCTGGCACCATGGAGCCCAAAAATCAAGCACGACAGGTAATTGCCGCGACCGCTCGATCACGTCGGCTTCAAAGTCTTCTAGCGTGGTTTCGACCACCCATTCCGATTGGCGGGGCATGGGGACATCCTTCTTCAAGCGTTTTTGTGTATGGCAGTTGCGCCCGACGGCGGCAAATTCAAACTCCAATCCAAATGACGTCACCTGTAATGCTTGCCGACCATCCTTTCGCGGTCAACCGTTCTGCGGTAAACTACGAGCCTTAGCATCTGGAATCGCCAGGCGTTTTCGCTGCAGAGACGGTCCGGAAGCATGTGGAGCGGCTTGGCGAAACCTATGAAAATTAACAGTATCCAATCGTCCGCGTGACCTACGATCGCGGATTGAATTTGTTTCCTTGTAAGCAGGGTGGAGTCGCTGGCGCCATGAATCGAGCACCGCGAGGACAAATGGCCAACTCAGTCTATCGTTTTTCGACATGCGTGGGCGCTGTGCTGATGGTCGGATTGCTGGGCACGATACCAGCCGCGGCGCAAGAAAGTGCCCCTTCCAAGCCGCCCGCCGACACCCCTCCCAATCAAGCCCAAGCGCCAGCTGCCAATGCTGAACGAAAAGCGGCCGAGTGGGCCCTGCAAGTGGGGGGAACCCTGGTCGTGCAAGCGGGGAGTGAAAAGCCTCAGCAGATCGGCGGTCCGCAGGCGGAACTACCCAGCGGAAATTTTACGGTTTTAGCCATCGACGTGAGCAATTGCCCCGAGGTGAAGGACGAGGGATTCAAGAATTTGACGGGGCTGTCGAAGCTGGAAGACCTCCGGCTGGCCAACACGCTGACCACTGATGCTGGACTGCAACCCCTGGCCGAGGTTTCCACCATAAAGCTGCTCAATTTGCAGGGTACCAAGGTGGGCGACGCAGGCATGGAAACCGTCAAGGAATTCACCAAGCTCGAGCACCTCAATCTCGGTGGCACGCTGGTCACCAACACCGCGATCGAAACCATCAGCGATCTTGCCGAATTGAAAACGCTGGACATATCCAACACGGCCATTTCCAGTGTGAACTACCTTTCGGAGATGGAAAAGCTGGAACGATTGGACGCCTCGAACACGCAGGTGAAAACGCTCTCGTTGACGAACATTCAATGGTTAAGCCTGGGTGGCAACGCGCTCAGCGATCGCGATATTTCTCAGCTCAGCGGCCTGACCTCGGTCGAGCAACTGGAGTTGTGGCGCACTCCGGTCACCGACAACAACATTGCGTCGCTTGCGGGCCTGGTGGGTTTGAAGCATCTCGACTTATCGGGAACCGCGATCACCGGGGCGGGCTTGATGCAATTGCGAACGCTCACCCAATTGCAATCGCTGCAATTGGCCGAAACTCGCGTGGGCGATGTCGGCATGGCTGCACTGCAAAGCTTTCCTCAACTTGAAGAACTCAATCTGGCAAATAGCCTGATTACCGACGCAGGCCTGCGTTCGATGGCCAACTTCCAAACCCGGCTCCGGCAGCTTTCGCGGCTTTATCTGTACCAAACCAAGATCACGTCGCGTGGCCTGGAAAATATCGCCTCGGCTACCCCGGCGCTGAGCTACCTGGTGCTTTCTGGCACGCAAGCTGGCGATACCTCGGTGCGATATTTGAGCGAACTGACGCAGCTTGCCCGGCTGGAAATCTACGACACGCAATTTACGCCAGCGGGTGTGGATCGCTTGCGGAAGGCGCTGCCAAACCTGCAAGTGCTCGGAACGCGGTAAATCCAACCTTAGCCGAAAGTGAGTTTCGCGGTGTCGCTCTTTCAAGCCGCGGAAGAAGCCAATCGCCGCAATGCCCAACCGCTGGCGGCACGGATGCGTCCAGCCACATTGGACGAATTCGCCGGCCAACAACATTTTCTCGGCCCCGACAAACTGCTCCGCCGATTGCTCAAGGCCGATCGATTGGGATCGGTGCTGTTTTATGGTCCCCCCGGCACGGGCAAGACCACGCTGGCCCGACTGCTGGCCGCGGAAAGCCGCGCCGCGTATCGACAGCTCAACGCGGTCACCAGCGGAGTGAAAGACGTTCGCGACTTGATTGCGGAAGCCCGGGACCGCTTGGCTGCAGAGGGTCGTCGAACATTGTTATTCATCGACGAGATTCACCGCTTCAACAAGGCTCAGCAAGACGTATTGCTGCCCGACGTGGAAGAAGGCGCCATTGTGCTGGTGGGAGCCACTACGCAGAACCCTTTTTTTGCGGTGACCAGCGCACTGGTGAGCCGGAGCCAGGTGTTTCAGTTTCAGTCGCTTTCGGCCGAAGACATTATCCTGGTGGTCCGACGGGCAATTGCCGACAAGCAGCGAGGCTTGGGCGATATCGCAATTCGCACGCACGACGACGCGCTGAGCTATTTGGCGGAAATTTCCGATGGAGACGCCCGTCGCGCGCTCACGGCCTTGGAGGTTGCGGTGCTTTCCACCGATACGCGACCTGTCGAACTCACGCGTGAACTGATCGCCGAATCGGTCCAAAAAAAAGCCGTAGAGTACGACGGCACCGGCGATAGTCACTACGATGCCGCCAGCGCCCTGATCAAGAGCATGCGCGGCAGCGATCCCGACGCCGCTATTTATTGGCTAGCTCGCATGCTCGAAGGGGGGGAAGATGTGCGGTTTCTTGCCCGGCGGTTGGTCATTTTAGCTAGCGAAGACGTAGGCAACGCCGATCCGCATGCCCTGCCTTTGGCCGTGGCGGCCATGCAAGCCTGCGAGTTCGTGGGCTTGCCGGAATGCCAGCTTGCACTGGCCCAAGCAGTGACGTACCTGGCGTGCGCCCCCAAGTCCAATGCGGCCACGGTGGCGATTGGTGAAGCTCGCCGTGACGTTCAGGAGGGGCGGTTGTTGCCGGTGCCCGTCCATCTGCGCGATCGCCATTACGCTGGAGCGAAACGGCTCGGGCACGGCGAGGGCTATCAGTACTCGCACAACGAAGCGAGTGGAGTCGCCGCGCAAGACTACCTGGGAGTGGACCGCGAATATTATCGACCAGTTGATCGCGGCTACGAACGAGAAGTGGCGGCGCGCCTGCGGGAAATTCGCCAGGTACTGAAGGCCGCGAAAGAACCGCAACAAAAGGCGGGCGAATAGAATTCGCATCGCCCCTGGCTCAATCGCCACGGCGAATCCACAGATACCCTCGAAAACGGCCGGCGTCGTTGTCGCGAGTGGCCATGGCTTCGAGCACCGCGCCCAAAGGCGACCAGTACGGCTCGTACCACTGGCGGTCGGGATCAAGGATCAAGGTCGCCTGCTTCTGGGCGTCGAAGGCTGCCAGCGGTGCAAAGTGCCCCACGGACCCCTCGGGGTCGCCAGTCAGACGGCTCTGCAAAAAATTAATCACGATGAAATTTCGGTCGGAACGCTCATTCTCTTTGAATGCCTGTTGCAGGGCATCTGCACTGGATTGGTTTGCGCTGCTTACATGAACCACGTCTACGACAACGCCTTTCAGGCGGTAATGACTGGCGGCAGCGCGAAGCAACTCGGCCAATTCTTGGAGTGTCAGGCCGACGCCATCGCTGCTTGTCTTGCGCTTCCAACGATCGTCGGCAAGGTCGGCCAGCAATCGCGCTTCGCTAATCAACGATTCATCGGCGGCCAGATCCTGGTCGGCGCGCAACGCGTTGAGCACCATCACCGCCGTGGCCAAACCGCACGAGGCGCCGGTTCGTTGCGTCGAATAGTAGGGCGCAAGCGCCCAATAGTCGGGGGCCGCTGCTTGTCGTAAGTAGTCGCGGCGGTGGTAGAGCCGCACGGCATCGGCGCCGTATTTGGGGCGAGCCAGTCGCTCCCCTGTTTCGTCTCGACGCGATTCCTGGTCCGCCGCCGTAGCGTTTTTTTCAATGAATTCGCCACTTAACGCGGCCTCGATTATGATAAGGCCCACGAAGATGCATCTGCGGACTGGCACGAACATCGGCGCCTCAACTGCTGCTAAAGACGGGGCGTGCAGATACGCCTGATTTTCATCGCCGCGTAACCATGAACTCAAGAGTTTTGCCAATGAATATCGAACGCCTCCCCAGGCTGCTCTCGCGACCGCAGTGCTGCATGGCAATTTTGCTTACGATGGGAGTGCTTTCAGGAACGCCGCAACTGGCACCAGCGGTCGAGCCAGCGACCCGGCCCAACGTAGTGTTCATTGCCATCGATGATCAGAATGACTGGATCGGTCATCTGGGCGGCCATCCCCTGGCAAAGACGCCGCACTTGGATCGGCTGGCCGAGCAGGGCACCACGTTTCTCAATGCGCACTGCCAGGCGCCCCTTTGCAACCCCTCGCGAACCAGCTTAATGCTTAGTCTGCGCCCTACGACCACGGGCGTATACGGCTTGGCGCCTTGGTTTCGCACGCTGGATGATTGGAAAGACCGGGTGACCCTCCCCCAGCATTTCCAGGCGCACGGGTACCGCACGCTCTCGGCTGGCAAAATTTACCACGGCGGCGTGGGCGGGCCAGCACAGCGAGTAAAAGAATTTGACGTTTGGGGACCGGCAGGCGGAATTGGCGTCAAACCCGAGAAAAAACTCATCCCCCCCACGCCGATGGGCAATCATCCGCTGATGGATTGGGGAGTGTTTCCGCATAACGACGAAGACAAGGGAGATTACCTGGTAGCCAGTTGGGCGGTGGAACAGATCCAGTCGGCCAAGCACGACGAACCGTTCTTTCTGGCTGCCGGTTTTTTCCTGCCGCACGTACCCTGCTACGCCACGCAGAAATGGTTCGATCTCTACCCCGACGATGACAGCGTGCTGCCGGTGATTGACGAGAACGACCGGGCTGACACCCCGCGCTTTTCGTGGTACTTGCACTGGAGCTTGCCCGAACCCCGATTGAAATGGGTTCAAGAAAACAACCAGTGGCGCAACCTGATTCGCAGCTATTTGGCGTGCACGAGCTTTGTGGACGCCCAGGTGGGCCGGATATTGGCAGCGCTGGAAAAGGCGGGGTTAGCCGAAAACACCGTCGTGGTGGTTTGGGGCGACCACGGCTGGCACCTGGGCGAAAAAGGCATCACGGGGAAAAACACCCTCTGGGACCGCGGCACGCGAGTTCCCCTGATCTTCTCTGGCCCTGGAGTGAAGTCGGGACAACGCTGCAATCAACCCGCCGAATTGCTCGATATTTATCCCACCTTGGTCGAATTATGTGGGCTGAAAACGCGAGAGGACCTCGAGGGCATCAGTCTGACCCCGCAACTGAAAGACGCCCGTGCAAAACGGGAGCGCCCGGCGATTACCAGCCACAATCCTGGCAATCATGGCATTCGCAGCGAACGTTGGCGATACATTCGCTATGCCGACGGAACCGAAGAACTATACGATATGCAGCGCGACCCAAGAGAATGGATCAATCAGGCCGGCAACGCCGAATTCGCCAAGGTGATTGAGGAACACCGAAAGTGGCTGCCCACGGGAGACCGTCCTCCGGCGCCGGGCAGCAAGCATCGCGTGCTGACTTACGATGTGGGCACCGATACCGCGACTTGGGAAGATTCGCCCGTTCGACGGCAAGACCCCATTCCCCAGTAAAATCTTGCGTTGGCAGTCGCATTTGCGAACCGGCGCCCCCCCATGGTCGCGCCTTAGAAGCCAGACTCCGGGAGAGTGCAACATGAAATGGTTCCTATCCGCACTCATGATGCATGTGGCCATTGCCGGATCCGCGGTCGCCGCCGAGAATCCACGGCCGAACATTGTGGTGTTTCTCGTCGATGACATGGGGGTGATGGACACTTCGGTGCCGTTTCTCACCGACGATCATGGCCGACCACGGATGTACCCTTTGAATGAGTACTATCGCACACCTGCGATGGAACGGCTGGCCGCGCAGGGCATCCGGTTCAACAATTTTTGCGCCATGAGCGTGTGCTCTCCCACGCGTGTTTCGCTCATGACCGGCCAAAACGCCGCCCGGCATCGCACCACCAACTGGATCAATCCCGACCGAAACAACGCGGGGCCGCAAGGTCCGCCCGACTGGAACTGGCAAGGCCTCAATCCGAATCACGTAACACTGGCCCGACTGATGCAGGCGGCTGGGTATCGCACCATTCATGTGGGCAAGGGGCATTTTGGCGCCCGGGAATTTCCTGGCGCCGAACCGCTGAATCTGGGCTTCGATATCAACGTGGCCGGCGCCTCTTTTGGTGCCCCCGGCAGTTACTACGCCAAACTGAATTTTGGACACGGAGGCCGGCGAGCGCATCAAGCGGTGCCCCATTTGGAAAAGTATCATGGGCAAGACGTCTTTCTCACCGAGGCGCTCACCATCGAAGCCCAGCGGCATGTGTCGGCTGCCGTGCAGGAGGGGAGGCCCTTCTTGTTGTATTTCCCGCATTACGCAGTACATGCCCCGTTTGAGTCCGATCCGCGGTTTGCCGCCAACTACGCGAACTCGGACAAGCCCGAGGCGGCCAAGGCGTTTGCCACGCTGATCGAAGGCATGGACAAATCGTTGGGCGACGTGCTCGACCACTTGGAAAAGTTGGGCGTAGCAGAGAATACTCTGGTTTTCTTTTTGGGTGACAATGGCAGCGACGCCCCGTTGGGCCACGAACACGCCGTGGCATGCGCTGCACCGCTTCGCGGGAAGAAAGGCGCCCATTACGAAGGGGGCATGCGTGTGCCGTTCATCGCGGCCTGGGCAAAACGCGATGACCGGCACCCGCAGCAGAAGCATTTGCCCATCCCGGCCGGGGCCATCCAGTCGCAAATGGCGTCGGTGTGCGATTTGCTCCCGACCATTGTAAACTTTGTGGGGCTGAAGCAGCCGATCGATCACGTGGTGGACGGCGCCAGTTTGGAAACGCTGCTCTTGGGCAAACCCGACCCGAGTCGCAAGGAAACGTTCCTGATGCACTATCCGCATGCCCCGCATCGCAGCGACTATTTTACGGTGTACCGCGACGGGGTTTGGAAGGTGGTGTACCACTACTTTCCGAATGAGGCATCGCAAGGTTTGCATTATCAACTCTTCAACCTGGCGGACGACCCTTTTGAACAGCGGGATTTGGCCGCATCGCATCCGGACGACCTGCGCCGCATGATGAAGCGATTGATCGCGGCATTGGAGGCGCACGATGCGCTTTATCCCGTGGATGCCAACAGCGGCATGCCGCAAAAACCGGTCATGCCCTAATAATCAGGCCCGCGAACAGCCAGCCTGTTTTGAAGGCGGCATGGTCTGCCAGCTGGAGTGCCTCAGCAGCTGAATGGTTGCCTGGGAATTCTTCCCGTCAAACCTGTTGATTCAACGCATTCCTGATCGCGGCAATTTGGCCTTTTCTATGCATTCAATCGAAGGATCCGCCTGCGGCGCGAGCGCGGGATTCATTTCGTTAGCTCGCCGCAAATCGGCCAAGGCGTCAGGATGCTGGCTGTTTTCTGCATACGCGATTCTCCGCAATACCAAAACTTCGGGAATTGGGAACTGAGCGGTTTGAGGGCTGCGTTGTCGTCGGCAATCGCGCCCTCCTAATCCTTCAGGCTGACTTTGCAGCGCAAAAACCAAGCCTCGCTCCACTCGGGCTGCCGATCGATGATCGCCTGCGCGGCTGTCATGGCGACCACGGAGACTGCGCCGCGGGCGAATTCGCACAGTACCCGTGACTGTGCGACACACGAAATGCACGTTCGGCCGGTGACGGAAAATTCCCCGCCTGCCCAGGCTAAGAGCCAATTCAGACCAGATCAAAGCCCGGAAAATCGTACATCCCCGGACTAAAGCGAGAGCGACCGTCCCGGAGTCTACGCCCCCCCACGAAGCGGCGAGACTGGAGACGTGTGCGCGGTCACTTCTCGGGCGGTTGAAATGCCTGGTCGGCCAGAAGAACGTTGCGGGCGGCTTCGACCAACTTCAGGTTGCCTTCGCTGGCCATTTTTTGCAGTCGGCCAAATGCGATGGGTTCGTCGATGCCGGCGCGGCGCATCAGCAAGCCCTTGGCGCGCTCGATGACCTTGCGATCATCGAGGGCCTGCCGCAAATCATTCGCTTCTTTGCGAAGCGCCTGGAATTGGGCGAATCGCACCACGGCCAAAGCAATGGCTGGCTCCAAATCGGCCTTCTTGATGGGCTTGATGAGGTATGCCTGCACATGATTGGCCTCGGCCCGCTCGATCAATTCGCGATCGTGATAACCCGAGACCAGAATCACCGGGATCGGGCACTTCTTGAAGATTTCTTCCGCGGCCGTAAGGCCATCCATCACCGGCATGTTGATGTCGGTGATAACCAACTCGGGACGCAACGACAGGCAATGGTCCAACAGCTCCTGCCCATTTTCGGCAACCGATACCACTTGGTGACCGAGATGCGGCAGAACTTTCTCAAAATAATCCCGCATATCGGCTTCGTCATCGGCGACCGATATGCGCAGGCTGCTCTTCATGACGACTCTCGAGGCAATGTGATGAAGACCTCGGCTCCGGATTGGCTCGTTTCGCCAATAACAATATGTCCCCCGTGCTCTTCCACAATCCGTTTAGCAATCGCCATGCCAAGTCCGGTGCCTTTGGTCTTGGTGGTGAAGAATGGCTCGAACACCCGGGCGCGCGTGGCAGGCGGAATGCCGGGGCCGCAATCGCGAATCGCCACTTCGACAAAAGGGCGCCCTTCCAACCTTTCGTCGCGGCAGAATAGCGTAATTTCAGCGTCGTCGGGCGAAGCGGCCACGGCGTTTTCCAGAATGTTGCGGAACACCTGGCCGAGCGCAAAAGGATCGGCATGACAAATGTGGCTTTTGACGGAACTATCTTCGCGAAACTGCAGTCGCTTTGGCTCGTGCAAGTGCTTCAGGTGTGTCCAAGTGCTACGCCACACTTGGGCAATATCGCACGGTTCCTGCTCCAGTCGCCGGGGGGATGCGTAGTCGCGAACCTCTTCGTAGAGTCGGTGCAAATCATCCTGGGCGCGCTGAACGCGGGCCACCAAGTCGAGCAAGTCGGGGCGGTCCTCCAATTCCATGGCCAGCATTTCCAGGCATGCCTGGCTCCGCTGCAAGGCGTTGCGACTTTCGTGAGCCAGGCCGGTTACCATTTCGCCAATGGCCGCCAGCCGCGCGGCCTGTACCGCCTTTTGCTCGGCACGTTTTAGTTCGGTAATATCGCGATGGGCAGCCACGTAGTGCGTGATTTGTTGGTCAGCATCCCTGACTGGAGAGATCAGCAATTCCACGTTGTACGACGTGCCATCCTTCCGATAGTTAATCAATTCTCCTTTATACGTTCCGCCTTCGATGAGAGACATTTTCAGGCGTCGCAGGCACTTGCGATCGGTATCGGGACCTTGCAACACCCGGGGGGTGCAATCGATCAGTTCTTCGGGGGTATAGCTCGTGATGCGCGTCATGGCGTCGTTGACGAACAAAATTCGTGGTCCCGAGGCGTCCAGGTTGGCGTCGGTGATGATCACCCCTTCGGCCAGATTGCGGACCGCCTCGGCCAGAAGTTGCCGCTGCTCTTCGCTGCGACGCAGAGCGACTTCCGTCTCAAGCTGCCGGGCAATGCGGGCGAGCGTAGCGCGCAGCGCGTCGGGATTGACCGGCTTGAGAATGTAATCGCAGGCGCCGCGGCGAAGGGCTTCGATGGCTCCCTGCACCTCGGGGAACCCGGTGACAATGACCACGGGGGTATGCGGCGCAAGCTGATGAATGCGAGGCAGAAACTGGCCGGCGTCCCCATCCGGCAACTTCCAATCGAGAATTACGGTGGAAATTGCTTCCCAGTCTGCCTGAGCAATGGCTTGAGAAAAGCTGTCGAACGAAGTTACCCGGTGGCCATCGAGGTCGAGAATATCGGCGAGGTTCGCCCGCGTATCCGCGTCATCTTCAATCAACAGCACGTGCAGCGTCTGGGTAGCAGCGGTAGGTGAATTCATGAAGGCTAGTCGTTTGTGACCGCTGAAATCAAAGAGCCAATGGAGAGCAGCGTTTGGCATTCAGTTTACCTCGCCGAACCCGATCTGGAACACAATCGCCCGGCGCCGGTAAGTGATTCTTACCACGGATAAGAAAGGGGGGCCAGCTTGGCAACTTAGTGCTGCTCCGAGCCGGTCAAATTCTTGATGGTGGTCAGCAGTTGCTCCACGTCGAATGGCTTGAAGCAGACGGCGTCCGCGCCTTCTTTCACGACCTCTTCGATCTTGCGTTCCATATCGCCGCGATGACCCGTTATCAGTACCGTGCGCGATTGGGGATTGACGTGCCGGACAAGCCGAAACACCTCGGCGCCGTCGCCCTGGGGCAGTTTCATGTCGATCAGCACGACTTGGAAGTCCTGCTCTTGCAGGTGATGAGAGGCCTGGTCGCAATCGTGGGCCATGCAAACGCGATATCCACGGTCGCGCAAAATGTCCCATAATGTTTTGCACAAATCCACGTCGTCATCAATCAGGAGTACGACGGGTTGATCGAGGGCTTCGCCGATCAGGTTCATCAGAAAGTCAAATTCGACGGGCTTGGCCACGATTTTCCATGCGCCCGCCTCGAGGGCCTCGCGGGCCGTATCGTCGGTTGCATAGGCAGTGACAATCATGGCCACCGTACTGGAGCGAATTTCTTTAATGCGGCGATACAACTCCAATCCATCCATGCCCGGCATGCGCAAGTCCAGCAAAGCCACGTCGTAGTGCTTGTCCCGGATCAACTGCAGCGCGCTGGCGCCATCGGGAGCCGTGTCGACGGTGTAGCCCAGATCGGTGAGGATGTCGCGCAGATTGTCGCGGATATCCTGTTCATCATCCACCACGAGAATGGACGGAATTCCTGGATCGTTCATAGCAGACCATCGCTTCGGGACGCTTTAAGTTGCACCGTGAAGGCCGCTCCCCGTCCTTCCTCGCTTTCGATCGCCAATTTGGCGCCGTGTTTGTCGAGAATGGCTCGCGTAATGGCCAACCCGAGGCCGATTCCTCGCACTTTCGTGGAATACAAGGGCTCTGCAATTCGCCCCATATCTTCCTGCTTGATGCCATGGCCCGTATCGGCCACGGTCACCTCCACTTCGTCGGTGGTACGCCTTGCGACAATATTCAAGTCACCGCCGTTTGGCATGGCATCGCGAGCGTTTCGAATCAAATTGCCAAACACAATGCTCAGTTGCCTTGAGTCGCCCAACACATGTTCGGCTTCGGTGGGAATCTCCACTCGTACCCGAATCTCCTCGGCCAATTCGGTTTGATCGAGCACTTCCTGAACGAGTTGGGGAAGCGAAACGACACGGAACTCGGGCAACGGCAGTTTGGCGAAGTCGTTCAACGCCGTGATCACGCGATCGGCGACTTCCACTTGCCGCTCAATGCGCTCCAAGTGCTCGGTCTTTTTTGCCTCGCTGGGGTTTTTGGCGTTACGCAGATAATAAACAGAAGTTTTGACCACGTTAAGCGGGTTGCGAAGCTCGTGAGCTACGCCGCCAGCAACTTGCCCAATTGCGGCCAACCGTTCGATCTGCCGCCGACGCTCGGTGTGTTCTGCCTGGTACGCGTCTTCGATCATCGCCAAATCCAGGTCGATCAAGCGATCGAGTGAATTCAGCAGCGCGAGCAACTCTTCCGCCGAATGCTTCCAACTTTCGCAGATCGCCGTTTGAAGGCCGTGTCTTAATCGAGACAGAGCCAAGTTGGTGTAAACCTGATCGAGGCCAATTTCAACGTGCCGCCACCCCACCTTCCAGCGGCGCAGAACATAGGCCGCGTCGTAGGTCCCAGAAAACAGTTCGCGTAGCCAACCTCGCAAGGTTTGCTTTAGCCGTTCGACCTGTTCGGCGCCACCGGTGATAACTTTCCGGGCGTCGGGATGCCGCTCGATTTCCTCGTAAAAGTCACCAATCAACAAGGACAGGTGAGGTTCGACCAGGTTCCAGGCGGCAGCAATGCGCGTGGCATCTGCGGCATTCCAGCCGACATATTCTTGCAACTCCGAGTAACGCGCTTGCAATCGGCTAGCATCCATTAGCCTGTGAAAACCTCTACGGTAAACAGTGGCGAAGCCGAGAGATCCTGGGTGGTGTCAAACGCCGGCTGGCTCTGGTGGGCAGTGGCCGGAAGTTCCCCCCGCCGAATCCCGACGTTTCGCGGAGCCTTCAGACCAAGTTTAACGGAGTTCCCTCGAACCTCAATGACGGTAACCTCGATCTGGTCGCCAATGAAAATCGTTTCATCCTTTTTGCGGCTCAACACCAACATGGCAAACCCTCCTTGAAAGATTCACGTAATACCCAGATTCAACAACCGATGCCGGGACCGCGGTTTCCGCCTACGGTGAATCACTTTGCGGGGAGTGAGTCACGTTTGGGGGTAAACGCGGGGAATTGCCGACTGCTTTCGATCTCAGCGCGGCATGGCCAGATTTTACCGACATGCCGAAAGCCAACCGCTGGCACCGGTTCTGGTGCAGTCAAACAAGGACTACACCGAGCCCACGAAAACCCAGCAGGCAACATCGAAATACAGGGCAAGGCAGTACCGATTCGCTGAAGGCAGCGATTGCGAAGAGGAGTCCAGCAAGAACCCATCTCGCAGCGGTAAAACCGGCGGGCAAGAACAAAACCTCTGCAGCCCTCCAACCGAGGACTACTAGAAGCTCTTACAACCCGAAGAATCTTGATCCGTCACGAATCAAGATAACGATGTTAAATTTATCGAGCGCTTCCAACAGGTCAAGATCAGTTTGGCGCGAATTTTCGCATTGCCGAAAGCACCATCGCAAACCAGCCGATTCGGTGGATTTACCTGGTCACCCGCTCGGCAATCCGGGCAAGAAACTTGCGAATCCAGTTTCCGGCGGCCAAAACCTGCCCCGGGCCGACCCCTCACAAGGGCTGGAGACTCAATCTTGACATACCGATGGCGGAACAGGTCCCCGATGACGTACCACGGCACGGCCAACGACGGCGCGTGGTACTGCGGGGACAAACGTTCGGCGCGCGCTACTGGGAGTTGCTGCTCCGGATCGATCAGATTAGAGCCGAGCCCGATTTGCGGGCAATCCGGTTACACCTGGTCGGGCACGTCCGCTTCGACAACAGGTTTGGGGCGTCGACGGGAACGCGAGGTTTTTGCAGCCCCCCATTCCTTGGTAAGCGACTCGAAAACATCCGGAGCTTCGTATCGAATGATGTTTCGGCCTTCGGGCATGGGGCCAATCAACCCTCGAAACACGGGCATCCCGCGTAAATCGAGGTCGGTGCTGCAATCATCCACGCCAACTTGCGTGTGCATCTTGAGCAGCGGTTCTTGCGACGGATAATCGCGGATGCGCAACTCGCCATTGGGTCCACGGGTGACAACGCGAAAAACGTCCTTGGAAGCCATGTTTTCTGCCTTCGTTCCGACGGTTAACGGCACGCGCCGAGTGCGCGGAATTCACACTGGGAAGGTGGGGAACGCCAGGCACGAATTCGGTTCGTGAAACAGCGCACCCTTCCGACCCCGCGGTGCCGCGGAGAACCGTTGTTGAAGTATGTACCGGATCGATCCGTCACCACGAAGCGCGCCTCCTGCGCTTGGCATGGTATCGGCAGCCCGCGGATCATCGTGCCACGCTTTCGTTGGGGCCCGTCGCAATGCAATCCGTCGTTAAATTTGGTAAAAGACAGGCAACGCGAGTTTCTGCCGGCCCGTCAACCTGGGCGGATTTGGTCAATTCGTTCCGCGAAGGGAGTGGGGTCGCTAGATCAAGCGCGAGGTATGCGAATAGCGACAAGACCACAGGACGCGTGGGCTCAGTGGCCGCAGCCGCGCGGAGGAGAGACTTCCGCATTAAGAAAGAAGAAACTGGCTCCCAAGGATTTGAACCTTGACTAACTGGTCCAGAGCCAGTCGTGCTGCCGTTACACTAGGAGCCAAGACGGATCGATTTTTCTACGATCTTTAGTCTTTTTTACCCTACTGGTTGCGCCGTCAGGCGTCAATAGGCGATGGCGCGCATGCGATTCTCACGCCAGTCGAGGCCGTCTTGGTCGACCAATCGACCAGCGACTTTCACAGCACCGTCCTTTCCAGAAGTGCGGCAAGGCTTTAGCGCCAGAATGGCCGGCACCCCGTTCACTTCGAGAAGATGCGCGTTAAAATCCTCAGGGTTCGATTCGAAATGGATCGCAAACGTCGGGATTGCAACCGGGGTGGCAGGGTGCCACGAAGGACAAGGCAAAAAAAGGAGGGCCCTTGCTCGCCGGGACAAGGACCCTCCCCCAATCGAAGCGGCTGTCCGAACGTCACGTTGTCGCTCGTGCTCGCTCGGAGACCCACAGCCGTTAAGGTGGGTATCGGGCGGATTGAGCCTGGGTCTTCAACCTGCCCGGGGTTTGCACCCGTGCCAAAAGGGGCATCGGCCTGCAACACCGGCAAAGCTGCTACATTTTTACGACCTTCAGGGCTTCGCTTCGGGCGTCCCTTTCCAGCCGATCACCGCCAAGACAACGACGGCCACGCATGACCAACGCGCAAATGCTGAGCAGACCTGCCAAACTGGCTCTCGAAGACGGTACCGTTTATTCCGGATACGCGTTTGGAGCCGAAGGCGAGGTCGACGGGGAGGTTTGCTTCAATACCTCCATGACCGGATACCAGGAGATTCTGACCGATCCCAGTTACCGTGGCCAAATCGTCACCATGACGTATCCGGAGATCGGCAACTACGGGATCAATGCCGAAGACGTAGAAAGCAAGTTGCCCCACCTGTCAGGTTTTGTCATTCGCGAGCTCAGCCGCCGCCAAAGCAATTTCCGTTCTACCGGCGATCTTGATGCGTATCTTCGCCAGCACGGAGTCGTTGGTATTTGGGGAATTGACACCAGGACGCTGGTCCGACGACTTCGCAACCAGGGAGCGATGAAGGGGGTATTGTCCACGGTGGATCTGGATCATGCCAGCCTCGTCGAAAAAGCGAAGAACAGTCCCGGCCTGGTCGGTCGGGACCTGGTGCGTGAAGTCGTGCCTTCCGCCCCCTGCGAATGGGACGAAAAACTAAGCAAGTACGATCGGCTCGACTCATCGCCACGTCCGAGCGATGCAAATACATCCGACCAGCAATTGCACGTGGTGGCGCTCGATTTCGGTATGAAGTGGAACATCTCTCGCCATCTGGCCGATCGTGGTTGCCGTGTTACGGTCCTCCCAGGCACGGCCACGGCCGAGGAAGTGCTTTCCTATCACCCCGACGGCGTATTTCTATCCAACGGTCCCGGCGACCCCGAACCTCTCGATTACGCGGTGAAAACCATTCAAGGGGTGCTTGGAAAACAGCCCGTGTTTGGGATCTGCCTCGGGCATCAATTGCTGTCGTTGGCCTGTGGCGCCAAGACATTCAAGCTCAAGTTTGGACATCGCGGCGCCAACCAACCGGTGCTCAATCGCAGTTCGGGCCGCGTGGAAATCACCACCCAGAACCACGGATTTGCAGTCAGCCCCGACAACCTGCCAGAAACGCTTGAGGTCACTCACATCCACCTCAATGACAGCACCATTGCAGGAGTGCGGCACCGCGAGTTGCCAGCCTTCAGTGTGCAGTTTCACCCCGAGGCTTCCGCTGGGCCGCACGATAGCCATTACCTGTTCGATGAATTCGTCGACATGATGCGGCACGGCCGCAAGTGAACCGGACGAGGATACGCGGTTTGAATCGCCTTGTCGACCAACTGCCGATTGCGGCCAATCGGGGGACAGGGTACGAACGCCTGTTTGGCCCCTTGGCAGCCATCAACGGAACCCTCTTGCGGGTGGTGCGCACGGCGTGCGACAATTGTGCAACGGTTGCCGCCCATTCCAACCAAGAGCACACCATGCGTCCATCTCGCCTGGGATCGATTTGTCGCCTCGCCGTTCTGTGTTTTGCGGTGAGCCTGCCGTGCGATCTTCATGCGGGAGAACCGTCGGCAACCGCCTCGCAGAAGTTTGGACAACCACAGCCTGCCGCGCTGCCCGACTTGTTCGTTTGGACCGACACATGCAACGTGTATGTTTTACGTGACGGCGAACGCGCGCTACTGATCAACCTTGGCGATGGCAGCGTGTTGACGCACTTGGAAAAGTTAGGTGTGCGACACGTCGATTGGGTGCTGTTCACGGATCATCATCGGGAAAATTGCCAGGGGATCGAATTCATAGATCGCAATACGACGAAGACTGCGGCGCCGCAGGCAGAACAGGCCTTATTCGAGCAACCTCTGCAATTCCGCAAGTGGTTTCCGGCTTTAGGCGACACCTTTTCCGTATACGGAGCCAGCTACGCGCGGCCGCCGCGGCACGCTATTTCGCTGGATAAGCCGCTGCGCCCCGGCGACGTGGTTGAATGGCGCGGGCACAAGATCCACGGCTTGAGCACGCCGGGGCATTCGCCAGGCGGAATGACCTTCGTCATCCGGCGCAACGGCCATTCCTGCGCTTTCACCGGAGGTGTCGTCCATGCTGGCGCCAAAATGACGAATTGGTTCGACACGGAATGGGATTACGGATTCGCCAAAGGCGTGGACACTTTGATCGCGTCGGTAGAGCAATTGATCGAACAGCGACTGGCCCTGGTCCTGCCGAGCCAGGGACCGGCAATCGACAATCCGGAGCAGCAACTCACGAAGTACCGCGAAAAACTGCTCACCTTCCGGCAGAGTCACATCCGGGGATACCCGGTGTTCGATTCCACCGAAGCCGATCGCGACCCCGTCTCCAAACCCACGGCAGTGCCGCTGATCAGCCAGGTTACGCCGCATCTGTATAAGCTCAGCCACAAAACCCAGGGAAAAAATTTTGCGGTCATCGTTTCGGACCGGGGCCGTGGTTTGATTCTCGATTGCGGATTGTTTCCCGAAACAATGCTGGAAGAGATCATTCTCGGCATGCGCCAGCACCTCGGCCTGAAGGAGATCGACGCGTTTTGGATTTCGCACATGCACGGCGATCACTTCCTGCTGGGGCCCGCCTTGAAGCGCAAGTACGGCGCCCAAGCTTGGACCCTCGACCGCATTGTCGACAAGTGCGAGCACCCACGCCGCTACGATTACGCGGCGCTGGTATCGGCGTATCGCGACGGCTTCGACGGCATGAAAATCGACAAGGCATTCCGCGATGGTGAAACGGTCGAATGGGAAGGCTACAAGATTCAAGTCGATTGGATGCCCGGCCAAACCGAGTTTGGCTGTTGCCTGTGGCTAGAACTCGACGGCAAACGCATCGCTTTCACGGGCGACAATCTCTTCGGCAATCCAGCAGACAAGAAGCAAAATGGCCATGAAGCCGTGGTCGCCCGCAATAGCGCCATTTTCGAAGAAGGCTACCTGCTCGGCAGTCGATATTTGAAAGAACTCAAGCCCGATATTGTGATGGGCAGTCATTCCTATGTGATGCCCAACCCGGCCGAATTCTTGGATCGTTACCACCGGTGGTCGCAAGAGATCATTGCGTTGTACCGTGACCTGCTGCCCGACCCGGATTACGAATACTTGTTCGACCCATACTGGGTTTCGGCCTATCCCTACCGCGTCGACTTCAGCGAGCGAAACGAGCAGGAAATTTCGGTAACGGTGCGGAATTTCCGCAATAAAGCCCAGCGGCATCGCGTCGAACTCAAGCTACCTCCGGGCCTCACAGCCGACCCCGCGGAGTTGGAAGGCGTCATCGATGCCAAGACCCGGAAGAAATACCCGGTCAAACTCGCCATCGATCGCGACCGGTTACCCCCAGGCGTGCAGATGGTGACCTTCGACATCACGCTGGACGAAAAACGTTACGGCGAGTTGTTTGACTTTCTGATTCAGGCGCGCGAGTAGCGAAGGCAACTTCGCACTTGAGGCATTCTTTGAAACGGCGGCCTGTCAAACTCGAATGGGCCAACCCAGCGCACGCTGCAAGCGGAACTGGGCCTTGTTGTAGTCGGCGACCGCTTGCAGGTATTGCCGACGGGCCTGGTCCAGAGCTTGAATGGCCTGTAGGGCCTCGATGGGCAGCCCCTGGCCGTCGCCAATGCGTTCCAAATTACGGCGATACGATTCCGCCGCGCTTTCGATGCCTCGTTCGGCGATGCCAATCTGATCACGTCGGGCGATCACCTGGGCGTGCGCTTCGGCGATGTCGGCGGCGACCTGATCCATGACTTGAATCTGCCGCGACCGGGCTTGCGAAATACGCGCGTTGGCTTCGTTCTTGGCGGCCCGTTCGCCGAGCCCAATATTTCGCACTTGCCAGAAGGCCATGGCGTCGAAATCCATGCGATCGCCGTAGTTTTCAATGTTGCCCCCCAGTCCGCCGCCGTTGCCTCCGTAGCTCATGCCCAACAACACGCTGGGCATCAAGGGGGCGTAACGTTCACGTTGAAGCGCTTGCACGGCTTCGCCAACCAGGAACCGCGCTTCCGCCAACTCGGGCCGATTCCGCAGTCCCTGCGACACCAGTTCCGGCAGTTCGCAATCCAGAATCACCACGTCGATTGGAATCAGCGCCGGCTCTTGCGGCACCAGCAGAATCGACGGATCTTGACTGAGCAACCGGGCCAGTCGCACCGAGGCCACTTGAATGCGCTCGTCGGCCCCGCGGAGATCGACCTGCCGGGCATTTAATTCCGTTGCGGCGCGGTCGGCATCAGACTGCAAGCCTTGACCCGCCCGGGCAAACGCCGCGGTCAACTCGGCCAAACGCTGGGCGTGCATCAACGTTTCGCCAGCAATCACCCGGGCTTGCAGGGCCTCCAGCAGTTCGACATAGGCCAGCGAAGTATCCATCAGCATGTCGTTGGTGACGGCGCGGCTCGCCTGGCGCCGTGCTGCCACGGTGCGCTCGGCAATCCGTGGCTGGAAGATCGCGTCGCGAAGTTCAAAGTTCATGATCAAACCCGGCACGGCGGGAGAGCCTGCCCCGACGGCGCCGGCCCCGAACCCGTTGTAGAGCGAGCCTCGGCTGGTTTCGATCATCTTCCCGGCGACATCTTGAATGCGCCCTTCGTGCTTGTTGTAGTTCGCCCCCGCGCGAATCGACGGCAACCACAACACCTCGGCCGCGTCGAGGCGGGCAAATGCCTCTTGCACGCGCTGTTGCGCAAAAGCCACCTGCGGGTTTTGGCCTGCCGTCAATTGCAGCGCCGTTCCTAAGTCGATCGGCAGTCCTTCGACGGGTGTCGCGGAGTCGCCAGCAATGCTCCGAGGTGGTTCGGGGGGGCCCGGTGGCAATTCGGCAGGCACGCTCGGTTGCCGGCCCAATAGCGGAATGGCGCTGGTGGTGCCTGCTGGATTCGATTGATGAAACGAGACCTTCTGTCCGTTGGCGCCGGAGGTTTCGCCGCTCGTCGCGGAAAAGTCCGCAACTTCATCGGTAGCCAACTTCGACTCATCCGATTGCCAGGCAATCTGGGCAAATCCCGAAGGAGATACTTGCCAGAAACTCGCAGGGGGGTGGTCGATTTTGAGAGGTGGAGACGGTTCGCCGCCCTGTTGATAGTAGGTAACCGGTACTGCGCAAGGTTCATCGGTCACTAATGGATTAACGGGCTGAAGCTTTGGAAGCGGCTTCACGAGCGAAATTTCGCTTGCTTGTTGCGGCTGAGTTACGGGATACGGCCACGCTTCATTCTGGTTCGCACTATTCGAACGTGGCTCCACCATCCTCAGAACCGTTGACGTTGGTGGGTGCGGATTGGAAGTTTTTCGCAAAGCCGGAGTGGAGGACGCGGTTATATCTTCAAGACACTGTTCGGTCGAAGCGCAGCCCCCGATTGCTACTGGCCCTGACAGCAAAATCCGTGCAGCCATGTTCGCAAGTCGTTTAGGTTGCAATCGCTTATTTCGGGACATGTCAATCGATACACTCATGGGCAATACGATACGAACATCGATGGACGACGTATTTAGGATCGGTGGATCGAGATTTTCCGATTCAATCTATTCTGCGGCGCGAAGCGGTTGTCTAGGTTGGCTGACCGTAAATCGCGAAGCCAACGCATGCTGCTAAGTTATTTTCGCTTCTTGGTTTGCGACTTGACTTTCACATGGCAAGCTTCTTTTCGACCCGGTTGCTGGCAACCGAGGATTAGTGATTTCTAATCGCGCGCTAATTGAGTGCGCCGCTTGGCTCATGAACAATGGACGGGTTAGCTAAACCCTGCCGATTCGTACATCCACGGTATTCGCATGCGGCTCATCCTATCTGCCCTCCGACGCCCCCTCACCGTGATGGTGCTGATCGCCGCGATCGCTTTGGGTGCAATGCTGGCGATCGGACGTTCGGTGGCCGAGCAGGTGGGTCTGCCTTACCCCAACGGTCTGCCGCGAGGGATGGAAGTCGATATTTTTCCGAGCCTGAACTTGCCGGTGATTTATGTCTGCCAACCCTACGGCGGCATGGATCCGGCGCAGATGGAAGGCTTTCTCACCAACTATTACGAGTACCACTTCCTCTATATCAGCGGAATCCATCACGTGGAATCGCGCAACGTGCAAGGCACCGCGCTGATGAAGTTGTACTTCCATCCCGGTACCAACATGGCCCAAGCCATGGCCGAAACCATCAATTACGTCAACCGCTCCCAGGCGTTCATGCCGCCGGGCACAGTGTCGCCTTTTGTCATGCGGTTTGACACCGGCAGCGTGCCGGTTGGCTATCTGGTGCTTTCCAGCGAAACCCGCAGCATCGCCGAAATTCAAGACCTGGCCTTGTTCCGGGTGCGGCCCATGTTCGCCAACCTCCCCGGCGTTTCGGCGCCGCCGCCCTTTGGCGGCAGTGCCCGCACCGTGGTAATCACCGTCGATCCGCAGCGGTTACAGGCGTATCGCATGTCGCCCGAGGAAGTGATTACGGCCCTGACGCGTGGCAACGCGATCAGCCCCTCGGGCAACATCCCGGTGGGAGACAGCTACCCGATTGTGCCGGTGAACTCGGTGGTGCGGAACGCAATGGAATTGAACTCCATTCCCGTCCGAACCGGCGAGCATCCGGTATTCATCCGCGATATCGGCTATGTGCAGGATTCGTCCGATGCACCGGCCGGCTATGCCTTGGCCAACGGGCGACGGGCGGTTTATATCCTCGCCACCAAGCGGGCTGACGCCTCGACGCTGAGCGTGATCAACAACATCAAAGCGGCACTCCCCAAGATGCAAGACGCCCTCGGCGAGGAAGGGAAGGGAATCGACGTGCGATTCGAATTCGATCAATCGCCGTATGTGACCCGGGCGGTGGAAGGTGTGGTGCTCGAAGGCGCTCTCGGCGCCGTGCTCGTGGGCCTTATGATTCTCCTGTTTCTGCGAGATTGGCGCAGTGCCCTGGTGGTGGTGCTCAATATTCCTTTAGCCCTGATGGCCGCCGTGCTGGCTCTGTGGGTCACCGGGCAAACCATCAACCTGATGACCCTGGGAGGATTGGCGCTGGCAATCGGCATTCTGGTCGACGAAGCCACGGTGGCCATCGAGAACATTCACGCCCACATGCATCGCGGCAAACCCTTGGCGCAGGCAGTGCGCGATGGCTCGGCCGAAACGGCCATTCCGCGCTTGCTGGCCATGCTCTGCATTCTGGCCGTGTTTGTGTCGTCGTTCTTCATGCAGGGAGCTGCCCGAGCGTTGTTCGTGCCGCTGTCGTTGGCGGTGGGATTCGCCATGCTGGCCTCGTACATCTTGTCCAGCACGTTTGTGCCGGTGCTTTCGGTTTGGTTGCTTCGGCATACCCCGCATGAGAAGGACGCTTTGCCTCGCCCCGGCATGTTTGACCACCTTCGCCAGGGCTACCAGGCAACACTCCGGCAGTTCGTTCGCTTGCGATGGGCTGTCGTGGCGCTGTACCTGGCAGGCAGCGTGGGTCTGGTGGTTGCGGTTGCTCCCCTCCTCGGACGCAGCATTTTTCCCACGGTGGATGCCGGCCAGTTCCGCCTGAGGTTGCGCGCCCCCGATGGCACCCATATCGCCAGCAGCGAACGTGTCGCCAAGGACGTGCTGCGACTGATCGACGACGAACTTGGCACCGACAACATCGATCTCACCTTGGGTTACGTGGGCATGATCCACTCCAACTTTCCCGTGAACGCGGTCTATCAATGGTCGCGCGGTCCCGAAGAAGCAATCTTGTACGTGGGCCTGAAACAGGGCATTGGAATCTCGGACGAAGACCTCAAACAGCGATTGCGAACGCGGCTCGCCCAGGAAATGCCCAATATACGATTTTCATTCGAGCCATCGGACATCGTCAACGAAGTCATGAGTTTTGGCTCGCCCACACCCATCGAAATCGCCGTCAGCGGACCCAACTTTGCCGACAGCCGCGCCTTTGCCGAGAAAATCCGGGCGGAGTTGGACAATATCCCCTATCTTCGCGACCTCCAAGTGGGTCAATCCCTCGATTACCCCACGATCGAAGTCAATGTGGATCGCGAGAAAGCAGGTTTGGTTGGCTTGACTCCAGTCGATGTCTCCCGATCGCTCGTCACGGCAACGTCTTCCAGTCGGTTTGTGGTGCCCAATTATTGGGCCGACCCCAAGAGTGGCATTGCCTACCAGGTGCAAGTGGAGGTTCCGCGACGAGTACTGCGAACGCCCGACGGCGTGCAAACCGTGGGATCGGAAGAAGATCTCGCTGGACTTCCGCTCAAGCAAGGGATCTCTGGCCAGGTGCTGCTTCGCGATGTGGCGAGTATCAAGCCCGGGACCATGCCCGGCCAATTCGACCGCTACAACATGCGGCGACAAATCACGCTTACCGCGAACATTGCCGGGGCCGACCTTGGCGCCGTGGCCCAACAGGTGACGGCCGCCCTGCAGAACGTGGGCGATCCGCCCTCGGGCGTGCAGGTAGAGCTACGCGGCCAGATCCCGCCCATGCAAGAAATGCAAGCGGGGCTCGGCATTGGATTGGCATTGGCCGTGGTCGCCGTGTTTCTGCTGCTGACGGCCAATTTTCAGTCCGTGCGTTTGGCCTTGGTGACCGTTTCGACCGCCCCGGCGGTCGTGGCCGGAGTGGTGCTCATGCTGTGGCTCACCAACACCACCGCAAACATCCAATCATTTATCGGGGCAATCATGGCCATTGGCGTGGCGATGGCCAACGCCATTCTCCTGATTACCTTCGCGGAGACTCGGCGGCGCGAGGGCCTTGCTGCCGCTGAGGCTGCCGTGGAAGGCGCGGCGAGCCGCCTGCGGGCCATCCTCATGACCAGTTGCGCCATGATTGCTGGCATGCTTCCCATGGCGTTGGGAGTGGGAGAAGCCGGACAACAAAATGCCCCGCTGGGGCGCGCGGTCATCGGGGGATTGGTATTTGCCACGTTCGCGACGTTATTCATCCTTCCCAGCGTATTTGCGACCGCTCAAAGGCGGGCCAGCACGCGCTCGGCGTCACTCGACCCAGACGATCAGGCCAGCGCTCATTACTCGGGACTGCCCACTGCCTCCTAAGGTTTGCCGCATGTTCTCCTGCTCCACGAGCGCTAGGCGCCGGACCAACATCAAGATGATTCGCGGCAAACCCACGCCAAGGACACCAAATATGAAATCCACATCGTCGTGCATCGTGCTGGCAGCCATGGTTTGCTGTCTGCCGCAATTGGGCTGCGGCCAGGCTTCTCCTGCCCTGGTGTCGGGCGCCGAATCCCATCAGGCGACCGTCGTTCGTAGCGAGGGCGGCAGTGTGGAACGTGTAACCGCGGGTCCTCCCGTTCGAAAGTCGCTCGTGCGGTACACTACCCAACCCGGCTGGATCGAGGCGTATGAGCGGGCGCCACTGTACTCCAAAGTCGCCGGCTATGTCGCATCCGTAAAGGTCGACATCGGCGACCAGGTAGCAATAGACCAGATTCTTGTGGAGTTGCGTGCGCCCGAAATGCAAGACGACATTGCCCAAAAAACGGCCTTGGTTTCGCAGGCCGAAGCCGAGGTTCAGCAAGCGGCCGCCGCTGTCGAGGCGGCAAAAGCAGCAGTGAACTCCGCCGAAGCCCGCATCGACCAGGCCAATGCCGGCAAGGCCCGGGCAGAGGCCGACTATCAACGCTGGCTCTCTGAATCGAACCGCATCAGCGAGTTGGTCGCCAGCGGCTCGCTGACCCGCAAACTTGGAGACGAAGCCTTGCACCAGCTTCGCTCGGCAGAAGCGGCGCGAGACGAAGTCGCCGCCACCGTGGCCTCCGCTGAAGCATCCCGCAACGAGTCTCAAGCGTTGGTCGCCAAAGCGTTGGCCGATAAGGTCGCCGCCGAAGCCCGCCGGGCCGTGGCGCAGGCCGACCTCAAGCGGGCAGAAACCATGGCCGGCTACCTCAAAATCAAGGCGCCCTTCGATGGCGTTATTACCCAACGTGATCTGGACACCGGCCATTTTGTCCAACCCGGTTCCAGCGGTTTGCCCATGCCATTATTGACCGTCTCGAAGAGCAAGGTCGTGCGGGTGTTCGTAGATATTCCCGAGGCGGAGGCCGCCTTGGTCACTTCCGGCGAAGAGACCGGAGACCCAGCGTCGGTGTTCGTGCAATCGCTGGGCGATCGCGAATTCAAGGGCATGGTTACACGCACCAGCTGGAGCCTGGACCCAGCCAACCGCTCTCTGCGCACCGAGGTCGACCTATCCAATCCGGAAGGCGAGCTTCGACCCGGCATGTATGCCACGGTTCAAATTCAGCTGGACGAAAGACGCGACGTGCTCACCCTGCCTGCGACTGCTGTGATGCGCGATGGCAGGCAGATTTATTGCTATTGCATTGAAAACGACCGGATAAGCAGCCGTGCCATCCAGCTTGGCCTGCGCAGCGGGGCCGACATCGAAGTTGTCTCGGGCATCACGGAATCCGACCTGGTGGTTTTGGTTCGTCCCGAATTGCTCCAATTGGGCCAAAGGGTCGAGCGGATCGGGTCCAATTAATTACCCCCTGCCTGGCCCTCACCGTCCGGCCTATGCCCAGCGACGCAAATCCGCAGGTTGCACACGTGGGAATGAACCGTGAAAGTACGTGCGCCGGCATCGAGTTGATGAGCAGCGTGCAGTGCAGATTGGTATTCAACGCCTATTTGCCCCGTTATAAAGAAGGCGAAATAGGGCCGGTCTTCGTTGTTGTAAGCCGAGAGATCGCTATGTATGGTTGTCGTGTTTTGCGGCGGTGGTGGGTCGTTGCCTGTGCATTATTCCTTGCCGCCGTGCATTTGCCGCATGCACGCGCGCAGGACAATCCCACTCGATTCCGCTCGTTGCCGCCAGTCATTGAATCGTCTTGGGATGATCTGCTGCACGGGGTCCAAACCGTCAAAGACTGGAACCAGCACCGCGGGGTACTGCGGCAACGCTTCTTGGAACTTATTCGCGATCAGCATAAGCCGCCCAAGCCTGCCCTCGATATTCAAGTACACGAGACCGCGGAGGTGGAAGGCGTTTATCGGCGACTCTACATCAGCTACCAGGTGGAAGCCGATGAACGGGCGCACGCGTATCTCGGCATTCCCCTGGAGCTGAAACAGCCGGCGCCGGCGATTGTGGCGTTGCATGGCACCACCGCGCAGGGGACCAAGCAAACCGCTGCTCTCGACGGCAATCCCGACAAGGCGTTTCTCGATCACCTTTGCCGAAGGGGATACGTGGTGATTGCGCCCGAGCATTTTGTGTCGGGTGAGCGGATTCCGCCGGACGGCCCCTATGAAACAGCGAGGTTTTATCAGAAACATCCCCAGTGGACCGCCGTCGGCAAGTTCACCTACGAGCACAGCATTGCCATCGACGTGCTGGAGTCTCGGCCTGAGGTCGATCCCAAGCGAATTGGCGCCATGGGACATTCGTTGGGAGGCCACGGTACTTGGTATCTGGCCGCGTACGACGAGCGAATTCGAGCGTCGGTTTGCAACTGTGGCGGGTCGTTTCTGCGGCACAATCCGAATGTCGAGGCTTGGGCTCGCGACCGCTGGTATGTTTACCTCAAACCGATTCGTCCAATGCTCCTCAAAGGAGAGTTGCCGCCGATCGACGTTCATGAAATCATCGCGTTGATCGCGCCCCGCGCTTTCCTGGACGTTTCTGGTTTGAATGACGGCGTGCCGCTTACCCAGCGACAACGGGTGCTAATGCTGTTGAAGATTGCCGACGTTTACCAGTTGCTCGACAAACCGGAGAACTTCGCATTTTTTGTACACGGTCGAGGGCACTCCGTGCCGCACGAAGCCCGAGAACTCATCTACGGCTTTCTCGATGCCCATCTCAAGCCGGCCGAAGCCACGCAAACCCGCTTACTCAAATGAACCCCTTTGAACTGGGAGCCGTACGCCAACATGCCTGGGATCTACTATCGCCGCCGGGGTTCCGTCGGCTGTTGCTTATTGTGCGGGGCCGTCCTGCTTGCCCTGTACGGCAACAACATCGCGGCTGCCGAGGCTGATGAAAAGCCCGTTCGAGAGCCAGCCCCGAAGCAGGTCGTGGGCCCGATCGACTTGGCATTAACGTTTCGTTCGCCCTGGGACGGCTCGGAGCAACCATACCGGCTGTATTTGCCTTCGGCTTACGACGGTCGCCAAGAGGTGCCCTTGCTGGTGGCTTTGCACGGCACGGGCGGAGACCACAACAAGTACTTCGATCACGAAACCTACCATCACGGTATTTACAAGCGCGAGGCAGAGAAACGGGGCCTGGCCGTACTTTGCCCCTTGGGCAACGATGCCTTGGGGCGTCCCACCGAATGGCGCGGCCTGGGCGAAATCCACGTCTTGGCCGCCGTGGAGGATGCCCAACGCCGCTTTCGCATTGACGCCGAGCGAATCGTCTGTACAGGCCAGTCCATGGGCGGGACGGGCACTACCTATTTGTGCTGTCGTTATCCCGATGTGTTTGCCGCCGGCATTCCGTTGGCTTCAACCTACGGCCATGTCAGCCTGGTGGCCAACCTCCGCGACGTCCCCATGTTTTATGTGCACGGCGCGAAAGACTGGCCCATTTATGCGAAAACCGGCCCGATCCCGCTGACCGAAGAAATGCAGCGTATGGGTTATCGCGGTTCGCTCTGGATGATTCCCAACGCGAATCACAACACCATGGACGTCAGCACCCAACGCGTGTTGGATTGGGCGGCGGAACAACGCCGAGTCGCCCATCCACGGCACATTACCCATCGAGCCTACTTTCCTCCACATGGGCGAGCGTGGTGGGTCGAGATCCAGCAAATCGACCGCGTGGGCTGGTACGCCGAGGTCGATGCGCGAATTGAGGACGGAAACCGCGTGGACTTGGCAATCAAGAATGCGTCGTGCGTGATCCTGCGTCCCGATCCAAATTTATTGAAATTGGATGCAGCCATTACGGTGACGATGGAAGGACAAGCGGTCTTTGGCTCGCCCTGTTCCGCGGATCAGGAAATTTTTCTCAAGAGGAAAGCATCGGGGTGGAACGCCACGCTACGGCCTCGGCGGATCACCCCTCGCACCGAACCTCGCGGATTTGTCATCGGAGTGGTCGATCAGGCGCCGGACTGGTCAGCGGATGTGGAAACCACACTGGGAAATTGGCTGAGCGATGCCCTGCGCGAAATCTCTGGCGCCGACATTGCCATTTGCAACAAGGGACACTTCCGATACGGCCAACATTATCGCGGCAGCCCCCTGCAGGCGGGTCAAACCGTGTATCTGATGGACCTGATCCATTGGCTGCGTCCGTCCGATGGCGCCTTGGCTACTTTCAGCCTGCGCGGCGCCGAGTTGCTAGCCATCCTTGAGGACAATATTCGAGATAAACCCGAAGACTCCCGATTCTTGATTCAGGTTTCAGGATGCCGCTACCGCTTCGACCGCCGCTTGCCACAGGGCAAACGTATTGTGGAAAGCGACATCGATCCCGACCGCACGTATCAGGTGGTTTGCAATTCGCTGGCCGTCACGCGAACCGATACGATGCATCTGGCCGGTCAGTACGGCAAGCTCAAGTATCAGGTCTTGGAACCCAATATCTTGTCAGCGGCCTGGCGAAAGATTCAGCAAGACTCGGGGCGAATCCACGCGCGGCTGGAGGGCCGCGTTCAGGAAGTCAAGGAGTGATGGCGTTCGGTCTTCAACCGGCATGCGTTGCGGTCCATGTCACTTCAAGCTGAAAAACCATGTGGCATTGGGGGCTGCGACCGCGTGCACACATCCTCTGAACCGATCCGGGCGGCCTCGGCGTGCGAGTCGGCGACTCGGATTTTGCGACGGCATTTTTTGAAGTTAATTCCCCAGCTTCACTACCATGCACTGGGTGGTGGGCAAGTCGATGACAGGTTCGGGCTTGTCGGCAAAGAATTCGGTAAACGCCGCCTCGACTCCCGCCAGCAGGCTGTAGTCGTGCGAAACCATGATGCCGCCAGGAACCATCCGAGGGTAAAAGTACTCCAGGCAACCGAGCGTGCCTTCGTACAGATCGACGTCAAAGTGGGCAAAACAATACTTTGCCTCGGGGGCATTCACGGCCGAATCGGGAAACAAACCCTGGTAGAATTCCAGATTCTGGTAGCCGGACAGGTACTTTTTCACCGACTCGAGGCTGCACGCGTATTGGCCTTCGCGATGCACGCCATTGTCTTGCTCGGCCGACTTGGGCAAGCCGGCAAACGTATCGAACAGCCGGAAGGTCTTGTCGCCCTTCACTTCGCAAATCAGCTTGGCCGAGGCGCCCTGAAACACGCCCACCTCGGCAATGTCGCCCGGCAGCCGACATTGGGCGGAGGCAAACGAGTGGATGATGTAGGACTCAAAAGAACTCAACAGCGACGCACGCTCTTTTCGTACGTCGCGCAGCAGTTTGACCGTGCGAGCATCCTTGCGTGACTGCAGGGCCGAAAGTTGCAGTTTCGACCACAGGCCCAACCCCCAGCGCTCCAGGCGTCCGCCGCCAAGTCGCTGCACATGCCGATTCTTGAGCCACATCAGATTTGTCCTTTCGGAAACGAAGATCTCAAACAGTGGGGAGCGCCGCGCATGACCTAAAACCACATGTCATGCGACCCCAGCCACAAACTTTTTGTCGATGGTCCAAACCATCTAATTTATCCGCTTTAGGGGGTAGCGATAGCGGTTTTCTGGGGTGATTTTGCCGCGATCCTTGCAGCAAATCTTCCAAACCCAAGAATCCTCCCAATTGCACCTCTTTAGCCGTTTCATAAAGTCCTCCTGTTTTAACTGTCGATGAAACGCGAGAAGCCCGCCGAGACGAACCTGCCGCATCCATCACCCTCTTTGGCAAATCGGCCTTGGCCCGATAAAGCAATACACCAAAATAACTTCCGTCACTCGGGAGCAAGTCGATGCATTACTCGTCTAAGTTCTGTGCGTCGGAAAACATCGAACGCTTCCGCCTGCCCCTGGCCACCTTGGGCGACTTTCTGCGGGCTTTCGAAGAGAACACCGGCTGGCCCCTTCGCTTTGTGCCGGGAAATCCCCCGGAATACGATCCCGAGGTTTTATGGGCCGCGCGAGTGGGCACTTCTTTGGTAAGCGCAGGCGAACTCCGGTTGTCACTGGGAGGCTCGACTTATTTGGCGGGTCGGCGCGTCGATCTCGAAGCGGCGGCGGCACTGGCCAATTCATACGCCACCTTGCTTTGCGAATTGCTGCAAACGCGCGAGGCCTGGCAGCGATGCGAAGCCGAGTTGAGCCCGATGGTTTCAACGGATTGCAGGCACGACCTCGATCCGACCGCGGGATCGTTGGAAAGCCTCCTGCAACAGGCGGCCGAGACTCTAAGCGGCGATGCCGCGGCGTTGTATTTGCTCGACGATGCTACCTCGAAATTAAGACTCTGCGCCCATTGGGGAAAACATGCGAAGTTGCCACTGTCGCCCAGCCGCACATTGGCATCGGCGATTGCGGATTTGGAGGCATTGGCCGGTCATGCCGTAACGTTGCAAACCCCGAATGACATGGACTCCTGGAACGTGCCAGCCAATTGCGGATGGGCGGTTTGCCTGCCGGTTTCTACCTCGTCGCAAATCTTCGGCACGCTGTGGGTGTTTGGCGAACGCACGACGACGTTTTCCGATCAGCAGCTCAATACGGCGGAAATGATTGCCACACGCCTGGCATGGAAGATTGAGGGCCAACAATGGCGGAAAATGCCGCTGTCAAAGCTCGCGGGATTCACGACCGCCGCCGCAGAAGTGTTATTATGAAGAACTCTGACCGGCTTGGCTCGGCGTGCAAAGCCCAATTGTATTTTGCCGCTCAGAACGTGGACCTGCCGAGATAGCCTGGAGTGCCACCTGGCAACAGGCGTTGAGAGACTCCGCTTTTGCCGTGGGCCATATGCCTGATCCTCCAACCTTATCTTCCTCGGCGGCGGATCCCACGCCGCCTCGCTCTGCGGCGGCACGGCGGTGGCTAACCCGGGCCATGAAACTTTCGGTCATATCCGTTGTTACCGTGTTCATTGTGCTCACGGTTCAGCGAAGCTGGCACGATATTCAGCAGTACCCGTGGCAAGTTTCGTGGCCGTGGTTGACGTTCGCAGCCGTCTTGTACTTGGCGGGTTTGGCTCCCTGCGGGCTCTTTTGGCACAGTATCTTACGAACCTTGGGACAGCGACCACGCCTCGGGGAAACGCTCCGCGCATACTTTATTGGTCACCTGGGGAAGTATGTTCCGGGGAAAGCCCTGGTGGTGGTGTTGCGGGCTGGACTGATTCGCAGTCAACGGGTGGATACCGGCGTGGCCGCGGTGAGCGTGTTCTACGAAACCCTAACCATGATGGCAGTGGGCGCCTTTCTGGCCGCTGCCATTCTCGCCATTGGGTTTCGGCAGCAGTGGGGATTCGCCGCGATCTCTGCCGGCTTATCGCTGGCCGCCTTGTTGCCAACGTTGCCCCCCGTGTTCCGGCGGCTTTCGCGACTCACTGGCGTGATTCGGCGAAGCCCTGACGTGGCAGAGCGGATGGAAAGCCTGGGATTTGCCACACTCACCTGGGGATGGGCGAGCATGACCGGAGGTTGGATCTTGATGGGGTTGAGCTATTGGGCCACGCTTCGCGGCATGGGCATTCATAGCACGGCGTCTGGCACTCTTACGGCCTGGAACCTGCTTCCGCTGCTCACAGCGGCAGTTTCGCTGGCCATGGTAGCCGGATTCTTGTCCCTCATTCCGGGAGGAGCCCTGGTGCGCGAAACCGTGCTGTTGGGCCTCATGCAGCCCGAATTGGGCGAGGCGCAAGCCCTGCTGTCAGCGGTGGTGTTGCGGCTGGTGTGGCTGGCAGCTGAACTGGTCCTCTCGGCCATCCTGTACTGGCAGCCTGGGCTGCGGGGACGATAGCTGACCGCCCGGCCCAGGGTCCTTTGGAAATGAACGCCGCGCGACCTCATCCCTTGCGACATGGACTTTCCTGGGTCCTCCATTCGCTCCATGTTCAATTCGTGGACGCGACGTCTTGCCTCCGTTTTCGCAAGTTGATAATTACAGGCGTTGATCGTTTGGACCGCCCTCAGGCGGCTTTTCGCATGCCGATACTTTTGATCGCTGTCGTTAAAGCTTGCCGCAAAATGCGGCAAAGTTTGTCGAATTTGAAGGTCGCTTCGACTCCAACGGCACGCACGACACCGCGGCGGCTTGTGGGAAGTTTGACTGTCAGGTTGTCCGATATTCAACATGGTGTGCCGCGACTGTGGAAGTTGCGCACGGTTATTGGACTGTTGAAAGGGAGTTCAACATGAAACGTTTCGCAAAGCTGGCGTTGCTGGCAGGATTGGCGATCGGCGCCGCCGATCTGACCACCCCCACCGAGGCTCGAGCCGATGTTCACATCGGCCTGGGCTTCTTCGGGCCTCCCGCCCCCGTGTATTACGCCCCGCCGGCATACTATCCGGCCCCCGTGTACCATGCGTATCCGGCGTATCATTATCACTACGCCCCGCCGATTTATCGGGGGCACTTTCATCGACACTATGGTCCGCGTTGTTGGTAAGACAGAACGAATCAAAAAAGAGCGGTAGAACGAGCCACGAGGTCGCCGTGGCTTTTTCTTTGCGCGGCTTCGGCGGTCCGCCACCATTGCCGCCGGGTTTCTTCGCTTGTCAGCCAGCTTGCCGCCCGCCACAATCGCAGCACCACTTGGAAGCAAAACTTCTCAGGGATCGAGCTGGCGGCCATGTCGTACCGTTCTCTTGCCGAATTCGTCGATGAGTTGCAACGCGGCGGCGAATTGGTCCGAATAACCGCCGAGGTGGACCGTGAGCTGGAAATTTGCGAAATCACCCGCCGGCTGCAAATGGAAGATGGTCCCGCGGTGCTTTTCGCCAAGGTGCGCCACTCCGAGATGCCGGTGCTGGCCAATCTGTTTGGCACCGAACGCCGTGTGGCGTTGGCCCTGGGGGCGTCGTCGTTGAGCGAAGCGGCTGCCAGGCTGGAAGCTGCATGGCGCGAGCCGGCGCGCAGTTGGTTCGATCAACTCCGACAATACGCCGGACTGGGCAACGAAGGCCCCCTGGGCAGAGCTACGGATCAGACCCCCAGGCTGATTAAGCAAGGCGCATGTCAGCAGGTGGTGCGATTATCTGCCGACGTCAACTTGAACGACCTTCCGGCCCTCAGGCTTTGGCCAGAGGATCGACACGCCCGCCTGAATGCCGCCACCGTTTGGACCTCTCAACCCGATCACGACACCGCGTCAGCGCGGCCGACGGCGTCATCATCGACGAGCACGGACGAAGATCGCCCAGGGCCAACCAACAGTGGGGCCCCGAGCCAATCTGTGTTCTCTCGCCACGATTGCGTGGTGCTCGATCGCCGCCGACTGGCGATCTGCTGCCGGGAAGACGATGTACTGGCAGAGCATCTGCGGCTTGCCGAGGCGCAGCGCACGCCCTTGCCCGCGGCTGTCACACTGGGCGGCGACCCTGCCAACCTTTTGGCGGCATTGGCCCCGCTTCCTCCGCAAAGCGATCGGGCGCTATTCGCGGCTTACTTGCGAGGCAAGCCATTGGAGTTGGTGGAGTGTCGTACGATGGGATTGCATGTATCGGCCGATTCCGAATTGGTGATCGAAGGCCACATCCATCCCGCGCAGCGCGTGCAGGTGGGAAAGCTCAGCACCGCCGGCGGCATTTACGTCGACGATCGACCGCTGCCGGTCATGGAAGTTTCTGCCATCACGCACCGCATCAATCCGGTGTTCTCCGCGGTTGTTGTCGGTCCGCCCCCCAACGAGTTGGCTGTGGCAAGCGATGCCATGTTGCGTTTGACTTTGCCCATGATTCGGCGACAGGTCCCCGAATTGGTGGATTTGGCCTGGACGGATTTTGGCCGCGGCCCGCTGGTGGTGGCGGCGATTCGCAAGCAGTTTCCTTACCACGGCCGAAAAGTAGCCGCGGCCCTCTGGGGTTATCTGCCGCTCATGCGCACGCGGTTGCTGGTGCTGGTGGATGCTGAAGCCGACGTGCGTGAACCCGCCGAAATCTTGGGCCGTATCGCCGCGCATTGCGACGCCGGTCACGATGTCGTTTCGTTTGCTGGCCCTGGTGGCGATACCAATCCCCTAGGGCAGGCCGGCGTGGCCACAGCCCTGGCAATTGACGCCACGGCCAAACTGCCAGCCGAGTGCCCCAACGGTTATCCGCAAGGCGTTCGCATGAGCGACGCGGTTCGAGAACTGGTTACCGAACGCTGGCTCAGCTACGGCTTTAGCAAGAAAACCCCGGACGCCGACCGCACCTATTGATCAAGCCAGGCTCGCGTTTGTTCAAGACGTGCCCTTCTTGTTGGCGACAAATGCTTGAACGGTCCAAGGAAACGAGCCACTCGCTGTTACGGCATGTCGTCCATCGTGCATTCCGTAGGCAGGTAAGCCTGCCGATTCGACCTCGCGTGCCGCGCTCTTTCGCTACTTGCCTGAATGCACCACGGCTGGAAGCTGAGTTAAGCCCTTGGGCGAAGATGATTTGTTTGACCCCATGCTGCGGGTGATTCCAAACTCCAAGTAGATCGGGTGGGGTAGCCGTGGAAGCCGATGCCATCCACAACTCGGCGCGGAGTCTCCAGCTCAATTGCTGGTTTGTCCCGCCGGTGGTCGATCAGCGGCACGGGTTCTCTCCGATCGAGACCATTCGCAAGGCGCGCCTGTAGTTTTTTCAGAAATTTGCGTCCTTTTTCGGGCACAGACCGTCTGTTCTTGCAAAGGGCTGATTGGCAGCCCAAGCGGTGCAAAAATAAAGAGAAGAATAATACAGACCGAGACCGCAGTACAATTCAGCACAAACAGCCGAATTCACATGGGCTTGCCGGTCAAAAACCTGGAGTCGTCGGTGGCGTTTTACCGGACTCTTTTTGGCCAGGAGCCGACGAAGAACCGGCCCGGATACGCCAAGTTTGAGGTTGCCGAACCGCCCGTGAATGTGTCGCTCAACGAAGTCGGCGGCGAAACCGGTCCCAACAACCCTGTCGCCCACTTCGGCATCCAGGTGAAATCGACCGAGGCGGTGAAGTCGGCCGCCGAGCGATTGAAGAAATCGGGATTGAAAACCAAGGACGAGGCGAATGCCACCTGCTGCTACGCCGTGCAGAACAAGGTTTGGGCCACCGACCCGGAAGGCAACCAGTGGGAAGTATACGTGGTGTTGAATGACGAAGGCTCGCATCATCACTCCTCCCAGCGTGAGTGCTGCGCGGACATGCCTGCCTTGCACCCGGCCGTTGAGCAGGGCGGCTTGGCAGCGGCCCAGGCGCCGCTTCAAAACTGCACGAGGACCTGTGCTTGCGGGACCGACACTTGACCATCGAGGACAAAAAAGATGACATCCACAGCCACCCAGGCGATTTGGTCGCAACTGAGCGCAGACCTGCGACGGTTTATCCGTCGCAGGGTGGCCGACGATCATGTTGCCGACGATCTGCTCCAGGAGACATTCTTGCGCATACACAAGAACATCGGCAATTTGCGCGGTGCAGACCGACTGGCAGCATGGGTTTACCAGATCGCCCGCAATGTGATTCACGACCATCATCGCTCCAGGCAAGACGAAGCACTGGTCGACGTTGATCCGGTTTCCGAATCGGATGAGCGGAGCCGGTTGATCGCCAGCGCCGAGAATTGGCTCGACGAACTCATCGGCCAATTGCCCGAGCCCTATCAGGAAGCAGTGCGAATGTCCGAGTTGTTGGGCCTGCCACAGCGGGTAGTTGCCGAGCAGCTGGGCCTATCGTTGTCTGGAGCGAAGTCTCGGGTTCAACGTGGTCGGGCACTGCTCAAGGAACACCTCGACCAGTGTTGCGTCTTTCATTTTGACCAGCGCGGCAACCTGATGGGCTGCGATCCTAAGCCTGGGCGCACGGTATGCCGGAACTGCGACGGGTGACGACGTGCTGCAGGCAATATGGTGTCAAATCGGTGCGACGCCAGATATTATGTCGGTGTCCGTGTTCTTCGTCATCGAGGAGATCTGGCACAAATGTTTGGCATCAATCACTCCCACTTGGGCATTTGCGCAAGCCGATCGCATGGGGTCGGACTTAAGACCTTGGGCGTGCTGCTTCTTGCCTCGAGCGTCGCGGCGGCGGACCCAAAATTTACGTCGCATCCGCCACAGCGGCCACTGCCAAGGGCAATGACGCACGCCATAACGAGTGGTCCGGCTTATTACGTTGATCCGGCCCGAGGCGACGACACGAACAACGGCTCCGTCGAGAATCCGTGGAAGACAATGCAACACGGAGTGCAACGCCTCGAGCCCGGCGATACCCTCTATCTGCGAGGCGGCATTTATTCCGAAACAGTCTACTTGACCCGATCCGGCACGATAGAATCGCCCATTACCATCTCCGCCTATCCGGGCGAACTGCCCGTGCTGGATGGCGGTCTGCGCGAGTTCCTCAAATCGCCGGCCACCAGTTGGCAGCCTGCAACCGGTGGAGCACCGGACGAGTACGTCTCCACGAAGACGTACCCTCAAGCGGCGGTGCGCCGGACGCCGCACCAGTTCCTACCGGGGTCGTGGGAGCCAATGTGGGGGCTGGAAGACCAGCGGCCCCTGGCTCTCGGCCACTTCGCCGATTCCATGGTGCCGTTGCACGGCTACCGGACAGTAGAAGATCTGCGCTCGAACAACGAGTTCCAACCTCAAAATAAGACAACCGGTACCGTTTACTGCGGACCGGGATTGTGGTTCAACCGAGACACCAATCGCATCCACATCCGGCTGGCCCACCATAAATTGCCGGGCCTGGACGATCGGGCCTATCGCGGCGAAACCGACCCTCGCAAGCTCTCGCTCATCGTGGCCTTGGGTTTCGGGGAAGACGTGTTGCGAATCAACGGGATCAAGCACGTCCGCATCGAGGGACTCATGCTGCGCGGAGCGACCGGCAGCCCCATGATCCACGTGTACGGCTCCAACGACATTCGTCTCGACCACTTGACGGTCTATGGTGGTTTTCCGGCCCTGTTGGTAAATGCCTCGCAAGGCATCCGCGTAACGCATTCGGCCTTTCGCGGATTGGCTGCCCCGTGGACGGGCAGGGCACACATGAAATATCGCGGCACCGCGAGTTACCAGGTCGTATTGCAGAACGGCCAACCGGTCAACCAGGACATTGAGTTTGCCAACTGCGAGTTCACCGACGACCACGATTTCGCATTTTTTCGCTATGCAAAGGATCTGCGGTTCCATCACAACTTTGTCGACAATTTCAACGACGACGGCATGGAGTGCGGCTCAAAACTGCGTTGGCATACCATCTATATCCATCACAATCGCATTGGCGCGTGTCTCGGAGTCTTCCAGCAACACGAAATCGATCAAGATGAGTCGCCGGCCACGCACGATCCCGACTCAGGCGTTTACGTCTATCGCAACGTCTTTGACCAACGTGCAGGCGTTTATTACGGATTGCCGGCCGAGCCGGATCCCAGCGGCGCGTTTCTGCGTCACGAAGGCCATCTCATCAGCGACCACGGCAGCCCGGTGTACCCCGTGATGCGCGTCTACCACAACACATTCCTGCGTCGCGAGCCGGTTTTTCGCAACTATTTCCTGTTTGGCCTAGGCGCGGTGAGCCTGCAAGACACCGAGCGCGACGTGTTCAACAATCTGTTTGTCCAAGCCGATCGCGTTCCCGGCGCAGTGGTCCTCGGCAAGCAGGCCGGGGCTCTGCGCGAAGGGGGAAATCTATTGTGGGGAGTGAACGAAGGGCCAACGAACACCAGCGATCCCTTTGCCAAGCTTCGCAACTCGCCGCTTTTCAAAGACAGCCAAAGGTTCTATCAGCCCGGCTGGACTACAAACGACCTGGTTGCCGATCCGAATTTCGTCAACTTGGCAAAAGACCCAGGAGAACGTTCGGACTTGCGACTGTCCGCGGGCAGCCCGGCGATTGATGCAGGGCTTGTCCTTCCGATCACCTGGCCCGATCCGTTACGTGAGGCGGACAAGGGGCAGCCAGACCTGGGTGTCATTCCGTTGGGCGTTGAGCCTTGGGGAGTTGGCGTCGAGGGACGAATTCCAATATTTGGCGGTCCCCAGGAGAAGGCGCCGTGAACGCCGTCGAAATTGCGAGAGCCGTCCCCTGGCAAGGTGTCACGGCAGACCTTTCTGGCCAGGGGCAATTTCGTCACCTTGCACGGGTAGGTCGCGGCTGTGGATGCTGAAATCGATGTGCAATTCGCGCCCTTGATTCAGGCATCATTGGAAGCGCCTTTCAGCTATTCGATAGAGTGGAGAGCCGACGGAGTCAGGAGCAAATTCTCCTGCCAGGTGTTTGGCCAGAAATCCGCCGAAGTCGCTCCGGTGGTTGATTATGACATGTCGGCCGCTTATCGGCGTCTTCTGTCGGCCGAGTGGTGAGATGGTTGGAGGGCAATCCGCGTCGACACCCTACATCGCCATGCGAACGGTGAACGCCCGATGGTGTGGTTCGGTCACGAGTTGCTCATTCCACTGGGTTTTGGTCAGCAGCGCGAAACGGTTTTGAAATGGATGCTGCCATGCTATGCGTCGTGGCGAGAGTGTGTCATCGATGGGATGGATCGCGATTAAAGCGATTGGGTGTGGGAGGCATTGGCACAATGCTAGCTTTTTCGCTGGCAACGGGAATTTGGCCTCCTTAATGTGAGGATGAATGGAAAGCTTCTTACGTACTGACATCTCCGCAAGCCACCGAGAAGTTTGGAGCCGATCCGAAAACCTGATTTCGCATCCCAATTCCTCGGCCGCACGACGTACCGCGGCGATTCTCGGATAGTTTCTTCCTCGTTGTCATCTGTGCAAGCTTCAGAGAAGTTTTGGAGATCAACGAGCGATTGCGGTTAACCCGCGTTAAGTTCTTAGCTCGATGTCCGTTTACGCTAGACCCGCGTTAAGTTGGTCCGGCACTGCCTCCCCTGGCGAGCCCCCACCGAAGACCATGTTGCGATGGGCGAGTACACAGCGAACAGGTACGGCAAGATGATTATGATGCGATTCAGTTCCGCTTCGCGGCTGGCGTCAGCGAATCGGGCGAGCGTGGTGCTGATGTTGGTGTCCTTGCTCGCGACCACGACATTGGCGCACGACTCCCAGCCAGCGCCGTTTCCTGGACAACCGACGGATTGGAACGGCTTTCAACGCTACGATTTCGAGGTCGACGGCAAGCCGGTTTTGGTCGTTGCTCCGCGGCAGAGTGCAAAAGGTCGGCCGTGGGTGTGGCACGGTGAGTTCTTCGGCCACAAGCCGGAGCCCGATATCGCGCTGTTGGAGCGTGGCTTTCATATTGCCTACATGCGCGTGCCCGACATGCTGGGAGCTCCGGCGGCGGTTTCCCACTGGAACGCTCTCTACACGGAGCTGACGCAGAAGTACGGTTTGGCGAAGAAGGCGGCTCTCGTCGGGCTGAGTCGCGGAGGGTTGTATTGCTATCGCTGGGCTGCCGAAAATCCCGAAAAAGTAGCCTGTATTTACGGAGATGCGCCAGTCTGCGACTTCAAAAGCTGGCCGGGCGGACGTGGCAAGGGGAAGGGAAGTTTGCGGGATTGGAAACTCGTGTTGGAGTGTTATGGATTCCAGAACGATGCCGAAGCTCTGGCATTTGGCAAGAATCCCGTCGACAACCTCGCTCCGCTGGCGGCGGCCAAGGTGCCACTACTGCATGTCTATGGAGACGCCGACGATGTTGTGCCGTGGGATGAGAACACCGGCGTGCTCGCGGTTCGTTATCGCCAGCTCGGGGGGTCGATCACGCTTATCGCCAAACCAGGCAAGGGCCATCATCCCCATGGACTCTCGGATCCGACCCCGATTGTCGAATTCATCGAAGCACACGCGACCGGCGGTGCGGCCGATTCCGTTCCGGCGAAGCCGCGCGATCCGGTGGACGAAATGGCGGCCCCGCTCGAACCATCGCGGAAGGTGGTCTACAAAACGGTCGGCGGCCGAGAACTCTACCTGCACGTGTTTGAACCCGATTCCTGGAAGACCAATGATCGGCGGGGCTGTTTTGTGGTCATTCACGGCGGCGGTTGGACTGGCGGCGAGCCCCGGCGTATGTACCCCTTTGCCGAGCATTTCGCGCGGTTGGGCATGGTGGGAATCAGCGTGCAATACCGGCTGCTCAATGCCAAACAAGGGACCAACGTTTTTGATTGCGTTAAAGATGGCCGCTCCGCGGTTCGATTCGTGCGAGCGCATGCAGCTTCGCTCGGCATTGATCCTGAGAAGATTATCGTCAGCGGAGGATCGGCGGGTGGGCATGTCGCTGTCGGTACGGCGTTGTTTGACGGGGTAAACGAGAACAACGAACGGTGCGATGTTTCCAGCATTCCCAACGCGCTGGTGCTGTTGTTTCCCGTGATCGACACGTCGCAGGCTGGTTACGGCAACGCCAAGATTGGCGAGCGCTGGCGAGAGCTATCGCCCGTGCATCAAGTCCGCGGGAATGTGCCGCCCACGCTGATCTTTCATGGCACGGGTGACACCGTCACGCCATTCGCCGGCGCCAAGGCGTTTCAGCAGGCGATGCGGCAGGCCGGCAATCGCTGTGAACTTGAGATCCACGAAGGGGGCAAACATGGTTACCTGATGTTCGACCGGAAACTTTACCTGGAAACGATGCGAAAGACTGAAATATTTTTGGCTTCGTTGGGCTTGCTGCCAAAACCTTGATTTGGATGATCCCAGTCAATCCAATCGGGCCCTCCACTTTTTTGCCCCACCAGATCATGAGCCCCTTCTTGCAGGAGTTATCCATGAAGTTGCCGTCCCGAATCGCAACGCTCGTTCTCTGCCTGACGTTGCAGTCGGCCGAGGCGAACGACGCTTTTCACGTTTACGCCCCGAGTCGCACTGCAGGCAAGCTACTGATCGTGAAGGCGACCCCGGGAGATGAGGGTTTGTCTTTGGAGCTTGTTCAGCAGGTGGACCTGGGATTCCCGGCGGGTACGATCGCCGCGCATCCCAAGAAGCCGCTGCTGTATGTCGCGGCCGGCGGCGGCGACGAGAACAACGTTCCCGCCGCCGTCGTGACGCTGAACGACAACGGCGCCTACCTGCGGCATGCGCCGATCAAGCTCAATCATGGTTGCGCTTATTTGAGCCTCGATCGATCGGGCCGTTATTTGCTCAGCGCCAGCTACGGGACGGGTCATGTGGATGTTTACGCCCTCGACAACGACGGAATTCCCACGGAACGCGTGGCGGCGCTCGACGAAAGCCGGCGATTTGCACATTGCGTGCTCCTGTCTCCAAACAACCGATTTGTTTACATTCCCTACGTGAAGGAGAACAACGCGATCTTTCAGTACCGGTTTGATCCCGAATCGGGGAAACTGGCCGCGCTCGACCCGAAAGACGCCCATCCGCCCGACGGCACCGGCCCTCGGCACATTGCGCATCACCCGAGCAAACCGATCGTGTATTTCAGCAACGAGCAGCACCTGGGAGTTTCAGCATACGACATCAACGAATCGGGGACGCTCAAGCTGCGTCAAGTTTGCGATGCGGTGGACAAGAACGAACCGAAGCAAGGTGTCAGTTCGTCGGACATTGCGATCACTCCGGACGGCCGCTTCTTGTTTGCCGGCATCCGTGGGCACCAGCGCGATTTCGACTGGATTTCCCGGTATCGTGTTCAAGCCAACGGGGACTTGGAATTGCTTGGCCTCACTCCGGCGGACAAGATTCCCTGGGGACTCGCGCTATCTCCCGATGGTCGATATCTGCTGGTTGCCGCCTATGACGGCGCGACGCTCACGGCGTTTCGAATCGGCGAAACCGGGGACCTCAACAAGGTGGGGAGCTTAACCTGGGACAAGAACATTTCGGATCTGGAGACGCGTTGATCTTTCGGACGGATTCACAAGTGATCAACTTCGCGACGCGAAACAACCCGAGGAATGCGACATGCTGGACCGTGCCCTTCGACTTTGTTGCCTTGGATTGGGGATGCTCGCGGGCGCCGCTCGACTTCATGCCGAAGACGAGCTGGTCAAGAAGCTGATTTTGCCGGGCGAATCGTTCCTGGTCGACGGGCGTTCTGCCTTTATCTTGCTGCCACCCGAAAAAAAGCGACAGCAGCCGCAACCCTGGATCATGTATGCCCCGACGCTGCCGGCCTATCCCGACAGCCACGAGAAATGGATGCACGAGCAATTTCTTGCCGCCGGCGTCGCCGTGGCAGGCATCGACGTCGGGGAGGCGTACGGCAGTCCACAAGGTCAAAAATGGATGACGGCCCTTTACAAGCAGCTCACCCAGAATCGCGGCTTTGCCGCGAAGCCGTGCCTGCTGGGCCGCAGTCGTGGCGGATTATGGGTCAGCAATTGGGCGATTGCCAATCCCGAAAGGGTCGCAGGAATCGCCGCCATATATCCTGTGTTCGATCTGCGCACGTATCCGGGGCTGGTTCAGGCAGCTCCCGCTTATGGGCTGACTCCCCAGGATCTGGAAGCCCGCTTGTCGGATTACAACCCAATCGCGCGTATCGACGTGCTGGCCAAGGCCCAAGTGCCCGCCTTCATCATTCACGGCAACGACGACCAAGTGGTGCCTATCAAGGAGAATTCGGCCACGTTCGCCGATCGCTATCAAGAGTCCGGGGCAGGCGATTTTGTGACCCTGATTGTTGCCGAGGGACAGGGGCATAACTTCTGGGAAGGCTTTTTTCGCTGCCAGAAACTGGTGGATTTTGCGGTTAGGCAGGCCAAGGCCGGCGCCGCATCCGATACGCTCGGCAGCACGACTTCCAACTCCAAGCAGTCTTCGGCTGCGACGGCGGATGTCGTCAAGAATTTGGAATACGCCCGGATCGATGGAAAATCACTGTTGCTGGATTTGTATCGGCCGCACGACGCCAACGGCCCTTTGCCGGTGGTGATTTGGATACACGGAGGCGGCTGGAAGCAGGGAAGCAAGGATCGCTGCCCGGCGACCTGGCTCGTCGCACATGGCTACGCCGTCGCCAGCATCAATTACCGATTGACGGACGAGGCGCATTGGCCAGCGCAAATCGACGACTGTCGGGCCGCGGTTCGGTGGCTGCGCGAACACGCCGGCACGTATGGACTTGACGCCGGACATTTCGGCGTCTGGGGAGGCTCAGCCGGGGGGCACCTTGCTGCCCTGCTCGGCACGCTTGATCCGCCCAAAAACGAAGAATTCTCCAGCCGGGTGCAGGCAGTCTGTGACTGGTACGGGCCAAGTGATCTACTCACTATGCCGCCCAACGTCTTGTCGTCCGGAAAGACGGAACAAGACTTGGCGCAATCCAATGGCGCCAAGCTGCTGGGGGGAACAGTTAAAGATCGTCCCGAATTGGCGCGGCAGGCCAGTGCGTTTTTTCAGGTCAGCCAAGACGATTCGCCTTTTCTGATTATGCACGGCGACCAGGACGCTAGCGTGCCGCTGGAACAAAGCCGGCGATTGCACGAAAAGCTTCGAGCAGCAGGCGTTTCGTCGACGTTGCATGTCATCCCTGGCGCCGGGCATGGCGGCAAAGAGTTTCAAACGCCGGAAGTTCGGCGGCAAATTCAGGCATTTTTCAACCAGCATCTTCGACCGAAAAATTGAAGTCGCTCCGAAGAAATCGAAGTACGTCTGCAGCTACCGCGAAGGGCTGCTCCGGATAATACGGATCACAAAACCAGAGCGAGAAAATGTCCGCCGTGAGATGGAACCCATTCTTTCAACAGCAGCAAGCATCACATCACACTCCCATTCGCGGTCGGAGAGCACAAGAAATCTTCACAACGCCTGTGCGATCAGAAGTCGTAGTAGCGGGTCGATCGGCCGCGCTGGCAGGGTTGCTGTTTCTCTTGCTTTCGATCCAACCCGCATGGCGCTGCGCGGCTGGCCAAGAATCATCACGGCTGTACTGGAAGCACCTGAATGTGCCGCGGAACATGCGACCTGATTTGCAGGCGGCGGTCGATGATCTGCGAGCCGTGTTGTATCGGATGACGGGCGCCCAGTTTTCGAAAACGTCGGACGACGCTATCCGAGGCATCGTGCTGACAAGAGCCGACGATCCACGCGTTCCGCCCGACGTGGTGAAGCAAGTGCCATCCGATAGTCGCGAGGCCTGCGTTCTCTGGCCGGACGGGAACGACAAATTATGGATTGTGTCCCGATCCGATGCCGGCCTGAGTCATGCGGTCTATGCTTATCTGGAACAATTGGGTTGCCGGTGGTATTTCCCGTCGGAGCAATGGACGATCATTCCTCCACGCGACGATATTCGATTGACCAAGCCCCTCGAAGCTCGGCCTGCTTTTCGTTCTCGGCTGTTTGCCGGAACTGGAGGATTTGGCGGCAATCTGCCGCTTGATCCCAAGCGGCAACTTCAGGGACGTTGGACCGATTGGCAGCGGCGGAATCGGTTCGGGGGCGAGTTTCGAGTTTCGGGACATACCGGCGAGGCGTTCAACCTGAAATACCGCCAAGAGCTGGAAGCTCATCCGGAGTGGCGCGCCATGATCGACGGTGAGCGGGTTCCCTGGTCGTTGACGGCAAAGTTCTCCGCCGGAAACAAGGAGGTCGTCGATCTTTACGTGAAAGATCGGCTCGACGACTACCGGCGCAGACGCCAACGAGACGCCGAAGATCCCCACGCCTGGGCCGTTTCGGTAGAACCCGCTGATGGGGGAGGGCATTGCCAGTCGCCAGAATCCTTGGCGATCGGATCGGTCAGCGACCGGGTGTTCCATGTCGCCAATCAGGTTGCCCGGGCGATCCGACAGGAGTTTCCCGACGGCCATGTCAGTCTATTTGCCTATAACGAACACGCGGCCGTGCCGTCGATTCGGCTGGAACCAAACGTGTATGTCCAAGTGATACCGTATGCCTTTCAGCGGACCGGATTGTCGCCCGACCAGCTCTTGGACGCCTGGAGCCAGAAGGTCTCGCGAATGGGCGTTTACGATTACTGGTCGATCCCCGACTGGTCGCACGATCTGCCGACTTTCGATCCGCTGAAATTTGGGCCGGAACGATTGCGAGGCTGGCATCGCCGGGGCGTCGACAGCTTCTTATGCGAGTCGACTTATAGCTCGGGGGCGATGGGACCAGTGTGGTACATCGGTTCTCGGCTGGCCTGGCAGCCAAATACCAACGTCGATGCCCTGTTTACAGAGTTCCTGCAAACGTGCTTTGGGCCCGCCGCCCCGCCAATGCGACGGATGCTGATCCGTTGGTCGGACGGATTCACGCTCACGTCGCACGAACTGGCGTTGTCCTTTCGCGACATACAGGAAGCAGGGAAACTCGCGAGACCAGACCGCGAAGCGGCTGCCCGTGTTGCCGATTATGGCCGCTACGTGGTCTACCTGCGGTTGTACTTCGAGTATCTGCAGTCAAAACGGGGTTCGGGCGAGCGGCTCGCTGCCGCCGAGCGGTTGATGCGCTACCTCTGGAGCATCTATGACTCGTCGATGATTCACGCTTTCCGATTATCGCAACTGCTGGCCCGCGATGAACGGCTGGCCGGCAACATTGAATTGTCGCAAAGGTTTGACTGGCAAGATCGCGATGCCCCCATTTGGAGAACGATTCGCCCCGTCACCGATGAGGAGATCCGAAAGCGGGTCGACGACGGCGTGGCGCAACTTCAGCCGCAAGATTTCGTGAACCTCCGTTTCCAAGGCTCGCCCGTACGACTCCCAACAGCACCACCCCCGGCGAGTCCCAACGGGCAAGAGCCGGTAATGTGGCTGAATAATTCGCTGGAATTCCAAGTGCTTGCCGACCAGGCGGATTTTCGATTTCGGCCCCGCATCGCCACCGAGGCGCCGGTGCAACTGTTGGTCACCGGTCCAGACGGCAAGCCCGTCGCGACTCAAACGGTCGTCACAGGAGCGGATTGGCGTACCGATTGGTCGACACCGGAAGTCGTCTTGCCGCAACCAGGCCTGTATCGCATGCAAATCGTCAGCCAGAAGCGAGCATTTCGTTTTGCCGTGCCTGCCGATGTGGCGCTGACCATGCCGGGCTGGTCCAACAGCCAGGGGACTCCGACACCTAAACTGTATTTCTACGTTCCAGCCAAAACGGACCATCTGGCGATCTACACTAACTACATCGCGGCCGGGCCGCCCCGATTCTTTGATCCGACGGGAGCCGAGGTTCAGCCAAAACTCGTCGACAACGGGCATTTGATGATCGTACCCATCGCGACCGAGCATCAAGGCAAGGTGTGGTCGCTAGACCGGGCCAAGTGTCCCATCGGACCGTTGGAGATGCTCAATGCTCCCGCCGCGTTCGCGTTTTCACCGCAGACGTTGCTGCTTCCGCGAGATGCCTTACCATCGAGTGCGCCGTGATCGGCCGCGAGCAAGCCGCTGTCGACGGACTTCATGCCGTTTTAAATGCGATTGTTCGACCCCCCAGTTATACAACCATTGCCCCAAGATGAGAGTTGAGCCGGCCTTGCACCCCCCTCGGCTCATTGCTTCGTCGTGAGTCCGTCTGCTTCAGCGACTTCGCGGGGAACCAGCACCGTGCCACGGTGAAAACTCAAGAGCGGCGGCACGTTGAGCAACGAGAATTGTCCACGGGTCATGTTCGTGGTGTGCCACACCCGTCCATCGGCGCCTTCCGGCACCTTGATGATCGCGTATTGCGTGCCCGGCGACCGGTCTACGGGTTGGATGTCGAGCCGTTTGCCTTCGCCGGGGACCTGCAAACTCAACCTCGGATTGGCGTCGACAATCAGTTCCCGGGTTCCCCGGGGCACGTAAAAGTAGTGCGGACCGCTGTAGGAAACCCAGGCGGGGTGCAAGACCGATGCCTCGAAGACAAACGGCGTGGCCGATGGCACATGCAAGTTGAAGTCGCCGCGAATGTCGACGCGATACTCGTTTGCTCGCGGCAGATCGATGATCACCTCGTACGGCACCGGTTTGTCGTCGCCAGCAGGTTCACGCGGGCGAAACTCGCGATCCAACAATGTGTTGCCTGCAGGGTCCGTCACCGTAACCCCAACGCGTTTGCCCGTTGGAACAATCCCGAGCTTCACTTGCTGCTGACCGGAGGCAACGATATATCCCCTCAGGCTCTTACGAAAACTTGCCACCGATTCGCCTGGCGCGGAAAGAATACCGCTGGGGCCAGCGTCCTCCCCATCGGGTTTCACGCGATCGAAGAGGCGCGAGAAAGAAATAGTGGGGTCGTCATCGGCACGGAGTCTGTTCATTGTCTGACCAAACAAGGCATGAATTTCCGCGTCAGTCAGCGGTTCTCCCGTCTTCCAGACAGGGTCACGTTCCTTGTTGGACATGTAGAATTCCATCCGCTTGTCCTGAATCGGCAGGCCATTGCACAACCGGCGCGCTAGCGCATAGTAGTGAACCATGTCGCGATGACGAATTCGCCAGGAATACTGCATTAACACTTTGAGCGCTGCGTAATATGCATCGTCTCGCGATGGCTGCCGGCTGCGCACCAGGTCGAATTCGCGAAATTCCCAGACATAGACGAGGTACGCCATCAGGTCGACCAATCGTTTGCGAACCCCCTCGTCGCGGGTGTCTGCCCACGCGGATTGAAGGTCCTCAAACAACGGCAATAACGTAGCCGATTGTAACGGCGGCGCGGCGTCGAGTCGTTCGTAAAAGACCTTCATGGTGTCTGAAACATCGGCAAAACAGAGTTGGAAGAACTCGTCGGTCAGTTGCGATACGTTTGCCTGCGGGTTCCACATCAAGTGCGACGCGACATAAAGTCCTAGCGTCTGCCCGCCCCAATTGGCATTCGTTTCCGCGTTGATCGCGTTCAATTTTCGCCGCGCGTAGTACGGAATCCATTGGCGGTGGTATTCCACCTGTCCGCCCCGCGTGCGACCGGGCAAGCCCCAATCCCAGGCTTCAACGCCGTAGTACTCTCGCAGGCCAATCGAACCGACTTTGCGAGACCATCGCTCGATCAATTCTGGGAGCGTGTACTGCGTATTGTTGAATCCCATGGCAACTTGGACGTAAACATTTGGTTCAACGTCGATAGTTGGCGGCAAGCGGTGGCTGCTGTAGCCGTACAAGCCCACCCAAGCTTCCGGATGCTCTCTTCGCAGTCGGCGTGCGACTTCGTTGGCGAGGTGGAACACGCGATCGCTGGTCGTGCCAAGTGCCTGGCAATTCTCGCAATGGCACGTCCCCTCGCCGTCCGAAGGATCCACCGAAACCATGAATGCCGCGGGATCGGCCTGCTGTTCGGCTTGCAATAGCCGCAAGCGGTCGTTCGCCACCAGTTCGATCAGACCCTGATTGCTGAAGCAGAATTTCCGGGCGTTGACGACTCGCTCCGAGTCGCGTTTCCCCGAAGGCAGCAGGGCATAAAATTCCGGATGCTGGGCAAACTGCTGCTCGTTGCGCAGGATAATGTTGCCATAACTGTGTCCCGTTCTGGTCAGGCTGCGCACGCTCAATCGGTTGGCGATTGCCCAACGCGTATAGTGATTCATGAGGGGAGCCAGGTCGTCACCGCTCATTCCATAGGCGTACCAGATCCGCCGATCAATCAATGCTGGAGATTCAGTGACGCTGACGTCGATGGAAAGCGTGGTTTGTTTCGGCACAATATGCCATCGAGGCGACGGGGCAAACCAGCGGAAACCCCAACGGCGAAGCAAGTCGGCAACTCCGTGCCGAGCGGCAGCTTCACTGTTGCCGAGAATGTAGACGCCATTCTCTTCGGTAACAATGCAGTAGGCATCGTAGACGCCTGACTTCAGTCCCGCCTGCTCGCTTCGTTTAGGCCAGGCATCGGCACGCGCGATAACGATGGCAGGCGTGCGAATCGGTTCGTCGATGATTGCAAGTTTGGCGCCCGTCGATTGTCTGATCGACTCGGCCAGCCATTCCGCGGCATCGTGAAGAACCGCAGCCCCTTCTCCCTGGGCGCCGCGAAGATCGACGACGATTGTGGCTTCCGCCTTGCCGTTATCGACAACAACCAACCTCGCCCATGCGTTTGAATGCAAGCTCAGTACAACGACTGCCGCAATCGCAAGTGCCAGTAGCCACCGAACCATCGTTGATAACTCCGCGTGTTGTACCCTTTGTCGCCGCGCACCGGGAAGTGCGCGGTCTTTCCGAAGCATGGGAGACGGCCATCACCCTAACTTAATCGCAGCAGTGCTTGCCACGAAGCTAATCCTGCCCCGCTGTTCTCGCAATTGCTGGAATGCAGAAATGGGGGAGGGTGGGCATCATCGTTCATATACGCCATGGCCCGCGATGTCGAGTGTTTGCCGGTGACTGCGGGACATGGTTGCAAGGTATCCGCAAATCGGTGGCGCACCTGAAAGAATCGCCGCCAGCACGGAGCACGAAACGGGGAGCCGACGACAAGGATCCCCGAGCATCGGCAGCCAGCCAACGCCGATCGTTTCTGTCATCGGCCAGTACTCGAACACGGCCCGCAAATACCGCCATGATCGATGAACCCACCAGAGGCGAATTTCGGATTCTTCGCCAGTGGCCGTAGCTTCGATGAGGTCCATCCATGATGGACTTCTCGCCGCAAGTCTGCTTCTTGAGCGATTTCAAGAATCCCGCCGGCGCGGCTACTCTTTGGTGGCACCGGGGGTGAACTTGGAAAGCACGCGGCAGGCAGTCGACTATCGGCGAACTGCTGTTCGCAGCCAATCTCAATGCCCGGACAACGAGGTCGCTACTTCAGCGGCCAGCTTTTGTCAGCCGATCATTTCCAGGCCGTTGAGCGTACCGCTGCTGGAACCGAATCGGTCTGCCTCGATTCCCAATCGTTGCAGCATCGAGACATACAAATTGCTCAGCGGTGGAGGATTGTCGGGGTCGAACGCCAAGTGCTGGCCATGCCGGAATCTCCCGCCGGCAAACACCACGGGCAAGTTTTTGGTGGCATGCTTGCCCGCATCGCCAAGGTTGCTGCTGAAGAACACCATGGTTTGATCGAGCAGGCTCCGGCCTTCTTCTTGCGTCTGCTTGAGTTGTGCCAGAAAATCTCGCAGCGTCTTCATCTTGGCCAGTTCCAGCACTTTGAGTTGCGCCAGCTTGCCGGGATCCTGGCCGTGGTGGGACAGATCGTGATGTCCCTGGCTGACTCCAGGGATCGGCGGCACGCTACTGGTCCCCAGTAGTTGCAGGGTGATCAATCGCGAAGAGTCGGTCTGCAGCGCCAGGTGAATCAAGTCGAACCAAACCCGGGTTTTTCCGATCAAGTCCGCGCTGTTCATCACGTTTTGCGGGGGCTGAACGTCCACCTTGGGCTTAGGTCTTTGGGACCAGGTTTCCGCTTCGGATAATCGCTGTTCCAACTCACGAATGCTCGTGAAGTACTCGTCGACCTTTTCGCGGTCGCCAGGCCCCAGCGACTTTTCCAAGCGGCGAGCTTGCGCGCGCACCGCGTCCAACAAGCTTTGCCCCTCCTTCAACCGGCGGGCTTGCGCCTGTACCTCGTCGGGACGGCCCTCCAGGAACAGCTTGGCGAACACGTTCGAAGGCCAACAGTCCGTTGGCACCGGGGCGCCGCTTCTCGTCCAGGACAAACCAAGACCTTCACAGGATAGCGTCAGGCTTGTGAACCGCGTTTGACCGCGCAAATGCTCTGCCGCATACTGGTCGAGCGAAATGCTATTGCGGAAACCGGCTCGACGTTCCGGGTGCGGCGCCGCCGTGAGAAAGCTGTAATTGGAATCGTGACTGGGACCCACGTCTGGATGTGACAATCCGGATATGATCGTGAAATCGTTCCGAAATTCGTTAATGACTTCGAGGTAGGGGGTCGCCTCATAGTCCGGCCCGGCCTGCGCGGGAAAGAAGTTCGCCGGGTGCAACCCCAACGGAGTGTTGATGCAGACCATCCGGCGTTTAGAGGGCTGAGCAGACGCCGCCCGCAGACCGCGAGGCGCCATGGCATCCAACAGGGGCAACGCCAGAGCCACACCGGCGCCTCGCAGCAACATTCGGCGATCGATTTTCATGCTTTCTTCCCCCGGTCAATGAGTCCCGATCCGCGCGTGTCTCATTATCGCGGCCGGATCTCTCACTTGGTTTGAAACAATTCGCTCTGCACGATCTCATGAATCAGGGATCGCAATCCGTAGTCCTTTTCGCGCACGCTCGCCACAATGCGTTCGATGGCAGGTCGGTCGCCCGCGGCGGGCGCCGCGCCCGTGGCGTACGTGACCAGCTTGGTGGTCAGGGCCCGGGCCAATTGGTCCTTGTCGCGAAGCAGCAACTGCTTGAATTCGTCCACATTCGCAAACGCGGCGCCATCGGGCATGACGTCGGACGGGTCGACTGCCTTGCCCTTGTGGTAGGCCATCCGACGTCCATCAATGATGACCGACTCGCCGCTGCCAGTCACCCGATAATGGTCTCTCCAGCCGCCAATGCAGTCGAAGCTCTCGAGGGCAAAACCGGGCGGATCGATTCGCTTGTGGCAACTGGCACACATGGCGACGGTGCGGTGCTTGGCCAACTGCTCGCGAATGGTGGTCGCGCCGCGGATATCGGGATCGATGGCGGAAATACCGTCAGGCGGAGGCGAAGGCGGCGTGCCCAGAATCCGATCCAGCACCCAGGCCCCTCGCAAGATGGGCGAGGTGGTGGTGCCATTGGCGGTGACCTTCAGCACGCTGGCCATGGTCAGCACGCCGCCACGATGGCTATCTGGCGGCAACTGCGTCTTTTTGAATTCCCAACCGTCGATTCCTTCAATGCCATAGTGCTTCGCCAATCGGCCATTGAGCATGGAGAAATCCGAGTGCACGAAATTCGTCAGGCTCAGATCGTCTCGGAGCAATTCGTCAAAGAACAATTCTGTCTCGCGGATCATCGACACCTTGAGCATATGGTCGAATTCCGGATAGAGAATGTGGCTGGGCTCCGTAAAATCGATCTCCCGCAAACCGAGCCACTGACCAACGAAATTCTCCGTAAAAGCAGCCGCTTTGGGATGCTTCAGCATTCGTTCGACCTGTTGCCGCAGCATTTCGGGGTGGCGCAGTTTTTTCTGCTCGGCCGCCTTCAGCAACTCCTCGTCAGGCATCGTGCTCCAGAAGAAGTACGACAACCGGCTGGCCAACGCAAAGTCGTCCAGCCGTCCGGGCTCTTCGCGAAGAAAGATGAATTCGGGCGAGATGAGCACGCCCTTCAAGGCGGCGCGGATCGCCTGTTCAAACGAGCTGCCAGTCTCCAGATTGGACTGGAATACCTCGACATAGGGCTGCACGTCTTCATCGGTCACCGTGCGTCGGAAGGCCCGCCGAGTGAAGCTTCGCAGAATTCGCTCTGCATCCGCGAGCTGATCGCTCGAGACTACCTCAACGCGTGTGCTCTGGTTGTAAATCGGCGCCGGCTTTTGTTCCAAGTCGCCAAAGATCTGGCGATGACTATCCGGAGGCCAGTTGTCGTAAAGCGGGCCTTCCACTTCCACAAACTGGATCGCCAATCCGGGTCCTTCCCAGGCCTGGGCGCCCACCTGATTCACCGCCTGGGCCGATGCCAACCCATAGGGGAGAATCGAGATTGTGGTTCGCGGCTCCATATACTCAACAAATTCAAAAACCTGGGGCTCGCCAGGTGGAGCGTCAAAATAGCCGACCAGGCCACTCTTGCCATTCAAGCGGGTCTTTCCCGACGTCACGCGAAAGGTCACCGGTTTGTCGCCGCTTTGCACGGCCGCGGCGGAAATTCGGAATCGATAGCGCCCGCCTTCCTGCGGATAGAACGATGAAACCATCACCGAGTGCCAGGCCGACGAGCAGAAACACACCACGGTGTCATCGATAAACCGATAGACCTTTTCACTGGTCGATCGGATGGGGTGCGCCGTTTTCAAGCTGTACCGGGTTTGCACCAATTTCGGAGCCGTGGATCGGTTGACGATGGCCTCGCTCAGCGCCAGTTCCGCCGCATCCAAATATTTCTCCATCAGGAAGGCCGATGTGTGCAGCGCCGCGCCGACGTTATCAAAACCATCGGCGGCGCCGTCCTGCGGCAGTTCGTCTTGCAGCCGCACCTGGACGCGAAGCAAATCATGAATGGTATTCTCGTACTCAATGCGATTGAGCCGCCGCAACACCACCCGACCTTGTTCGGTCCGGCGGGCGGCCTCGGCAGTCTGAAGGCCAGCTTCAATCCAGGCAGTAAGCTTCCTTACCTCTTCCGCCGAAGGTCGGGGACTGTCGGCGGGTGGCATTTCTCCCGCGGCAACGCGACGAAGCACTTTGCGCCACCGCTCGCTTGAGGCTGTATCGACGAAGGAAAACGGCAATTGGTCCAACCGCGACTTACCCTGGGGCTCTTCGCCACTGTGGCATTTGAGACAATGCCGCTCCAGGATCGGCCGCACCTCTGCCTCATTGTGCCGCGAGGCCACTTCCACGTTCTCAGCAGCGCTTAAATTCGACGCTGCGGACAAATCCAGCAGTCCGGCGATTGTTCCACTGCAAGCCACAATCAAAAGACAGCGACTGAGACTTTGAACAACCCAATTGATTATGCAGCTATTCAGGGCGCCAGATCGCATAAATGGCATTTCCGACAAGGCTTGGTAGCACGGTGGTAACACGAAAGGCGGGGCAGGTATCCGACGTCTCTTCGGCAACAGGTATCGGATATGTCTCGATCGTATCCGCTAGGTATGTACTTTCTAAGGTTTTGTGGCGAGTTGCCTGAAGAAGCCCTGATAACACCCCAACGGCGGTGCGACAAATCGCCAAAATCAGCCGGTAGGTTTAGTTGATCGGCGCATCAAGCAACATTCAACCCGGCGCACAGACATAGGCCCCCCAAGAAAATGTCTCCCTGCGATGCGAAGAGTGCAGCAAAAAGTCCGGACTCTGCACCCCCCACCGCGATATGCCGCACTGATAGGGAACGCAATCGCCCGAACTCTTCACGCACGGGCTCACACCGACTTCCCGAACTGAACGACAGGTCACTGATCCTGCGAGTCATACTCGACACGCCATCAAAAAAGCCGCGGAACCATCAACACCCAGTGGGGGAGGGGTGCGACGGTTCCGCGGCAGAGGTTAGTTCGACAAGACACATCTCGCGCACGGCGGGCGTCGAAATGCATCTTTGTCAAGTTGCGGGCCAGCGGGAAATGCATACATCAATCGACCAGCAAAGTTGCAGTCGATTCCGCTGCTCCCGCTCAAGCGGTAAATGTCAGTTGTTGCCGCCAGGTCGCCGCGTGCCGCCCTGTCCAGGACGAGTACCCTGGCCGCCGGCGCCACCCGGTCCACGCCCTTGGAACAGTTGCGAACGATCGAACTCGGCGCCCGATAGCTCTTCAAGTTGCTTTTGCTGGCTGGCGGTGAGGATCTGCTTTACGAGGCCTTCACGCTCCTCGCGGATCTGCTGGAAGCGAGCTTGCAAGTCTTCGCGGCTGGGGCGTTCGCCACCATCGGTGCGGAATCCTTCCCGGGTTCGCTGCGCAAGCGATTCCAGCTTCGTGGACAATTCTTTTTGTTGGCTCTCGCTCAAGCCGAGTTTCTTGGCCACGACCGGGTCCTGCAAAGCATTCACGCCCCGGAGTTGAATCGAAATGCCGAGCAAGCGATCGCTCTGGTGCGGAAGCAGCACTGTATTCAGCTTTTCCGAGTACTGCGCGGCGATTTTCTCGCGCGCCGCCTGCACTTCCCGATCCATCTCTTCACGGATCTCGCGAATCTTGGCGGCGGTTTCCTCGTCTACTTCCAAATCACGGCGAATCGCGGCGTTATTGATCAGATTGATGGGATCATTGCCGCCGCCGAAACCACCTGGCTGGAAGCCGCCCGGCCGCTGCTGCGCTTGCGCAAAGCTAACCATGCTAAGAACCACGCTGCAACCTAGGGCAAAACGAAGCGTTTTTGTCATCGTACAACCTCTCTGACAAAGGGACCAAATAATGTATGCAGGATCGAACCGCCTCAAGTTGACCTGTCCGGCAAGGCAAGCAGAAACAACTCGATCTGTCGTGACAGCAGCCACCAAGGTAGATAAACCCTGGTGGTGGCGTAGGGTTCTGGTTGGGTGAAAATTTTTCATTTTTTTTCTGCCCTCGGTACCGTCCGTCTTTCTTGTGTGGCCAGGGCTCGCGATCCGCTGGGCAAAGGCCGGAAGGTCGTTTTAGCGGCTGGGTTAGGCGCAAAATTGCTTGCATCTTTCCCTCAAATTGGCACAAGATAGCTACTTAACGAGGGCGACTCGCGAACAGACGCTGATTCCGCCAGCTTCCTCGCAGCCTGCGGAGATGCCAGCACGTCAGAATTACTTGCTGGATGGATGTGGTTTGCCGCAAGGAAAATGGCCGATTTTTCCGCTAATTCGCTGCGTACTCCAGCGGTGCCTGCCGAATTGCTTGAACACGCCCCCGGGCATAGGCCCGTTGCGGTGGCAGACGCCACGCATTCGAACCCCCAGGCACAGGTCAGTCTTGAAGGAGGTAGATGGATGCCGCTTTGCATCGCTCCGGCTGAAATCCATCAACGATGCTTATCAACGGTTTGGCCGTTCCTCGCCGATAACCTATTCCCGTTTTTTTGCAACTTTGCGGCGTTCATTGCTTTGACATTGGCTTGCGGAGGAATGTCTATCGCCGCGCCCCCGGCGACAGAGAGCGTTCCGGTCGATTTCGCCCGCGATGTGCAACCGTTATTGCGACGTAGCTGTTGGGAATGCCACGGCGCCGAAAAGCAGGCGGGCGATCTGCGGCTGGATACCTCGGCTGGCGCTTTTGCGAGCGGGTATGTGATCGTCGCCGGCAAACCGGACGAAAGCGAATTGATGCGGCGAATTGCCTTGCCCGCCGGCCATGCAGAATTGATGCCAGCCGTGGGGGCACCGCTCAAACCCCGCGAGATCCAGATTCTCAAACGCTGGATCGAGGCCGGAGCATCTTGGCCCAAAAATGCCGAAGCGTCCCCGCATTGGGCTTACGTTTCGCCGCAGCGCCCGGCCTTGCCACAGGTTGCGAATGCCGAATGGTGCCGAAATCCGATCGATCGGTTCATTGTGAACCAGCTCGAACAGGCCAAAATGTCCCCTTCATCCGAGGCCGATCGGGCCACACTCCTGCGCCGCGTGTCATTCGATCTCATTGGGCTTCCGCCGACTCCCGCCGAGTTGGATGCGTTTCTGTCGGATCGCTCCCCGAATGCCTACGAACGGGCGGTGGATGGTTTGCTCGCCCGACCGCAATTTGGCGAACGGTGGGCCCGTCCCTGGCTCGATCTGGCTCGTTACGCCGATTCACACGGCTTCCAGCGGGACGACCTGCGCGACATCTGGGCTTACCGCGATTGGGTGATCGACGCCCTGAATGCCGATATGCCGTTCGACCAGTTCACCATCGAACAGTTGGCTGGCGACCTGCTGCCCAATGCCAGCGAGTCGCAACGCGTGGCCACGGGCTTTCATCGCTGTACGCCGACCAACGTGGAGGCCGGTTCCATCCCCGAGGAAACACGCATCAACCAGGTCATCGATCGGGTAAACACCACGGCCGCCGTCTGGCTAGGGACCACGTTGGAATGCGCGCAATGCCATGACCACAAGTACGATCCTTTCAGCCAGAGGGACTACTACCGATTGATGGCCTTTTTTAACAGCACCGAGTCCGAGGCCGATCGCACCAATCCCAAGGTGCCCGGCTCAATTCAGTTTCGCGGTCCCACGATGCCGCTTAGCGATCCGCGGCGAGCGCGTGCGCGGCAAGAACTCGCGGAGCTACTGACCCGCGTCCAAGAGCGGTTGGCCGTTCGGCGTTCGGAGCTTGACGCCGATTTGGAAGCCTGGGCAACCAAGACCTCGCAACGCGCGGATCAGAGTCCGGAAAGCCATTTGCTCGTCGTGGAACATTTCGAATCCGAGCAAGGCTGCCAATCGCGGACGCTTGAAGATGGTTCGCTGCTGATCACCGGCAAGGTTGCCGAAAAGGATACCTATCGCCTGTCGATGCGGACCCAGTTGACGAATATTCGCGCCATCAAGCTCGAGGCGCTCGCGCACGAATCGTTGCCGGGCCAAGGACCTGGACGAGGTGACGGGCAGCGGCCTAATTTTGTGTTGCACGAGTTCAACGTAAAGGCAGTGCCCGTCGTAGTAGCCGAAACCAAGGCCGCAAACGAACCCGACAGGCAAGTCGAGGACGTGCGGTTCTCGTCGGCTACCGCCAGTTTTTCGCAAGCACGTTACGACGTCGCCGGCGCCATCGACAACCAACCCGATACCGGCTGGGCCATCAACCCCAAGTTTGGCCAATCGCATTGGGCCACGTTCACCACTGCCAACCCCTTGGGCTTTGCCGGCGGAACTCAACTGACATTCCACCTGGTGCAAAACTACGGTGGTGGACGGACGATTGGCCGCTTGCGACTGACAGCGATCACGGGCGATGTTTCCGCGGAATCGTTCCCCGCGGAGATCCGCGAGTTGCTCGCTCAACCCGCGGTCAAGTGGAAACCTGCCGAGCGGAGCAAGCTGCTTGCCTATCGCGTCGAATACGATGCGACCATGGCCGACTTGCAAGCAGAAATCGACAAACTTAAGGAAGAGCTGGCCAAACTCGCGTTACCTACCACACTGGTCATGAAAGAATTGCCCGAGCCGCGAGTGACCGCCATGTTCGATCGCGGCGACTACCGCAACCAGGGCCAACCGGTCAATCCGGGCACGCCCGAAGCATTGCATCCATTGAGTGTTGTTGCCTCGCAGGAACAGCGGGAATCGCTCAATCGATTGTCACTGGCGCGGTGGTTGGTCGATCGCAACAATCCGCTGGTGGCCCGGGTGACGGTCAATCGCTGGTGGGCCGAAATATTTGGCCGGGGTCTGGTCGCCACGCCGGAAGACTTCGGCATCAAGGGCGAGACGCCAACCCATCCCGAGTTGCTGGACTGGCTGGCGGTGGAGTTCATGGACAGCGGCTGGTCGATGAAACACATCGTCAAAACGATGGTGATGTCGGCGACCTATCGGCAATCGGCGACGGCGACCCCCGAACAATTGGCCGCGGACGATCAAAACCTGCACTATGGCCGCGGCTCTCGTTTTCGCCTGGCCGCCGAAGCCATTCGCGACAACGCCCTGTCGATCGCAGGGTTGTTAAGCCTTAAGCAGGGTGGCCCGCCGATTCGTCCCTATCAACCCGACGGTATTTGGACCAAAGTCGGCGGGCAAAACTACAAGTACGAGGTCAGCCCTGGAGACGAACGTTATCGTCGCGGCATTTATGTGGTGCTGAAGCGCGGCGCGCCGTATCCAAGTTTTGTGAATTTTGACGGATCCGCCCGCCTGGCATGTACCGTGCAGCGCTCGCGGACCAACACCCCGTTGCAAGCACTCACGCTGCTAAACGACCCGGTGTATGTCGAGGCGGCCCATGCCTTGGCGGCACGCATCTTGAGTGAGCTTTCCAATAACTCGACCGATGAGCGACTGCGGTATGCGTTTCGCCTATGTACGGCCCGCGAGCCCGAGCAAGCCGAACTCGACATTTTGAAAGCGTTGCGCGCCCGGCAGGAACAAGCGGCGCGGTCGCAGGGAAGTCCCCGGTCGATCGGCGGTTTCCAGACGCCCGCACAAACGGACTCGGCAGTATTCGCATCGTGGTATGCGGTAGCCACCACGCTGTTGAATTTGGATGAAACCATCACCAAGGAATGACTTCCTCGGGACGCCGGATCGGAAGGCCGACATCGTCTCGCTCATCTGGCGGTATGAACTTCGCTGGCAGACATTCTCCAAGAAATCGCGCACCATGGCAGAACATTCAAGACACCGATCGAGCCGAGCAAACCTCCTCGCGACAACCAGCCTTCATCGCAGGGCGTTCTTGCAAAGCAGCGGGTTTGGCCTGGGTGGCCTCGCGCTGGCTTCGTTGCTGGGCGGGGACCGGGCGCACGGCCAGCAGCGTCAAGAATCGACGGCAAAGCTTCGCGGGCCGCACTTCTCCCCGCGGGCCAAACACGTCATTTATTTGCACATGATCGGCGCGCCGAGTCAGATTGACCTGTTCGACGACAAACCCCTCTTACGCGAGCGGCACAACGAACCTTGTCCCGAGTCGTTTACGACAGGCAAGCAATTTGCATTCATTGGCGGCGAAATGCGGTTGGCCGGCTCACCGTTCAAGTTTCGCCGCTGGGGGCAAAGTGGGCAGCAGATGTCGGAGTTGCTTCCCAACCTGGCCGAGGTCGCCGACGACATCGCGATCGTTCGCTCGCTGCATACCGAAGAAATCAACCATGCCCCGGCACAAATGTTCTTGCACACCGGCTTCGGTCGGGGCGGCCGCCCCAGCTTTGGCAGTTGGGTAAGCTACGGCCTGGGCTCGCCGAACGAGGACCTGCCGGCCTTTGTCGTGCTGCTATCGGGACCGAAGGGAGGCGCGGGCACCAGCCTTTGGGCAAACGGGTTTCTCCCCAGCGTACATCAAGGCATACAGTTTCGCAGCACCGGCGACCCGGTGTTATTTCTTTCCAATCCCGAAGGGCACTCCCTGGCCGACCGCCGCAACGTACTCGACGCTCTCAGCCAACTCAATCAGCGTCGCCTGGTCGTGATGGGCGATCCCGAAATCGCCACTCGAATCGATCAGTACGAAATGGCCTACCGCATGCAAATGTCGGTGCCCGAGTTGATGGATGTGCGCGGAGAAACCCAGAAAACCCTGGACCTGTACGGCGTGGAACTTGGCAAGCCCTCGTTTGCCGCCAACTGCTTGCTCGCCCGACGTTTGGTGGAACGTGGAGTACGACTGGTGGAGTTATACGATGCCGATTGGGACCATCATGGCGGATTGCAAACCAGGCTTCCGGCCAAGTGCCGCGACGTGGATCGGGGAATGGCGGCCCTGGTTCGCGATCTCAAACAGCGCGGCCTATTGGACGATACGCTGGTGATCTGGGGGTCGGAATTCGGCCGTACGCCGCTGGCTCAAGGCAGCGATGGCCAGGGAAACAAAGTGACCGGAGGCCGTGATCATCACAAGGATGCCTTCACCATGTGGCTGGCTGGCGGCGGCATCCGTGGTGGCGTATCTTATGGCCAAACTGACGAATTGGGATTCGACATCGTCGATCAATCGGTGCACGTGCACGATCTCAATGCCACCGTGCTGCACCTGCTGGGACTCGACCACCAGCGACTCACGTACAAATATCAAGGACGCGAGTTTCGGCTCACCGACGTGCACGGCAACGTGATCAAGCCGCTGCTCTCGTAGCGGGGCTCACGGTTTCAATTCTGGGGCCGCTTCGTCGGGTTGTCGCGCGCCGGCGACGGAACGTGAATGATTTTCAACACCTGGCTGGTGGTGCGGCTCTGAGCAGGCATCCAATTCGTGCCGTCCTTCGAATACGAGAATTTTCCGGCGCTGCAGCCAACGAACAACCCGTCGCCGTACGCCAGACTCGAAGGGGTACGGGTTGTCCATTTCTTCCACGCAATACCATCGGGCGATCGGTACCCACCCCGGCTTCCAATCGCGACAAACTCGGCTCCGGTCCAGACCACTTGCCGCAGTTCTTCGTCGTCGTCGCCCAAGCTGCGATGTTCCCAGCGCACGCCGTCGGTGCTCGATTCGCGCAAACCGTGCGAGCCTACGATGACAAACCGCCCGTTGCCGTAGGCCACGTCGCGAGGAAGCTTGCCATCGGCAAGTCTTGTATTGGTCCAATTCAAAGCGTCCTCCGTGGCGGTTGCATACCCGGCTTGACCCGTCGGTTCGCTCATCCAACCCACGGCCACGAAGCGTCCCCTGCCAAAGGCGATTTTCCGCCCGCTCACCTGAGGGTTGCGGAGCGGCGCCGACCAGGTGATTCCGTCTCGCGAATGCACCGAGCGATGGTAGCCCACCGCCACGAACATGCCGTTGCCATAGGCGACATCGCCGAGCCAATTGCGTTGATCGTTGACTTGCTGCCAGGATTTTCCGTCGCGGCTGGCTACGATGTAGTTGCCCACCGCCACAATCATGTTGTCGCTAGCGGTCACGCCCCGCAACAGGTACGGTTTTTCGCGTGCCTTATCGGGTTGTTCCATTTCGTGGTCCCACCGCTGGCCATCGGTCGAGATTACCCGCAACATACCGGCCCCGACCGCTACGAACATGGGTGGAAGTTTTTCGTTCGATTGCAAGTTGGAGGTGCCGTCCGGTTCGCCGGCGGCGCAGTTGTGCGAAACGGCTGCCCCGCCAGCGCAGGCCAAAACCGTTGCGAGCAGCAAGATGGCGCGGCCTCGCAAACAGACCTTTCTTGGCATATTGGGGCAAATCGTTGCAGAAACCATGCGAGTGCAACCTGAGCGAGAAGCCGTGTGGGACGTGAGTGAAAACAGGCCAACCATGAGGATTCGCTCCAACCGTCGAATTATGCTGTCGCCTGGCGGGGCATACAACGGTTTTCCAAGTATTTCGACCGCACCATTGTCCATAGAGATTGCTACCACCGAAGCGGAGTTCAACCAGGCAATTGCGGTAAATTCATGCATTGCCGTGTGGTGTTTGTTACATTCGTTGGCTGCGGCCGCACATCTTGCGCTTCTCGGGAAATTTCTTATGAACCGTCCGTCGTCTGATGCAAACTCGCTGAATCGCCGCGCGTTCATTGCCGGCACGTCGGGATTAATGCTTGGGTCGTTAGGCGCGCAAGGAGTTTGGCTGCCAACGGCCACAGCAGAAGAAGAGGCCGGGGTGCAGGTTTTCCAAGCGATGGGAACCCGCGTGGGCGAAGTCACCGACACCACGGCGATTGTTTGGACCCGCTGCACGGCCGTGCGAACCCGGCTCGAAGGTGGCGTCAAATTCATGGGGCGGCCCAAGCCGCGGATGGCCGGCGATCCCCCGGAAGTGACCGTTCCGGTAGAAGAACTGGAGGGCGTTTGCCCTGGTGCGCCCGGTAAAGTCCGCTTGCGATATGGCCGAAAACAAGATCTGAGCGATGCCCAAATTACCGATTGGGTAACGGTCACCGAAGACGGCGACTTCATCCAACAGTTTGCGCTGTCGGGCCTGGAACCCAACGCGACGTATTACTATGAGAGCCAGGCGACTGGTGCCCAAGCATCCACTACGACCAGCCTGATACGTGGCCAATTTGAAACCGCGCCGTCGGCGAAAACGCCGAGCGACTTCCGCTTTTGCGTGATGACCTGCCAAGGGTATCACGACCGTGGGCATCCGGATGGACATCCGATCTATCCGGCAATGCTGGCGCTGCGGCCCAAGTTCACGTGTCTCACGGGCGATCTGGTTTATTACGACAGCAACGCGCCGCGGGCGGTCACCGCGAGATTGGCACGTTATCACTGGGAGCGAATGTTCAGCCTGCCGCGATTGTTGGAATTCAATCGCAACATGGCCACCTACTGGCTAAAGGACGATCACGACACGCTTTCAGACGACGCCTGGCCGGGCATGAAGGCCGGCGAGTTCACCTACGCCGAGGGGCAGGAGATCTTCCGCCAGCAGGCGCCGCTCGCTGATGGTCCCTGTTATCGCACATTTCGCTGGGGACGCGACCTGCAAATTTGGCTGACCGACAGCCGCGACTATCGCTCGCCCAATCGCATGCCCGATGGTCCCGAAAAAACCATCTGGGGTGACGAACAAAAAGCCTGGTTCAAGCGTACCGTGCAAGAGAGCGATGCCACGTGGAAGATTTTGGTGAGCCCCAATCCGTTGGTGGGACCCGATCGCCCCAACAAGAACGACAATCACGCCAATCGAGGTTTCACGCACGAAGGCGACGAAATTCGTCGCTGGCTTCAAACACATGTGCCCAATAACTTTTTCGTGATTTGCGGCGACCGGCACTGGCAGTACCACTCGGTGCATCCGGAGACGGGCGTTCAAGAATTTTCGGTGGGGCCGGCCAGCGATGAACATGCTGGGGGTACACCCGGCGAGGATAAATCCATTCACCGGTTTCATCGCGTGAAAGGCGGGTTTCTCTCGGTGACGTTGAAGCCCAACTCTGCCAAGAGCGACATCGTCTTTCGGCTGCACGATGTCAATGGAGATGTGGTTTATGAATACGAGCGCGCGGCGCCTGTCGGCGGATAATGCGCCAGGTTTTGTCAAAAAGTGGAGGGGGCCAGTAATCCGCGGATGTTCACCGCCACAATGAACGCCCCTCCCAAGGGCGATGCTGGCAATCCGAGCGGGCTGGCAGCGCATCACGCAACAACGCCGCCCCCCGATTTGCGCAGGGCTCCGTGTGGAACGCCTTCAGTCCAGGGCTGCTCGCCGACTCCGCTTGGTGGCCGTCGAATTGAAGCTTCGGAGGTGATCCATTACTTTGAACGTATGGAGTGTTTTGAAGAATTGTTTCGCCGTTATGTGGAATTGGCACCGGACGCGTGCCTGTTTGTCGATCTGGATGGCAACATTGCGTTTGCCAATTCCCAGGCTGAAAGTCTGTTTGGCTACCGCAGCGACGAGATGGTTGGTCAGTCCGTTTTGATGTTGATTCCTGGCCGTTATCACGATCGCGTTCCGGTTCCGAACACTGCCCGTTGGGACACCGCCCGCCGCTCACTTCCCTTGCGGGGGTTGGCGGCATTTGCTTGCGGACGCGATTCGGTGGAGTTTCCGGCCGAGGTTAGCCTTACCCCCATCCATGCGCAAGGGGTGGAAGTGGTGGCGGTTACGGTTCGCGATATTCGAGGGCAAGTGCAAAGCCAAGAGCAACTGCTGCAACACCTTTCCGACTTGGCACATGTTTCGCGATTGAGCACGATGGGTGAAATGGTCGCCGGTCTGGCCCACGAACTCAATCAGCCACTGTATGCCATTTCCAACTACGCCCAGGCATGCCAGCAATTGGTGGTTAACTATCCCGACTTGCATCAAGACGTTTCGTTGGTGGCCAACAAATTGATGTCGCAGACGTACCGGGCGGCGGAAATCGTTCGACGTATGCGGCGATTTGTGAGTCGCCGATCTCCCAGTCGATCACCGGTGGACATCAACAGTCTGGTTCGCGAAGTTCAACAATTGATGCTATTTAACGCGCACCGTTTCTCGATTACGGTAAAATTGGTGTTGGCTCCGGAACTCCCCCTCGTCATTGGAGACAGCATCCTGCTCGAGCAGGTGCTGGTCAATTTGCTGCGAAATGCCTTCGAGGCTATGAGCGAGGACACGCTATCCGAACGAGCCGTAACGGTGGAAACTTCGGTGGCTGGCGATGACATGGTGGCCGTCACGGTGAGCGACACCGGTCCCGGATTTGGCGAAGTTACCGAAGACCAGTTGTTTGAGGCGTTTTACACTACCAAAGACCAGGGAATGGGGCTTGGACTTGTCATAAGCCGGTCCATTGTGGAAGCTCATGGTGGCCGTTTGTCCGCCATTTCGGGGAACCGCCGGGGCGCCTCGTTCCGCATGACCTTACCTAAATTTGTGGATTCGCATGGTTAACGAACCAACCGTTTTCATCATCGACGACGACCCCGACGCTCTTGATTCGCTGCACTGTTTGCTCAGTTCGGTTGGATTGCGTGCCGAGGCCTACTCGTCTCCCACCCGGTTTCTCGAGGCCTACGATGCCGAGCGGCCCGGTTGTATTGTACTCGACGTGCGTATGCCCGAGTTAAGCGGACTGGATGTTCAAGAAGAATTGCTGCGGCGGGGAAGCATCCATCCCATCATTATTGTCACCGGGCATGCCGACGTGCCGGTCTGCAGTACGGCTTTTCGCGCGGGGGCCTTCGATTTTATCGAAAAACCGGCCAACCATCAGTTGCTGCTGGGCAGAATTCAACGAGCCATTGAGCAGGATCATGCCAATCGCCGCGAGCGAGACAATTCGCCCGAGGTTGCCACGCGTCGGCAGCGTCTCACGCCCCGCGAGTCGGAAGTGATGGAATTGATCGTGCTCGGCCGGACGCTAAAACAGATTGCCGCGTTGCTGGAGATCAGTTTGCAAACTGCCGCCAAGCATCGGGCACGCGTACTGGAAAAAATGCAAGTCGCGACCGATGTTGAACTGGCTCGTTTGATGCTTCCCATCGGGAGCACTTCGCACGATTCGTAGTCGGCGAATTTCCTGGCCCTCTGGCATCCGCCTGCCCAGGTCGACAGAGACGCCTGGCATGGCCCTCGCAATCCCCCGATTTTGGTGTGTAAACTCGCCAACATCGGCCGGAGGGCCAAGTTCTTTAGGTGTTTTGGATTCACTTCCACCAGTTGCGTGAAGCACGGTGGTGGTCGATCTGCCTCGCAGGCATGCCGTGCGCCGGTCCAGTTTCCCCGTGACTCAGGCCACATGGGGATCTTAGGTTGCTGGTTGTGATCGCCGCGGGCAATAATTATGGTGACATTCGCCGGCAGCGTTTTACCTGTCCAAGCGGCAATTCGACTGATCGCCTCTCCGGCCACCGCTTGTTTTGAGGGCCGAAGCGTCCGCGACCATAGCGAGACGCCAAAAGCATCGGGAGAGAGTGCCGCGGCGAGTGTGCTTTCGGCACCGCTACTTGTTGAACGTACCGACGCTGCCAAGTTGGTTGTGTGACGCCGCGACGGTACGACACAGCGAAAACTTAACAGACGTAAGTAAGCGACAAACTGAAACGCAACGGATAATAAGGGCTTTCGAACGTGCCCATCATTGGCATCGACCTGGGGACGGTAAACTCGGTTGTCGCCTACCTCAACGACGATCAGAAACCCGTCACGATCCACAACGCCGAAGGCGATATTACCACTCCCAGCGTGGTGTTGTTCGATTCCGGCGGTATCGTCGTTGGCAAAGAGGCCCTCAAGGCGGCGGCCTTCGAGCCCGAAAATGTCGCGGCCTTCGCCAAACGCGAGATGGGTGAGCCCGCTTATTCCAAACTCATCCGCGGCCGGGAAATCCCCCCCGAAGTCATACAATCGTTGGTGCTCCGCAAATTGCGGGATGATGCCTCCGTGGTATTGGGCGAAGTTACGTTGGCTGTGATCACGGTGCCGGCTTTCTTCAACGAGCCGCGTCGCAAGGCTACGCAAGATGCGGGCAGGCTGGCCGGACTGGATGTTGTGGACATTATTAACGAGCCCACCGCTGCAGCGATTGCCTTTGGCGTACAGCGAGGATTCTTGTCTTCGCGGGGTGCATCGCTGCAGCCCGAACTGGTGCTGGTTTACGACCTGGGCGGCGGTACCTTTGATGTTACGCTAATGAGAATCGAAGGGACGCATTTCGAGGCCGTGGCCACCGCTGGTGATGTCTATTTGGGTGGCATCGATTGGGATCGCGCCATTGCTGGCCATCTAGCCGAAGAGTTCCAGCGCAGCTTTGGTTGCGATCCTCGCCAAGATCCTATCGTTGAGCAGCGGTTGCTGCTCAACGCGGAAGACGCCAAACGAGCCTTGTCCCAGCGCACAGAAATTACCGTGCCCGTGGAATTCGACAACCATCGCACGCGATTCAAGTTCACACGCGCCCAGTTCGAAGAGTTAACGGTGGCGTTGCTCGATCGCACCCGCTTTACCACCAGCAAGCTCATTCACGACGCAGGCTATTCGTGGGGCGACCTCACACGCATTTTATTGGTGGGTGGCAGTACTCGGATGCCAATGGTTCAGGCCATGCTTGAACGCGAATCGGGGCTCAAGGCAGATCGTTCCATTTCGCCCGACGAAGCCGTGGCCCACGGCGCGGCTATTTATGCCGGAATGCTTTCCTCACTATCGGCCGGCGAGCGTCCGCAACTCTCGGTCACCAACGTCAACTCGCACAACCTGGGCGTGTTGGGACTGGAACCGGCCACAGGCAGACCGCGCAACCGCGTGCTCATTCCCCGCAATTCGCCCTTGCCGGCCACGCAATGCAAGACTTTCAAGACCTACCTCGACAATCAGCCGAATGTCGCCGTGAAAGTTGTCGAAGGCGGCGATGCCAGCGGCAACCAGGCCACGCACATTGGCAAATGCGTAGTTCGCGACTTGCCCGCAAATCTTCCCAAAGGCACACCTGTCGACGTCTCGTTTACGTACACCTCGAATGGCCGCCTTCTGGTCGAGGCGTCGCTGCCTACGGTAGCGAGGGCTGCCACGCTTGACATTCAGCGCGCCGCCGGGCTAACGGAAGAAGCGTATTCACGTTGGCAACAACTGCTGACCTCGACGGCGTGGCTGGAAGAACAACCGACTGCATCGACAGAGTTGCTGCCCCGACCTGAAGTATTGCCTGTCGCCGGAGTGCATGCACCAGCCGAAACCAATGCTCTCGACGAGGGAATGGCGGATACGAGTACCCTTGAGGAAGAAGAGTATGACGAGGATGAGTATGAGTACGAGGATGACCAGTACGACGAGGACGAAGAGTACGAGGAGGAGGAGGACGACGAAGAGTACGACGACGAAGACGAGTACGACGACGAATTCCCTGATGAAGGCGACGGCGGATCCGACCCAGACAAGCCTCGTTTTTCCTTCGATCCTCCAGCCAAGAAAAGCGAGGCGACCGACGACGATGCGCTGAACGAGTTTTTCAAGGGTCTTCAGTGAGGTCGGGGGGGAATCATTTCCCCCGCAACCAGCATCTATGCCAGTGAGTGTTGCATTGATTTGCGGCATGGGCCGCAAACATCCCTCGCGGCGGCACCATTTGGTGGCAATAATTCGATCGGCAAGCTTTACGCAACGCAAAATACCGTGGCTTTAATTCGACATCGGTCTCGGAAGCACGGTGACAGTGCCTCCATTCAGGCAGTGTGGTTCCGCCCTGATTGAGCACGTCACGTATGGGTGCTGTGTGGCCTTGGCAAAACGCTAGGGGGCCAGCGTGGATGTTTCGGGCGGACCCATCCCCAGCGAGAGTTGCCAGGCGATCACGCCCGCTCCAACGGCAAAGCACCACCACGCAAACAAGTGCAGGCGACCGTCGCGCAGCCACTTCAAGAGCCAAGCCAGGGCTGCGATGCCCACCACAAAAGAAATCCCCACGCCAAGCACAAGTTGTTGGCCGGAAATGCTGAGCGAACCATGGCGAACGAGGTCCCAGCTTTCCAGCAAAGTGGCGCCGCCGATGACGGGTACCGACAGCAGGAACGAAAAAGTGGCCGCTTCGTCGCGACGAAGTCCCAGGCACAATCCCGCCACAATGGTGCTGCCGCTACGAGAAATGCCAGGCAATACCGCAATTGCTTGGGCCATGCCAACTCCCAAGGCACGCCTCCATCCCATGTCTCGATAGGTCATCTCGCCGGGAAGGATGCGCACGCTCCCCAGCAGCATCAAGCCGGTGAGGGGCAACATCAGCCCGCTCAGCAAGGCATTGGTGGCTAATGAAGGGAAATACCACTTGATCAATATGCCGATGATGGCCGCCGGCAGGGTGCCAACGAACAGCAAGCCGATCACGCGGCGGTCGGCCGTCAGCAGTCGCAGCAGCGGTCGCCAATAAAAGGCGACAACGGCCAGCAGCGTACCAAGGTGCAGAAAAATATTCAGAGCCAGTTGCGTTTGCTTGACGGAAGAGTGCCGGCCGTCAAACAACTCTTCCAGAATGACCAGGTGCCCCGACGAACTGATCGGCAGGAACTCGGTGATTCCTTGCACTACGGCCAGCACAATGATGGAAAGCAAGTGCATTGCAGCTATCGATCGGCTGGCAGTGAAACGTCGGGAACCACTCGGACTAGGGAGGTGAGCTTACCAGGCGCTCAAATGGATGCGATCGAGTTGCCAATGCCCAACGACGTCGAACCCATTTCCGCACGGTGCAGACAAACGCAACGGCAACGATCGTACCCCCTGCCGAACATCGCAGAGCCACGAAATGGCTTGCGAACACCAAGTTACATAAGGCGTCCCAAATATACGTCTCCCGGGCGGCAATGCGGTGCTTATTTCAATATCGTTATTCGACAGATAAATCCAGCCAAGTCTGTTGGCATGCGAGGGGCGCAGGGTGAACGTTTGGCGGTCCTAGTTGCAGTACGACGAAACGTCGAAGACGCCCTTCGTGCCGACAGTTCTTTACTTCCCGCCGTGACATTTCGGCAGACGCCAAAACTCGCAAGCTGCTTATATAGAACAGGTTAGCGATATAAAGGGCCGGTGGTCGGTCAGCATCCTCCGGTCGCAGGTCCCGACCGCGTCTGATTGTAGCAGTGGGGGCTATTGGGCCCAAAGGTTGCGCTATTCGAGGCATTAGAACATAAGCGGGCAAAGCAACATGCACTTTTGATCACTAAACACTTGGCGGTTGCTGTCCTATTCCGGTTTATCCGTTGCTCCGTGCAAGGTAAAAATTGCAACACGTGCCGAGGCCGACTTTAGCCCAAGTTGGAGGCTTTGGCCCTGTTTGAGGGGGGGATGTTGTGCTCGAATCCGCCTGTAAATCGAAAGTGCATGGATCGGGCCAACAGCAGCTACCAGCTTCGCAGCAACCTCCAAACGTGGACGCCGCCACGCTCTGAAAGCGCTTCATCCAACCGGCCGAAGCCGAGTGGGCGATTCGGATCACCTGGGGACAGAAGCAAAGCCACATCGATATGCACAACCTGGGCTGCTTCTTGGCGGTCTGAATACTACCAAGTGCTGAGCTTCACCCCTGGCGGCTGGCGGATGCACTTTGCAGGTTCTTGCGTGTGCTCTACAATCGAAATAGATCGCCGGTGGCAGACAGCTACAGCGGCCATTGTGCTCCCAGGCGTTACCAAGGTCGCACACTTCCAACACGATAAGCCATGCCGTCGAATTTTAGTCTGGGTAAAGTCGAGGTTTCGCTGACGCCGCTGGAGCGTTTCGAAGAATTTCTCAAAAGCCGGGGTAAGCGTGTCACCCAGCAGCGGCGAATGATTGTGGAAGAGGTGTTTGCCCAACACGATCACTTCAATGCCGACGAATTGAGCGACCTGCTCCAAAAATCCCAACGCGACGTCAGCCGCCCGACCGTTTATCGCACGCTCACCGAACTGGTCGAAGCTGGCCTGCTCCGCAAGATGACGCTCGGCACGCGCAGCGTTTACGAACACGACTACGGTTATCCGCAGCACGACCATTTATACTGCGAAAAATGCGATAAACTCATGGAATTTCAAAGCGATGAGCTCATTCGCATTCGCGAGGAAGCTGCTCGCGAGTTTCAGTTCAAGGCGAGTGGTCACCGTTTCATCGTGTATGGCGTGTGCGAAGAGTGCCAGAGACGTAACCGTCGCCGCTCCCGTCGCCTGGAATTGGTTTAGCCCGATCTTGAAGACCTTCGTTGTTCGGTCGGCCAGATGGTCAAAGTGGGCCGCCAGATCATTCGCGAACGCATCCGCTGATCGCAGCGAAGTCCTGCATCGCAAGCGAGTCTGCTTGACACCTTTTTTGGCAAGCGCTAGATTGCCAAAGGAATCATTCTGCCTGCCACGTTGGGAGACGTGGATTACTTGAAGGCGGAAGCACCTAAACGGCGGCCAATCGACAACCACGAACGCCCCCAAACCGTCGACCGCAAGAGCCGCACAGGCTTGTGTGAACGAAGGACCGGGGATTGCGTGGTCCATTGGTCGTCTGGACCGTCGGAATGTTAACGCTGCATGGCTACGCTTACCAACATTGATCTTCGTCCCATCGCCGATGAGCTTGGGTTTCAACCATCCCAAGTGGAAAATCTCGTTGAGTTGTTGGATGCCAACAATACCGTGCCATTTATCGCCCGGTATCGTAAGGACCAGACTCATGGGATGGACGAAGAGCAGGTGCGTCAGGTTCAAGAACGGGTCAATCGCGAGCGGTTGCTGGCCCAGCGCAAGCAAACGATTCTGCGAACGATCGAATCGCAAGGCAAGCTGACGCCCGAGTTGGCGGCCGAACTCGATGCGGCCGACTCGTTCAAACGCTTGGAAGACTTGTATCTTCCGTACAAGCCCAAGAAGACCACTTGGGCTACGCTTGCCCGTGAACGGGGGCTGCTTCCCCTGGCGGAAGAAATCCTGGAAGGGGCCGAGGCCGGCTGGAATCTTGATTCGCGCGCAGCCGACTTCGTGAATGCGGATCGGCAAGTGCCCACCGTTGCGGATGCCCTGCTCGGGGCTGGCCATATTGTCGCCGAGCGATTTAGCGAACGGGCCGACGTTCGCGGACGGCTCCGCGATATTGTGCGGAGCACGGGCAAATTGGTAAGCACCAAAATTGGCGAAGACGCCAAGGCCGGCGGACCCTTTCAAGACTATTTCAATTATTCGGAGCCGCTGGCTCGCATTCCCAATCATCGCGTGTTGGCAATCAACCGAGGCGAGCGAGCCAAGGCGCTGCGCGTTCACGTGGAAGTGGACGAAGAAGCCATGGTTCGCGTGATGGATGAAATGCTGGTGCCGCCAGGTCATCCGCACACCGATTTTTTGCAGGGTTGTGCCCGAGATTCGTTGCAACGGTTGATCTTTCCCAGCCTGGAGCGCGAAGCTCGCCGCGAACTGACTGAAGCCGCCGAGGCGCACGCCGTGCATGTTTTTGCGCGCAACCTGCGTAACCTGCTGCTGCAGCCGCCGATTCGCAATCGGCGAGTGCTCGCGATCGATCCGGGGTTTCGGAGCGGTTGTAAGCTGGTCGCGCTCGACGAGTTTGGCAACTACCTTGCGCACGACGTGGTGCACCTGGTGGGCAAGAAAGACAAGCTTGAAGAGCAGCTGGAACACGCTCGCAAACGCTTGGCCGAAATGGTGCAGGAACATCGCATTTCGGTGATTGTGATCGGCAACGGCACGGCGTGCCGAGAGACGGAAGCTCTGGTGGCGCACACCATCGCGAACGAGTTGAGCGGCACCGACGTGGCATACTCGATTGTCAACGAGGCCGGCGCCAGTGTTTACTCGGCCAGCCCGATCGGGCGGGAAGAATTTCCGCAATTCGACGCCACGGTTCGCGGCGCTATTTCAATTGGCCGTCGGTTGCAGGACCCGCTGAGCGAATTGGTGAAGATTGAGCCGGCCAACATTGGCGTGGGCATGTACCAGCACGATGTGAAAGCCAAACACCTGCAAACCTCGCTCGATGAGGTGGTGGAGAGCTGCGTCAACTTTGTCGGCGTCGACATCAACAACGCCAGCTATTCTCTGCTGCGATACGTGTCGGGACTCAATCAGCTCACCGCCCGCCGGGTGTACGAACATCGATTAGCCCATGGTCCTTTTCGCAGCCGCGAGCAGTTGAAAGATGTTTCAGGTTTGGGGGAATCGGCGTTCATCCAATCCGCCGGGTTTTTGCGAATTGCCGATGGCGACAATCCGCTCGATGCCACTTGGATCCACCCTGAAAGTTATCCGGCAGCCGAGAAGCTGCTGGCCAAACTGGGGTTCACGCCCGCACAGTTGAGCGATCGCTCGTGCACAGAGCAAATTGCCGCCAAGATCAAGGAGCTGGACATTTCCTCGCTGGTGGCTGAGTTGGAGGTGGGCGAATTGACCCTCCGCGATCTGCTCACCCAGCTTGTCCGTCCTGGCCGTGACCCGCGAGAAGACTTGCCCCCGCCCCTGTTCAAGCGAGAAATTCTCAAGCTGGAGGATTTAGAGCCGGGAATGGAGTTGGCTGGCAGCGTGTTGAACGTGGTCGATTTTGGCGCTTTCGTCGACATCGGGTTGAAAGACAGCGGACTGGTGCATATCAGCCAAATGTCGATCGGCTATGTTTCCGATCCCCATCAGGTGGTCGCCGTCGGCAGCACCGTTCGCGTATGGGTCTTGGCGGTCGACAAGGAGCGTCGGCGCGTCTCGTTAACCATGATTCCACCAGGTACGGAGAAACCGGCCCCGCCGCCACGACGTAAACGCAGCGAAGAAGGGGAAGGCCGCGGCGAGCAGCATCCTCCACGCGAGCAGCGTGCCGCGGGCGGGGGAGGAGGCCGCAGACCCAGTGGAGATCGCAAGCCAGGCGGGGGACGAAAACCTCGCAAGGGTGGCGGAGGAGATCGACCCCAAGGCGGCGCGAGGCAAAAAAGTTTTGAAATCAAATCCAAGCTGCCACGTCCACCTTTGACCAAGGGCATGAAAGAAGGGAAAGAACCGCTCCGCACCTTCGGCGACTTGTTGCAGTTCTTTGAAAAGGAAAAGCCCGAAGAAGGTGATGAAGAACGCGCGAGTTGATCGCGGATTACCATGGGCACGGCAATGCTGCTGGCGGCGCAAATCTAATGCCCAATGGAAGTTGCTTGCTGAGGAGGCGCTGGATGCGCTCTTAGAGTGCCAGGGTGGGCAACCTGTCAAAACGCTCGGAGTCACTGCAAACCGCAACGTCCCCCCTTGATCCCAGGTTGATAACTTTGCGGTTTTAGTAGGTAACGGGGGTTCTTGGTTTCCAATCCCGGCGTTCGGCAGGTTCGATCAACTCTTCACTTAAATGCGGCGCCGTGACGCACGAAATGCCGGCCAATCGCAAGAAATTCCGTAAGAGCGGATAGCCTTCCTGCGTCAGAATCGACTCCGGATGGAACTGCACGCCGTATACGCGAAACGCGCGGTGTTCCAGGCCCATGATCACGCCGTCGTCGGTGCGGGCGGTAATGGCCAAATCGGATGGCAACGTGGCTTCCTCGGCGACGAGCGAATGGTACCGCCCCGCCATGAAGGGATTGGGCAATCCTTCAAAAAGTGCGCTTTTGTCGTGGAACACGGCCGAAGCCCTGCCATGCATCGGTTGGTCGGCTCGAACTACCCTTCCGCCAAACGCCTGGAAAATGGTTTGATGACCGAGGCAAACCCCGAGAAGGGGGATTTCACCGGCAAACTGCCGAACCACGTTCAGACTGCAGCCAGCCGTTTCGGGCGTGCCGGGGCCAGGCGAGAGCACGATCGCCAACGGTTGCAGCAGCGCGATTTTCTTCACATCGATCGCGTCGTTTCGCACCACGCAGGTGACCTGTTGCAGTCGCTCGAAGTAGCGCGCGAGATTGTACACGAAGCTGTCGTAGTTATCGATCAACAGAATCACGGCGCATGGGCTCCAACAAGCCGTTGCTGGTAATGAAAGCGAACCGGGTTTGCAAGGCGCTTCTTCACGGCAGGCAACTGAGCGAAATGTGCATGGCGCGTGTGCCGCAAAACGCTGGCAGCATGATTGATCTTGCCCCGAACCGTCCCTTTATGATAGCACGCCCAACCGACCTCCGTGGAGCGTCGTGGCCCTGGAACCGTTTTTCACTCGCGTTCAGGCTGCGGAATTTTTGCCTTTGGTACAACTTGCGATGATGTCGACTTTATCCCGTCCATGCTGAATCGACCGTCTGAAAACCTGGTTCGCACTCTCGCCGAACTCAATCTGGCAGGCGAACGAGACCTGGCGCGGGTGGCCGCCCGAGTTCGCAGGCTTGCTCGCCAACTGCCGGGGTTCGATTCGGTCTGGATTGACGCATTGGCGCAAAGCCAAGTCGTAACGGCGTTTCAGGCGTCGGAATTGCACGCCGATCGCGGACGGCAACTGCAGGTAGGGCCTTATCTCCTGCGAAAGCCCATTCAAAACGCTGGTTGCGGGATTCAATACGAGGCAATCCACCGCGACACGCGCCAATCCGTCCTGCTGGTGGTGCTGGCGCAAAATGCCTGCGATGCTGAAACCTCGCTCGCGCGGTTGCGGCAATCGATCACAACTCTCGCCGATCACAACTCTACTCTGGTGCATGCACCGCATTCCGCGGGCTACGACCGTGGACGTCTTTGGGCGGCCGGAACGCCCGTAGCGGGAGATCGGGCCTCGCATTGGCTCGCCGATTTTGGCCGGTTTCCGGGTGAGGTTATCTTGGAGATTGCCCGGCAACTGGTCGGCACGTTGGTGGCCCTGGAATACGCCAACGAGGTTCACGGAGAGATTGCCGCCTATCAGATGGTGTTCCTTCGTTCGGGAAGAATTTGTCTGCCCATGGCGGGCTGGAAATCCGCGGCACGTCCGACCGAGAGCTACGCCAAGGCGAATCTTCCGGTCGAAGCCTACGATGGTTTGGCGCCAGAGCGGCTGATTCACGGAACGCCACCGAATGTCGCGAGCGAAATTTACGCGTGCGGAGCCTTGTTATGGCAACTGGCGGCCGGCCGCCCCGCACTGCCCGGCGGCAACGCACTAGGTAAGCTGCGGGCAGCCCAAGAGGGATGCATTCCCAATATTCGGAGGTACGCCCCCGACCTTCCCGACGCGCTGGCCAAGCTCATCTGCCACATGGTGGAACTGAAACCCGGCAACCGTCCGCAATCCTTTGCCGAAGTCGCCGTCGCTCTGGACGAAAGCAAAATTGGATCGCCCAGCGAGTTGCGGAAGTGTCTACGCGATCCGTTGTCGGCGGCGCCTCGGGCACTACATCGTACCGGCCGTGCGCCGCGAACGTCGCATCGTAGAAGCCGATCGACTAAGTCAGCTCTGCAAGGCGCTGCCCTGCTGGCCACTGTGATTTCTGCGGTGGTCTGGCTTGGATCGAGGACGCGCGATCCGGCCACGGCTCAAAACGTGCCCGCAGTCGTGGCGACCGCTGCCCATGCACCTAAGACGCCGCCCGACGGCACGACTTCAAGGCAGGCAACACCGCCGAGCCCAGAAACCGAATTGCCTTTTGGGACGCCGGCCAAGCTTGTTTCGGCGAACCGTCGGGCCTCCAAGAGTCTGGTTTTGCCAGCCGGAGTGGTCAGCCAGCTTGATCCCGAAGAACTCGAGCATCTTGAAGTCGTGCGTGCCGAGGGGGGGCGAGCGGTCGTGGAGTTGCCTGCGGCAGGGCTTACGGTGCTGGGGAAAAGCATCGAATTTGAAGATATCGATTTTGTCTGGCCGCCTGCCGGAACCCCGGTTGCGCCGAGCCATCAGCAGCCAGCGCTCTTGATCTTGAGGGTGCGGCACGCGCGGTTTGTCGGTTGCCGATTTCGGGCGTTTGGTGAAGGAAATGCCGTGGCCATTCGTTGGCAAGGGAGCACGGGCCCTGAACAAGACGAGTTGACGACCGGACTATTGGAAATCAATCGCTCGGTGCTGGAGAATGTTACCGCGGTGCAGTTGCAAACCTATGGGGCGACGTCGGTCCGCGCCACCGGAACCTTGCACCTGGGACCAGGCCCTCTCGTGCGGATGAGCCGGTGTCCTGCGACGGACGAACCGCTCTCGATCCTGTTGGAGCGTTGCACGCTGCGTGGAGCGGCAGCGGTTCTCGAGTGCCGATATCGCGAACTGGAAGAGCATCCGGGGACGGTTTCGCTACATGGCGCCGATTGCGTTTTTGCAGGCGACAACGGATCGTTGCTGGTGTTTGAAGGTCCGGCTTCCCCTCAAACATGGCTTCCCAGTTTTGCCTGGCGGGGACAGGGGTCGGTGATCGAAGATGCCTGGCGAGTGCTTTCCTGGCATGGCGGCGATGGCACGGAACAAATAATCGATGAGCAGCGACTATTGATTGAAGGTTTGGTCCGCAGCAGGTTGGAATTCGCAGGTCCAGCGGGCGCGGGACCGGCCGCCAGTCGGCTCACGCGCTGCCTGGCGCCGCTTCGTTCGGTCGAATTGCCGGGAATTCAAGGAAGCTCGTTGCCTCACGAACGTCCATAGACGCGGGGTCGAAGCGAATCTCCCAGTCGTTACCTGTACCTCATGAGGACCAGCGGGGTCGATTCCGCATGCCTGTTTCGAGGCCGACTTCGCGAAAACAGAGCAATCCTCCTCCGCAGTATTTGACCAACCGAATTTGACGACGTAGGGTTCCAATAGCGACAGGGCGATAGGACCACAGGGGGCCATAGCGTGCGCCCCTGAAGCGAAATACCGCGGTCCAGATTGCCCCCACGCCTCAAGCGCCTGAGCCACCCCTCCTTCGGCGCCCCTTTGGTTTGCGTTCAAGGTACTTCGTGTTGGTTTGGAAGAAAAGTCGAAGTCCTTTTCATATTGCGCTCGTCACCGAAATGAGACTCAAACCATGTTTAATCGAGTTGCTCGATTCCTGAGAGATGAGAGCGGCCCCACCGCCGTTGAATACGCCGTGATGCTGGCCCTGATCCTGGTGTCTGTCATGGGGGCAATCGGCATTGTGGGAAACCAAACCGGTGGGATGTGGGGAAATATCGACAGCGAATTCAACGCACACGGATTTGGACAACCGCCCGGAAACTGACTGCGCTTGATCCCGGTCCACAGCACTTGGCTCGCTACGACGGGGTACTGCGATCAATCCATGCGAGGCTCAGGCGCTACGCCAGTGGCGTAGGGCCAGTCGGTCGCCTCGTAAGCGATATTGAGATGTGGCGTCTCTCTGCCTTGGGCATGGACGGCACAATTCATCGCCGCATCGAGAATTCCCGTGGTCAACAACGTGCGTTCAATCGGATACGGTGGTTTGCCGGTGTGGATCATTTCGTCGATGGCTTTCACCAGGTAGGCGAAATGGTAGTATGGCCGGCCTTCCTGCAATTGGAACCAGGTTGCCAGAGGGTCGCGCCGGCCTTCGAGTTGCACGGCGCAGGCAAACTCTGGCACAAGCCTGGTATTCATCGCCAAGGTTGCGCGTAGCCCATCGTTGTACTCGATGAGACAGAACTGCGCCTTCGGGTCGATCCCACGGTTGGAACGGCGTTTCTCGGGCGTGGTGGCGACCGCGGCTTCGAGCAGTTGCCGCGACCAGCGCCCCTCTTTTTCGGCTTGTGCGATTCCATCGCCGGTGACAACGTCGATCCGTTTCACGCCCGTTTCGCCGCCGCGCCGCCGCTCGACCAGGCACTGCAGGCCTTCCAAGGCATGAAAGCCATAGCTTTCCATTCCGCCATAGCCAATCGCCAGGGCTTCCTTGATTTGGCAGTTTCGGTCGAGTTGCAACCCAGGGATGCGCCACGCAACTGGCACCGACGATCCTGCCAAAAAGGGAATTTTCATGGCCGCGGCTCGATCATACATGTGGCGGGCGTCTTTCCAATTCCAGGCAAGATGCTTGTCATTGAACAGGGGCCGTACTTCGCCGTATTTCTGAAACACGTCGGCAATGCTGTCGAAAAACTGGCGCCTGGGATACATATGCTGCCGGGTGATTTCATGAGAGGGATAGTCTCCGTGCTCGCCAATGCTGATCACCCCGGCAACCGCCAGTCGCTTGCCGCCGAGCGTGAGGGCCTCTTCCACGGATGCGCAGATTTGAAAACCATGTTCTGCGGCCTTGGCACGGCTGATGTCTCCAGCCGGAACTTGATCAGTCACGAGCGACACCAGTTTGAGCCGAGGACCGGCCCCCCCCTGCTGTTCGTAACCGTCGAGAATTTTGCCGAGAATTACGTCGGCGTGGGAGTTGCGGCGGTAAACGGTGACCACGGCGGCAACCGGGAGAACCTCGCGATCTTCATTTTTTTCCTCGCTCCGCAGCGCTGGTGTATGGCCCAAGCCCGCCGATATCGAACTTGCAGCCGCCGTGCCAAGAGTGGTTTGCAGGAATTTGCGGCGATTCAGATAACTCATCTTGGACTCTCAATATTTGTTATCGCGGACTGTGGGGAAGGGTGACTGCCTGCCATGCCGTGCAGGCAGGCCTGTCAGGGGTGGAATGCAGCCGGAGGTGGATTTCACGCCAGAATTTTATGGAGCACTTTGCCGCCAACATCGGTCAGGCGGAACCGGCGACCATTGTACTTGAAGGTCAGTTGCTCGTGGTTCATGCCCAAGAGGTGCAGTATGGTGGCGTGCAGATCATTGACATGGACGGGGTCGACGGCCGCCTTGTAACCGATTTCGTCCGATTCGCCATAACTCACGCCCCCCTTCACGCCGCCGCCAGCCAGCCACGCTGAAAAACAATGCGGGTTGTGATCGCGGCCGGGCTTCTCGCCGGTTTGTGCGATCGGTAGTCGACCAAACTCGCCGCACCAAATCACCAAAGTTTGATCGAGCAGGCCGCGCTGCGCGAGGTCGGTCAGCAACGCCGCGACGGGTTGGTCGGTTTCGCCGGCAAACTGAGCGTGATTGCCCGCGATATCGGCGTGGCCGTCCCACGAACGCTGGTTTTCCATTCCGCCGGAATAGATCTGCACAAACCGTACACCGCGTTCCACCAGTCGCCGGGCCACCAGGCACTGCCGGGCCACATGGCCGCATGCGGGACGGTCGATCCCATACAGTTGGTGGATGTGTGCGGGTTCGGCAGCGATATCAATGGCTTCGGGCGCCGAGGTTTGCATGCGGTACGCCAGCTCAAAGCTTTCAATGCGGGCCGCCAACTCGGTTTCGCCGGCAGATTGTTGCTGATAATGAATGCCGTTGAGTTGTTTGAGCAGGTCGAGCTGATTGCGCTGAGCAGTGCCATGCGTTTCCACAGGTGGCCGCAGATTTTCGATGGGGTCGCCGCTGGGGCGAAGGTGCGTTCCTTGATACACGCCCGGCAAAAAACCGGCACTCCAATTGGCCGCATGCCCCTTGGGAAGGCCGCGTCCTTGGGGATCGCTCATGACGACAAAGCCTGGTAGATCGCGACTTTCGCTGCCCAAACCGTAAGTTACCCACGAGCCCACGCAGGGAAATCCCATCCGTGGCAAGCCGCAATTCATCATAAACAATGCGGGCGAATGATTGTTCGACTCGGTGTGGCCCGAATGAATGAAGGCCATGCGGTCCACATGCTCTCCCAAATAGGGAAAGATACTGGAGACGCGTTTGCCGCATTCCCCGCGAGGAGTGAACTCGAACGGCGACTTCATCAGATTGCCCACGGCATTCTTGAAAAAACCGGTAGTATTTTTGAAATCGGGATCGAACTCTTTGATGCTCAATCCGTGCCGCTGTTCCAGGCCCGGTTTGTAATCCCATGTATCGACCTGGCTAGGCCCGCCGTTGATGAAGATCCAGATGACCGAACGGGCTTTCGCGGCAAAGTGGGTTGGCCGCGGCGCCAGAGGGGCCAGAGCGCGTTCGCCCAGCGCATCGGCAGCCGAGGCTGGCGTGGTCAGACCCGTTTCCAGTAATCCATTTTCGGCGAGCACACCGGCGAGCCCCAGCATGCCCAAGCCACAACCGGCATGGCGGAGCAACTCGCGACGTGAAATGAAGGATCGGGCCGACATATCCAAGTTCCTGTGGCTGGGTTCGCGCTTCATGATGGAAATTCGTCGTCGCGATGACGGTGCGAAAGTGTGAAAGCGACTTTCGTTGATCAGATGCCGTTATTCCAAATACACAAACTCATTCATGCTCATCAAAGTTTGACATAAATCAACCTTAGCCAGGCGCGCGGCCTCCACGGCGGATTTTCCCGCGGTAGCATGGACTGCTTGCTGCGCTACCAGAAATTGCATCGTGGCCGTAATTTCAGCCGGCGTGGGCTGACGGTTGAATGCCAGATTGAATGCCTGCCGGATCGCTGCTTCCCCTTCCCGCGGATGCAAACGGTCGGCCAGGCCCTCGGCGTACTTGCGCGCGTGAACGTTGTTCAAGAACAGCAAAGCCTGCGGCGCCGTCGTCGTCGTGGCTCGAGCGCCAATGCTCACCAGGTGTTCGGGCCAATCAAAGAGCATCATCGTGGGAATCAACTTGCTGCGTTTGATGAAGAAATACACACTTCTCCGTCGCATGTTTTCATCGAGCGTGCCTGGACCGTACATCCGCGCATCGAGCATCGCCGACACGGTTAATAATGAGTCGCGTATGGCTTCGGCTTCGAGTCGCCGTGGCTTCCAGCGCCATAGAAACGCGTTTTCGGGATCGCGTTGCGCATTCTCGAGCTGTATGTCATTCGATTGCCTATAAACCGCGCTGGTCATGAGCAATTGATGAACGTGTTTCAGTCTCCATCCATGAGCTATGAGATCGCGTGCCAACCAGTCGAGAAGTTCGGGATGGCTGGGCGGCTCGCCTTGCAGCCCGAAATCGTTGGGCGTGGCCACCAGTCCCCGACCGAAATGGTGTTGCCAAAGGCGATTTACCATTACTCGGGCGGCGAGATGCCCAGCGCCATACCGGGGATCGGTCATCCAGGCGCCCAGCGATGAACGGCGAAAACTGGTGCGATCCCAACCGGCTGGAGGCTGCTGCCGCCAAAAGTCCGCTTCTTTGCCCTCGCGCATGAGAACCTGCAGCACGCCTGGGTGGGCTTCCTGCTGCTTTTGATGCACGTCGCCGCGATTGAGTTGAAAAGTTTGCGGATAAAAATGTGGATAACCGCGGCCATCGGCGTGATGTTTCATATGCGGATACCCTTCGCTATTCACTTGGACCAGCGTGGGTTTATCGGCACCGGGTAGCGAGACCTCAATTTCGCTGCGAATCGTCGTGGTGAAATTCGCTGCCAGACGATAGTAGTCGGCGGTGGGAATCGGGTCGAACTTGTGATCGTGGCAGCGGGCGCAACCCACCGATAAGCCCAGGAACGCCACGCCCGTGGTAGCGGCCATGTCGTCGAGTTCGTCGTAGCGCGCCGACTCGAACTCCATTTCGGTTAATTGCGTGGGAAACGGTCCGGCGCCCAAAAAGCCAGTCGCCGCAATCGCCCAGGGTTCGTCGGGGGCAAGCTCATCTCCCGCCAACTGCCAGCGGATAAAGTCGTCGTACGGCAAATCGGAATTGAACGCCCAAATCAAAAAATCGCGATACGGATAGGCATGAGGACGATCGTAATCCTGCTCGTATCCGTGCGATTCCGCGAATCGAGCGACATCCATCCAATGACGAGCCCAGCGTTCGCCGTAGCCAGGCGATTGCAAAAGTCGATCGATCAGTTGCTCGTAAGCGTCCGGTGCCGGATCGCGAACAAAGGCTTCCACCTGCTCGGGCGCGGGAGGCAGGCCGATCAGGTCGAGATAAGCACGTCGGATCAGTGTGCGGCGGTCGGCCGAGGCATTGGGCGCTAGCCCGCGTGCTTCTTGTGCGGCGAGAATGAATCGATCGACCTCGGTGCGACACCAGGCAGCATTCTGCACGGAAGGCGGCTCAATTTTTGCCAACGGACGAAAGGCCCAAAATTCGCGATCCTTGTCCGAAACCACTTTAGCTACCGGCGAATTCGTACGGCCTTCGATCAGCGGTTTATCGTAGGGGGCGCCGAGGTCGAGCCATTTTTGAATTGCCGCCAGTGTTGTCTGGGGAAGCTTCTCCGCCTTGAGTGGCATGTGTGGTTCGGCAGCGTGCGTAATGACCGAAAACAGGTGGCTTGCCGCGGCATTCTTGCCCACCATGCCGCTCTGCATCAATAGCTCGCGCGTGGAGAGATCGAAATCGGCCTTCACGCTTTCGCCACCATGACAAGCCAGGCAGTGTTTTATGAGCGCCGCGCGCACGTGGGTGCGAAATAGCTCCAGCCCGGCTTGCATGTTTCGGGCGTGCTGGGGGGGGACCGTTGGCTCCAGCACTCTTGCCGGCGGCTTTGCCGTCTCTGGAGGAACCATTGGATTGGGTTGCTGGGCGGTTGCCGGCGCCAATAGCCCCAGAATCAATACGATTAGCCATGGCGGCCGTATACCCGAGCGGTTGAAGAAACCTGGGGAAACGTTCGAATCTGTGGGCAGCATGCGGCGCCGCTCCCGGCAGCTAGATGGTCGAGGCAGGATCAAAGGTAGGCGGCAAGAAGCCGAGGAAACGCGCCTGGGGCCATTTCCCAACCCCTTGCCGTGTGAGCAATGCTGCTGCCATTATATCGCGCGAGCCTTGCCAATACGAAATGCTTAAAGGCCGCCGATCAATTACTCTTTGCGTTAGGACGCCCCTGCTCCCTCATCGCATCGCGGACGCCATGGGCTATGAAGCCGAAAACTTGAGGCCGATCACACCAACCACAATCAACAACAGACAGGCCGATCGCCAAACCGTCACCGGCTCACCGAAGAGAAGGCTGCCAAGAATAGCCGTGCCAACCGCTCCGATGCCCGTCCAGACAGCGTATCCCGTTCCAACCGGGATGGTGCGGACGGACAGAGACAGAAGAAACATGCTTAAGGCCATTGTGCTGATGGTCAGCACACTCGGCCAAAAATTCCTGAATCCGTGGGTACATTTCAATCCCAAGGCCCAGCCGATTTCGAAGAGAGCGGCAACCAAAAGAATTACCCATGCCATAACGCACCTTTGGCGTCTGTGGCAGGGTCGTCCCTACCGGAATTGAGAAATATGCGGGTCGTCCCGCACCTTGGAATGACGTTTGCAATTTTACTCAATTAGCCGATCCGAGCAAGCAGACGATCGCCATCGTGCCGGCATGCGAGCGAGAGCTCAGAAGGTTCGAGATGCGCTACGTTTTGCTCAAGCGACCCCTCCAGACAGAGCTCCTCATTGCAGCCATCCGCACGGCAGCCTGTCTCGCAACCGCCGCCCCAGAAAGAGGTTGTGCAGCTTCCGATCGTTTCGCCTGATTGAATTTTCAAACCTATCGCGTAGCGGATGTCGCTTGGGCGACCAATAACGATCGAATGCTCAATGCGTTTGAGAGATGCCAGAACGCTTGACGTGTCGCCTCACGTTGCCGGAAACTACCCTTTGTCGGCTGCTCGCCATCCGCGCAGAGAGATGGTTCTTGTTTCGTTGGTGCGGGCAAAGCGGGAGCAGGGCAAGCGAATTCCCAAGAACTCCCCTTGCAAACGGCGTCAATCGTGTCGCGGCACCACCTGGAAAAGTGTCCTGAGAAGTGTTACCGTTCCGAGGTCTCCGCGCATTTGGCCACAAGACGTTGAAGAGAATCGTTATGGGAAGAAGTTTCGAAAATCGCAAGAATTCGATATTCAAGACGGCGGCTCAGAAATCAAAGCTGTACTCCAAGTACGGCAAGAAATTGTACGTCGTTGCCAAGAACGGCGTCGCCGACCCCGATGCCAATCCGGCTTTGCGAAGCCTAATTGAAAAGGCCAAACAGGATCAGGTACCGGCCCATGTTATCGAAAAGGCGATTGAGAAAGCCCGCGGCACAAGTGGCGAGGATTTCGTCTCCACCCGCTACGAGGGCTTTGGTCCTGGGGGCTCTTTGGTCATTGTCGATTGTTTGACGGATAACAATCAACGTACGATTTCAGAGGTCCGCAGTTGTTTCACGAAAACAGGTTCCAAATTGGGAGCAACTGGGTCCGTATCCCTTTGGTTTGACCAACAGGCGATTCTGTCCTTCAAAGGGGAGAATGAGGAGGAAGTGCTCGAAGCGATGTTGGATGCCGACGTCAATATCGACGAGATCGAATGCCAGGATGGCTACCTGACGATCTTGGCGCCGCCTGACGAGTTCTACAATGCAAAAACTGCGTTGTTGCAAGCGTTCCCGGAAATCGAGTTGGAGGTTCAAGAGATTACTTTTCTCCCCCAGTCCGTCAAGGCAATTAGTCCGGAAGACCTGCCAATGTTCCAGAAATTCATCAATATGCTTTACGAGTGCGACGATGTGCAGGATGTCTACCACAACGTCGACTTGCCCAGCTAAAACTTCCCGTTTATTAGACTCGACGAACGGTGCATTCGCTGCCCCTGTTTAACCGGGCTAGCCGCCTGCGGGAGTAAGCCGACCTTTGCACGAGCGAATCGAGAAATGGCCAGCAGCGGCAATTTGAGGGTAAGCAACAGGCGGCAATTGTTCGCCGGCATTTCGCGCATAAATTTGCGGTTAGAAACCGCCGCCCGAACCCCCCAACCGCCAAGTGGGACAGCGGTTCGCCTCACCGACCAGGCTGGGGCAGATCAGCACGCGGCTCAACATCAAGACACGCTACTCGCAACTGAGCGTCAACGTAAACTCGGACGCCACGGACCAAGCGTGGTGGAATCTCCTTGTCCGTAGCCGGATGCTCCGCCGAGCCAATCTCACGGCAATGCCACTTCATTCCATCGAATCATGGCGGTCGTCCGGCGCGGACCAACGCCCCAATGACTATCTGAGAATCGCCACGGTACGCCGTGCGGCTGGGCAATTTGGATGCGACACCTGCTTGGGACCGCCTTGGATGCAACCAAATCGGGTGCAAGACCAAAGCGTCAATCATTGTTTCACGAATTTTTGCAGCGAAGGACAATCCGTGTTGACCAGGCCGCGGGCGGCAGCGGCCGAAATGGCGACTTCACCCACGTACAAGTCGCCTCGCGAGTCGAGCCAAATATCATGCGGCGCGATAAAATCTCCGGCCGCGTACGGATCTTTTCCACCGCCCCAGCGGCTAAGCAGTGAACCATCGCGACGGAAAATGCTTACGCGTCCGCCCGTTTCATTGGGACGCGGATCCGGCGTGCCCGCATGCCAACCGAGTTCGGCGACGAAAATGTTGTCGTCGCGGTCAAAACAAACATCGCACGGGCGAGCGACATCGGTCCATTCTTCAAGAAACTCGCCGTCGGGAGTAAACCATTGCAGGCGGCTATTTTCGCGATCGGCAACGACGACAACTCCCGAATGATCGACGCCGATTCCGTGAGGGATTTGAAACTGGCCAGGTCCGTTTCCCGGTTGTCCCCACGACCGCAACAGCTCTCCACTGGCCGAAAACTTGTGGATGCAACAGTTGCCATAACCGTCGCTGACATACAGCGTGCCGTCGGGCGCAATCGCCAGGTTTGTCGGCAGATTAAACGGCGGCGCGGCGCGTTTGATTGTTCGGTAATCCGAGTTTTCCACGCCCGAATCACTCGCGCATCCGCGGGTGCCCAGGGTCATCAGCAGCTCACCGTCGGGAGAGAACTTGCGTACGGTATGGTCCTGATCGTCCGTGAGGTAAACATGGTCTTCAGGTCCGATGAAGATGCCGTGCGGTCGGACAAACTGCCCGGCTCCCCACATTTGAATGAAGTTGCCCGTGCGGTCGAACACCATCACCGGTTGTTGGCCACCGCGATTGAACACGTAAAGACGGTCCTGGGAATCGACGGCGACACCGACCGCTTCCCCGAGGGAAACTCCTTTGGGCAGTCGAACGCACGCGTCATCTGCCTGGAATACGAATTCGCCGCTGCCGACGATTGCGGCCGGCGTTGTCTCGCGTTTGGTCACGATAAATCTCTCCCGATGTGGCGGCGAAGCTCAAACCATCAAATCCAGACGAACACCATACGTGGACGACAACTCGCGTAGTTCGCACAGTTCCTGATCGGTCAGCGGAATGCCGGACTTGCGTCGCTGCCGCGCAAACTCGTGCTCGATCTCGCCTGGCATGAAAACGCGATCTTGACCGGGCGCCGGCTTCGCCTGACGAAGCGACTGCAGCATCGCATCCATCGCCGCCTTGAATTCGCGGGGTTCGCGGAACAAATCGATCCGAATCGCGCCGAAGAAGTGCGCGATCTTGTCTTGTGCGAACCCTTTGCCGGAAGCGTTGGTCCAGCCGTCGGAAAGCAGCGCCGTCAAAACTTCAACCAGGATGGCCAGCCCGAAGCCTTTGTGCGCGCCCAATTCGCGCGTGCTGCCCAGCGGCAGGTAGACTTTCGCCGCTGCCGGATCGGTCGTTGGATTGCCATTGGCGTCGAGGCACCAGCCGAGCGGGATCGGCCGACCGTCCTCCTTCGCCTTGATGACACGATTGACCGGAACAACGGCCGTGGCCATGTCGAGCACGTAGGTCGGTTCATCGCCGCAGGGTATGGCAACGCTCAGCGGATTCGTGCCGAACATCGGTTGCACGCTGAGGGCCGGCGCCATGCCGCGGTCGTTGCCGCCGGCATAAAGTTTTCCGGACATGCATACCCCGATCATGTCGTGCTTGACCGCCATTTCCGCAAAAAAGCCCAGCGCGCCCAAATGGTTGGAATTTCGCACGCTGACCAGACCGATTCCGGCATCCGTTGCTTTCTCAATCGCCAGCCGCATTCCCCAGCATCCGGCGGCCAGCCCGAGCCCATTATCACCATCGGCCCGGGCCGACATCGCCGTATCGAACTCGACGTTGAATTGCGCCCGCGCTTTGATTTGCCCGTTCACCACCGGATCAACATAGTACGACTTGAGGTTGCGCACGCCGTGCGTATCGACGCCGCATAAGCTTGCCCAGACCAGCGGTGCAGCCGTATCGGCGGCCTGATCGCTCGGAACGCCAGCCTTTTGTAGGACCTCGGTAGCGAATCTTCTGAACGCCTCGGCATCGATCATCTGTTGCAGGCTCTGCATTCGGAGGTCATTTTCCTGTTTATCGTATGGGTCGGTCCTTAACGTAGCAAAGCCACAACCAAAAAGCGACTTCCGAAACTGGGGGGACGCCGCGACGATATTGTGTCGCAACCTGTAGCGCCGATCCGGGTGCTGAATGGCGGGGCATTCGTAAGCAAGCGACTCATCTGAAACACTGCAACATGTTATCAGGCTGCCTTCGATGGCGACTCGATTGTTGACGAGCCGTGGAAATCCGGGGATTCTATTTGTCGCCCGCCGGCCCATTGCGCAACGCCATTGCCAGCACGAAAGGCATTCTCGCCATGCATGATATTTCTCGACGCGATTGCCTGCATCTCGCCACGGGAGCGCTTCTTGGCGGCGCCGTGTCGCCTTTGGTATTCGGCCAGGAGGATTCAAAGGACAGAGATCGGCAGGTGCAGCCGAAGTCGGTCGCGGCTGTCGTCACGCATTATCGCTACAACTCGCATGCCGACGTTATCCTCGGCAAGATTCTGGAAGGTTGGGAACAAGATGGTGGATCGGGCCCCGCCTTGAAACTGGCATCGCTCTACGTCGACCAGTTTCCTCAAGATGACCTGGCACGAAAGACCTGCCAGAAGCACGGCGTGCCGATCTTCGATTCGATCGAAGAGACGGTTACCGTCGGCAGCGATCGCATACCCGTCGATGGCGTGCTCAGCATCGGCGAACATGGCAACTATCCGCACAACGAATTGGGGCAACAACTCTACCCGCGGCGGCGGTTCTTCGAGGAAATCACGGCGACATTCGAAAAATACGGCCGCGTCGTCCCAGTATTCAACGACAAACATCTCGGTCCCGCATGGGAAGACGCCAAGTGGATGTACGACAGGGCGAGGGAACTGAAAGTGCCGTTCATGGCTGGTTCGTCGCTGCCGGTCGGGTATCGGTTGTCGCCCATCGAATTGCCGATGAATTCCGAGATCGAAGCGGCGGTCGGCATCGGTTACAGCGGCCTGGAGATCTACGGCATCCATGCCCTCGAGTTCTATCAGTACTATGTCGAACGGCGCCGTGGCGCCGAACGAGGCGTGAAGTCGGTCCGATTCCTCCAAGGGCCCGAAATTTGGAAGGCGGTAGATGGAGGAGTTGTTGCGCAAGAGGCTCTCGACGCCGCCTTCGCCCTCGTTCCCAAGTCTGGCAGCCCGGACATGCGACACGACGAAAAAGCCGGGCTGTTCCTGTTCGAATACACGGACGGACTGCAGGGCGCAGTCATCATGCTCGGCTGCGTGGCCGGCACGGGCATCGGCTTGAAACTGAAGGGCCAGTCGCAGCCTATTGCCACCGCCTCAGACGAACGTACGACTCCTCGCCATCCCCATTTTGCCTACCTGCTAAAAGCGATCGAGCGGATGATTCACACGGGCCAACCGACCTATCCCGTCGAACGAACGCTGCTCACCAGCGGCATTCTCGATCGTGTGCTGACCTCGCGTGCCCGGAACGGCGAAGAGTTGAAAACGCCCGACCTCGCAATCGCCTACCAGCCAGTCGAGTACCCGCATGCCCCGAAACCTGTACTGACATCGCGACCGACAAATGAGTGATGCCTTGCACAAGCCGGGTAAGTCGCCACGTGTGCACCAGGGCAGATTTGCGGCTTCCGTACGGCGGATGGATGTCGAGAGCCCGTAAATCATCATCGTCTGCCGCAGCAGCGGCAACGGAGTCGAGTGCTTATTACTCGAGCGAGTTTGAATATTTTCGACTGCAATCGGATGGAACGTAGGGGACAAACCATGAAATATCTCGTGCTGCTGGTTGCCACGTTGCTGCCGGGGGTGGCGTCGCTAGCTGCCGAATATCATCTCAAGCCAGGCGATCTGCCCCAGGAGGTGATGGATCGGGCGGCCCCTGGAGACCGGCTGGTGTTGCTGCCAGGCCTGCATCAACACCCGCTGGGAAAGCACCGGTCGATACTGTACGTTGACAAGCCAGTTGAGATTGAACTGCGGGCCGGAGCCACCTTGAAGCTTGCCGATGGTGAAACCTCGCTGGAAAGCGACCCGGAAATCACCACCGACCACGGGGCTCCCAAGAAACTGGATGATCTGTCGGTCGGCGGTGAATACGACCTGAGTCTCGCAGACACGGTTTATACCGTTGTCATCGACGGAGAAGGAAAGAATGGCTCGCCCGACACTTTCGCCTGGGGCGTGGGAAAACTGTTCGACAAACGCGTACAGGGAATTCCCATCACCGGCGACTGGCAAGAGTTGAACGCTGGCGTGAAGATCCGTTTTGACAATCGAACCGGCCATAACCAGGGGAGCTTGTGGTTCATATCGTACGATGGCCGCGAATCCTATGGCATACGCATCGGCCATGGATTGCAGCCCGAACACATCGAAAATGTTCGGATCTTCGGTAAAGGCTCCATCAACCTCAACGCCGCCAACAACGTTCAGCCCAGCGGGCTGGTGAAGGACATAAACGCCTGCATCCTGGTGCATGGTCGCGTAAGGAATGTGGTGATTGAGGACATTACCATGACGGATACCATGCGTTCCGTCATGCTATACGGCGAGCATACGGGAATGTTTCTGGCGGGCGGCGGAGTAACTCCCGGCGAGTCGTTTGACGCAGAAAACATCGATATCTTCTACACGCGAACCCTCAACCCCCGCGGCAGCGGTTACCTGCTCGGCCATCCCTCCCACCGCGGCCATCTGCGAAACGTCCGCTGCAGTTACAACTACATGGAGACCGCGACCACGTCGATCGAACCCAACTTTCAGCTCGATGGCTACGAGGTGATCGGAAACATCATCAAGAGCGGCGGCCAGGCGATTCATTGCTGGAGGAAGTCGTCCAACGGCCTGGTGGCGGACAACATCCGCATTCACGACAATACGGGATTGCCCGTGGTGGTCGCCAACGCCCCGGGCGGCTGGGCACCGCCAGCAAACCTGATCCAGCAGAACAACCGGAATCATCTGAGCGATCGAGTAAGATTGCCGCCTGCCCGCCTCGAATCCCACAACCCCAATTCGAAATCTACACCCTGAAAACCGCGCGGTCGTGCCTGGCCAAGCCGCGTCCAGACGGGAATCAACGGCTTGGGTGGGCGGTCGCCATGTCAGGTGGGGCCGCGCGCCGCAGCCAAGTGCATCGCCTGTCGGCTGTGCCAGACACACAAGCTAGGGAACACCTGGAGGAACATGCACTATTGGATCAGTTCGTCGAGCGTGTGTTCCATCGGCCCGGAATCGCAATGATCGGAAATACGTCACGCCATTCGCGCCAGCGACGAAGGTGACCGTGCCGCCGTCGAACCGGGCCTTGGTCTGCCGCGAACCAACTTGGCTGAAAATCAAACGAAGCTTGGCGACTGCTCAGTTTCCGCTGGCTGTCCTCTTGGCGTGGCGGAAGTTGCTTGACACACAACAACGCATGCTCCACACGGCCGCCCTTCTTCAATCCCAAGGTGAGATATCCAGGCTAGTAAATTCGAATGGGTGGCCAATGGGGCGACTTTCGTTCTTGTCGTCGCGAGCAAAAAACATTGAACCCATCGATGCCGATTGATAGGATAACGCGGGCAAGCGTTCGGTTCTCTTAACGCGGGCAACCCGCAAACCGACGACTAGTCCGCAAGTGGCCCTGCAGCTTGCGGAGATGTAAGCACGTTAGCGACGAAACTTCTGAGGGTTTTCTCATGGAAAAGCATCTTGCTTCCGACTGTCCCGAATGCGTTGAAAACGCGAATTACCAACTTGGACGACGCGAGTTCATTCGCGTTGCAGGAGCCGGTCTGGCAGTTGGGGCCGGTGCGACGTGGAGCAACATCGGCCGAGCCGAGCCGGCGAAGAAGGAGCCCAAGCCGGCGGAAGGTCTCATTCGGGAGTTGGTTTCCACTCTGTCTGAGGAACAAAAGCGGGAGTTGATTCTTCCCTTCGATCACGGGGCGGGTATGCGCAACCAACCGCCCACGCGGCTCCGCACCTTCAACTCGGCCGTGCTCAATAAGCGGATCGGACAAAATTACACGCCAGCGCAGCAGGAGCTTGTCCGCACTATTTTTAAGTCGATCCTGTCGAGTGAAGAGGCCTACGAACGAATTACCCGGCACGGCCGCTGGGACGGCAGCGGGTCGTTCGAGGGCAATGGCGCGGTGCTGTTCGGTGATCCCGAGGGTAAATTCACCTGGGTGTTTGCGGGCCATCATCTTACCGTGCGGTGCGACGGCAACTCCGAGCCCGGCGCGGCCTTTGGCGGTCCAATGTATTACGGCCACAGCGCCCACGGATACAGCGATCAAAACGTTTACAACTACCAGACCAAGCAGGTCATGGCGGTGTACGACGCACTCGATGAAAAGCAGCGAGCAAACGCGGTGGTGGTCGGAAATCCCGGCGACCGCGATGCGGGCATCCGCTTCCGGGCCGATGGCCAGCCGCATCCCGGCGTGGCTTACGCCAATCTTGATGCCTCGCAACAGAAATTGATCGCGGGCGTGATGCGCACGCTGCTCGAGCCGTTCCGCAAAGAAGACGGCGACGAGGTGATGGAGTTGATTCGAGCCAACGGCGGCATGGAGAAAATCCATCTGGCATTCTTCAAGGACGATGCCAACGATCCCGATCAGCGTTGGAGCTACTGGCGATTGGAAGGGCCCGGGTTCATCTGGAATTATCGGGTTTTGCCGCACGTGCATTGCTATGTGAACATTGTCGAAAAGGCATAGAGCGTCGAACTCCACTCAAATTCGTAGTCGCCTTCCGGGGATCTCAGCTGGAGATCCCTGGCAAAACCAAAGCTCATCGCACGCTCCGCGGTTTGCTTTCGTGGCAACCCGTTGACCGCGTTAACCTGGCCGGCTTTGGTTTATCGCGCCCAGGATCAATCGGCGCAACCGTGCATCGCTTTTGATCCGATTTGTCGTTGACGGCCTCCTGTTCCCGCGGATCTCGCGGGAACAGGTACGGAGGCTGTTTACATGCGCTGATGAGTGGCCGCTGCTTTGGTCCCCGTCGGAAGAACCGAGACCTTCATGATACGATATTGTTTGCTTGCAATTTTCTGGCTGTCGCCGACCAATGCTGACGCCGCCTCGGCCGCTCCGCCAGAGTTCGAAAAAAACGTGCTGCCCATCTTGCAGGCGAAATGCCTACGTTGCCATGGCGAAAAACAGCAGGCCGGAAAGCTGGACATGCGGACGCCTGCCGCGATGTTGCGAGGGGGCAATACCGGTCCCGCTTACAAGCCGGGCAATTCAACGAGCAGCCTGTTGATTGAGTTGATCGAATTCAACGAAATGCCGCCCAAGAAAAGCGATGTGCCGCGAGTGACGAAGCCAGAATTGCAACTCCTGCGTGAGTGGATCGACTCCGAAAAGTGATGCTGCTGGCGAAAACTTGTGGGATGCCGGAACCGCGGTGCCGGCACGTGCGATCAACTTTGCGGTCGGCCTTCTGCGGGTTCTGCGGAGGACAGCGTCACCGTCCGGAAGTGGCTGCATTCGCGGCCGTTTTCGAGAGCTGCACGATCAGGCGTTCCAGCACGACCGAGGGTTCCAGGCGGCTGTCGCCCTTCAGGGCCAGGTCGGCGTCGAGTAGCATGCGGAAGAGCTGCAAAGCTCGACGGCGGCCCACCTGGCGCAGTTGCGGTTCGGCTGTACGCAGGCTGAACGGCTTGGCGCCCGCGGCCACCAAGGCGTCGCGCAGGCTGAGTTTGCGGCGGCTTGATTCGGCCTGCTCGATGAGCCGCGTGGCCGAGGCGAACTGGCGAAGCCGATAACCGAAGGCGCCCAGCAACATTTGCGGGGCTTCGCCTGCCGTCAGCAGGCGATCGAGCTGTTCCAACGCCAGCGCCGCATGACCATCGAGCGTGGCGTCGATCATTTCCCAGGTGGTCTTGGTGCGCCACGTCACCACCAGTTCGCGCACCATGTCCGCCGAAATGGGGCGACCCTCGCCCGCGTACGAGGCCAGCTTGGCCAGCTCCTGGTCCAACAAGCCCATTTCGCCGCCGATCAGTTCCAACAACAGCTCGGCTGCGCCGCTTTCCATTTTGCGCTGGTAATGCGCCTCGGCCCAATCGGTGAGCCATTTTCGCAACGCGGCTTCGGCTGGCGTGCCGCAATCGACTGCCAGGCCGTGACTGTCGACGAGTTTGTAGAGCCGGGTGTTCTTGGGAAAGCTGCGAACCGCCAATAGCAGCACGCCCGTGCTCCGCGGACGCTCGACATACTTTTCCAAGTCGTTGCGAAAGGCGGTGACGAATTCGTCGGCGTCGTCCACCACCACCAGCCGCTGCCCTGCGCCGAACAAGGCCACGGTGGAAAGCTCGTCGTGAACGTCGCGCCAGGCGGCGTCGGCTTTGAATTCGGCCAGCGAAAAGGCGCCGTCGTCGTCGCCCAGCACCTGAGCGCGGCAACGCAAAATCACCTGCCGCTTGAGAAACGATTCATCCCCAAACAGCACCGTTACCGCCGAAGGTTTCGACCTGGCGGCCGCCAGGTACGCGAGCGCTGCCTGAACCGGCATGGTAATGATTCCTTGGTTTCCTGCCTGCCGACTTCTCCGCAAGCTGCGAGGAAGTTTGCGGAGCAAAAGTCCATTTGCGAGTTGCCCGCGTTAAACGTCGATGCAAACGCTTCGAGGGTTGCGCTTCCCGGAACAAACGCGGCTCGCTAACACTCGTCGGCCGTGCTGGCCACGCTTTCCCGGCGGCCGGGCACATTGCCGTTGCAATTACGATGGGCGATCAATTCCGCCAGAATGCTCACGGCAATTTCCGGCACGGTTTGCGATCCAATGTCGATCCCCAGCGGGGCATATACCTGCGCCAGGGCTTCTTCCCGCACGCCCTCGCGGCGCAAGTCGTCGAAAATGAGCTTGATCTTGCGGCGGCTGCCGATCATGCCAACATAGCGGGCTCCGCGATCCACCAGGTGATACAGGGCTTCTTCATCGTGGCTGTGGCCCCGGGTGACAATCAAACAATAGGTGTGCGGCGTGATTTCCAGTTGCGGCAGCACTTCGCCGATCGGTCCGCAAATCCGCTGGGTCGCGCGGGGAAAACGCTCCTCGCTGGTGTACATTTCACGATCGTCCACCACCCAAACTTCAAAATCGAGATCGCTCGCCCACGATGCCACGGCCTGGCCCACGTGTCCTCCGCCCACGATCACCAGCGTGCAACGGGGAAGATTCGGCAAGTAGGCGACGCCCGAGATTGCTTTGGCACGCGGGCGTTCGGTCAGGCTGGGAAGGTTGCTGGCCACGATGTCGGGCACCTCGCTGCCAGCAGCGCGGCAACTCGCCTTGAGATTGCCCTGGGCGTCGAACAGCCAGCAGGCGGTCGCGGGGGCAGCCGATTTCTCGGCGTCGAACACGGCGGCTTCGCAGCAGCCCTCGCCGGCTTCGAGCATGTGGGCCAGGGTGGCGAGATAGTGCCGGGTTGACTCGTCGCGGCAAGGGTCGACAAGGATCTGCATGCGACCGCCGCAGATCAAGCCGTCGTCCCAGCCATAGTCATTGTCGAGCTGGAAGCACATGATTTCTGCCTCGCCCGAGGTCAGGTTCTGGAGCGCGCGGCGCTTGACCTCGGCCTCCACGCAGCCGCCTCCGAGCGTGCCCACCTGGCTGCCGTCGGCAAAAACCAGCATGCCGGCGCCGGCTTTTTGCGGTGTGGAACCGCGGGTTTCGACCAGGCGGCAATAAACCACGGGCCGATCTTGGGACAGGGCTTCGAGGAGGCTGCGGAGAACGGTTCGCATGGCGGTGGCAGGCGGCTACTTAGGGAGGGCGCAATCGTGAATCGGGGAATGCCCAGGCAGATCATCACGAAACCACGCTCGATAGGGATCGCACTGGGTGTGGAAATGCATTATCGCCGGAGCCCAACGGCATCTCAATGCCCTCGGCCAGACTGCCGGCCGAATACACCGCAGGCCGCCCACCGAAGCGAGCGTTCGGCGGCGGCCTGATGGTGCTCAATCGGGCGGTTCTGTACCTTTCGCCCCGGGCATATCCGCAGGGGCGCGTAAGTCGCCTGGGTAGCCGGCATACGGGCTAGCCCAGCAGCCGGCGCTTGGCGCGGACCAACTACTTGCTGGGCTCGACGGTGAAGTCGATCGTATTCTGCCCTTCCGTGACGTTTTGCTTGAAGCCGCCGGCAGCCGTGCCGTGTTTGGCATTTACATTGGCGCCGGTAATGGTCACCGTGTATTCGCCGGCGGGCGCGCCATCGTCAGAACTGGTCACCAGCGTATACTTGCCGCTCGAGTCGGTGTTGCCTTGCGAAGCGAACTTGCCGTCGGCCGAATTGAACATCAGCCGGGCCCCGGAGACGGGCGTGCCGTCTTGGAGCTTCACCGTGCCGGTCACCGGATGCGTCTTCATGCCGATGCCTTCGTCGCCGCCACATCCGGAAGCAAAGATCGCCACTCCCAGCAACAACCCCCAGGCCACATTCTTGATCATCGAACACCTCGCAAAGTTAAGAGACAGGGGCCACCGCCGCGCTCAATGCGGTGGAAGAAACAGCTCAGATTCTAACCATCGATCGATTCCTACGGCAAATGGTCGCACAAATAAGAAACGAAACCAGTGCGATCCATTGACGATTGTCCCTTTCGCAGAAGTTCTCGAGAGGGCAGACCGGCATGTGGAATGGCAAAAAACAAACCGCCGTTGCCCCTTTTAAGCAAGGCAACGGCGGTCGATCGTGCGAATCAAAAAGACACTTGCCAGGCCAGCAAACTACGGCAGATCGTAGGGGAAGCCGTCGGCGCGTCCGCCCATGTACTGCAGCGTGAGCGGCGTGGCGTAGTTCTTCACGGCCACCACGCGGGTGTCGCCGTACACAAACTGCGTCACCCCGGGATGCCAGCTACCGAACATATAGTAGGCCTGCTCTCCGGGACTGCTCGTCGTGGGCAGGACGAGCGGATCGTTGAATGCGGGGAAGTCGGGCCGCTGGGCCAGACCCAGGCCGATGACCTTGCCGGAGGAGTAGTTATTCTCGGCGTAGGCCGCGCAGTGAGGATAGTCGGGACCGGCACGGCCCACTGTCAGCGGCGTAACGTGCTTTTCCCCCGCAATCGCGGTGTACGACATGCCGTCGGTTACGCCGCCGATGGTGACCTTCGAGCGAATGACGGGGCTGTAGTTGCCGCTGGAGCCCTGAACATATTGGGTCGCCGAGGGGCCCACAATGGGGCCGCCTTGCCAATCCTTCGTGGGAGTGTTGGCGTAGTATTCAGCAATTGCGCCGCTGGTTCCGTGGTAAGGAAAGCCCGATACGCTGCCGGGCCAGTAGGTGATGCCCACGCCCACGTAGTCGACCGCTTGGGCCACGCCCCATTGGCCTTGGCGATAGCCACGGGTGGGGCAAAGGTAAAGGTTCGACCGCATGTTCTGGCTGTTCAGCGTGTTGGTGATGCCGTTGGTGCCAACGCCCGTGCCGCTGGTGGGGCCATACACGGTGGTGGTGCCCGCCTGCAGCAGCTGGTAGTTATCCCAGAGCGCGCTTTGTTCCATCACGGGGAACATCAGGGCCAGAAAGCTGTAACCGCCCCAGGCCGACGGCGGAAGCTGCTCGCTGTTGCGGTCGGCGTACAATTGCACGCCAGTACCGATCTGCTTGAGATTGTTGGAACAGTTGGCGCGGCGGGCGGCTTCGCGGGCAGCCTGAATCGCCGGCAGCAACATGGCGATCAGAATGCCGATGATCGCGATCACGACCAGCAGTTCGACCAGGGTGAAACCGCGCCGCCTCCTCGAAACGAGGAATCGAGAACCGTGCATAGAGCACCTCCGAAAGAAAAATGGAAGGAAGACAAGGCATGAAGACAAGGCAGGATGCTGGACAGACGCCGAACCTGCATGAGGCCATGCAAAGGGGAGCGCACTTCCAGACGGCGCTAGCGTAAACTAGCAATCCCGGCAAGGTAAATTATGACTATACTTTGATTGATATTTCAATCGTTACAAAAAATCTGGGCGGGTCGCAAATCGGAATGACCCCCAACCGAGGGGTTCTTGGCGGGCAAGAAAGCAACCGGGCAGGGTGCTCAAAGAGCCCCCTGCCCAGTCTATGGTTATATAAACAGTTTAAGCCAAGCGAGTTACGGCAGGTCGTAGGGGATGCCGTCGCTGCGCCCCCCCATGTACCGTAAGGTGAGCGGCGCGGCATAGTTTTTTACGGCCGTCACGCGGGTATCGCCAAATACGAATTGGCAGATGCCGGGGTGCCAACTGCCGAACATGAACCATTCGTCGGGTTGGGGCGAGGCGGGCACCGGGGTGACCAGCGCCGGGAAATCGGGGCGTTGCGCCAATCCCAGACCGATGATCTTGCCTCCATCGTAACCGCTGCCGGTGTAGCTGACCGTATGCGGGTAATCGGGGCCGCCGACGCCCAACGTGGTGGGCGTGACGTGCTTTTCACCGGCGAAGGCGGTGTACGACATGCCGTCGGTGATGCCACCGATGGTGACACGCGAGCGAATGACGATATTTGGCGTTCCAGCGTTGGTCACGATGCTCGCCGTGGTGGGCCCCACGATGGGGCCGTTGAGCCACAGCGCGCCGGCCGCGCCGGTACTGGTGTAGGTCACGTTGTAGGGCGCCGTGGCCGGATAGGTGCTATCGGGACGATAGGTCACGCCCACGCCCACGTAATCCACCGCTTGCGCGTTGCCGTCCTGTCCCTCCCGGTAACCGCGGGTGGGGCACAGATAAAGATTGGAGCGAAAATTGCGGCTGTTCACCAGGTTGGTCAGGCCATTGGCGCCGGCGTTGGCGGCCGTGTTGTCCCGTCCACTGAACGCCAGGTTGAAATTGCCCCACATGGGGTTGAATTCCATGACCGGGAACATAAAGGCCAACCAACTGTAGCTATTCCAGCCCGAGGGCGGAATCTGCTCGCTGTTGCGATCGGCGTACAATTGCACGCCCGTGCCGATCTGCTTGAGATTGTTGGAACAGTTGGCGCGGCGGGCCGCTTCGCGGGCAGCCTGAATCGCCGGCAGCAGCATGGCGATCAGAATGCCGATGATCGCGATCACCACCAGCAGTTCGACGAGCGTGAACCCACGCCGCCTCTTCGACAAGAACCTGTGCATACAGCACCTCCCGAAAGAAAGAAGAGATGAGATTCCTGGGAAGGTGCCCCCAGCGTCGATCGAACAGCACAAATTGGGGGATTAAACCGCCCAGGCAGGGGGGATGATAAGGCGGGAGGTTTCTGCAAGGCAAATCTATTTTTAATATTGCGCCGCCAATATTTCGCTAGGCGCAGGGGCACATCGCGGTCGCCGTGGGGAAGTCGACCCTCTGCTACAGAGCCAGAAAACTCAGGCTGGACAGGCCATTGTTCGGCCTGCCCAGCCTGGCGGTTCGGTATTGCCGAGTGGCGATTGCGACTATGGCAGGTCGTAGGGGATACCGTCGCTGCGCCCGCCCATGTACCGTAAGGCGAGCGGCGAGGCATAGTTTTTCACGGCCGTCACGCGGGTATCGCCAAACACAAATTGGCAGACGCCGGGATGCCAGCTGCCGAACATGTACCATTCGTCGGGGCGCGGATCGGCAGGCACCGGGGTGGTCAACGCCGGGAAATCAGGGCGCTGGGCCAATCCTACGCCGATAATCTTGCCAGAAGAGTAGTTGTTCTCGGCGTAGGCCACGGCATGCGGATAGTCGGGGCCGGCCACGCCCAGCGTGGTGGGCGTGACGTGCTTCTCGCCGGCGACCGCGGTGTAGGTCATGCCGTCGGTCACGCCGCCAATCGTGACACGTGAGCGAATGACAATTTGATTTTGCCCCGATGGGTCGGTAACCGTCGTCGTGCTGGACGGCCCCACGATGGGTCCGTTTAACCACAGCGCGCCGGCCGATCCCGTGCTGGTGTAGTTCGCAGAATAAGGGGCAGCCGGGAAACTACTATCGGGCCGATAGGTGACCCCGACGCCCACGTAATCCACGGCCTGGGCGGTTCCCCATTGGCCCTGACGGTAACCTCGGGTGGGGCAGAGGTAAACCGCCGAGCGAAACGCCTGCGTTTTGGTGGAATTGGTCACCCCGTTGGCATCGGCAGCCTGCGAGGCCGTGCCATTGGTGGGGCCCGCCGCGCTGGTCGGCGCATCGATACGAAACAGCAGGTAACTGCTCCAGGCGGGATTCTGTTCCATGACTGGGAACATCAACGCCAAGAAACTGTAGCCAGCCCAGGCCGACGGTGGAATCTGCTCGCTGTTGCGATCGGCATACAACTGGACTCCAGTGCCAATCTGCTTGAGATTGTTGGAGCAGTTGGCTCGGCGGGCGGCCTCGCGAGCGGCCTGGATCGCCGGAAGCAGCATGGCGATCAAGATGCCAATGATGGCGATGACCACCAACAATTCGACCAGGGTGAAGCCTCGCCGGCGGAGAGAAAGCCTGCGCAGGAACGACATGTGCATAGAGCACCTCCCAAAAAGTACGATAGGAAGAGATGAAACCCGCGAGAGAAAGGTCGCACCGCCGACGAATGTGACGATGAAAGTGGTGAGCCCTTGCTCAAGCGGATGGGAGGATACCCGCAGCCGAACGTGTAAGGCAAATTTTTAATAAAATACGTTCTTTGGTTTTTTTGTAATCAATTTTGCTTGGGGGGAGCCTCGGCGACGGCGACGCGCCGGTCGGCAGCGCCAGCCAAGTCTGTTCTTAAGTTATTTAATTGGCGTGGTTTGCGGCGTGAAATCCCAGCCGGATTTGCGACCGGTTGTTCGCCTAGGTAAAAAAACGGCTGGGCGGGAGGGATACCCTCGCCCAGCCGCGGATTGAAGTTTTTTGTTTAATCGTCGGTTACGGCAGTTGGTAAGGAACGCCGTCGCTGCGCCCGCCCATGGCTTGCAGCGTTGCCGGCGTGGCATAATTTTTCACTGCCGTTACGCGGGTATCGCCGTACACAAACTGGCAAACGCCGGGGTGCCAACTACCGAACATGTAGAAAGCGTCGGGCCGAGGATCGGCCGGCACCGGGGTAACCAGTGCGGGGAAATCGGGACGCGCGGCCAGGCCCAAGCCGATGATCTTGCCGGCTGGGTAACCGCCGTCAACATAGGCCACGGCATGCGGATAGTCGGGACCGGCAACACCCAAGGTCGTAGGGGTAACATGCTTTTCGCCGGCGACCGCGGTGTAGGTCATGCCATCGGTCACACCGCCGATCGTAACGCGCGAGCGGATGATGATTTGGTTATTCCCACTGGGGTCGGTAACCGTTTGCGTGCTGGAGGGTCCGACGATGGGACCATTGAGCCAAGCCGCGGCGGCGGCGGCCGAACCGGTGCTGGAAAAGTGATAATTGTAGGGGGAGGCAGGATACGAGCTGTCCGGGCGATAAGTGACGCCCACGCCCACGTAATCCACGGCCTGGGCAGTTCCCCATTGGCCCTGGCG
>JAANMU010000030.1_pt1 | contig 151762 bp, 100 predicted proteins | sample 7279701 | NCBI WGS metagenome assembly JAANMU01 (sample SAMN14094539, study PRJNA606508) | bioreactor metagenome | isolation source: A lab-scale SPAN reactor treating ammonium-rich wastewater day 57 | place: Ireland: Galway | collected 2017-03-13
CGGCGTCCTCTGGTACCTGGGCGACAACCAGAACACCACCCGCGACGTGGCGGCGTACGACGAGGGCGAAGACGAAACCAGCGTCGTCAACCACCTCGCCTACAACAGCTTCGGCGAGATCACCTGAGGTGGACCCCAAAACCGGTCTCCGAGCCAAGATCCATCCCGAGGGGTTATTGAGCAGTGCGCTTACTTTTCGTAGCGCACCTTGTCTTTGCCGATTACCCCGACCAAATCTGGCAAGTCGTAAACTTCCAATGCGCCGTGAACCGATCCTTCCAGTAGCCCGGCAGGCACCGATTGCTTCAAGGTTGAGTCCCAGTCTCGCGGTGTATTTCGCAGCGTGACCGAGGCGAACAACTCCGGCCGCAAGGCGGCTGCATGCAGGGCGACAATGCCAGCCTGACCCACACCCACCAAATGCACGCGTCGCGGCGACTCCTTTTTGCGCTCGTAATAGGCCACAAAGTGCGCAGCCGCCAAGGCATCTTCGGTGCGTACGCCGGTTAAGGATTTTCCCAACAGATAATTGAGATAATACGTTTTGGCGTTGCCCAGCAGATTGTCGCGCCTGCCCGAGCCGGTTTCTCCCTGGCCGCGCAAATCGACCGTAACCACCGCATATCCATCGTTGACAAGTTTCTCAATCGGGCCATCGGCCTGAGCATCGCCCAGTTTGCCATCATCGTGCAGGTACAAATAGGCGTCGTCTCGAGGGGACTTGGGATGAAAGGTGAGCGCGGGCAGCGGAACGGGCGAATCGGTGTGCAGCGTCAGCTTGTCAACGTGATACTCGTCGCGAGTCACTCGCCCTAAGTCTTTCCAGGTGGGAGGCGACATTTTCTCCAGCGGTTGAATTCCGGCAAGTTCGCGAACCTTGTTTAGCATGGCTGCTTGCGGTTGGCTTTCCCACTGTTGGCGACGTCGCGTTGCAAGACTTGCGCCGTATTCGTGATTCAGATCGAATATGGATTGCTCGCCCGGTAGTTGCAGAACTTGACCCGACGGAGTGCAGAGCAATTCCGCGGCGGGACGCGTTTTGTATTCCCTGACGGCGACGGCCTCATCGCGGTCGAGCAGCCAACGTCGCATCCATTGAGCAATGGTCGCCAGGTTTTGCGGCTGGACGCCATGCCCACCTTCGACTTCCACCAAGTCGATCCGCTCCGGAAATCCCAATCGGCCGTACGCCCGCTTCGCCTGGCGATAGGTATCCCACGAGCCGTGGATGTCGAAGAAATCGGCCGTGGTGGCGCTGATCAAGGTGGGCCGAGGCGCCCGCATCAATACGTAGTCGGGCTGATCCATGCCATAGGCGACTTGTCCATAAATATTTTGTTCGGCGTCTTGCGGTCCGATCGTTTCGATCAACCGCCGCATGGTGGTGAGGTAACAGGCGGGCGCCGCGCACCACACGCGGTCGTCGAGGGCCATCACGTAGCTGGTAAGCGTGCCGCCGCCGGAACAGCCCGTCATGCCGATTCGCTGCGAATCGATCTCCGGCCGGCTGGCCAAATAATCGACGGCCCGCATGGCGTCCCAAACGCGGTAGCTTGCCGTGTTGCGACCGACAAGAATTGAGCCGACGCCGACTAGGTAGTGTTCGGTGGTGGTGCCGGGGAACCGGGGTTTGCCATCTTCGTCGAGAATTTGCGAACGTTCGCCCTGCCCAATCGGATCGAAACAGAGCGCGGCCATGCCGTTGTGCGCCATGGCAATGCCGAATCGCTGGTTGTAATCGGCTGTTTTGCCTGTGCGACTGTGGCCGCTCGAAACAATCACTCCCGGAAAGGGCCCCTCGCCTTGGGGTAAATACAGATTGGCGGTAACGCGATGGTTGGGGCGGCTTTCGAAGATTACATTTTCGATCCGATAGCCATCAGCGTCGATGACCCGCACGGTTTGGGCGTTGAGCGGCGTCCGTTCGGGGAATCCGCCCAGCTGCTTCTTGAAGAATTCCTGCAATCGCTGCTGGTACTGCGTAATTTGTTCGGGTGTTTTCAGTTCTTCGTAAGCCTGGGAGCGCCGATCCAGCGCCGCATACGCCTGCTTTTGCAAATGATCGTACCAGCGGTTCGCCGCCCGCTCGTCGTCGGTCAAACAGTTCAAATCCTCAGCCGGCGCCCGCGAACCGCAGGCAACGAATAACATCGCCGAAGCAATGAGAAATCGGATCATGGCATGTCACCCCTGGAGTGTAGTCCGCCGCGGCATTCACCGGACGGCATGAGAAAGGGTTTTATTGGCGGTACGGTTGATGCACCTGCGAAGCAGCCTATGCCAGGATATCCTTCGCCACGCGCCCAGCAACATCGGTGAGTCGGAAATCGCGTCCGGCATAGCGGAACGTGAGCCGTTCGTGGTCGATGCCCAGCAGATGCATGATGGTGGCGTGCAAGTCGTGTACGTGCATTTTGTTTTCGACGGCGAAATAACCGTAATCGTCGGTGGCGCCGTAAGCGTAGCCTCCTTTCACGCCTCCGCCAGCCATCCACATGCTAAAGCCGTGCGGGTTGTGGTCGCGGCCATCCGTCCCTTGCGCGGTGGGCGTACGGCCAAACTCGCCTCCCCAAAGCACAAGTGTATCTTCGAGCAGTCCGCGCTGTTTGAGATCTCGCAAGAAGCCGGCGATGGGTTTGTCGACCTCGGCGGCGTTCTTGGTGTGCCCTTGGTACAGGTTGCCGTGCTGGTCCCACTGCACTTCGCTGTCGCTGTGCGTTACTTGCACGAATCGCACGCCGGCTTCCAGGAATCGTCGAGCCATCAAGCACTGGCGGCCGAAGTTTTCGGTGATGGGGTCATCGACTCCGTACAGGCTTTTCGTCGCCGCGGTCTCGCGCGAGAGGTCTTGCAATTCCGGCATTTCCGTTTGCATGCGGAATGCGAGTTCAAACGAATTGAGCCGTCCTTCCAATGCCTGGTCGCGCCCCGCGGCGGCTAGGTGATCGCGATTCATGGCCGCAATCAAATCGAGCTGCCGCCGCTGCAAGTTCGATTCGATGCGTGGGTTTCGGATATGTTTGACCGTGGCCTGCGAAGCGCTCGTCGAGGCGTTGCCAATTGGCGTGCCTTGACAGTACGCCGGCAAAAACGCGGCGCCCCAGTTGTTCACGCCACCGTGGGCCAGCGTGGGACAAATTGTGATGAATGCCGGCAGGTTCTGGTTCTCGGTGCCCAGCCCGTAGGTGACCCAAGAACCCATGCTGGGACGCACAAACTGGTCGCTGCCGGTGTGGAGTTTGAGCAATGCGCCGCCATGCGCGGGATTGGTGCCATGAACGGAGCGAAGAATGCAGAGATCGTCTACCAGTGCGCCCACCTTGGGGAATAGATCGCTTACCGGCAAGCCGCTCTGGCCATACTGGCGAAACTTCCAGGGCGACTTCAGCAGATTGCCCTGTTTGGCAAAGGTGACCTTGGGAAGTTCAAACGGCGGCTCCTTGCCGTGATCGCGATCGAGGAGCGGCTTGGGATCGAACGTATCGACGTGCGAAGGCCCCCCCTTCATGAACAGGAAAACCACGCGCTTGGCCCGGGGTTGAAAATGCGGCGTGCGCGGCGCCAGCGGGTCGCCCGGTGCATCGGACCGAGTTTGACCGGCCGCCGAAAGGGGCTCGCCCAGCATGGCGCTTAAGGCCAAATGTCCAAAGCCCACAGCCGTTGCTTGAAGCATCTTGCGGCGCGAGGTCAGATTGCTTTCGCTCATCAGGGCTACCTCAGGTAGATGAATTCGTTGCTCGCGAAAAGGCTGTGGCAAAACAGCGCCCAAGCTGCCTGGCGTTCTGTTTCTTTCGCCACGGGATTCGCAGGGTTCGTCGGTACTTCGAGAAAAGCCAACGCCCGTCTGGTTTCGTCGCTCGTGGGCGTTCGTCCCAGCGCCTTCACGTATGCTCGTTGAATGCGATCCACGTCGTCTCCGGGCATTTCGTGCAACTTTTTGGCCCAGGACTCGGCCGAATCGAGCACCAGGTCGGAGTTCAACATCCATAGCGCCTGCGGCGCCACCACGGTGGCATTGCGGCTGCCTGTGGGCATAGTGGGATCGGGAAAATCGAACTGTTCGAACAGTGTGTAAAGATTGTTCCGCACCACGGGCAAATACATTGCGCGGCGCAGACTGTCGTACTTCGTGTGATCGATCGAGGTATGATCGAAGACAAACTGGCGATTTCGCAACGGAATGGATTTGCCTCCGAACGACGGATCCAACCGATCGGAAACTGCCAGCATGGCGTCGCGGATTGCTTCGGCTTCCAACCGTTGGAGGCGAAATTTCCAGAGCAGGCGATTCTCGGGGTCCACACGACTGTTTTCGGCCTCGCGCCGATGCGACGACGCCATCTGGTAGGTACTCGACGCCAAGATCAGCCGATGCAGGTCTTTGGTCGACCAGCCCGACTCCACAAAGTGCGAGGACAGCCAGTCGAGCAACTCGGGATGGGTCGGGAGTTCGCCCAGTTTTCCAAAGTTTTCGGTCGAAGCCACCAGACCTGCGCCAAAATGCCATCGCCAAACGCGGTTGACGTACACTCTGGCGGTGAGCGGATGCGAAGGATGAGCGATCCATCGCGCGAGTTCCAAACGCCCGCTCTGATCGGCGGGCAGTTCCAGGGACTCTTGAGGCGCGAGCATCACTTGCGGAACACCACGGGCAACCTCCATGCCTGGATTTCGGTGGTTTCCGCGAATAAGGATCGGTTGGCGAGCGTGAATGTCGCCGTCGGTCACCCCCATTGCGGTTGGCAGGTCGGGCGCGCTGCTCTCCAGAAGACGCGCCTCTTCCGCCAACCGGTAATACTCCGCCAGTGTTTCGGTGTCGAATGCAAACTCGGGCTTGTTTGGCACGGCGAGAAAGCCCGACGGATCGTAAAGTGCCGCTCGGGCCGATTCCAATCGCGAATCCGCAAGCGCGGCCGCTTTGGGGTCTTCCTTCTTGACCGCGGCCCAGGCGGCCTCGGCTTCGGCAAACAGCGATCGATAGTGCCTTTCGATGCCTTCGTGGTCATGTTCGGCCGCGAACTGATGCCACGCCTGCAAGAAAGCGTCATCCGGGTGATAGGCCAGGTGCAACCGGCAGTGATGCAGTATGCGAGGATGCAGTCCGAGCGGCTTCGCGATCGCCTCCACTTCCGACAGCGGCATGCTCGCATGAAATTGGGCGGCGGCCGCCAGATACTCGGCGGCCTTGGTCCTCGCTTCGGTGCGCAACTTGGCCATCGCCGTGCTTCGGAAAGACGAGGCCGCCTTCTTTTTCTCGCTAATCGCAGCGTCGATATTCTTCAACTTTTCGCGATCGCTGTCGCTGGCGAACGAATGCTCGTGCCAGTGTTTGATGGCGCCGGTATTGGTTTCGGCGAATGTCCGGGTGCTCTTGAAGATGGCGGCCAGGCTGTAATAGTCCGACTGCTTGAGCGGATCGAATTTATGGTCGTGACAGCGCGCGCAACCCAGCGTCATCCCCCAGACAGCTTTGCCGATGGTATCCAATTGCTCGTCGATGGTATCCATCTCCAGCTTTTCGCGATCGGGCTCGGCCAGCACCTTGGCGCCTAAGACCAGGAAACCGGTGGCGGTTTTGGATGCTTGATCGGCTCCCGGCAGCAGATCGCCGGCAATTTGTTCAATGAGAAATTGATCGAACGGTTTGTCCTGATTGAATGCCTCGACCACGTAGTCGCGATAGCGCCAGGCATTACCGAAAGCCAGATTTTCATCGAGACCGTTGGAGTCGGCATAACGGGCGACATCCAGCCAATGCCGCCCCCAGCGAACCCCGTAATGCGGCGACTCCAGCAATCGTTCGACCACCTTCAGAAAGGCGTCGGGCGAATGATCGCTCAAAAAGGCATCGACCTCTTCGGGGCTCGGCGGCAATCCGGTCAGGTTAAAAGTGACACGACGAATGAGGGTTCGTTTGTCCGCTCTAGGTGCGGGCTCCATCCCCTCGGCTTCCAGCCGAGCCAGCACAAAGGCGTCGATGGGCGTTTGTACCCACGACGAATTCGTCACATGCGGAACCTGCGGTTTAACGACCGGCCGAAACGACCAGAAGTTCCTACCCTCTTCTAGACTCATGCCGACCGGCGCGGGTGCGGTTGCTTCTGCGCTGGCGACACGCGGATCGGGTGCGCCGATGGAAACCCAACGTTCCAGCACCGCCACGTCCGCCGCCGCGAGTCGATTTTGCGGCGGCATTTGCACATCGGGATTCTGGTAGCGAACGGCTTCGATCAGCAGGCTTTTTTCGGGGTTTCCCGGCACAACGGCGGGGCCGGAGTCTCCCCCGCGCAACACGCCATCGCGCGAGTCCAGCGTTAATCCACCGTTGGCTTCGCCCGCGGCATGGCATTCATAACAGTGTTTTACCAGAAGCGGCCGCACGCTTTTTTCAAAGAACTCTGTCGCTGCCGCGTCGGGCGGGGCCGAATTGTCTTGGGCCGCCGTTAGTAGCGGATTCCAAGCGACGATTGCCACCCCCAACGCGACCCATGCCGACCGCAGCACGCGAAAGCTCACCATCGGCTGCTGGCCGTTCGACGGCGCCAAACGTTTGTCGTTCATGCTGGCCATCCACTTCAATTTGATTTCTTACGTGCCGACATCTTCGCACGCCACGGGGCAGTTTTGGGGAGCAAACGTCTGCTTGCGGTTGATCCGTGTCAAGGCCGCAGGCTCTGGGGCATGGGGCCAAATTCAGACGATATCTGACGGGCGCAACCGACCACGGCATGCACAATATCGGCCTGTTCTTCGGCGCAATCTTTTCGGCACAAATGCGAAACGCAAAGCACGCCCAGCAAACTGGCGCCACTCCCCAGCACGGCCGTTGCGCAGTCTTTCACACCCAGAACAATCGGGCTGTCTTCGTGGGCAAAACCTCGTTGGCGAATTTCGGCTAGTTGCAGTTCATACGTCCGGATTTGGCTTGCAGATTCCCCAGAATGCCTCCAGTATTCCTGTCGCCGATGGTCGGGGAGCATCGCCAAGCCTACCAGTCCGCTGATTCGCCGATGAAGTTCGAAAGTGGCGCCGATCCGCACCGCCAGCATCACATCGGCATCGCCCTCGGCTCGGGCGACCACCAGCATGCGATTCTGCACCACGATATTGAGGTGGCACGACTCGCGCAATTGGCGCGACAACCGCTCCATATGCGGCATGGCATGGGCGATTAAAAATTGCGTGCTGGCGTGCTGGGAACCAATTTCGAACAACTTCGTGGACAGCCGATAGCATTGAGCCTCGTCGCGCACCAGGTATCCCCGCTCTTGCAGGCGAACCAGCACCCGAAACAGTTCTTGCTTGGTGCGTCCCAGGGCATCGGCAATGCCGGTCAAACTCATTCCCTGCGAAGCGTCGCCCAGCAGTTCCAAGATGTCGAGAGCCTTATCGACCGCTGGCACCGGATACGACACGGGTTCGGCTGCGCGCGCGACTGCCGGAACCGCCACGGCCGAACGAGATTTCTTGACTTCTTTCATGAAACCAAGTTTCATATGCGATACGAGGCCTGTCAAGGTTTCTTGGTTTCCCTGCCATGCCAAGTCGTAGTCCCTCATAGCGAGCCCCCACCGCCATGTCGCTCACCATTCCGACCATCTCCGACGTGCATGAGGCGGCGGAGATTATTCGTCAGCATCTTTCCCCCGTGCCATTGATCCGCTCTTATGCGCTGGAGCAAGAACTGCGGTTGGCTCCCGGCCGACAGGTATGGTTGAAGGACTTTGGCTGGACCCCCGTCGGCTCGTTCAAAGTGATGGGAGCCCTGAATTGGATGGCTCGGAATCTGGAACGCATTGGCGATCACCCGGTGGCTGCCCATTCGTCCGGAAATTTTGCAGCGGGTATTTCCTATGCGGGCATGAAGTATGGCAGACGCGTGATTTTGGTGATGCCGGACACCGCCCCGAAGCTCAAGTTTGAACTTTCGCGATCCTTCGGGGCAGAAATTCGCACCTACGATATTGCTCGGGACCACGAGACGGGCGAGCGCGATCGCTTGACGCGCCAGATCGCGGAGGAAGAGGGAGCCATTCAGGCTTCGCCATACGACGATCCCCACGTCATCTCTGGGAATGGCGTCGGCGGCCTCGAGATTGTCGAAGAACTGCAAAGGCAGGAACGCACGCTCTCACAGTATTTCTGCCAGGTTAGCGGCGGCGGCTTGATGGCTGGACACGCCTTGGCAATCGCCGACGGATTCCCCGAAGCTCAGATTGTGGGGGTTGAACCCCTCGAAGCGAACGACTTTTGCCAATCGCTGGCTGCGGGCGAGCGGATCCGGCTGGCACGCCCTCGCAGTATTTGCGATGGCTTGCTCTCGTATGACGTGGGTGAGCACAACTGGCCGATCTTGAAGCGATGCGTTGCCAGGGCCGTGGCCGTGCCGGACGATGCCACGCGGCAAGCCATGCGGTGGCTGTACCAACGCCATGGACTACGGACCGAGCCTTCGGGCGCGATCACTGTCGCGGCCGCCCTCCAGGGCCAAGTGCCGCTGGAAGGAGACGGAGACGTGGTGCTGGTGGTGAGTGGGCGAAACGTCGACGAGGCGGCGTTCCAGAAATGGATTGCCGACTGATGTCCCGGCAACGCTATCCTTCCATGCTTTCCAGATCGCTGTTGGCCGGGCCGTGCAACAAGCGGCCTCGAGCGTCGAACCGAGAACCGTGGCAGGGACAGTCCCACGTTTTTTCGTTGGTGTTCCATTGCACGATGCAGCCCAAGTGAGGGCAAACGGCCGTGCAGCGATGCGCCTCGCCGTCTTCGTCTCGATACACGGCCAACTTGGAGAGTTTGCTGCGGACAATCGCGCCCTCGCCGGCCGGAATCTCTTCATCATCGGCGACGTCGCCGCCGGTCACCCATTGGCCGTACTGGGCAGCCACGTTGAGTTGCTCTTTGACGTATTCGCCGAGTGCTTTGAGCGGTTTGCGCGAAGGATCGTAAAGTTCAGCCCATGGGTTATGGTGGCCAAGTATGAGGTCGCGGATCAGCATGCCGGCGATCGCACCGTGAGTGATCCCCATGCCCGAATCGCCGGTGGCGATGAACACATTTTCTTCATCCATGGGGTTCTTGCCGATGAAAGCCAATCCATCCACGGTTTCCATCACCTGGCCCGACCAAGTGTGTTGCACTTGTCCCATCATGGGGAAGGCGCGTCGAGCCCAGGTTTCCAGACGGGCGTGCCGTTGTTCGTAATCGTCGGCCTGGCCTGTCTTGTGATCCGCGCCGCCCACAATCAACAGTTCGTGCGAAGCATTGCCCTTCATTTCTTGCAAACGTACATAGTGGTAGGCGTCGAGCGTGTCCCAAAGCAGCATGCGCGGCACCGATCCTCGCGGAACGGGCGCGGCGATGGCGTAGGTGGTATACGGCGCCTGCTTGGTATGAATGGCAACCAGATCGTTGATCGGCGTGTTCGTCGCAACGACCATGGCATTTGCGGTGACAGTGAAGCCATTGGCTTCCAATTTCGCGGGTTCGCCGCCTGCGATCTTCTTGGCATGAGAGTCCGTGAAGATCTGGCCGCCTTTTTGCGCGATGACGCGGGCCAGCGCCGCAAGGTACTTGAGAGGATGAAATTGCGCTTGCCGGGGAAAGCAGAGGCAAGGGCCCGTGTCCCAAAAGGTGAATGGCGCCCTGTCCAGTTTTTCGACCTGGCTCAAACCGGCGCGACGGGCCGCGGCCAGTTCGTCATCGAGCAACTTTACCGGGTGTTTGTCCGCCAGCATCAGGTAGCCGGCAACACGCTGGAAATCGCAGTCGATGCCTTCCTGATCCACGATCTCTTCGATCCGATCGATCGCGCTTCCGTGACTTTCGGCAGCCAGTCGAGCTGCATCGCTGCCGTGGATGCGCTCGATTTCCGTGAAGCGATCGTCCAGGGCGTTGGAAAGGTGCGCCGTGGTCATGCGGGTGTCGCCCGCCGTCAGCTCGCGTCGTTCGACGACTGCAACCGATTTGCCGGCCTGAATCAATTCATAGGCTGTCGAAAGCCCGGCGATTCCGGCCCCGACAATGCACACGTCGACCGCCAGATCACGATCGAGTGCCGCGAACTGCGGCAAATCGACGGTAGCCGGCCACAACGACGTTGGCGCGGCGACACGGCCATCCGCGGTCAAATTGGCTGCAAGGGGGTTCATGATCAGCGCTCGCGGTAAGAATTCGTAAATTGCGTGCCGATGCCTCCGCAATCTGCGGGGCATTTTGGGGAGTTAACATCGGTTGGCGGTTGGCCCGCGTTACGAACAATGTCCTAAATTTCGTCCAATAACCGCGACGGATTGACGCACGCCAGGGCTTAGCCCGGCCCCCATTAACAGGTTGCGTCTCAAAGAGCGGTCGGCACGGCGGGCAGAGTCCGACTTCTAGCCCGCCATGCCGATCGGCGGCTATTCGATTTCGGCAAGTGACCGCGATTACAATGTGGCCACGGCCTCTTGATTCACGGAACCGGCGATCTTCGATAGCAGTTCGTCGGCCGCTCTTTCTTCGTTCAGATTTTGCTGCAGCAGTTTGACTGCCTTGGTGTAGCCGAGGGTCTCCGCCCAAGTGCAAAGGGTGCCGTAGGTGGCGATTTCGTAGTGTTCCACCTTTTGCGCGGCGGCGATCATCATGGCGTCCTTGACGCTGGGTTCGCCGTCTTCTTCCATCAGTTCCTTGCCCTCTTCGAGCAAGCCCTCCATGGCCTCGCACTTCTTGGCGCGCGCGGTCTTGTCGATGATTTCAAACACCTGTTCCAATCGCTCGACCTGCTTCTTGGTTTCTTCGAGATGGTCCTCGATCGCCTGCCGAAGTTGCTCGTTTCCCGCGTTTTTCGCCATCTTGGGAAGCGCCTGAACCAACTGCTTTTCGGCACTGAGAACGTCGCGCAGTTCGTCATGAAAGGCGTCTTCCAGGGTTTTCATGGCCATGATGGAATCTCCTCGAATGAGAAAGGGGGTTGCCAATTGCTTGGTGGAGTAGCCACAACGCACTTCGAGGAGAAAGCAATCGGTGTGCCAGACATCGAAGGAAAATAGTTCTTGAACCGATAACCAATGTTGGCAATGTCGTCGAAATTCTGGCCGCGGCGGTAATTTCGTACGAGTTGTGCCATGGCAAATTCAAACCGGAGGGGCGATTTGCCACCACGCGGATGCGCCCGCCCTGCTTGCGTTGCCAGCATGAGTGGCCGGTGTCTGCTCGCAATGGTCGGAACGATGCCAGGGCTTGGTTGAATCGCTGCCTGACAAAGTTGCCCCGAACGATTCGGGGTTAGGGAACCGCGCAGAAAGGAACGTGCGGACGGGTCGCTGAATGTTCGCGACGCTATTTCCCTTCGAGGTACACCATCAGCAGAGCCAGATCGGCCGGGGTAATTCCGCTGATTCGTCCTGCCTGGGCAATGCTTCTCGGTCTCACCTTGGCCAGTTTCTCCTTGGCCTCGGTGCGGAGGTGACGAACCGACGCATAGTCGAAGGCCGAGGGAATGCGTTTTTCCTCCAGGCGCTTTTGCCGGGCAATTTCGGCCTCTTGCCGGGCAATGTAGCCTGAATACTTGGTATCGAACTCGACTTGTTCGGCCACTTCGCGTGGCACCTGTGCCAACTCAGGCAAACGGGCCACCAGGTCTTCCCAGGTGGTTTCGGTTTGACGCAACCGCTTGGCCAGCGTCAAATCGCCATCGCGCGTTGTTTCCAGAAGTTGCTCTAACTGGTGGATTGCCGCAAGTTTCTCGTGCAATCGCGTGTAACGCTCTTGGTTGGCAAGACCCAATTGATGCGCCAGGGGGGTAAGCCGACGATCGGCGTTGTCGTGGCGCAGCAGCAGTCGATACTCGGCGCGCGAGGTGAACATACGATACGGCTCGTCCACCCCGCGCGTTACCAAATCGTCGATCAGCACGCCGATGTAGGCTTGATCGCGGTCGAGTACCAATTCCTTTCCCAGTTGCTTGAGTGCCGCATTCGCGCCGGCGATGAGACCCTGCGCGGCTGCCTCCTCGTATCCCGTGGTGCCGTTGATCTGGCCCGCCAGGTACAGGCCCGCTACCCGCTTGGTTTCCAACGTGGCCTGCAATTGCTCGGGAGGGCAAAAGTCGTACTCCACCGCATAGCCGTAACGCATGATCTGTGCGTTTTCGAGCCCTGGAATGTGACGAAACAGGGCGTCTTGCACGTCGCGGGGCAGGCTCGTCGAAATGCCGTTGACGTAAAACTCTTGCGTGGACCGCCCTTCCGGCTCCAAGAACAACTGATGCTGCTCCTTGTCGGCGAAGCGAACCACCTTGTCTTCGATCGAAGGGCAATATCGCGGACCGCTGCTGTTGATTTGGCCCGAGTACATCGGCGCCCGGTGCAAGTTAGCGCGAATCAGTTCGTGTACGGCTTCATTGGTGTAAGTAATCCAACAGGGAAGTTGTTCCTGCTCAATGCGATCGGAAAGAAACGAGAATGGACGTGGATGATCGTCGCCCGGTTGAAGCTCCATGCGGCTAAAGTCCAGCGTGCCGCCGTTCAATCGCGGCGGTGTTCCAGTTTTAAAACGGCGAACTTCGAACCCTAAGCGATGCAGAGCCCCGCTGATTCCGCGCGTGGTCCCTTCTCCAGCCCGACCCCCTTCGGTCTTGGTTTCGCCAGTGTGCATCAGGGCTTGCAAAAATGTACCCGTCGTAAGCACCACCGCCGCAGCCCGATACTCGGCACCGCCGCGTACACGCAACCCTCGGACAACCGTGCCCTCGGGCATATCTTCGGTGAGCAGATCTTCGACAACTTCTTGCCGCAGCGCCAGGTTTGGTTGATGTTCGACGAGTCGCTTGATTTCGACCTGATAGGCCTTTTTGTCGGCTTGAGCCCGGGGGCTGTGCATTGCCGGCCCCTTGCGGCGATTCAGCATGCGAAACTGGATGCCGGTAGCGTCGATGGCGGCGCCCATGATGCCGCCTAGGGCGTCAACCTCGCGAGCGATTTGCCCCTTGGCCACGCCGCCAATCGCCGGATTGCAGCTCATTTGCCCCACGGTATCCAGGTTGATCGTCACCAGCGCGGTGCGGGCGCCCAGCCGCGCGGCCGCCATCGCGGCTTCGGTTCCTGCGTGCCCCGCGCCGACGACAATCACGTCGTAGTGATAAATGCTGTGCATGGAATGCATCATACCGGGCGCCACTGGCGGCTGGGAAGGTGGCCACCCCCGCGACAGACTTCATCCCCGTTGGCTTATGTCGAGCCAAAGGCCATAATGCCCGCTGGGGGGCCATTCAAACAACGCCCGCCGGGCAATCAATCGCGAAGTAACGAGGAATCGCATCATGGGACAGGCCGCTTTCACGCTCAGTTCTGTGGGAGAAGGCATTGCTGCCCTCACCTTCAATCTGCCGGACAAAGGCGCGAATATCCTCTCGACCCACGTGCTGGAAGAATTTTCCACGCATCTCGACGCGCTCGAAAAGCGAAACGATCTGAAGGGCCTGATCATTCGCTCGGGCAAGCCGGGCATGTTTATTGCCGGCGCCGATTTGCGTGAATTCGCGGCGGCCAAAGACGTCACGCACGCGTGGGCGGCGGAAATGTGTCGCCGGGGACAACAGCTTTTTCAGCGGCTATCGAAATGCCCGTTCGTTACCGTGGCAGCCATCGACGGCATATGCCTGGGGGGCGGCGCCGAATTAGCGCTGTGGTGTGATCGTCGGTTGATGACCACCAACCCCAAATCGCAACTGGGATTGCCCGAGGTAAAACTTGGCTTGTTCCCTGGCTGGGGAGGCACCGCCCGACTGCCCCGCATCGTGGGGCTCTCGAACGCAATTGAAATGATATCGGGCGGCGAATCGGTCGACGGCAAAGCCGCCTACCAGATGGGGCTGGCGACCGACGTCGTTGCTCCTGCGAAATTGGACGAAGCGGCTGTGGCGCTGGTCGAAGCGGAACACCAATCGCGGCAATACCTTCGTGATCGCGAGGCCTGGAGCGGGCCCATCGAAATCAGCGAGCAGGAACTGGTTTTTCTGGGCGCGACAGCGTCGGCCTACATCCAGCAGCAAACCAAGGGGCATTACCCCGCTCCCTTGGCCGCGCTCGAAACCATGCTCGGCGCGGCCGGCGAGAACATCGACGCCGCTTGCCAGGCAGAAGCCGAAGGCATGGCCGGCCTGTTCGGGTCGCCCATCAATCGGGCGTTGCTCAACGTGTTCTTTCTTTCCGATCGCAACAAGAAAGACACCGGCATCGAACGCGCCGATGTGAAGCCCGCCGACATCAAATCGCTGGCCGTTTACGGGGCCGGCATCATGGGGTCATCGATTGCCGCCGTGGCGGTCAAGGCTTCGATGCCGGTCTCAATTTCCGACAACAGTTCCGAGGCGCTGGGGCGCGGTGTGGAGAACTTGCTGGAAGAAGTATCCTACAACAAGCAAACGAAAGGGCCCGATCCCCACAAGGCCATCAAGTTAGCCCCGCTGGTCAACGCCACGCAAACCGACGCGGAAATGGCGGCGTGCGACCTGGTGTTGGAGGCCATTGTGGAAAACGTGGACGTCAAGCAGCAGTTGTATGCTCGGGTGGAGCCGCTGCTGGCCGATGGCGCCATTCTCGCCACCAACACGTCGACGATTCCCATTGAGCGGCTGGCCACTGGCCTGAAGCATCCCGACCGCTTTGTTGGCATTCACTTTTTCAATCCCGTGCGAAAGATGCCGCTGGTGGAAGTCATTCGCGGCCCGCAAACCAGCGATGAGACGGTGGCCACGGCCGTGGCGTTCGCCAAGAAAGTTCGCAAGAGCCCGATCGTGGTTTACGACGGCCCCGGTTTCTTGGTGAATCGCTGCCTGTTTCCGTACCTGAACGAAGCCTTGTACCTGCTGCAGGACGGCGCTTCGCCCGAGGCGGTGGAGCGGGCTGCCAAAGACTTCGGCATGCCGATGGGACCGCTGACGCTGTACGACGTGATCGGCATCGACACCGCGGTTTACGCCGGTCGCGTGATGTATGACTGCTTCCCCGAGCGGTGCGAACCCACTCAGCTAATTCTCACCATGCTCAAGCAGAAGCGGTTGGGGCAGAAAACCGGCGCCGGCTTCTATCGATACGACGACAAGCAAGGCCGCGGCAAGCCCGACCCTGAGTTTGCCCAACTGTTGGCTCCCCTGGTCCGCACGCCCGATCGCAAATTCAGCAAAGATGAACTGACCCATCGGCTGTTTCTGCCGATGCTGCTCGAAGCCACCCGCGTGCTGGAAGAAAAACGCGTGCGCGATCCCCGCGACGTGGATCTGGCATTGATCTATGGAATTGGCTTTCCCCCATTTCGCGGCGGCTTGTTGTATTGGGCCGACCAGGTCGGCGCTCAACAAATCCTGGAGTGGCTCCAGCCCCTGCAAGACTGCGGAGCGCGACTGCAACCGACAGAAATGCTCAAGCAAATGGCGGCCAGCGGGGGGAAATTTTACGCCGCTTAACCTCGAACAGGCGAAGTCATACGGCCCGATCCTAGCTCAAGCCAACAATGCCCAGCGCGGGCTGCTCGCGCCGGCGGTGCGTCGACCGCGATCATGCCGTCGATGATTCCTGGGACGGTAAATCTGCAACGGAGAACCCGTCGCGTTGGCATTCGCGCAACACAGTTTTTACCTGGTCGAAGTCTTTCTTTCGGTCTGTGCCAAGTTTGCTCCACGGAACCAGATTGTGGTTCAGTTTGCGTTGCTTGTTGTGTTGGGTTTCTTCGTTCGTTTTTCCCTCGGGCGTGAAACGCCACCCGGCCAGGAGTCGTTCGGCAACCCAGCGATAATGTTCCATTTCGGCCAACAGTTGCAGTTGGGAGGGGTCGATCGAGTCGAAATCCTTGGGAGCAGCGCGGGAATTGGAACCCTGTTCAAGTCGATGTCCCAGGGCGGCAAGCTTGAGAATCAAGTGATCGGCCGCGACGCGATTGGATTCTCGGAAGTCGTCGCGAATGTTTTCCCAAGGATCCATCGATGCACGATCTCCCCGGGCAATGGCCTGCCGCTCGTAATCTTCGTGGATCTTTCGGCCGATGGCTTCTCGCATGGGCCGAGTGATCTCTTCATAACTGGCAGCCGTGCGGCATTCTCCAAAGGGAATGAGTCGGCCGTCGCGCGCCAGAGCTTCGGCCAGCGCGGGTTGCCGCGGCAGCCAAACAAAGATTGGAATCTCTGGTCGACCAAGATTGGAGAGTTGCTCGCGAAGCCGTACCGCCGTGTCAAAATTCTCGCGGTCCTGCTGCCCGCAAACGAAAATGGCCGGCTTCACGGTATTCGCCGAAAACGCGTCGAAGAGCCGGCGCGCCAACATCACGTCGTTGCATCCCGCCGACAGGTCCACGAACTCGGCATTGCAAACGTACTCAATGGCATGCTCGTGATGTTCGCCAAGACCGTCGGGCGGAGAATCCGGCGTCCAATCCCATTCGTCCGATTCAGCACCAAACTTCTCCACGCCCAATCGGTCGCCCGACCAGCAGGTGAAGCGACTGAAACGCTTGAGAAAGGATCTGGACTGTCGGCGAATGTCGGGGTCGGCAATCGTGAATCGGCTTCGCTTGCGGTTGGGGAAGTGGGCGAGTTGCGCCAATTGAACGGCCAAAGCCTGGCCCATGGGGCCAAAACCCAGGATCACGAAATGGGACACTTCCGCTTGTTGCCGCGGCGCGTGCGGCCACAGTCTCTGTGTGACAAGTCGAACAGCGGCCGCGCGAGGCACGTTGAAAACGTGAACCTGCATCAGCGGCGTGTCATGCAAAATGGTGCAATACGGCCGCAGCGTTGTTGCCAGATTCGTGTCGACAATATGCACGTATAGCTGCAGAGGGTGCTCGCGACCCGTCTTTTCCGACAGCAGGATCCCCAATTCGGCGGTTACTTCGAGGTTCACCCCATCGTCGCCGTTGACAACAAACACTTCCGCGGCGTAGGGAACCCTGGCTTCGATCAGCGTATCGGCCTTGGTCGAATCGCCAATGACCACCGATGCGCCCAACGATCGGGCGTAACTCAACCACGAATTCGCGGCGTCGTTTTCCACGATCACGACATCGCTGGAACGTCCCAGCCGATGCAGATCATCCAGGATTTGCAGGCCGATCTGCCCCAACCCGCAGATAACCACGTGGTTCCTTCTTGCCAATAGCCTGGGAAGTTTGCGCGCCTCATCGAGCACCGTGCGGATGACCGCCCACGACACAACCAGAAACAAGGTGGCCGCCGACATTCTGGCGACGACCAACAGCCAGTTGCTGGGATGGCCGGTGTCATCCTCGGCGCCCGAATTGAGTAGAAACAACTGCACGGTTTTGAAAACGGGTATCGACCAATCCCTTCCCACCGATTGGTCGATGCCATCCCCAGATTGGCTCTCTGTGGCGGCCGCGTACTGCCAGATAAAACCACTTAGCCCACAAGCGAAGGTGACGACTGCCAAGGTGCAGATAATCGTGCCCAGCCAACTTCTGGCGATCAATCGCCAGTAAGGCGTTACAACTCTACGACGATGCTTGGCCATGGATGCCCCCACAATTGGTCATCGAAGTTCAATATTGGGCAGATCGGCTTGCCCGTTCGAAGCACTCTAGCAGTTCTTCGGGCGACGCTGTTTGATCGAGTCCTGTGTATTCGAACAGGTCGGCAATCTCGGTGTATCGTTCGTTTTGTGCCCAAGTGGTCACTTGGGGCCAGAGGATTTTTGCGAGTTCGGGATGCTCTTTCGACCAGATCACCCAACGATCGCTGCCTGCCCAGCATCCGATCTCGCGGTACATCCGTCTGGCCTGCCCGTGCCATCCCCGGACTCCCGGCGCAAAACCCTTGGACAAGTGCCAGCGCGGTTCCCCAAAGGCCGCAGAAACGAAGCCGCTGTCGTGGACATAGCGATCGACGGGCGAATACCACTCGGTTGTCGTCGCGGGCCAGACCTGAAGCCCGCCCCGCACGTAGTACCGGAACGACCGATGGCAGAATCGATCGGGTGAGAATTCAACGGCCGAGGCCAGCCCGGTAGGCTCCATGAGTAACGACAGCATCGCGGCAACACAAATCGCGGCAACGACCAGGGGGATTCGCACCAGGCGGCGTTTCCTGCGAGCCATCTTCGAAATCTCTACTTAAGCGGCAAGTGCATCCTACTTCTCGCGAGGTGAAGCAACTCACGGCGTGTGGATTACGCCCGGGTGGGCCCTTTTCCCGCATCATAGTCGTTTGGGAAGGCTCCTGCACCGACGGGCTGGCACCAGAATCCCATTTTTATGGGTGATCCAGGCGATCCCCGAGTGTCGCTGGCTTCGCTCGTCACGGCAACCATTAACGGCATCCCAACACGGGAAAATAAAGCATTGGCAATTCTTGATGCAACCGGGTAAGCTTCATACCAACAATCCACCCTGATTGGTTCCCACCCTTTCCTAGCTCCGGGCAGAATTTACGCCGATTTTTCGCTCCGTAGAGGGAGTTTTGTCGTCATGGCCCGACCTTCCCATTCGCCTGCTTGTGAACATCCTCGTTTCAGCCGGCGGATGGCCGTCCAAGCCGGAGCGGTAGGCCTGCTTGGCTTGGGCATGAACCATTTGACCGCCTTGCGTGGCGACGCGGCGGGCCGCCCGCCTGCCGCGAAAAACGTCATTTACATTTTTCTTTCCGGCGGCCTATCCCAAATCGACAGCTTCGACCCCAAGCCCGACGCACCCGACAGCGTGCGCGGCGAGTTCCAGACCATTGCCACCGCGACGCCTGGCATGCAAATCTGCGAGCATCTGCCGCTGCTGGCGCAGCGCAGCGATCGCTGGGCATTGGTTCGTTCGTTAACGCATCGTTACAACGAACACTCGCAGGGGCACATGGTCATGCTCAGCGGTCGCACGCCCATGCCGATTGGCTTTTCACCCGGCGGGCCCCGTCCGCAGGACTGGCCCTCCATTCCAGCGGTCGTGGGTGAAGTGACTCGTCCGCGCAACAATTTGCCGCCCGCGGTCATCTTGCCCGAGGTACTTGTTCACCGCTCGGGCCGTGTCATCCCGGGGCAGTTTGCGGGGCTGATGGGTAGCCGCCGCGATCCCTGGTTCATCAAAGCCTCGCCGTTTTGCCCTTCGCAATACGGCGCGTATCCGGAATATGGCTTTCATCACAGCCGCGGCGCCGAGAATCCTGAGAATTACGTTTTTCAGGCTCCGCACCTGGCACTGCCCGAAGGATTGGGGCTTCGGCGGTTGGGAGATCGGCTAAACCTGCTGGGAGATGTTGAACGCCAGCGGGTGGAATTGGAACGCTTTGCCCAAGTGGAATCGTTCGACCGATTTCGGCAACAGGCGGTGTCGTTATTGGTTGATCGCAAAACCCAGGCGGCATTCGACGTGCTGAACGCCGACGACAAGTTGCAAGATCGCTATGGTCGCAATGTATTCGGCTGGTCGCTGCTCATGGCGAGGCAATTGGTCGAGGCTGGTGTGAACCTGGTGCAGGTCAACCTGGGGAATAACGAAACTTGGGACACGCACGGCAATGCTTTTCCCAATCTCAAGGATTATCTCTTTCCGCCCACCGATCGGGCAGTATCGGCCTTGCTCGACGATCTCGCCGAACGCGGCCTGTTGGACGAAACCCTGATTGTCATGGCAGGCGAGTTTGGCCGCACGCCGAGAGTATTTGGACTCGGCGGGAATGTTTATCGGCTCCCGGGTCGAGATCATTGGGGCGCCGTGCAAACGGTGTTTTTCGCGGGAGGCGGCGTACGGGGTGGAACCGTGATCGGTTCGTCCGACAAGCAAGGCGGATATCCGGCTTCCAATCCGCAGACTCCCGAAAACATGGCGGCCACCATCTACCAGGCCCTCGGTATTCCAGACACCGCCGCCTGGAAGGACGATGTGGATCGCCCACACCACGTCTATCATGGCAGCCCCATCCAAGGGCTCATGAGCTAACCAAGAATCGCTGCTGTTCTGGCGACTTGCCTTGCTGCCAGGCCAATTTCTGGCCTGCTTCATCCAACGGTCGGCAAGTCAGACATTCGGCAAAGCATCGCGCGGTTGAACCGCAGCTGGAAGCAGCAAGTTCTTGAGCGACCCGGCAATCGGCGTCAACTCGCGATAGGGAAACCGCCCTGCGCGGTACTCCAACCACAGGGCGTTCAACCATTCATCTTCCAAATTGGTCAACAGGGTTCCGCCAATCAGGCCAAAATCGTCGGAAATTTCGCCCGCCAACTCGGCATGTTCCGTCAGATCGAATACGCGAATAAACGCCGTTTCACAAATCGCGACATACGAGAATCGGGGCTTGCTGGGTAGTCCCGCGCGCGAAATCTCATCCTCCATGTTGTCGCGGACTCGCTGACGAGGTACAGCGAATTCGGATAACGAGCGGCAACGCAGTGCTTCATCGACCGGCATTTCAAACATCGACGAGGGGAGCAGGAACCCGCTCTCGATTTGCTCGATGATGTATTCCAACTCTTTCATTTTGGCCATAGCCGTGCGACGGTAAACATTCGCGCTCTACGAGTATTCTAGGGGGGGCGACTTTCTGGGAAACCTGCCATCTGGGAGCTTCCTTTGCCAACATGCGGCGCGTACCGGTACTGCCGGCGGTTCCTGCCCCCCGTTTGGCGAGTGTGCGGGGGGAAGCAATAGCCAGCAGGCTCCTACCGGTTTCTTGGATCGACAATTGGTTGTCGATGCGCGTTACTGCGGAAAAAATTGGCCGTGGCGCGCGCGGCGCCGAGAGCGTTTCGGACTCTGTGCTCGGCCCAGCGAAGGCGGATAGATGGGCCCGTGCCCCGGCTATTTTTCGTCGGGGGTGATCGGCGCTAGCCCAAGGTCCCCAGTGGTTGCTGTAAGTTGTTGCAGCAGCAGGGTTGGGCTTTCGATTTTCTCACTACATTTCCGCTGGCTTTACTGGGGCCGGCAGGCGCAGGCGATCCAGCAGGATTTGTTGGTGGTCGCTGGGTTTCGAGACGCAGCGCCGGCGAATAGGCGCGAAAAATAGGGGCAAGAATCTTTGCCTTTCGGCAGATTTTCTGAAGATTTTCCGAAAGTTGCCGCATGGTGGGGGCCAAAACGGGCGCTGTGACGACAGCAAGGGACGCGACAAAATGCAGCTACTGCCCAGCCGTTGTTGGAGGAAGTCCAGACCGTGATGGCACTTCAGGCGATCGCTACGCCGATCGGCCCACCGCGGTTCCCCTGTAAGTGACTGCACGGTCTGTCGGAATCGTGCTTCAGGGCTCGAGAAAGTGTTCTGGGTCGAGCGGACGAGGGGTAAAGCGGGCAGCGCGGATGGCCCCTTTGAACCAGAACACCCTGTTCAGCCGCACGCCGGCAGAGGTCTGGCCAAGTTTGGCGGGCTGGAAGGTCACCTTGGTTGACAGTTCCAGCTTGCCGTTTACGTAGTGTCGCATCTCGTCGCCATCGATGACGAGGGCTGCGTGATACCACTGATCGGCCGGATGTTTGAAATTCTCGGCGAACTGGGTGTAGCTGCCCTCGCCGCTGAGAACGTACGTATCGAGAAACCATTGACCGTCGCGGACACGGGTCTCAAACAGTATGCGATCTTCGCTCCCCTTCTCCTGCATGTGGAAGAACCGCTGTTCGGTTGGGCCGTCGGCATCGGGTCGAAAGATGATTTCGGCAGTGAACTGCTTGAGGCCAGCGAGAGGGTGGACATCGAAGAGGAGGGCGTCGCCCTTTCCGTCGAACTCGACCGCACGCTCGTTACCGACTTCGAGGACGCGGGGCCGACCTAGGACCGTCAATCGATGACCGCCAACCCGTTCGATGTTGTCGAACTTCCAGAGGACGGAGTCGGCGGTGGGCGATGGAGGATCTGCGCACTGGGCGACGGCAGCGAGAAGCACGTTAACGAGCGCGGCAAGGCCAACAAGAAACCTGGTACGCACGGTGGAAATCTCCAGAGAAATAATGAAGCAGGCAAAATGACCTTCGGCTCGGCAGGGAAACATGCGTCCCCCCGAGGATCAAGGCGCGATGCCGTCGGCCCACGATGCCAAATCCGCCGCCGGTTAAGAGAGCAGGCAACTCGCCCGAGACGTTCCGTGGCGTCTCCGCGAGTTATCTGGTTTCCTCGCGATTGGAATCGTGAGCAACAACGCGATGGCCAACGGAGTTTACGGCTTTTAGGCGCTAACTCAACCTGGCCACCGCGCCGTTTTTTTGGCGGATTGTGGTACCAATGTTGGGGAATTGCTGGGGGCTGATTAGTTTCCGGTTCCCGGCGTTACCAGCGGTTCGTTCGTCGGGTCCTCGGTCGTATAGAAATCGGAGGGTTCCGACTGGATGGTGTCCAAGCCGCTTCGGTAGCCGCCAGGCACTCGCCAATATTGCGGAGGCGGATAAACGTACAAACCCGTGGCGCCAAAGCCCGGCAGACTGGGGCCGCCGGCGGGCGCGCCGCCACCTGGAGTGCCTTGGGGATTGAACGGAGCATCGATGCTTCCACCCGTGTGTTCGGCATAGCCCATCTTCACTTCGAGGGTAGTCACCTTGCCGTTGTCGCCCGCGTGAATGACTTGCAGCTTCACGGCTTGCCCCGGCTGCAGCTTATCCATCAGATTCACGTATTGAGCGACCGAGTAGAGCCGCTGGTTGCCAATGGCCGTGAGGATGTCGTGCCGCAAGATGCCGGCCTTGGCCGCGGCGGATTCGGGCGCTACATAGTTGACGACCAAACCGTAACCGGGTCGGCCCTCGAATACCGGTACATGCGCTGCTAAGGGACCGGAAACGGCGCTCACTACAACGCCCAGCGATGCCCGAAAGTGCGGGGAATAATGGCGGTGCAAGGCACCATCGGTGGAATCGGTTTGGGCCGACGAGGGCGCCGGCGGAGCGTCGCCCGAAGGTTGTTGCCCCCAGCTTGGCGTGCCGAGGCACAGAGCGCACATGGCAGTTACAGCCGCAAGTCCCCTGGGGGTAAATCGCCGCGAATGTCGAATTCCGTTCGGCAACATGGAGCTACCTTTCGAGTTTGAGAAAACGTTGTGTCTCGCCGAACCGCGGCGGCGAATCCTGATGCGCTACCTTCTGTAACATACCTTGAAACCATGCCCTCAATCCCGCGATCGCTTGGATCTTGGCGGCTTTTCCACCAACGCGATGGCAAGGCGAGGCGGATTCCCCTCAGCCTAATCGCCTGAGGGCCGGGTGCCAGAGTCTGGTTTCGAGATTGTGCCGCAAGTCTGCCACCCCGGTGCTGAACCGCGACGATACGCTGGGAAAGCCGGCAAAGTTGGCCGTGCGGCCTTTCCACGGCCAACTCAGGTACTTGCCCGCTTTACGAGTCGCGGAAAAACATATAATGCGGTCAAGCACGCGAAGGCCCATACGCTCAGGAAAGTACGTTCGGGAGACGGAAGATGCGCGGGAGCATGGATTTAAGCCAGTACGAAATCGAGGTCGAACGCGTCTTGCGAAATACCTCCCCAGCGGTGCTGTACGAAGCCGCTGTGCGGCACGACGGCGGCGCCATCAGCTCCACGGGCGCGTTGATCGCCATGTCGGGCGTGAAGACCGGACGCAGCCCTAAAGACAAACGGATTGTCGACCATCCCGACAGTTCGGCTGACATCTGGTGGGGAAGCATCAACATTCGGATGGATGAGCGAACGTTTCTCACCAATCGCCAGCGGGCGATCGACTATCTCAATACACGACCGCGGTTGTATGTGATCGATGCCTTTGCGGGTTGGGACCCGAGCTATCGACTCAAGGTGCGGGTGATTTGTGCGCGTCCCTACCATGCGCTGTTCATGCACAACATGCTCATCCGCCCCACGGTCGAAGAGTTAGACAATTTTGGCGAACCCGATTTTGTGATTTTCAATGCGGGACAATTTTCGGCCAACAAGTACACCGCCCAAATGTCCTCGCCAACCAGCGTGGATCTCAGCTTCGAGCGTAAGGAATTCGTCATTCTGGGGACGGAATACGCCGGAGAAATGAAGAAGGGCGTGTTCACCATCATGAATTATCTCATGCCCAAGCAAGGGGTGCTCTCCATGCACTGCTCGGCCAATGAAGGCGAGGCTGGAGACGTTTCGCTGTTCTTTGGTCTTTCGGGCACTGGCAAGACCACGCTCAGCGCCGACCCTCGGCGCAAGCTGATTGGCGACGACGAGCACTGCTGGACCGATGACGGTATCTTCAATATCGAAGGTGGCTGCTACGCCAAGTGCATAGGGCTGTCGGCGACGAAAGAACCTGAGATTTACCAGGCGATTCGCTTTGGAACGGTGCTCGAAAACGTGGTGTACGACAACCATAGCCGCGTGGTGGATTACCTGGCCGATACCATCACGGAGAATACCCGCGCTTCGTACATCTTGGAGCAGATACCCAACGCCAAGTTGCCCGCCGTGGGCGCGCACCCCAGCAACGTAATCTTTCTCACGGCCGACGCCTTTGGCGTGCTGCCGCCGGTTAGCCGCCTTTCTCCCGAACAAGCGATGTACCACTTTGTCAGCGGATATACGGCCAAAGTCGCCGGAACCGAAATGGGCGTCACCGAGCCTCAAGCCACGTTTTCCGCATGCTTTGGGGCGGCATTCATGGTGTGGCATCCGCTCAAATACGCGGAGTTGCTCGCCGAGAAACTGCAAAAACATCATGCCAGGGCTTGGCTGGTCAACACAGGTTGGACCGGCGGCGGCTATGGCGTAGGTCAGCGGATGAGTCTTAGCCATACCAGGGCAATCATCGACGCCATTCACAATGGCAGCCTGGAGAGTGTTCCCCGCAAGACCGACCCCGTGTTTGGTTTGGAAGTGCCCGAGGCATGCCCTGGCGTTCCCAGCGAATTGCTCATGCCGCGGAATGCCTGGCCAGACCAGGCAGCCTACGACCAGGCTGCCGCCAAATTGGCATCACTGTTCCAGCAAAACTTCCAGCAATTTGCGCATGCTGGCGACCTGGTGTCTGCCGGAGTGGGTCCAAAGACATGACCTCTCCGCAATTGACGATTGGCCAGACGGCGACCTTGGCCTGCTTGTTGGAAGCCTCGGCGCCCAAGCCCGGCAATGTGCATCGCGGCGCCGACTTCGCCGATATGACGTTTTACGACTTTGCCGTGAGCGCCGCCCTGATTGGTCCGGCCATGGAGAACTCGCACCAAACTGGCCCTGGTTTGGCCGCACTTGCTGCCGTACAGGCCACACGTGCCTGGATCCATTGCAACACCAACCTGGGGACGATCCTCCTGTTGTCTCCTTTGGCCGCTGCGGCTGGTGCAGGATTCGCGTCGGCATCGGCAGGTAAAAACTTGCCGGGAGCCATCCCGAGGCGTCGCCGGGAGAACATCGCGGATTACCTTCCCCTGGTGCTGGAATCACTGACGGCGCAAGATGCCGCCCACGTTTACGAGGCGATTCGCCAGGCCGCGCCGGGCGGACTGGGACAAGTGCCCGAGGCCGACGTGACTGCCACTCCTCCCGCAGATTTGCGATACGCAATGGGGCTGGCGGCCGACCGAGACCTGGTTGCCCGGCAGTATGTGAACGGCTTCGCCGACGTGTTGCAGTTTGTCGTTCCCAGCCTGCGCAGGGCGATCGGGGGCAATGGCTCCAACACGCCAGGGCTAAGTGTACCGCGAGCGATTGTGCATACCGCGGTGGAATTGATGCACGCCATACCCGACAGCCTGATCGCGCGCAAATGCGGCGTCGAGGTCGCTGCCAAATCGGCCCATCTGGCCGGCCAGGTGCTGGCGACCGGCCCGCCCGATGGAGAAGAATACCAACGAGCGTTGGCCGATCTCGACTTCTGGCTTCGTTCCGACGGAAATCGTCGCAATCCAGGTACCACGGCCGACCTCATCGCGGCCGGGTTGTTCGTGGCGCTTTGGGAAGGGGATATTCAACCGCCATTACGGTGGTGAATCACGCTTCGGCGGGATCGATGTCCTGGCCGTCCCGGCCCCCGCCGCGAGAGACGATCGCTTCTCGCAGCGCCTCGCTGCTTCGGCTAAGATCTCAGCAGCGAAGATTTCCGCAGAGTCAGCCGGTTTCGCGCAACAATCCACGACACCTCCTCAACCATCGGCGAACGGTCTATGCAGCAGGCGACAAGTGCGCTGGGATTGGCGGGCATGGTGGGCCTGGCTTGGATCCTGAGCGCTCACAAGCATCGGTTCAATTTCCGCGTGGTGTTGGGCGGAATATTTCTGCAATTTGTTTTCGCATTTGCAGTGCTGCACACCTCGTGGGGCCGGCACGTGTTCGAGGTGGTCCGCGACGTGTTCCTGGGTTTGGTTGAATGCGCCTCGGCGGGCAGCAATTTTGTGTTTGGCCGGGCCTTCATGCAGCAAGATTTCGTGTTGGTTTCGTTTGCCTTTCAGGCGCTGCCCACGATCATTTTCTTCTCTGCGTTGATGTCGGTCTTGTATTACTTTGGCGTGATGCAAGCTCTGATTCGCTTGGTCGCCTTGGTAATGCAAAAAACTTTGCGCACTTCGGGAGCCGAAACGCTGTCGACGGCCGCGAACATTTTCGTGGGGCAAACAGAAGCCCCGCTGGTCATTCGCCCCTACCTGGGTCAAATGACGCAATCCGAACTCATGGCTGTCATGGTTTCCGGTTTCGCCACCGTGGCTGGCGGGGTGCTGGCGGCATATGCCAGCATGGGCATCGACCCAGGCCATTTGCTCACGGCTTCCGTCATCTCGGCGCCGGCCGCACTGTTGATCGCCAAGGTAATGCAGCCCGAAGTGGGGCAACCGCTCACCATGGGCAGCGTGCGGTTGGAAGCCAAGAGCGAAGCGGTGAATGTAATTCACGCTGCCGCCCTCGGCGCGAGCGACGGCCTTAAGTTGGCACTGAATGTCGGCGCCATGCTGATCGCCTTTCTGGGGTTGTTGTACCTGGTCGATCTGACGCTGGCCTGGCTAGGGCGAGAAATCTTTGGGCAATCGTGGAGTTTGGCGGCCGCGTTGGGGTACGCTTTCGCTCCATTGGCCTGGCTGATGGGAGTTGAAAGCGGCGATCGATTGCAGGTGGGGCAACTGCTTGGGATCAAGATCGTCGGCAACGAGTTTCTGGCCTACGATCAGTTGGCGCGATGGCAGCTACAACCCTCGCCCGCCCTGGGAATACTCACCGGCGCCGTTCCCGTCGAGTTGTTGTCGGGATTGGAAACACGCGTGCTTTCCGAACGCTCGGAAATTCTGGCGACGTATGCCCTGTGTGGTTTCGCCAACTTCGGATCGATCGGAATTCAGATCGGCGGCATTGGGCCACTCGCGCCCGAACGTCGCGGCGATCTGGCAAGATTAGGACTGCGGGCCATGCTGGGCGGAACCTTGGCGGCCTGCATGACGGCCTGCGTGGTGGGAGCGATGCTTTAGCATCTTTCGCTTTAAAGTGTATGCCGCTTGATCCAGAATTGATCGGTCGTCACTTGAGCGGCCTCTGCCCGGATTCTTGCCGCCACCGATTGACCAGCAGCAAAGCTGCCGGCTCCAACTTCAAGAATCGCGTGAGTTGGCTCGACGTACAACTCAAGGTTGCTGCCGACTGTGACACGCTGCCCTGGTACCCAGCCAAATGATCGAGCGCCTCGGCCAGCAGTGCGGGAAAGTCATCATGTTCAGGATTCACCAATAGCCGCCCGCGAATGCATCGCGATCGCCAAAGCGCCGTCGGTTCCGCCGTGGGTTCGTCACGCACGGCCAGCGCCAACTTGACGCGCAGGCGAAACAAGGCCCGACCACGGTTTTCGGCCTGACTGCGGGCTTCGTTGGCCTCGGCCGCGATGCCGCTCTCGCGATGCTGCACGATCACCGCGGTTTCCACCTTGTTGCGATGCTGCCCGCCCGGGCCGCTGCGTCGCGTAGTCCGCAATTCGCAGCGTGACATCAGGTCGTCGGAACTGAGCATCGCGGGATGCATGGGCAGTTTTCGCGCAATACCGGAGGTTAAGGGTCGGCATGGAGCGCTGCGGGGACATCGCTTGGGGCGACGACATCCTGATCGGCCTGCGAAAACAACTCGGCGATCACTTCTTCCAAAGGCGCATCCTCCACGCTGACGTCTTCGATCGCGTATTGTTGCAACACGCTTTGCAACACGGCGGTCATTTCGCGGCGTTCAACGCGCACGCGTGCCCGGGGAGGATTGAACTCGAGGACTTCGCCGTAACGGTTTAAGTCGGTTGGCATTTGTTCGCCGGCAAACAGCAGGGTAATTACCTTGTGGCTGGAGAAGCGGTCGATAATGCCAGATAGCGAACCGTCGTAGGTAATCCGGCCGTGGTTGATGATCACCACGCGCTGGCACAGCGCCGCCACGTCTTTCATGTAGTGGCTCGTGAGCAGAATCGTAATCTGCCGGACTTCCTGATAGTGCCTCAAGAACTGCTGGATATTGTGTTGGGCCACCACGTCCAGCCCAATGGTGGGTTCGTCGAGAAACAATACGTCGGGCTCATGCAACAGGGCCGCAATCAACTCCATCTTCATTCGTTCGCCCAGCGATAGCTCGCGTACCGGCCGGCCCAACAGATGACGCACGTTCAACAAGTCCACCAGTTCATCGCGCGTGCGCGAGAATGCCGCCGGCTCAATGCGATAAATTTGCTGATGGAGGCGGAACGATTCCTGCGAAGGAAGATCCCACCAAAGCTGATTCTTTTGGCCCATAACCAGGGCGAAGCGACGGCGGTAGGCGTTTTCTCGATTCCAGGGGACGTACCCCATCACGGTGGCTTCGCCGCCGGTTGGCGTAATCACGCCGGAGAGCAGTTTCAGCGTGGTGGTCTTGCCGGCTCCGTTGGGACCGAGGAACGCCACGAACTCGCCCTGCTCCACCGTCAGATCGATGCCGCGCACCGCTCGCACCTCGCGGTATTCGCGACGAAACAAGCCCGATAAGGAGGCCCATAGGCCCTCCTTCTTTTGGTACACCCGGTACGATTTCGACAGTTGCTTGAGTTCGATAATGTTAGGCATGACACCGCGATTATAGACGGCGACGGGTGTCGCACCCAGGGGAGACACCGACAAACGCGATCTTGTAGCAAACTCGCGCCGACCTGGAGTGCCTTTGCGCGGTTCGGCAGCCTGGAAAAGCGGACGAACGCCAACCGACTGCTATTTCAACGTTTGCACAAGACGACACTTGCCGTCCAAATTGCGACACGCAACGTGGAACCACCGTGGCCCATGTCTGCATGCCGAAACCTTGGGCAATTCGGCGGATGACACCCTGTTGCTCAATCGCCCGTTAACCACCCCACCAGCGGCGTTTTTTCTTTTTTTGACGTGCCGTAAAGTCTTCCAAATCGAGCAGCTTCTTCGGCGGATTGGTCTCTTGCAGCAAATCGCCGGGCTCCTCACGCGCTTGGGGTTCTACTGCTGCGGAAGGATCGGACTCGCTGTGGTGTTCTAACTCATCGAGCAAGAACGGCATCTGATCGGTCAGGATCAAATCGTCGTCAGATGATTCTTCCGGTGTACCAACAAACGGTTGTTCGTCGCCAGACGGGGATAAAGCCGATGAAGAGCTTGCCGGCGGCCACACGGAATTTGCAGCTTCTTCCTCCACGTCCTCTTCGCGATCACCGGCGGCTTTCGAGTTCCCTGCATCACTCCAAACTGCGTCATCGTCGCCCCGCTCCGCGGTTGGCGTCTGCGACGAGTCGTCGAAGTCGCCTGTTGCGGCCAGGTTGATCAAAACGACATCACTGTCTACCCGATCCTCAACCGCATGCTGCTCGGCATCGGCGTGTCGCTCGAGAAATTCGTCCTCCAGCAATGCGGGGGGTTCCAGCAAAGTTTCGTCATCGTCGGACGAAGTTGCCTCGCGACGCTCCTCCAAGGCCACCTTGAGTCGCTCGAGTTCCTCGGCCATTTCGGCCACGGCCTGTTGGGCCGCTTCGCGATCGTTCACCAAGGACTGAAACTGCGCAGTCGTCTCGGCAATCTGAACTTCCAATTGTCGCACCTGCTGCTGGTTGGATTCCATTTGCAACAACCGCTGCTGCACGGTTGCAAACTCTTCCTGCTGACGTGCGACCAATTCGTTCAACTCGGCGAGGCGGAACAACAACACTTGCTTCTCGGCAGCGAGAGCCTCGGTGGCCGCCGCCTCATCACTGCCCGGCTGCTTCATCTCCGCCGGGTCTTCCAACCCCTCGTCGAACTGCTCGCCGACCGCCTCGTCTTCAGTCCATGAATGGGCGCCGGCCCGTTCCCGTGGCGTTTCCGACAGACTCTCCAGGGCGTCCTTTGCATTTTCGGGCATGCCCGTCATCAGATCGTCGACCTGCACAGCTGCTGCCGCGTTGACGTTTGCATCATGGCAAGCGGGATATACGGCGGTCAGCGTCAGTTCGCCCAATTGCAGCATTTGTTGGTCTTCCAGTCGACCATGATCCAGGCAGCGGTCCCCCAGCCAAGTTCCGGCACGACTGAACAAGTCAACAAACCACAAACAAGCCTGATCCCAATACAACAGGCAATGCGGACGGGAGACCGACCGGTGCCGCAACCGCAGTTTGCTGTCACCGCCACGCCCCACCAGTGTGAGTGCTCGGGCAATACGTACAGCGGATTCCGACGTTCCCTCCTCTCGGCGAACCGTCAGCTTGGGTCTCTCGCCAATAATGCTGCTCGAGCGATGCAACAGTCGAAGCTGAGTCTCGTCGGGCGACACATGCGGGACAGAATCCGCTTCAAAGTGAAACCGAAGCCGATAAAGCCCGACGTTCAATCGCGTGCCCGAACGAATGGGGCCGGAATAAATGGCACTGCCGCACCGCAGCGGGGCCACGGCCAGCGCGTACCCGCCTTCGTGACTGGCTTGCACATAGAGACAAACCGGGGGAGCGGTTACCGGAGACAAACGCACGTCGGCATCGGGATGGCTGCCCACGCGCACAAACGGGCGTTCCACAACCACTTCCCATTCGCGATCGGGAGCGACGACCTCTACCCGAAAACCCGGGCCAGGCCAAACGTCTCCCACTGCTGGCGGGATGTTGCCGCTCAAGTTTACCCCCAAGCCCGCGAGCGATTACTTGTTAGCCACCGATTCGCCGAGAAACGTCGGCAGGAGGAACACATCGCCCTTGGGGCGTCGGCCGCCGAACTTGCCAGGGCAAACTCAACGCGGCTAAGCTGCCAGCAAGCAACGCTGCAAAATACGTCCCATCGAATGGCAGAGAAGCCCGGCGGTGACCGTTCAAGCATGATTGTGCCCCCGGAAATCAGACGCGGTCGAAGCATTCTTGCGCTTCGAGCAGAAATGCTTCCAGGCACCCAAACAACCGCTTCCGCTAACCTGCGCAAAACCGGCTGGATTTGCGTGCCCCCCCTTCCTTAATCGTTTTCCTCGCTCACCAGCTTAAGTCCTTTGCATCACCGTATCAAGTTGTCGTTCTTTGGTCGCAGGGCTGGTGGTCTTCGCACGGGGCCAGACGCGAAGCTTGGGCTGATTGCCTCGAGTTCGGCAGAAACTTGGGCAACAACAGTGCTCCAGTTATCGGGCTCCTGTTGCCGAAACAGTCGGGCCGTGGGATACCAGCGACACGTTTCGCCGTGCAATCCCCAGTACCACGCCGGTAGCGATGGTGTGAGAATCCAAGTACGCGTGCCCACCGCGGCCGCGAGGTGTGCCATCACGCCCGCCGGCGCAATGACCAGATCGAGCGCTGTGAGTAGTGCTGCCCACTGATCGAGTTCATCACGAGCAGGCAGATCGCGAAACGAGTGCACCCGGCGATGGTGGACTGCGCTGGTCGGAATTGGGGACTTACGGTCGGCAGGAAGCCACAACCACTCGATTCCCGGCACGTCCCACCACGCCGCCACGCCTCGGAGCATGCCATCGCGGTCGTTGCCATTCGTCGCGGGAAGACCAACCACGCCCACCTTTCGGTTGGCCCCCAAGCAAGCGAGACGGCGTTGCCAAAGCCGCGCGAGTTTCCAGTCCGCTTGAAGATAACCGCCGCCGTGCGGACCGACGGAACGAAGTTCGTCTCGTGGCGAGGAAGAGATTTCTGCCACAGACGATTCTTCTGGCGGAGGCGAAGTGGCGCATGAAGGCATACCGCAAGCCTCCATCCCCAGGTGCTTGGGTAAACTGCCCAATGCGGTTAAAAAGTGCGGCGAGGGCATGTGATCCTGCGTCCGCAACCCGCCTGAAATGGCCGCTTGTGGAAAGCTGCGGGCAAAAAGTCCTCGGAGCGGTTTGACACATTCCAAGGCGACGCCGGCGGATCGACGAATCAACTCAGGCAACCAGGCAGCAAAGAGGATATCCTCGGCGAGTCGGCCTTCGCTACGAACGAAGATGCTTTGCTGCGCGAGTTGCGCAGCGTCGCCGGTCCAGAGCGGCATCGGCCAGCCACGACTCGGCATGTCGGCTCGCAGCAATCGCCGATACTCGAAACGCCTCCAACCGTCGGCCCAATCTCCCCGGGCCAGCGCGATCAATCCCCGCAGGTATTCCGCCTGAAGGTCAAAGGTCTCGTGAGAGCATGCCCGGTCAAAACACTCCAGGGCTTCGCCGCTGTTTCCTTGTTCCCAAGAAAAATCGGCCAGCTTCAGCCAGTCCCCTGCGTCCTGGGCTAGCTGAGCGCTGGCACGCAAATGCTTAAAGGCAAGTTCGACTTGTCGCCGCTGTCGATAAAAGGCGCCCAGGCGGCCATGCGTGGGGGCATGGTCGGGTTGCAATTGGAGGATGCGAAGCCAGGCTTCTTCCGCTTCGACTTCGCGTTTGAGCTGAAGCAGCGTTTCTCCCAATCCTATCCAAGCAGCTACTGAGTCGGAGTCAAGTTGTATCGCCCTCTTGAAGTTGACGAGAGCGTCGTCTCTGCGGCCAGAATCGAGAAGAGACTGGCCCAGCGTCACATAGAAGGTGCTGTTGGTGAGGTTTGCCGCAACCTGTCGCGCGGCTTGGCCGATCGCGCGCGTGGCGGTCGCGGCTTGCTGGATAACCGATGGCAGCAAGTCGAGGCCGGAGTCCCGCTGGGAGAGCCGTTCGACGGTCGTTTCATGCCGACGATAGGTTGATAATTCTTTGGTCAATCCAGGCATGGCCAACGGCCCCGGCAGGTGGGATTGGGAGAAGCGGTAGCATCCGATGCCTCTTGGCGGGAACAGGAATTCCCCGATACGAGAAGGCTAGGATGCGGAAAGAGCGGCGGCCAAAGCCCGGGAGAAAGTTGGGCAATACGCCATCGAATTCGTAAATTAGTAGAGCGGCTGGTAACGGTTATGACGATTCAAACGGAGCGTATCGACCGCTCCATCACCGTTTTCCTCCCGTAAGAAGTTTCTCTTGTGCGCCCAGACACGGGTCGCTTGCGCCCTTTTCAGGGCTTTGCCCCCTTGGCGGATTTTAAAGCACCGTCACGACCGGTGGTTGGCACGCTGCCCACGCGAATCAAGTCGGCAGATCACTGTTTTTCGTTGCCTGGCCACCAGCGGATGCCGCCCCCTGGGACCAGAGGCTGGAGGCGAACTCCACCAGGTGCTGCAGCGTGTCCCCATAAGAAGTGAACGAAATCAGGCGGCGCAACTCCGGATCCAGGACATTACCGCCCACAATGACTGGAACGCCGGCCGTTCGGGCCGCTTGATAAAGCCGTTGGTGCCCGCGAACGAATTCTTCTCGATCCGGAACATGCGAGACGCTTAACCAAAACAAGCGCGGCTCGAGGCGAAGCAGGGCGGCAGTGAGCGAATCGAAAGGGAGCGACGCCCCCAGGGATAGCGCATTCCAGCCGGCCTCTTGCAGGGCCAATTCAGCCATGGTGGTGGCGAGTTGGTAGGGATCGCCTTCGGGCGTGCCGCCCACGGCTAGCGGTGCGGTGGTGGCAGGTTTTGCGATCGAAAACCGCAGTTCTTCGATCAAACGTCGACTCAACTCGCAAGCCCTGCGTTCCTGGTACACGTCAACGCTCTTGCACTCCCAAAGCTGCCCAATGTTCTGAAAAACGGGCGCGAACAGGGAATCGAACAATACCACCAGTTTCTCGCCGGCCAAATAAAGATCGAACACGATACGCCGAGCCAGGTCCAAATCTCCATGGATGAGCGCGGCCGCGAATGGATCAACGGCACGAGACAGGGCACGCTGTCCCGGTCGCACCGTGGCCGGCAATCCGAGCAACTGGGGGTGAACCAGCGGAAGTTGGTTCTGACGAACGTATTGAAGCACATCGGATATCAGCAGCCGCCGATGTCCCCCCGCCGTACGCACGGTTGGCAGCAACTCCTGGTCGCACCAGCGTTTCACAGAGCTTTCACTCACCCCCAAGGCTTTCGCAACCTGGCGGGGACTTAGGCTGGCACCGAACGACGAGATTCGACTGTTTTGGACGTTTTTATTCGAATTCATCGAGGCAGGAGAGGCGATGTGGAATAGGTTCGGCCATGGTATCTATTAAGGAGTACGCCTAAATAATACGTCGATTCACCGATGTGACGATGGTTTTTGCGAAATTTCTCCCATGGATCCATAATTTTGGTTGGCCTGCCACTGCGGTTGCGGTAAACTCCATGTGAACGTTTTGAACGATTTTAAACCAGGTGCTACCATGAACGCTCAACGGACGGAGGCCATTCGCAGTCGCATGAATCCAAGTTGGAGCCAGAAAAAACAATCCACGGCCATGGCCGGCCATGCGGACGAAACAGCCAATGCATTGGGACGCCACGAATTCGACGCCGGGCCGCCGAAGCAAGCGGCGGGTACGAATCAGGAACCAACCCGCGAGAGCGGGGCTCCTACGTTGGCGACGCGAAAACCAATGCACGCCCGGCGTTTAGAGCAACTTCTCACCGAGCCTATTGAATACATCGACCATCCTCTCTTTCGTACGCCGAAAAAACTTCCCTTGCTGATGCAGGAAAGTCTGCCGGCAGCGGAAGTACCGTTGTCGCCGCGGAAAGTCCCCGCCGGCACCCCCCCCTATTTGGCGTCCCTGTACCAAACTCGGTTGCTCAGCCCTGCCGATGAATCTTGGGCTTTCTGCCGCATGAATTATTTGAAATACCAAGCGGAAAAACTGCGGCGGAAGATCCATGCCGTGCAGCCTTCGCCCGAATTGCTGGATGAACTGCAGGCAAAACTCTCCGCCGCCGAAGAAATTCGCAATTTGCTTGTGCACTGCAACTTGCGGTTGGTGGTTTCCATCGCCAAGAAGTTTGTCAGCCCCGACCATAATTTCGATGATCTGGTGAGCGATGGCAACATTTCGCTGCTGCGGGCCGTCGAAAAATTCGACTTTTCGCTGGGTTACCGATTCAGCACCTACGCCACCCACACCATCCGCCGCAATTATTTCCGGCCCTTTCGCAAACAGCGAGCAGAACGGGCAAAGTGGGTCAGCGAAGCCAACGAATGGTTGAGCAGCCTGGCGGAAGACTCCGCGGCAAAGCCCCCCGAGCACGAATCGTTACGAGTATCAAACGTGCTGCAGCAGATCGTAGGCCAACTGGATGAACGCGAACAATTGATCGTTCGATCACGATTTGCCTTGGATGGGCAAAAGAAGCCGCTCTCGCTGATGAAAATTGGTCGAATGCTCAATCTTTCGAAGGAGCGAATTCGGCAGTTGTTGGCTCGAGCCTTGGAAAAATTGCGCGCGGCGGCCGAAGCCAATCACGTCACGACCGACTTTCTGGAATGTAAAATATAACTTGTTGACGCAAACTTGAACCGTACAGCTAAATTTGCCCTCGTCTCCAGGCATCATGCTCTGGTCTCCAAGGACAGAGGACCATTTCTTACCTGTCCTCAAGTTTGCCGTCGGTCAAGACAAGCCAATCTTGCAGTATCTGAACGAGAAAAGGCAGGGTATTTTCCGCGGAAAATACCCTGCCTTAAAGTTCTAACGCTTAGATAGCAGCAGATCGAAGGAGTGTTACTTGCTCTGGTTGGCGGACAAATTCACACCCATCGCACGCAGCAGGTTTACGTAATCCAGCGTGACTGCCAGCGATTCGTTGAACCAGTGGTCGCGTTTGACCACGTGGCCTTCATCGGTCGACTTTTCTTCCGAGTCCTCGTCCAGGACGTTGTCGGCACCCTTGAGAGCCTGCCGCTCATCCATGAACTTCTGCTCGTTGAGCGAGACCTTCTTGCGGTCTTTCAGCATCCGATAGCGGCCAATTTCCGACACGACTTTCTTGAAATCGTCGTTTGACGCCACGCGATCGGCAGAGCGTTTACGAAGCTGCTCAATCAATTGCGGCGTAACGAGGTTGAGCGGGGCGTATTGAGCCTTCGGCACGCGATCGAAGTTGAGGGCGTGATCGAGGTCGGCTTCGCCAATGTCCATGTGCGTGGTCAGCGACGGCAGTTCCACGTCGGACAGCACGCCGCGTTCTTGAGTGCTATCGCCGCTGGGACGATAGAATTGCTGCATGGTCAGTTTGAGGGCGCCCAGTTTGGGAGCATTGTTCAAGCGGAACAATTGCCGCGACAGGTCGAGCAGGCTTTGCACCGTACCTTTGCCGTGCGTGGTTTTATCGCCAACGATCAGGCCTCGGTTGTAGTCTTGCACGGCGCCCGCGAAAATTTCGCTGGCACTGGCCGAGAGTTTGCTGGTTAACACCACCAGCGGGCCATCCCAGGCGGTGCCGCGCTCCGTGTCGTCGTAATGCTGCACGTTGCCATCGGCGTCTTTCACTTGCACCACCGGGCCGTGATCGATGAACAGGCCCGTCAGGTTGATCGCTTCGGTAAGGCTGCCGCCTCCGTTGCGGCGAAGGTCGATCATCACCACGTCGACGCCTTGCTGCTTGAATTCGTCGAGCAGACGACGAACATCGCGGGTGGTGCTCTTAAAATCGGGGCGGTTCTCCTTGGCTCCCTGCATGTCCATGTAGAAACTGGGCAGGTCGATGACGCCAACCTTGAATGGTTTGCCGTCCGGACGGCGGCCCTCTTCGATGATTTCGCCGCGGGCTTCGCTGTCTTTCAACTCAATGCGATCTCGGGTGATCGCGTAGATTTTGGGTTCGGTTTCCCCAGCGGGAATCACCTTGAGGCGAACCGTGGTTCCGCGTTTGCCGCGGATCAATTGCACCACGTCGTTGAGCTTCATGTCTTGGGTATCGACGATATCTCCTACGTCGCCCTGGCCGACGCCAATCACTTGATCTTTGGGCTTGAGCTTGTTGGCCTTGTCCGCTTTATCGGCGGCTCCGCCAGGGATGATCTTGGTGATCGTGGTCAAGCCGTCGATGGATTGCAGGGCGGCGCCAATGCCGTCCAACTCCAAACGCATGGAAATGTCGAAATTCTCCAAGGTGGAGGGCGACATATACGTGGTGTGCGGATCGAACGCCGAGGTGAGGGCGGTCAGATACATTTCCAACAGCTCGTCGGAGTCGGTCTGGTGCATCCGTCGCGCGAAGCTGTCATAGCGGCGGGCAACTGCCTGCTTGGCCTCTTCCAACGTCTTCTTTTCCGCCAGTTGGTTGAGCAAGTCGTACTTGATGCGCTTCGTCCACAACGCCTTGGCTTCGGCATCATTCTTGGGGTACTTGAGCGAGTCGCGATCGGTGATCAGTTCCTCGTCGGCCGTGAAATCGGGGGTTTCGGCCAGAATACTCCGCACGGTTTGCAAGCGTTCGTCCACCCGCTGCAAGAAGCGGTTGAACACCGTATAGGCAAAGCTGATATCGCCCTTGCGAGTGGCGTCGTCCAGCTCCTTGCGAAACTTCGAGAACTCGTCGATGTCGGACTGCATCAAGTACGCTTTGAGCGGATCGACCGATTTCAAAAACGAATCGAAAGCACGCTCCGACATTTCGTCATCGAGTGCGTGCTTGGAAAGATGCTGCTGGCGGAGCAGGAATGTCACCGCCTGTGCGATGTAGCGGTCGTTTTGACTAGGGCCCTCCAGCTCAGCTTGGACGGTTCCGGCAGTAACACTCGCCGCGAGGAGCACCAAAACCGCAGGGCACAGGATCCGCCTGCGCCAACCAGCGTGGGAGAGTCGGGTCATGAGTAAGCCTCGAATTGCAGAAAGAGCGCGAAAAACAGAACCAAACCAACGAGGCGCACGTGGCGACGCAGGTTGCCCCGGCGAACCGTTCAATCCCATGATCGGTTAGCTGCCGAAGGAAGGGGAGTTGCGCCAAATTGGTCCAGATTCTCAGATTATGTCAATGCTATCGACTGGAAACGAGTGAGGCAAGTTCAGCTTTACCGAGTCGGCAAAGTTTCCCCAGCCCCTACTTTCGGCTATGAGGGCAACGGTTCGCCGGCTTTTTTGAGCAAGTGGGCAAAGTTGTCCACGGATTTCGGTAGCTGCTGCCGTTGCTTCGGTTTGATCGAACCGCCACTTGCGGGTGCGGTGCGTCCGAGAATCGTCTTTTGATGCTACGCAAGATTGGCTCAGATCGTTCCCAAGATTGCCAGAATTTGCGGAAATGGCCGCCGAGGGCAATGCAAAACGAGTTACAGAAACGGGGATACCGAACCTAAGTCCTTTCAAATCGGTTGGTGTCGGTTCGTTGCGCAACGTTCGGGAAGCATTCGGGGAGTGTCGCGGGCGCACTTGGGGACGAGTTGGAAACGTCCGGTGAACAGCTGGGCTCGGCAGGGACCCCGTCAGGCGGGCTGAGAGCCAACGCGGGGGTCGTGGCCTTGGGTACCGCGATGGCGACTCGCGTTGACCTGCTGGCGGCGCATCGATTAGGTTGAGCCCGGTGAACTCCCTGGCATGCTGGCCAAAAGGCATGCTAGCAAACAGGGCGGCGGACGGCGCTCTTGTGCATGGCAAACGCCATTCTCCAAGGACGGAGCATGCGGCGACATTTCGTAAATTTGGCATTCCTGCTCGTCTTGGCCGCCGCGGTGCAAGCCATCTGCGTGGTGCGCGCCGTGGTGCCAGCGCAAGACGCGGTACGGTACATCGCCATGGCCCAGGCGATGGAAACGCATGGCGTGTTGGCAGTCGTTCGCGCTTCGTACCAGGAGCCCTTGTATCCGCTCAGCACGTATCGCGTGCATCAATGTTTGCAGAGCATTTTGGGCGAAGGTTCGGCCAATTGGATTCTTGCCGCCCAACTCGCCGCCGCCATTCCGCTGGTGCTGTTGGTCTTACCCTGCTACGGGTTGATGCGAATGCTCGTCTCGCGGCCGGCGGCGCTGGTCGGCGGGGTTTTCTTGACGGTGCTCTACCCGATTGCCCGATTGGGGGCCGATGGCCTAAGCGATAGCACGCATTTGCTGCTGTTGTTCACGGCGATGTACCTGGCTGCGTTGGCCTGGTTGCAAATCGAAAGTCACATTGCCGCGCCATCAACAACTGCATCTGGAGAACCCGACCGACTCCGTGGGCGCTGGCTGGCGGTGTTGCTGCTCAGCGCGGGTTCGGGCCTGGCGATTGGCTGGGCGACGCTTGCCCGAGCCGAAGCGCTGGTGCTGCTGCCAGCCTGGTGCCTTGCGACACTGTACTTGCAGCCGTGGAAAGCGGGCCGGGCCGCTGTCACTGCGGTTTCTACCGCGGGATTCTTGGCGGCCGCGTGTTGTGTGCTGGGAGGCTATCTTTGGCTGGCCGAAGTTAACGATACCACGACGGGAATGTTGCGGCTCACAGGCAGAGGCAATCCATTCCAGGAAGAGGCCGTGTTGGCACCGCGGCACGATCCGCTCCAAACCCGGCAGTTTCGCACGGAATTGGGCGAGCGGTTTGCGTTTCCTCGCAAAGACCCGGAAACGAGCTTGCGATTCGAAGGTTGGCTGGCCGCGAGTCGCGAATTTCTCAAAGAATTGACTTCTGGGTTTCAGCACTGGGTCGGCGCGTTGGCGCTATTGGGGCTGGCTTCGCCGAGTCTGATATTCCGGCCAAAGCTGCCGACGCGGTTGGTCGGTTGTTATTGGGTGTTGTATGCAGTGGTGATTGTGGTCGCAGCGAGCCTACTCGGGTACCTGGCGTCACGGCATGTGCTGCCCCTGGTGATCGTTGGCTTGGGTTACGCAGGGGAGGGCGCCCTGATGACGGGAAGCTGGCTGGCGGCAACCCTAGCTCACAAGCACGAAAAACGTCGGGGTGGCCGCGAGCATGTGCTATGCACCGACGGTACTGCGTCCGGCACCCGCGCGGCACCCAGCCGACCAGCGGTGTTTTCGTTGCTGGTGATTGCAATAGCCGCCACGGCTTGTTTGGTTAAGACCGCTGCCCCGCTGCACGCCGGCCGCAAACCCCATCGCCAGGCTGGACAATGGCTGGCCGCCCAACCCATCCCCGGCAACGTCCTCGACACCCGCGGTTGGACCGGCTTGATTTCCGGACGCGACACCTATACCTACGAGAGCGCGCCGCTGGCCTGGGCCGATCCAGACCTTTCGTTTGTCGTGCTGGAGCAACACGAGTTGCAGCATGATTCCGTACGCAGTCGCACAATGCTTCAGCTTTTGGAAAGCGCTGCCGAACGCGTGGCGGTGTTTCCAGCCAGCGTGCCCGCTAAAGGAGTCGAGGTCTACCGATGGTATCCGCAGCGACTGCGAATTGTGCAGCGCGATCCGTCCCCCGACCGCCAAGCGAATTAAGCCAGCCGGCGGAATCACCACTATCCGAGCGTCCAACGATCCATCCACTTTTCCTACTCTTGCCAGGCACAGTCCGCCATGCGCAACAATGTACGAGCTTTTGTGGCTGCTGCCGCCGGGGCCTATCAACCCCCGGGGCCGATCTTTGAATTCGGTTCTTACCTGGTGCCGGGGCAAGAGGTTCTGGCGAATCTGCGGCCGCTGTTTCCCGGGCAAAACTATATTGGCTGCGATATGCGGCCGGGAGCCGGGGTGGATCGCGTGGAGGACCTCGCCGCCCTGAATCTTAAAGCCGAAGTCGCCGGGGCAGTGATCTGCCTGGATACGCTGGAACACGTATTCGAAGTCCGCAAAGCAATCGACGAAATGCTGCGAATTCTCAAGCCGGGCGGAATGTTCATGATGTCGGTGCCGCTCGATTTCCGCATCCATCACCACCCCGACGACTATTGGCGACTCACGCCCAGTTGCGTCGCCCGCCTGCTCGCGCCGCTGGCGGCAACCGTGGTGGGTTCGCAAGGGGTAGAGGGCTATCCCCATACGGTACTTGGACTAGGGTACAAGTCGCCCGTGCCAACCGATTTCCCACATAAGACCCAGCAACTGATCGAAACGTTTCAATCTTGGTGCGAATCGCAGCTTCAGGCCATGCCGAGCCTGCAAAAATTGAAGCGGCGACTTTCGCTTTGGGTGCGTAGCAAAGGGGAGCGACGACGCATACAGGCGGAGTTCGCTAGCCGATTTGCTATTCATTTTAACACCACCTCGGCAATCGATGTCCGACAGCAGATGGAAGGCCTCTTCACCCGTTGAGGTGCCGGCGGCCGATTATTAGCATTCCGGCCGCAGACACATCGCATCACTACATAAGCCATTGGAAAAACAGACACTTTCTGAAAGAATGCACGATGGACGCCCCCCAACCATTCATCGATCCGCGGTCACCGTTTCGAACCGTGCAGCGAGTGTTGGTGATCGGCCTTGACGGGGCAACATGGGATTTGCTGAAACCGCTGTCCGAACTGGGCATCATGCCGAACCTGACCGAGTTGATGCGTCGCTCGGCAAACATCTGCTTGAACTCGACCTCGCCCTGCATCACCCCGGTCGCTTGGACCAGTTTTCAAACTGGATCCGACATCTGCGGACATGGCATTTACGATTACCGCTATTGGGATCACCTCGCGGGGCGGCTTCGCCTGAATCATGCTGGGCGAATTTCCGGCTCCACGCTGTACGAAACGGTGGCCGCGGCAGATCGCCACTTGGTTTCGTTGAACCTGCCCATGACGCATCCGCCACGGTTGGGCGAACCTAACATTGTGCTGGGGGGGCTCGATAGCCCTTCGTTAGCCGCCGTGCTCCAAACCGCGCCAGAATTTGCCGCGGACTTGCAACAGGCGGGCATCGATTACGACTTGCGATCCATCTGGCGGCGGCGTCCACGGTCGATGGACGAGCTGCGGTCCGGCGTTGATGAAACCGTCAAGGCTTTCCAGGGCCGCGCCGCCGCGGCCCTGGTGGCCGATGCCCGCTGCGACTGGTCCCTGATGGTGGTTCAGTTCCAAAACCTGGACAGTCTTCAGCATCGCTTGTGGCATTTACTCGATGCTGAAGGACTGCACTCGGGGCAGCCTGTGCCGGCAGCGGCAACCTCGGGAGTGCAGGTTCGCAGCCACGAGGCATGGCAAGCAACTTCGGCGGCAATCAACGAAGCCTATCGTGCCATGCACGCGCTCGATCGGGCGTGTGGCCTCCTGCTGGAACTGGCGGCACGTCGTTCCGCGGCGGTGGTCGCGCTCAGCGATCATGGTTTTGGCGCCTTCCAGGGTAAAATTTCGGTTCCCCGCGTGCTCGAACGGCAAGGCTTGCTGGTTCCCGCCTCGGGCTACTCGAGGTGGGTGCATCAGGCCACCCGCTGGCGCTGGAAAGCGCAGCGCTGGCTATGGAAGCGAGGAAACAAAGGAGGGCGCAGCGCGGCTCTCGCCTTGGAGGCGAAACCGCGGATTGCGCTCGACTGGGATCGCAGCCCTGCCGTCACCTTGCACGGCGACTTGGGCGCGATGGTCTATATCAATCGGCCGGAGCGGTTCGGCGGGGGCCCGGTTCGCACGGCGACCGAATTGCGTCAAACGGAACAACGGGTTTGTGCCGCATTGAAGGTGGCCCGCCATCCTCGTTGGGATACGCCTTTGTTCACCGAGGTCTACGCGGTGCGCGACCGCTGGGATTGTGAACCGCTCGATCGTTGCTGGCCCGATGTGATCGGCATTCCCGCCGAGGGCTGGCACACCCGCAGCAAATGGAACCCCAGCGACACAGTGATCCTCGGCGACGACGAATTGTCTGGAACCCATCGCCATGAAGGCGTATTGATGCTCGACGCACCTGGGGTTACTCCGGGTTTTGCGACGAATCGTGTGCAAAGGGCCTATTTGTGGGACGTAGCGCCCACGATTCTGCAAATGCTTGGCATTCGCGTCCCGTCCTCGATGACGGGGCAGCCACTGGTGGGCCATTCCCATGTTGCGTCCGCCGCTAGCACGCTTGCCTGCCCGATGTCGCCGGTATTGAGCGGGGAGCTTTCAGCGGATCAAATGGCCGTGGTGGAACAGCGGCTGCGCGACTTGGGTTACATGGACTGACGTCAGCCTCGACCGAATACTTGGAGTGCGGCCGTCCCGACATTCTTGGCTGAAATTGCAGGCTAGATGCCAGCGCGAAGAGCAGGCGTCACTTGGTTTCCGCAAACGCGTCCAGCGCACGTTGTCGCGCTTCCGCATGATCGATCATCGGCAGCGGGTATTCGGGCGGGCAGCGCGACTGTTTCCAAGGGACGAATAGTTCGGGCGGAGAGAGCGACCGGAGTTCGGGTATCCAGCGACGGATGTAATCGCCCTGGGGATCGAACCGTTCGGCCTGCGAGGTGGGATTGAAGATGCGCACAAACGGAGCGGCATCGGCTCCGCATCCAGCAGTCCATTGCCAACCAAGCGAATTGTTCGCCAGGTCGGCGTCGACCAAGGCATCCCAAAACCATTTAGCGCCCTGTTGCCAGGGAATCAGCAAGTGCTTGGTGAGAAAGCTGGCCACCAGCATTCGCACGCGGTTGTGCATCCACCCGGTATGCCAGAGTTCGCGCATGCCGGCGTCGACCAGGGGATAGCCCGTGCGTCCCCTTTGCCAAATCCTCAGATTTTTCCGGCTGGGCAGCCACGGAAACGAATGAAACCGTGGTTGCAAAGGGCGGTTCACCGATTCGGGAAAATGATACATGAGGTGGTAGGCGAACTCTCGCCACAAGATTTCTCTTAAGAAAACGTCGGCCGAGGCCCGGTTGCTGCCGCGCATTTTCTGCCGCACTGCGAGGACTGTCTGCCACAGATGGCGAGGGCTCAATTCACCAAAGTGCAAATGCGGGGAAAGCCGCGAACTGCCCGGGCGGTCGGGCCGATTGCGTTCTTCTTCGTAACTTGCCAGGCGCTGGTCGATAAATTCAAGCAGACGGCGTTGCGCCGCCGCTTCTCCGGGTGCCCAAGTCTCACGCATTCCTCCTGCCCAATCGATCTTCGGCAGCAATTCCAGTTGATCGATACCGAGCGACTTGACCTGATTGGCTCGTGGAATGTTCGTCCGAGGAGCCGGCAGTGGATCCAACTCCTTGTCCTTCGCCAGGCAGGCTCTTGAAAAGGGTGTGTAGACCCGGTAGGGCCGATCCTGCTGCGTTGCCAGCTCCCATGGCTCAAACAGCAGCGATCCATTGAAGCTTTCGGCAACGATTCCCTCGTCGCGCAAATCTTCTTTCACTTGCCGGTCGCGTTCGATGATCGCTGGTTCGTAACGGCGATTCCAAAACACGGCTTCGGCCTGCGTTTCTTCGCACAACTGCCGCAACGAGCGAAGACTGTCCTGCGTTCGCCGGACGATCAACTTCAGCCCCAGTTGCTGATCGAGGCTTTGTTTGAGGCAAACCAGCGAGTGATGCAACCACCAACGACTGGCCCCGCCTGGCGGCCAATCCCCTTCTTCCTCGGGAGCATACAAATACACCGGGATCACCGGCCCTCCGCGTTCGGCCGCGGCGGCGAGCGCTGGCTGATCGGCGATTCGCAAATCCTGACGAAACCAGACGATGGTAGGGTTTGGCATGGATAGATCTGCGACTGAATGAAATTTGACGCAACGGTGGACGGGTTCCGGCTGGCGAGCAACCTGAAATCTATCCGACTTCATAGACACCCCAGGGGGCAGCGTCCAGTCGCACGCTGGCTGGTGGGGTTCCGCGGGAAGCCAAAATGGGGGCCGCCATTACGGCCGATCGGTTATGCTCGGCGGATCGACCGAGGGTGGATAGCCATCGGCCGACCAACCTCGGGCCCGGTTGTAAGCGGCGATCAGGTCTTGCAATCGCTCGCGCGAGAGCACGGCTTGGACATCGTCGGGCAGTGCGTGGTCCAGAAATCGCTCCGGCAGCGTATCTTCAGCGGGCGTCCAGCCGGCGGCGATATTGAAGCGTTTTTTTGCGGTGACGATCCGCGCGGCCGTGGCGCGCAGTTCCTCCGCCGACATGTCCCAACCGGTCACCAACCGGAGCATTTGTGCTGACGAAGCGTAAAAATCATCGAACACGCCCCGTAAAAATTTGCAGAGAATGAGCGAATCGAGAATGGCGGCGCGGTCTTCGGTTTCCACGGCAAGGTGCGCGGCTGCTGGCGTGACACAACGACGATCCACACGTTCGGAAAAATCGGCCTCGTACGCGCCCGAACGATTATGGTCGGCGCCGCGCGTGCCCACGGCAAAGCCCAGGGCCATGGTTTGCAAGGCGCGAGGTTCATAACCGGGGATCTCGAGCCCCTTCACTTGCGGAGCGAAGTCGATCGAACCCTGGCCGATTTTGGCCGCTGCGGCACGGCTTCCCAGAGCAAGCAGGGGACCGATTCCCTCTCCCAAGGCGATTTCTTCGATGGCGCGAAGCAAAGCCTCGCCGTGTCCAAACCGCAGCCAAGGCGCGTCGAGTAGGCCGCGCTCGGCGCATTCCATGGCAAAGGCAATTGTGCCGCCCGTGCTTACCGTATCGAGCCCCAGTTCGTCGCACCGCTGACTGGCGGCCAGCACCGCGTCGGCGTCGGAAATGCCGCACAGCGGCCCCAGCGCGAACAGGTTTTCGTACTCCAATCGAACGTGCCGTGCCGAATCATTCGCTGCTGCTGCGCTTGGCGGCTTGAGTGCGTACAAATGTTCGCAACCAATCGTGCAGGCGGCGCAGCTTTTTCTGGTTTTCTCGCGAGCGGTCGCCAATTGCTCGGGGGAAATCGCCGCGGCGCCGTCGAACTGCCCTTGTTGAAAATTGAGCGTGGGAAGCGCGTGCAGCCGGTTGAATGCCAGCAGATTCGCAGCCGTTCCCAATTCGCGGTACTTAGCCGTGGCCGGTCCCAAGCTGCGCTGCGACAAGTCCTTGGCAAACGCAGCCAATCCCGTGGGATCGAACCATGGGGTGCGATGGCTTCCGCGCACGGCAACCGCCTTGATTCGCTTGGAACCGAGCACGGCCCCGCTGCCGCCGCGGCCGGCATGGCGCCCGTCGTGTGAAATGGTGGCATAGCGCACCAGCCGCTCGCCGGCGGGACCGATGACCGCGAACGAATACCCAGGCGGAAATCGTTCCTGAAGCTGCGATTCGGTCTCGCGGCATGTCTTACCGAGTAATTCTGCGGCGGGTTCCAGGTGAACGCGTCCGTTGTCGATCACCAGGATCGACCATTCGGGCGCGCGGCCGGCAATCACCAAGGCGTCGTAGCCACACTTTTTTCCTGCCAGGGCAAACCCGCTACTGGCAAGAGAATCGTTCAGACGCTTTGTCAGCGGGCTCTTCGAAACCACGGCGAACTTGGCCGAGGTAGTCAGGGGACTACCCACCAAGGGGCTGAAGACAAACGCCAGCCTGGCTCTGGGCGAGAGCGATTCATGCTTGGCCGCCTCTTCCTTCAGCAGCAGCCAGGCGCCCAATCCGCTTCCTCCCAAGTACTTTCGCAGTACCGTCGCTGGCAGGTCAACGGCCACGGTTTGATTCGAACTCAAATCCACTCGCAGGTACTGGCCGTGATAACCGGGAACTGGCGCCACCGGCAAAGGGCCTGAACCCGATTGCAAAAAGACGACCTCGGCCATGGCATCACCCCCCGGCATCGGCGGAGAGGATCAACAGGCAATCGCCGTCTGACAACCGAGTTGCGGGATCGGACACGAATCGCTGGCCATTCAAATTGGCGACATAGCCGGGCAGTAATCGACCATTGGCGATGCAACAACCATCCAGTGCAGGAGATTGCTGGAGAACGTCGTTGAGGACTTGGTGCAACGTGTTACCGCATGCGCGAACCCGCTCCGCGCCAGCTCGTTGCCGAGGAATTCCGTAGAATTCCACATTCACGATGGGCAGCGGCGAGTTCGTCATGCTTACTAAATGCCTCGTCGACCACTTATTGACGCAACCCTACGCGGCAGTGGTCCAACATTTCGGCAGGCTGGCAAATTGCGCTCGCGTAAAATGGACCGAACTCCGCGTACTTGGCGCTCGCTTCGTCGAATCGCATGCGGTAGACGATATCTTTGAGAAACTCGGGGTTGCGCGCCCAGAGCGTTACGCCCCATTCCCAGTCTTCGAGTCCCACCCCAACGGTGATCAATTGGCTCACCTTGCCGCCAAAGGTCATGCCGGTGCGGCCATGCTCGGCCATCAGCTTGTTGCGTTCTGAAAACGGCAGCGTAAACCAGTTGGCATGTGGAACGCGCCACTTGTTCATGGGATAGAAGCAGGTGGCCGGCCAAGGCGGAAAATCGGGAGTGAGCCGCTGCCGGCGCATCATCACTTCTCGCTGCTCGTAGGCCTTGAGTTTGGCCAGGTACGTTGGACTTCCGGCTATTTCGCCTTCGGCCACGAGTCGCTGCCCGTATTGTTCCACGGAGGGCACATATTCGGAAACCTCGGTCAGCGAGATGAACGAGTATGCTGGGACCATGGCCTGTCCTAACCGCGAGGCCATCAGTCGCTGATGAATTCCGTCGATGCGGAGGGGGTCGGGGTCCATGACCATCAGGCCAAAATCGGCCTTTTGTCCCAGTACGATCGAGGTTTGTAGCCGTTGCGGAGCCTCGGCCGCCGCAGGATCGAGTATGGCAATCACTTCCTGCCGGGCTTCCGACACGTCGCCCAAACCTGCCAGTGCGCGGCGGTCGAACGAATAATACAAGTGGCTGCAATGCCAGCCTTCGTGCGGCTGGAGCGAAACTTCCGGTCCTTGACTCACAATATCGATTCCTTGTTGATATTTCGTGTCGCAGCGAGTTTGCCGATTTTTCTCGATCATACCACGCCACGGATCGTTGAACCACTCGCGCTCCCCCAAGGCGGCAACGACAAGCACCACGGCCGCACAAATTCACGCATTGGGCGGACAGGTTTGCAGAATTGGCACAGCCCAGCGCGCAAGCGCCATAATGCCCTCAATAAACGGTGGAAGTTCCCTCTCTTCTTTTGACATCTCCCATCCGTGAGGTACGGTTCCAGGGTGCCCGATGGCGCGCTGACCGCAACCGAAGAATTGACGCTCGCGACATTTGGACGGCCACCGGCAGGCACCCGACCTCCCCAACATGAACGCCGCACGCTTGGTGGAGGCATTGGTTGAACCGCTTTCCAGCCGTGTTCCCAAGCCAACTTCGCGTCGACGTTGCACTACCGCTAACTGGAGCCGATTCCTATGAGCATGCCTGCGTCTCAAGTCCAACCGTTTGTTGACCGCCGCGCTCCCAATTCTTCATCCGTGGCGCCCGGCAAAGAACGCCGCCAGTTTTCCAGCACCTATTCGGAATTATCACCCGAGGCTCGGGAGTTGGCGCTCAAGGTTGACGAGTACAAACTGCTGCACCACCGTCGTTTCGTCACCTATGAAGAACTGCTGGGGGTGATTCGCACGCTGGGCTATCACAAATAACGAATCGCGACTTTCGATCGCGCGGAATCAGATCGGAGGGAGCTGGATTCGATCAAGCGCTAACGTGGGAAGCGCAAGGAGATCGAACCCGATCAGGGCCGAATCTCACCCAAGTCTTGGCACGTAACTCCACCGATATCGGCAGAACTGCCGAGACGACTCACGGCACTGAATTAGCTTCCGACGAATTGGAAACGAACAGGTCGCATAGGGTAATCCCCTGCGGCCTGTTCGTGTTATTTCGTTGGATCAGCACCGCCTAACATGGGGGTAGCAATAGCGCCTGCTTAAGAAACAATTGGAGCGTTGCTATCGGATTCTGCCCCATCCGATGCGACCGCCCACCGGTGGACTGCCCCCTACCGGTGGGCACTTTTATTGGCAGGCAGCGACCGGCAAACCGTCGGTTGCGCCTCGTGCACACCGCGCGCCTTCCCCTCTTCTCCTGGCGAATTGGCCGTGCACTTCACCAAGTCGGCGCGCGACTGGTTGCGCATGCGTTGCAATGGTTGCGAGTTGTTCTTGGTAAGGGTCAGATGTAATACCCCAAGGCTCGCCGGTGGGGAAAATGGCTGGATTGCAGGTAACCACGGAACCCTGCGCACGCTGAGGATGGGTATGGCGTCCACCCATTTGCGGTTTTCAACTCGCCGTTGCCGGCACGTATCCAGCTTTCTTCATGTTGCTCATGCGTTGTGTTATTGCGGACGGCCATTCGACTTTGCAGGTCGCCTCGCCGCGGCCGTCCCCAGGGGAATGAACTTTGAAAACCGATGTCTTTGAACCACCGCCCACGGATTGCGGCGCAAAGCTATCTCCATTGGCATGGCTAGGCTCGCTCACGATCTTTGGCGCCGCAGCGCTGCTCTTGTTCGGGGCAACGTCCCGTTTGATGCCCATCCTCGCGGAGCGAACGGCGCTGGAACCGGTGCTGTTGTGGTTCACGCTGGGAGGGTTGGGAGTATTCGCGCCGTTGCTGGTGGCTGCCATCGCGATGTTGCGTTGCGAGCATCCCAGGGATCTGAAAACGACTTGGCAACAGCGACTGCGATTTCGCCCGATGTCGCGCGGCGATTGGATCGACAGTGCGGTTGGGCTGATCGTGATTGGCATTTTCGCCGCTGGCGGCATGGCGATCCTGCAACTGGTTTGGAAAGGCGCGAGTCTGCATCCGCCGTTCATGACAATGTCCCCGCTTACCCCGAATCGGTTCTGGATCTTGGCCGTCTGGCTGCCGTTTTGGGTCTTGAACGTCATGAGCGAGGAGATTTTGTGGCGCGGCGTGATTCTTCCACGACAAGAGATGGCGTTCGGGCGGTTTGCCTGGCTTGTGAACGGTGCGGGATGGCTCTTGTTCCACGTGCCGTTCGGACCGGCAATTTTGCTCACCGTCGCTCCCATTACGTTCATTCTGCCGTATGTGGTTCAGCGGACGAAGAACTCTTGGACGGGCGTGGTCATGCACGCGGGGTTGAACGGCCCCGGCTTCATCGCCGTGGCCTTTGGATTGGTGTGAGCAATCGCCGGGCCCTATCTGGCTACACGGCAAAAAAAGAACCGCTGGAACGCAGTGAGGCATTCCAGCGGTTCAAATGTTAACGTCCCAGAAATCAGGGGGGGCAGCAAACCCCAGTTCAACTACCCTTCGGCCCGCAGGCGACTACGATTCTTCGCTCTTGGATTCGTCGTCGCTGCCCTCGGGCACGGCAACCTTCTGTTCTTTCTCAGTCACCTTGCCGGTAAAGACCAGGTGCTTGCCGTCGGCCACCTTTTTCACTTCCACCATAATGGTGTCTTTGCCCTGGAATTCGCCCTTGAGGAGTTCTTCGGCCAAGGGGTCTTCCACACGGTGCTCAATCGCTCGACGGAGCGGACGGGCGCCGAAATCGGTGTTGGAACCCTCCTTGATGATGAATTCCTTGGCCTCGTCGGTGAGTTCCAGTTTCAGGCCGCGTTCGCTGAGGCGTTCGCGCACCTTGGAGAGCTCGATGTCGATGATGTCCTTGAGGTCCTCTTGGTTGAGGTGCCGGAACACGATCAAGTCGTCGAGCCGGTTGAGGAATTCCGGACGGAAGACCTTTTCGATTTCGTCTTGCACGCGGCTCTTCATGCTGTCGTAACTGGCGTCGCTGTCGGGCTTGGTAAAACCGAAGCTCGATTCGTTCTTGATCGCACTGGCCCCCGCGTTGGTGGTCATGATCAAGATCACGTTGCGGAAGTCGACGTTGCGTCCGAAGCTGTCGGTTAGCCGGCCTTCTTCCATCACTTGGAGCAGCATGTTGAACACGTCGGGGTGGGCCTTCTCGATTTCGTCGAGCAACACCACGGCGTACGGACGGCGGCGAATCTTTTCGGTAAGCTGGCCGCCTTCCTCATAACCGACATAACCCGGCGGGGCGCCGATCAGTCGGCTGACGTTGTGCTTCTCCATGTATTCGCTCATGTCGATCTGGATCAAGGCATCTTGATCGCCGAACATGAACTCGGCCAGGGCCTTGGCGAGCAGGGTTTTGCCCACGCCCGTGGGACCGGCGAACAGGAAGCAGCCAGTGGGCCGCCGCGGATCCTTGAGTCCGCTACGGCTGCGGCGGACGGCCTTGGCGATTGCCTTGACGGCCTCGTCCTGGCTGACCACCCGGCGATGGAGATCCTTTTCCATCTCCATCAGTCGGAGCGAGTCCTCGGTGGTCATCCGCGTGAGCGGGATGCCGGTCATTTTGGAAACGACCTCGGCGACCACTTCCTCGTCGACCACGCCATCGCTCTCGCGGCTCTTTTCGCGCCACTGGCGAGTAATGGTCTGCTTCTTTTTCTTGAGCTTGTCGGCCTGATCGCGGAGACTCGCCGCCTTCTCAAAATCCTGGTTGGCGACGGCTTCTTCTTTCTCTTTATTCAGCCGTTCCACCTCTTCGTCGATCTCCTTGAGATCGGGTGGGCGGCTCATGGTGCGAAGCCTGACGCGGGCGCCGGCCTCGTCGATTACGTCGATGGCCTTATCCGGCAGGCATCGCCCCGTAATGTAGCGATCGGAATATTCCACCGCAGCTTCGAGGGCGTCATCGGTAATTTGCACGCGGTGGTGCTCCTCGTACCGGTCGCGCAGACCCTGCAGGATTTGCACCGTCTCGCCCTTGGAGGTGGGTTCCACAATGATTTCCTGGAACCGCCGAGCCAGCGCGGCGTCTTTCTCGATGTACTTGCGGTACTCGTCGAGCGTGGTGGCGCCGATGCACTGGATTTCGCCGCGGGCCAGGGCCGGCTTGAGCACATTGCTGGCGTCGATCGCGCCCTCGGCGCCGCCGGCGCCGACCAGGGTGTGCAATTCGTCGATAAACAAGATGGTGTTCTTCGCCCGACGAACTTCGTTCATCACCGCCTTGATGCGTTCTTCGAACTGGCCGCGGTACTTGGTGCCGGCGACCATCATCGCCAGATCGAGCACCACGATCCGCCGATCGGCCAGAATTTCGGGCACGTCGCCGTCGATCACGCGTTGGGCAAAGCCTTCGACGATGGCCGTTTTGCCCACGCCAGCCTCGCCCAACAGCACCGGGTTGTTCTTGGTGCGGCGGCAGAGAATTTGAATGGCCCGTTCGATCTCGCGCTCGCGGCCGATGACCGGATCGAGCTTTTTCTGGCGAGCCAGCTCGGTCAAATCGCGCCCAAAACTATCGAGCGCCGGAGTTTTCGACTTACTGCTCTTGCTGGCTTCGGAGGAAGCACCCCCGGCATGCCCGCGTTCGCCGCCTTCGCTTTCCATACCATGACCCAAAAGGTTAAGGACTTCTTCGCGAACTTCTTCGAGTTTCAAGCCCAGGTTCATGAGCACCTGGGCGGCGACGCCTTCTTGCTCGCGGAGCAGCCCCAGCAGGATGTGCTCCGTTCCTACGTAATTGTGATTGAGATTGCGGGCCTCCTCCATGGAGTACTCGATCACCTTCTTGGCACGCGGGGTCTGCGGCAGCTTGCCCATCGTCACCATGTCGGGTCCGCTCTGAACGAGTTTTTCGACCTCCAGCCGAATTTTGCGGAGATCCACGTCCAGGTTTTTCAACACATTGGCGGCAACGCCGCTGCCTTCCTTGATCAGCCCCAGCAGCAAGTGCTCGGTGCCGATGTATTCGTGGTTGAAGCGCTGCGCCTCCTGGTTGGCCAATTGCATGACCTTGCGAGCGCGATCCGTAAAACGTTCGTACATGACTGCTACTCTGCCTGGTTTAGGTGGCTCGCCCAGAGTCAAAGGGCAAGCGGGATCAAGTGGCTTGCTAGCGGCGAAATATTGACAGTCTATCGCGGGTGGTAAGGCTCGCTTTCGGGCGAACAGACTTGCTATTTTGCCTCACTGGTTTTTCTCTCCCAGTTAAGTATTCCGAATCCGCGGGGTAAGACAACCCCAGCTTGCGAGGCGACCGTTTTTCCTGTCGCGAACTCTCTTGTGGTGCCGTGGTTGCGGATATTGTGCCACGCGGCGAACTCCGCTATTTCCACCGCGTTCGCCATGCGGTGGGCGGCCCCGTCGCACGCCTTAAAGCGTGGCGAGCGGAGGGTGTCCAAACCGACGAATGGCTGCGCGCACTGAGCATCAAAACGCGACTGGACCGATGCTGATTACGTGCAACGTGGCAGGGACTACCGCCATGCGCTGCGGAATTCTACCTCGCGGAATGCCCCCCTTCAAGGCAACCAAAGCTGTCGCCTGCGTTTAGGACGAAGGAATCGGAGATTCCGGCCCAGCGGAACTTACCCAGCTTTCCTGGCAGTTCGCTCCCCTGTTTGGTGTTTGCGTATTGCCGGTAACGCTGTAATGGATGTAGCAATTGCACCGCGTCCCACAAACCGGAGGGGGATTTCCTTGAAATTCAGCCAAGGGTCCGTCAACGGCAGGGCGTTTGGCAGTACATCCTTTCAAGTCGCGGGGAAATTTGCGTTCGCTATGGCTTACGGCTGGACCATTCTGTTTTTGTCGGCGAACCATTCGCGGCTTTCAGCCGCCGTGGCTTATCCGTGAGACGTGGCGACGCGATCGACGGCTTGGCTGGATTCGTACGAGCGGTCATTCCACAACCGGATGACCGGTTCGTCCAGGCGATTATGTTCATAACCGAGAATGCTGAGCGTGGCGGTGCTCAGCAGGAATAGCCGACCGAAGCCCGCGTCCAGTCCAAGCCACCGCGCGGCAAGGACACGGAGGAAGTGACCGCTGGAGAAGAGCAGCACGTTCCCGTCCGTTTGCCGTAATCGGGCAACCACGCGATCGGCCCGCTGTCCCACGGCCGCGATCGATTCGCCCCCCGGGCAACCATGTTGAAATAGTTGCCAATCGGGTTGCCGCTCGTGAATCTGCGGCGTGGTCATCCCCTCGAAGTCGCCGTAATCCCACTCGACCAGGTTGGCATCAACCTGGGCTTCCGTGCCAAAGCCGGCAAGTTCGCAGGTTCGACGTGCCCGCTGCAAGGGACTGGTCCAAACCTGGGCGAATTCATGGCCTGCCAGGCAATTTTGTAGTTCCGAGGCATGCGACTCTCCGGCGGGCGTGAGCGGAATATCGGTGAGGCCGGTATGCTGTCCTGTGGCCGACCAGGCCGTTTCGCCGTGCCGGACGAGAAAAACCTGGGGAAGCGTTCGGCTCATGGCACTCACAGATTTCTCAGGTACTGCACGCCCGCGGCCAATTCGCTCACGGGGTCGTCGCTGCGCTCACGGAGCAAGGTGAACCAACCGCGGTACTCGAGTTCTTCGAGCAGGCCCAAAATCTGAGGAAAATCGGCCGAGCCCCGTCCCAAGGGGACCTCCAATCCGCGTCCTTGGGCCTTGTCGCGCACGCCATCTCGGGCATGCACATACAAAATCTGCGACCCCAATTGTTCCACGACTTCGGCCGGCGAGTAGCCGTTGATCACCAGATTCCCGGGGTCGAGATCAATGCCGAGCGAACCCTGGGGCAGGTGGTCCAACAGTCGCTTCAGGTCCGCCGCGGATTCGCTTCCCGTCTTGGCAGCCAACCAGGCTCCCGCCTTTTGGCTGTATTCGCCGAGGTCGCGCAAGACATCGGTAAGAATCGACCAGTTTGAGGACTCCGAATCGTCGGGAACACGCCCCACGTGATTCACTACCACCGAACACCCAAGTGAATAGGCGAAATCCATGGCCGCTTTGGTTGCATTCACGCGGCGCTCGAGTTCGTCCAGGACGTCGTAACCTCGCCGGGTCAAGAAACTCACGGCGGCCACCCGTAGGCCCAGGTCGTCCAGCAGTTTTTTCAGTTGGCGGCGGGCGGTGCTGGAAAAATCGGCTGGTTTGAGTTCATCTCGGGCGTCGATTTCTACTCCGGCCACTCCGAGGCGCGCTGCCGTGTGCAAGGCTTTCTTGAACGGTTCGCGCAAGCTGCGCAAAGCGATGGCAATCCTGAGTTCTGGCATGGATCAATCCAAGGATGAACATACTAGCGATCGTATCGATTCTAACGGCAACTGCGATCGCCGCCAGCGGCGACGAGCCAGACCGCGTTCCCACCCGCAATGAGATTGGCAAAACGCTGCCCAATCGCGAGCGAATGACTATTGATGATGAATTCGCCGGGGATCTGGCCGGCAACACGGTATTCGAAGCCAACTTTTCTCCTGGCGAAGACCTGAATTACGACCAATGGCCCGACGGCTGGACTCGCCGACGGGGCCCAGACTATCCGCACTTTGTGGAGATGTCGATTGTTCGCTCGGCGGATCAGGCAAGCTATTTTTCGATTCAACTCGATGGCGGCGCGGCGGCTGCATTCACACCAGCGATTCCCGTCAATCGCTTCCATTGCTACGCCGTTGAAGTCGAGTTACGAACCCGCGAACTCAAGCACGATGGCTGTTGGGTTAGCGTGCTGTTTCGCAACGCAAGCGGAGAGAAACTGGAGCAAAGGCAAAGCGATGTGCTGCGGGGAACACGTCCCTGGACCGAAATCAAATGGGGTTTGCTGATTCCACCTGAGGGAGCCGCGGACGCCATCATTGGACTGCATGTGAAGCCGCTGGGCGACCTCCAGGACCTGACGGGGGGTGCTGATTTTCGCCGACTCGTTCTCCGGCGTTTTCAGCGACTGGAAATCAAGACATCGGCTCCGTTCCATTTACATTTGGAGGGCGAGACAATTGCGGCCTCGTGTCGAGTTACCGGCGATTGGACCGACAATCCGCAGCCCGCTACGGACAATTCGGCGGAATCTGCGGTATGGCGACTGGATTGGGAACTGTTAGACGTCGACGGAAACCGCCTGCAACTAGAGCGTCAACCTCTCGATACCGCTGGGGTCGCAGAGGTCGAGGCCTTGGTTTCGCCCGTTGGGGTCCCGGCGATCCCCAAAGCCCAGGCAGGCGGTATTGATGTCACGGCGGAGTGGTCGCCAGGCCAGTTGCCACCGGGGTTCTACCGGTTGCGGGTTTCGCTGCTGCACGAAAAAAAGCCGCTCGCACGGCAAGAAACCACGTTGGTCGTACTCGCTCGATTGCCCCGGCCAGCCGGGGGCAACTTCTGCTGGACACTTCCTCACGCTCGTGATCGCGATCGACTTTCTCACTTGGAGCCTTTGCTGCGCCAGGCGGGCGTGCAGCAAATCAAGTTGCCACTTTGGCTCGATCCAGACGACGAAATCGGGTTGGATCATGTTGCGGTGCAGATCCAAGGGTTGTTGGCTCGGGGGATTGGCGTGACAGGGTTGATCGTCGATCCACCCGAGGCTTTGCGCAAGCAACTGGATTGGCCGCAACACGTGAGCGCCGTCGACTTGCTGCTCAAACCGGCGGAAGCCTGGTATCCCAATTTGGCTCCCACGGTCGCCCGGCTAGCCCTGACGGTTCCACGGTGGCAACTGGGGAGCGATCGCGAGCGTTTTCTCGCCGAGTTTGGCGATCTTGACGAGCGGGTGGCTGCCGTTCGCAATGCGGCGCAACTGCGGGGATTGCAATTGCAATTGGGCTTAGGCTGGGATTGGTTGCAGCCATTGCCTCGCGAGGAACAAGCGCCATGGAGCTATTTGGTTTTTTCGGCCGCGCCTCCGCTGACGGCCTCCGCATTGTCGGACTATTTGCAACGCCACCAAACCGCCGCTGGCGCTCGGGAGGTGGTGATTGAACCTCTGGATTTGCGATCCACGACACTTGAGCGACTCGTCGATTTCGTGCGCCGGCTTGTCATTTGCCGCACGCACGCATTGGATGCGGTGGTGGTGCCTGATCCGTTTCACAACCAGTCGGGGCTGTGTACGCCTTCCGGGCAGCCGACCGAAATGTTTGTTCCCTGGCGAACCACTTCATTCCTGCTCGCCGGTGCAAAGCACTTGGGCAATGTGACGCTTCCCGGCGGCAGCTACAACGCCGTGTTTGAACGAGACGGCTCGATTTTGATGGCGGTGTGGAACGATCGGCCGACCGAGGAACATCTTTGGCTGGGAGATGACGTGGAAAGCATCGACATTTGGGGGCGGCGTCAATCTCTGGCAGCAGACCCTGACGGCCAGCGATTCCATGTCGGGCCTGTTCCGATGTTCCTGGTGAACCTGGACCCCATTGCGGCCCGGACCCGATTGTCCATGCGGCTGAACCACGACACGCTTGCCACCAATTTTGGCAAGACACAGTTCAATGTCCTCTCGTTCGAGAGTTTCTTCCCAAAGGATGCCAGCGGCCATTTGAAATTGAGAGGTCCCGATCGCTGGCGGCTGGCCCCGCGACAACTGGAAGCTCGCTTGGCGCCCGGCGAAACTTTTCAGGGAGAACTCACCATGCGGCCCCCCTTCAATGCCGAGGTCGGCCGGCAACTATTGGCGATCGACCTGGACTTTGTCACCGCCGAACAAAGATATCGATTTCGAGCTTATCAAGAGCTGCTGGTAGAGGCCGAGGGCATCCATCTCACGATCAACACCTGGCTCGATGAACAAGGCAACCTGATCGTGGAACAGCGACTCAGCCAGCAACACCTCGGCGCGACGCCTTTCCAGTGCCAGTTGATCGCTCCGCAACGCCGCATCCAAGGCCACATGGTTCGGAATCTGGGCACTGACCCGCAGATTTACCGTTACATGTTTCCCAACGGCCGCGACTTGCTGGGCCAGCGGCTTTCGCTGCAAGTAATGGAGCAAGGCGGCCGGCAACGGGTGATGCAGCAACGGTTTCTGGCCGAGCCGTAGTCGCCCCGGCAGAACATTCCCTAAGTCACGTGCTCCCCGCCCCGACCACTCCGAGCAACGCATCATGCAGTCGCCAACCGGCGGCGCATTGCCCGGATGGCAGCAGTTCCTTGTGTGCTCGCACGGATGAATGAAAGTATCACTCTGCCGTCCGGGAAAAAACCTACCTTCACGAGAGAAATCAGGGCTTCTTCAACGCCTTGGGGTGGCAGTAGCAACTGGCCACCGGCATCACGTCGGCGCGAGCCCAGGCTTGTTGTACTTGTGCGTTGAGGGCTTGGGATTCCTGCAATTTGCCTTGTTGTTCGAGGGACTGTTGCAGGCCCAGCAACGACCAGGCGTTGTTGGGGTGCCGCACCAGATCGGCCCGGTAAACGCCTTCGGCCTCGGCAGCCCGACCGTCGGCCAACAACAGGGCGCCTAACGCATGCCGCACGGGCTGCATCCAGCCCGGCGGTTCGTCGTAGCTGAGGGCTTCCTCCAGCGACACCGCCTTGCGGAGCAACGCAAACGCCTGCTCGGTCTCGCCTTGGCGGAAGGCAAGTTCTCCCTCGGCCATCAGTCGGGCGATGGCGAGCACTTCTTGGGCCGAGTTGTTGCCCATCTTCCACTCGTCGGTAAGGTTCTTGGCAACCTCGTCCAAGAGCTCGATCTCGCGACGGGCTTGTTCTGTCTGGCCCAGGGCTGAAAAGGCCACGCTGCGGGCAAAATGCCGTTCGGCTCGACTGAACAGTCGCCATTCTTCGGGTTCGGGTTCCGCCAGAATTTCTTCCCATTTGCCGAAGCGGATCATGACATGCAGTGAGGTCGGCATGAAGCCATCGGCAATCGTGACATAGTTTTTCAAGAAATCCGCCGGGATCGTTTTCTCGATTTTGCGGGAGGCCGCCAGGGCGGTTTCGTAACGCCCTTCCATCATCGCCGCGTAAGCAAGAAAGTGAACGTTGTGCAAGAAGTACAGGCTGTAGAAGTCGGGCTTCGGCGCCACGGCGAAGTACGCTTCATCCGCCGCGATCGCCCGCGCGTTGGCCTCGGCCGCGTCGGCATACCGTCCTACGCGAATGAAAATGTGCGATGGCATGTGCACCAGGTGACCGGAGCCGGGGACGAGGTTTTGCAATCGCTCGGCGGCGGGGACTCCTCTTTCTGGCCAGGGAGAAGCCTCGATGGCGTGAATGTAAAAATGGTTGGCGCCGGGATGCCGCGGATGCTGGGCCAAGGTTCGCTCGAGAACCGCCGCGATTTCCAGCGTGCGGCCCTTGGGTGCGCCGGTCGCCGTCCAAAGGTCCCACGGCTGCAGGTTCATGAGCGACTCGGCATAAAGGGCGCCCACATCAGCATCGTGGGGAAATCGGTGCCACACGGCTTCCATCGCCTCGGCGTATTTTTGATCGAGCGAACTGCGGTCCTTGGGAGCGGGCCACGCATAACGTGTACCAACGGCATGCACGAGTGCTTGCTCGACCGGCGATTCGTTATCGAGTGCCTTGGCCGCTTTTTGCGCTGCCTCGTAGGCCAGGCGGCTTTGTTCCTCGCCCATTTCGGGGTTGTTGATGTGCAGGCCGCGAGCATATGCCGAACCCCACCATGCCATGGCACACGAGGGATCGAGTTTGGCCGCCTGTTCGAAGGAGCGGATGGCCTCGTCGTGATTGTAGCCATAGAGCAATTGGATGCCCTGGTTAAACCATTGCTGGGCTTCCGCGGAGTCGGTAGTCACCTTGCGGACGTAACCGTCAAATCCACGGTAAATGCGGCCCGCACTGGGAGATGCCTCGGCTGGAGCCGATTCGGCCGCTTGCTGCGGACGTTCATCCGCCCCGCCCGCCAAGGCCACATAGAGAAATCCACCGAATACCAGGCACACGATCAGGGAACGAATCATGGGGCTAATCCTATTGGCAACCAATCGAATGATCGAACGGGGGGAGAAGTGCATAGGTGAATTAGACCCGGCTTTGCATCCCACACTAGAATAACGCAGCCGAGCCGAAAACAAATATTCGAGTTGTGAGGATTCACCGCATTTTTACGGGAACCGAATCCGCCTCGATGACGACGCCCGGCACTTGCCCTCGGCATTTCTCCTGGTGGACTGTCGTGGCTTCGGCGAAATCGGCGCCGCGAGGGACAATCACCCGCGAACTTTGTACAAAGCGCACCCGGACGAGAATTGTTTCATCCCCTTCCCAGAAAAAAGTTGCGGAATCTCGATCGACTGGTCAAACATGGGTGATGCTGGCGTTGCGGCAGACGGCCTTTGGGGGCGATGCATGCAACGCAGCCCAAGGATTTTATGCACGGCCCGGTCGAACGGCCGGGCGAGGCAATTGGGTCGAGTCGAAATTGGCTGGTACCGCGCGGGGAAGTCTCCGTCTCACTTGGGCGCGGGCCGCGGGAGCGCCAAACCGGAGCTTCCACAAAGATACCTTAAATTTCAAGTAGGTTCGCCATGAAACGCCTGCATGCCGTGATCTTGCTGGCCGTCGGGTGCTTCGCAACAGGTTTTTCTGTCGTTGCGGCGGCAGAACCCAACTCCCAAACTGGGCGTCCCAATATACTGTTTATTTACGCCGATGATCACTCGCCTAAGACCATCAGTTGCTACGAAGGGGCTTATGCCATGGCCCGCACGCCAAATATTGATGCGTTGGCGGCGACGGGCGTGAGGTTCCAGGGAGCCTACCTCGGGTCATGGTGCATGCCCTCGCGCGCCTCGCTGCTGACGGGCCTTCAGCCACACCGCATCGAATCGATGCGGATGGAAGGCGCCTACCCGGGCAGTGTTTACGATCCTCGGCAATGTCGATTTTGGCCCGCCGTGTTTCGCCAGCACGGATATCAAACGGCCCAAATCGGCAAGTGGCATACCGGGGTCGATACGGGTTGGAACCGTGATTGGGATCACCAGATTGTGTGGAATCGCCCCAAGAACCCGGAAAATGCCGGCAGCTATTACGGACCGCAGGTCACCGAGTTCAACGGGCAGGAACGCATGGTCGAGGGCTATTCGACCGACAACTACACCCGCTGGGCCTGCGAATATATTCGTGGGGAGCACCGTGACGCGAACAAGCCGTGGTACTTGTGGCTGTGCTACGGCGCCATCCACGGGCCTACCACTCCGGCCCCTCGACACAAAGGCGCCAACGCCAAGTTGGAACAAATGCCGCCGGAAAGCATGTTTGGACCGCGGCAGGGAAAACCGGGTTATCTGGAAAAGATCCAGGCTTGGACCAAGAGCGAAGACGGTGAACCCGTCATGATTCGGGGTGGAAAGACGCACAATGCCTGGCTTCGCCAGGTCAACGAGTGCATGCGGTCTGTGGATGAAGGCGTGGGCCAGGTGATGCAGGCCCTCAAGGAATCGGGCCAGTTGGAAAACACACTGGTGATCTATACCTCGGACCAGGGGTTCGCCAACGGCGAACACGGCTTGCGCCAGAAGGTCGCACCGTACGAGGCCAGTTACCGCTCGCCATTGATTGTCAGCATGCCAGGCAAGTTTCCCCAAGGCAAATACTGCCGCCACGCCGTGAACGCCCCGGACGTGATCGTTACTTTTTTTTCGCAAGCCGGAATCGAGCTGCCATGGAAAATGCACGGCCGCGATCTTTCGCCGCTGCTGCTCAATCCTGCAAGCAGCGATTGGAAGCATGCCACGTTATTCATGCACACGGGACAGGATTACGGTTCCAACGCCGTGAAAGCCATCGTCGAGCAACAGAAGGCCGTCCATGCCGGAGTTCCGTATTACGCGGCGGTGCGGCAGGGCAAATACAAGTACGTTCGGTATCTTGCCGGCGATGAGCCGGAAGAACTGTACGACATTGAAGCCGACCCCGAGGAACTCACCAACCTTGGAAACGATCCCCGTCTGCGCGCTACGCTTGATGCACTGCGGCAATCTCTCGCAGACGAACTCCGACATGCCGACGCCGAATTCGCCGCTGCCAGGCCGAAATTGGCTTCCTGAAACCATCATGCTGCTCCGAAATCGCTCGTTGGTCTGCGAAGCTAGGTGCTGATTCACCAGCGGTCCATTCACCCCAGGACGTTGAACATGCGAGTTGGCGTTTTCTTGATGACGATCATCATCAGCAGCGTTCATGGTATGCTTTCGCCGCGAGTCGCGCGGGCTGCGGAACCAGCATTCGCCGAGGTGGCGTATGCCACGGTTGGCGAACATGATCTGCTGCTCGACATTTATGCGCCTGACAAGCATGAAAAACCCTGGCCAACGGTGATCTGGGTGCATGGCGGGGCCTGGCGGTCAGGCTCTCGGGCACAAATGCCGCTGTCGCGATGGCTCGACCACGGGTTTGCCATCGCCAGCGTGGATTATCGCCTTTCGCCTGTGGCCAGGTTTCCGGCACAAGTTCACGACATCAAGGCGGCGATCCGATTCTTGCGATCGCAGGCCGATAAATTCGGGCTCGATCGCGAGCGGTTTGTGATTGCGGGCGGGTCGGCGGGAGGCCACTTGGCAGCGCTTGCAGGGGTTTCGCATGAGGTCGCCGAACTGGAGGGACAAATCGGGAAGCATCTCATGGAATCGTCGCAGGTGCAGGCGATCGTTTCGTTCTACGGCGCATCGAATTTGCAAACGATCCTGGCCCAATCGACTCCACATGGTTTGAACGTGCGCGTGCCGGCTCTGCAATTGCTATTGGGAGGCCAACCGGAAGAGAAGCCTGATCTTGCGCGGATGGCCAGTCCCGTTGCGCACGTAACCGCCAAGGATCCGCCGCTGTTGCTGATCCATGGCGACCAAGACCCGCAAATGCCGATCAATCAGGCGCACGAACTGGAGGGGGCCTATGAGCGTTTGGGGCTGACCGTAAGGTTCGAGGTGGTTCATGGCGGCAAGCACGGCGGCGCCGGCTTCTACGAAGATGATTTTTTGGATCGGCTAAGTTCGCTTGTGCAGGAATGGTTGCTTGCTAAATAGCGTACGCATTTCGCGCCAGGCGTAGCCTCGACGGGGGTGGCAACGACCCCCTGGGCAAGTCTACGGGGGGTAATTCGGGTTGCCCCACGGTTCTCAACTTGAACCTTGCGACCTGCGAAGTTTTCTCTATTTCTTGGAAACGTCGATCATGGCTTCACCTCGATTCATCATTGTGCTCTGTCTGGCCATGGCTGTTTTGGTCCCGGCTACGCTGCGAGGCGAAAGCGCCGAGCCGCCGAGCCTGACGCACGGCCCCATGCTGGGCCAGCCCACGGCTACCACCATGAAAGTGTGGGGGAGAACGTCCATGCCGACGACGTTTACGGTTCGCTACGGCAGTCATCCTCTCCGCTTGGACCAGAAGTCCTCGCCGATCACTACGAAGTTTGCACACGACCACACGGGATGGGTGGAATTGACGGGGTTGAAGCCCGACACCCTCTATCATTATCGAATATTCATCGGCGAGTTGCCGCAGGGGCAACCGGCTACGTTCCGCACTTTGCCCAGCGCCGATGAGTGCCGCAACGAGCAGTACAACCCGCGTGGTCTATTCAATTTTCGGTTTGAGATCGGCAGTTGCGCCAACCAGAATCCGCAACACGGCATCGGCCATAGCCTGCCCACCTACAGCACGATGCTGCGAGAACTGAAGGACCGGGTGAACTTTCATATTATGAATGGCGATTGGCTGTACGAGGAGCAGCGAGAGTTTCCCGCCGAGGCCTGGCTGGCACAGCGGGGGCTGGACGCAACCACGGCTCCCTCGATCCTTGATATTGCGCCCACGATCGCGGGCGTGTGGGAAAACTACCGGTTGTACCTTGGCCGGGGAAGCAATTTGGCCGCATGGCACAGGAACGTGCCGTCGATGTTTACGTTCGACGATCACGAACTGGTCAACGACATTTGGGGATGCGGATCCGCCGGTCATCGGCATCGCCGCACGGTGTTCCGCGACATTGGCGTGCAGGCCTGGCACGACTACTTGGGCTGGGCCAATCCCACGGCCCACAAGCCGATCATCCACTTCGGCAAAGCCCAACTCAAGTCCGGCAGCGATGTCTTACATGATGAAAGCGCGGACTTTACCCGATTGCCATTATCGCAAATGGCGAACTTGCATGTGCACTGGGGCACGCGCACCGCCGGCGTGAACGAGATCAAATATGATGACGATTCGGGAGATCCCAACTCGCGCGTGTACGACATCGTGAAAGTCATCGACAAGCACAATCTGCAGATCACGCCCGCGGCCCCGGCCACCGGGATGAGCAGCTATTCCATTGGCGCCCGCAATTACGGCAGTTTTCGCGTATCCAACTGCGAATTCTTTCTGCTCGATACCCGCAGCCATCGCGAAATGCACGATGTGCGCCAGCGAGACAAGCCGGGCCTCACCCTGCTGGGGCACCATCAACGCCAATGGCTGATCAACAGCATGAAAGCCAGCGACGCCGACTTCTTTTTCGTGGTGTCGTCCGTGCCCTTCATGGTTCCGCACATTGGGGCGGGCGGGTTTGAGTTTGACGAGCAGAACAAAGATGAAAGTTGGACGGTATTTTATGATGAGCGCGAAAAGTTGATTGATTTTTGGGACACTCTGAATAAGCCCGTCATGGTGATGACCGGAGACTTGCATAATAGCTTCGCCATCAAGGTCACCGATCGGGTGTGGGAGTTTTGCGCCGGCCCGCACAACTCGGTCAATCACGTGCCCGAGGCCGATGAAGGCGAGCGGCCGATTACCGGCACGTTTCAGTATGGTCCTCGGCCCTGCACCATTCGCTGGTCGAGCTACGTATTGCCCGATATCCCGCGAGCGCACCGGCATTACCCTTTTTATTGCGTGGTGCAGGTGAACAACGTCTTTGATAACCCGGTCGATCCCGGCAGCGGTGAACGGCGATATGTCGCGTACCCCCATCCGCAAGTGCTGATCCAATACTATGACGGCAAGACGGGCGAGTTGCGCTACGCGGAGGCCGTGCATGCCTCGCCGCCCTCGCTTAAGCCCCGCGTCCCCGAAAAATAACCTCCGGTTTCCCATGGAACGATCCACGATGAAATTGCCCACAACCGCCCAGGCGGCTCATTGGCTGGCCGCGGCAAGTTTTGCATTCGCCGTGTTAGCCGGCGGCAGTTCCGGCGCATGCGCGGCGGACGTGGTCCGACCCCTCAACATCGTGATTCTGTACGCCGATGACTGGCGATACGACACCTTGGGCTGCGCCGGCAATTCCGTCGTCAAGACTCCGCACTTGGACGAACTGGCCCGGCAAGGAATTCGTTTTACTCGCAACTGCGTCACGACGTCCATCTGCGGTGTCAGCCGGGCGACGTTGTATACCGGCCAATGGATGTCGCGCCATGGCAACCGGGCCTTTCAAATGTTCCAAACGCCTTGGGAGGAAACATACCCGGGGCTGCTCCGCGCCCGGGGCTACCATGTGGGTCTTGTGGGCAAATGGCACAACGGCGCGTTTCCCGCGTCGCGTTTCGATTTTGGCCGCGCCTACCACGGCAAGCACTGGATGAAGCAGCCGGATGGGACGCTGATCCACGTCACGCAAAAGAATGAGAACGACGCGCTGGAATTCTTGCGAGAGCGGCCAACCGACAAGCCGTTCTGCCTCACGCTCTCGTTTTTTGCCACCCACGCCGAGGATGCCAATCCCCAGCAGTTTTTGCCGCAACCCCAAAGCATGACCCTCTACCAAGACCAGACGGTTCCGGTCCCTAAAACCGCCACCGATGCGCACTTCAACAGGCTGCCGAATTTTCTGGCCACGGAGAAGAATGAAGGCCGTATTCGCTGGCGTTGGCGCTTTGACACCCCACAACGATACCAGGAATACATGAAGAATTACTATCGCCTTGCTACCGAGGTCGACACAACGTGCGGACGCGTGCTGGCGGAACTCAAGCGACAAGGCGTTCTCGACCAGACATTGGTGATCTTCACCACTGACAACGGTTACTTTCACGCCGAACACGGACTGGCCGATAAATGGTATCCGTACGAGGAAAGCATTCGCGTGCCTCTCGTCGTGCGCGATCCGCGGCTGGGCAATTCGCAACGCGGTCAGACCAACGATGATTTTACGCTGAGTGTCGATTTGGCTCCCACGATACTGGCCGCCGCCGGCGTCGATCCACCGCGGAACATGCAAGGCACGGATATCGCGCCGCTCTATCTCGCCGAGGACCGACCCTCCTGGCGAACCGAGTTTTTTTATGAGCACCCTACGATTAGCAATGTGAATCGCATTCCGTCCTCCGAAGCGCTGGTGCGAAAGGACGTCAAGTACATCTGGTGGCCCGATTTTGAACATGAGGAACTGTTTGACCTGCTGGCCGACCCGTTGGAAGAGCACAACCTGGCCAAAGACCCCGAGCGGGCGGCCCAACTCGATGAATTGCGAAAGCGGTTTCACGAACTCAAAGCTGCCGCGCGCTAACGACTGTCGCAACCTCACTGCCGGTGCGGCGACGGGCGACCCCTAGCGAAGCCTGGACCAGGTGAACCTGGACAAGGCTCATCGCAACCAACGGATCCACCAACTTTTCCATTCCGGCTTCGATCGGCGCCTCGATTCGTAGCCACCGATTCGCGATATTCTGTTGCCCTTCAGATGCCCTGTTTTCGCATGCGAATTCGTGGCCTGTACGATGGGCTTCAAGCAGCAATTCCGCACTCCTGCTGCCTTCGACAATTCTGCACTTGGCCGCGAACGCCTGTTCGGCATGAAGCGCGGCACCGTTGTCCGTATTCGTTCGCTGGAAATCCCCGTCTTGGTTGGCGTACGCCCCGGGGAATCGATGGGTGCCTCGCGGTATTTCTGGGATCGCGAACCGCCGAGAAACGGACCCAACGCGGGGCTCCCTGCAGAAGTGTTGTGGCACGCCGCGGACATTATTATATTAACACCTGTTGATGTGTCATTCGGTGTGCCCCGAGGATTGAATACATGTTGTCCATCGCCGGACCTGGTTCCCGATATTGCGACCGCATGACCCGCCGCAGTTGCCTGCAAATAGGAGGCCTGGCGTTGGGCGGGCTGTCGATGCCCGATATCCTGCGGGGGGAATCGGCGAACGGCGTCCGCAATTCGGCCAAGGGCATCATTATGGTGCTGTTGCCAGGCGGCCCCTCCCACTTGGACATGTACGACCTCAAGCCAGACGCTCCGGCGGAGATCCGAGGCGAATTTCAACCCATTGCCACGAATGTGCCCGGGATCGATATCTGTGAATTGATGCCTCGACTGGCCTCCATGACGGACAAGTTGACGCTCATTCGCTCGCTGGTGGGTTTTCGCAACGACCACAATACGCACTGGTGTTCCACGGGTTGGGAATCGCATCCGCCCATGCCTGCGTCTCCCATCATCCCTGGATACCCGCCCGGTGACTGGCCGTCTCTTGGATCGGTGCTCTCCAAGCAGTTGGGCGCTTTGAAGGCAGGCGTGCCAGCGGCGGTGGACTTGTCGCCCATTGACCCCGATGCGCGATTCATTCTGCGCACGCCGCCAACGCAGCCAGGCTACTTGGGATCAGCCCATGCCGGTTTCGAGGTGCAATCCGTCGATCGCCGGAATATTGTGCTTAATGGCGTGGATCTGCGCCGCCTAAACGACCGCAGGGCATTGTTGGGCAGCTTCGATCGTTTCCGTCGGCAGGTTGAAGAACCGGGATTCACCGACGGAATCGACGAGTTTCACAAGCAAGCCTTCGAAATGCTCACGTCGCGGTCGATGGCCAATGCCCTCGATCTCAGCCAGGAAGATCCGGACGTTCGCCGCCGTTATGGGCTGGATCGCGATTATCCCGACGAACGCGAAGGAAGAACGATGCTCGACCAGTTTCTGCTGGCTCGGCGAGTGATTGAAGCGGGCGCACGATGTGTCACGGTGGCCTTCAGCCGCTGGCCCTTCGGACGAATGCTGCAAGGGGATTTCAACTGGGATTGGCATAAGGATAATTTCGCGGAAGCCCGGGCGACCCTGCCGCTGTTCGATTTGGGGATGTCGGCCCTGATTCAGGATTTGGACGAACGCAATCTGCTGGACGACATTGCGGTAGTGGCGTGGGGGGAATTCGGTCGAACGCCCAAGATCAACAAGAACGCCGGGCGCGATCATTGGCCAAATGTGGCCGGGGCCCTCTTGGCAGGAGGCGGAATGCGGTGCGGGCAGGTGCTTGGTTCGACTTCGCGGTGGGGGGAAGAACCGCTATCCCAGCCGGTTCATTTCCGCGACGTCTTCGCCACGCTATACCATCGACTGGGCATCGACGTAACCACCACGCAATTCACCGACCTCTCCGGGCGGCCTCAATACCTCGTCGGCGATCACCGGCCAATGCTCGAATTACTGTAGCGCTGTACCGGGATGTTCGCGGAATCGCAAGCTGGGCATCATTCCGCGAGACGGAGAGATTGAGCGGGCCGCGGATATAAGGTCGGTGAGCTTTGGCTTGTCCGTTGCAGACTCGCAATGCTTCTTTGAGTGAATACGTTTCACAACCGGAGCGAAGGACAACGCATTTGGGGTCAAAGCGGGGCAAACAAATTTTCTTCCTCCCGGCGAAGGCGCAGGAAGTCGAAGTCGCAGCCAAGATCGGCTTGCAGCACATGCTCTGCGTATAGTTGCTTGTAGCCGCGACGGGCCGGCGGAACTGGCGGGGGAAGGGCCGCCAGGCGAGACCGGATTTCGGCATCGTCCAGCAGCAGTTCGAGGCGTCGGGCGGGTATGTCGAGGAGGATTTCGTCGCCGGTTCGGACTGCGGCCAAAGGTCCCCTGACCGCCGATTCCGGAGTAACGTGCACCACGACGGTGCCAAAGGCCGTGCCGCTGATTCGGGCATCGCTGATGCGAACCATGTCCCGCACGCCTTGCCGGGCCAGTTTGGCTGGGATGGGGATCAGCCCCCATTCCGGCATCCCGGGTCCACCCAGCGGGCCAGCATTTTTCAGAATCAACACGTCGTCGGCAGCCACGTCCAAATCGGGTGCATCCAGGCGGGCGAGGAGATCATCGTGGTCCTCGAAGACAACCGCGCGGCCTCGATGTTGCAGCAGTTCTGGCGAAGCCGCACTTTGTTTGATAATGGCTCCGCGCGGCGCCAGTGAACCTTGCAAGACCACCAATCCCCCGTCTTCGCGCAAAGGATCGGAGCGCGGGGAGATGACGTCCCAATTGGTCTTTCCCTCAAACGCCAGCGCTTCGCCAAGCGTCTCTCCCGAAATGGTTGGCAGGTCCAGCCTGAGCAACTCCCCCAGTTCTCGGCAAAGGGCGGGGACTCCACCTGCAAAGTGGAAATCTTCCATGAGAAAGTTGCCGGATGGCTTCAGGTTCAAGAGCGTGGGAGTTTCGCGACTGAGCCGATCGAACTCTGACAAGGGAAGCGAGATTCCCAGTCGTCCCGCCAAGGCAGTCAGATGGACAATCGCGTTGGTCGAACCAGCGATGGCGTGCAGCACGCGGATGGCGTTCTCAAAAGCCGCTGGCGTAAGCAACGTGGAGGGGCGACGATCGCTGGCGACGGCGGCGACGATCACGCGTCCGGCGTGTTCTGCCAGCCGCTGGCGCTCGGCTTCGGTCGCTGGAATGGTGCCGTTGCCGCGCAGCGCGATTCCCAGCACTTCGGCCAGCACGGCCAACGTGGAGGCCGTGCCCATCGTCATGCAATGTCCGGGGCCGGGAACCATGTGCGATTGCAGATCCAGCCATTGGGCGGCGCTGATTCTCCCGGCGCGCAGCTCGTGCTGATAACGCCGGCAGTCCGTGCAAGAACCAAGGGTTTCATTCTGCCAATGGGCGCTGCGTTGCGGTCCTCCCGTTACCAGCAACGCAGGCAGATCGGCACTCGCCAGTCCGAGCAGCAGACCGGCGGTCGTCTTGTCGCAGTTTCCCAAGAGCACGACGCCGTCGAGCGGATTGGCCAAAATCAGCTCTTCGACCTCCATGCTCATTAAATTGCGGTACAGCATCGCGGTGGGGCGGATCATAAACTCGCCCAGAGACATCACGGGGAATTCCAGCGGAAAGCCCCCGGCCTGCCACACTCCTCGTTTGACCGCTTCGGCCAGAGCGCGGAGGTGCACGTTGCAGTGGGTCAACTCGCTCCACGAATTGGCGATGCCGATGATGGGCCTGCCGGCGTATGTTTCGCGGTTGTAACCCTGGCCGTGCAGCGCGGCTTGCCGCGTCCAACCGTAAAGTTCTGGAGTCTCAAACCAGGCGGCACTCCGGAGCGTCCGAGGTGTCATCCAAAGACCTCCGACACCACATGCCCGCCATTGACGGTTACTAGCTCGCGGCGGTTGTTGCGCTCGTAGTAGAGCCGGTGCTGGTCGAGTCCCAGCGCGTGAAGAATGGTGGCATGCAGGTCGTGCGGATGAACGGGGCGTTCAATGGCTGCGTATCCCACCGGATCGGTCGCACCGATGATCTGGCCCCCTTGCACTCCACCGCCGGCCAGCCACATTGAGTATCCGGAAGGAGAATGATCGCGCCCGGGTTTGGCGGCCCCGCGCTGGGCGGTGGGTGTGCGACCGAACTCGCCGCCCCAGATGACCAGCGTGCGCTCCAGCAATCCGCGACGCTTGAGATCGTGGAGGAAACCGGCGATCGGCCGGTCGGTGGCGCCGCATTTGCCGGTGTGGTTGCCCAGCAGGTCGGAGTGTGCATCCCAGCCGCCGCTGCGAATCTGCACAAATCGCACGCCGCGTTCGATCAATCGGCGCGTGGTGAGCAGGATGCTGGCGTACTCGCTGGTTTGTGGATTATCGACGCCGTACAGGTTTTGCGTTTCTGTGGTTTCGTGGGTAAGATCGAAGGCCTCGGGGGCCGACATCTGCATCCGGAAGCCAAGTTCGTACGATTCGATGCGGGCTTCGAGTTCCGATGTTTCGCCTTGGGCGGCCAGTTGGCGGCGGTTGAGGCGATTCAGGAAATCTAGCTGGGCGCGGCGCTGCTCGGCGGAAATGTGTTCTGGCCGTGCGAGATGCGGGATGCCCTGCTCGACATCGACAAAAATGCCCTGGTAGCTTGCCGGCAGAAACCCCGCCGCCGTTGCCGGGGGACGAATGGTTTCGCCCGTTTTAAAGACCACAAAGCCCGGCAGATTGTGATTCTCGCTGCCCAAACCGTAGGTTAGCCAAGCGCCGAGGCTGGGCCGATCTCCCAGCAGCGAACCGGTGGTCGAGAGGTATTCGGCCGGGGCATGAATCGGAGAATCGTGGCGGCAACTGCGGATGACACATAGATCGTCTGCGCATCGTGCCACGTGCGGAAACAATTCTGAAATTTGGATGCCGCTTTCCCCGGCTGGATGAAATTTCCAAGGGCTGCCCAACAGGTTCTGCAGCGGCGAACGAGCGATCTGGGGAACGTGGCGGGCAATCGATTCCGGCACGTCCTGGCCATGGTACTTGGTTAGGTCGGGCTTGGGATCGAAGGTATCCACGTGGCCCGGGCCGCCGCCGAGGAACAGGAACACCACCTGGTCGGCCGTGGCCGCGCGATGCCGCCGGGGTGTTGGATCCGCGGCCAGCAACCGATCGTCGCGGAGCAATGCGGCCAGTGCGGCGGCGCCGAAGCCCAGCGTGGAGGATTGCAGGAGTTGTCGTCGCGACAGCATACTCATGCCGACTATTCCAGGTAGGTGAATTCGTTGAGATTGAGCAGCGACTGACAAACGATTTCCAGCGCGTCGGCCTGCCCTCCAGTTTTCCACAACTGGACCGCGGCGGCCATTTCGTCCGCGTCTGGACCACGGAGCAGAATTGCTTCGAATGCAGCGCGGATAAGCGACTCCGGACTTGCGTCGGCGTGTTCTGTTCGCAGTTTTTTCGCCAAGGCCCGTGCGCGATCCACGGAGAACGCGCTGTTCAACAGGTAGAGCGATTGCAAGGGGGAAGTGGAGACTTCACGGCGCGAGGTGCTCGAAGCGCACTCTTGAGGTCCATCGAACAAGGATTGCGCCTGCGGTGCGTGGCCGCGGCGCTGGAACAAGTACAGGCTGCGGCGCAACGAGGTTTCTCGCTGCTCCAGGGGAACACTCGGCCCGCCCATGGTCAGATCGAGTTCGCCGGAGGCTTGCAACCAGGCGTCGCGAATGGCTTCCGCTTCCAGCCGGCGAGGCGCGAATCGCGTCAGCCAACGATTGTCCGGATCGAGTTGATAGGAAGCGGGTGTGGCCTCGGCCGATTGGCGATAGGTTGCGGAGAGGACGATCAGGCGGTGTACGTGCTTCGTGCTCCAGCCGCTCTCGACGAACTCAGCAGCCAGCCAATGGAGGAGTTCCGGATGGGTGGGCCGCGCGCCGCGGACCCCGAAATCATCCGCAGTTGCGACCAAACCCCGGCCAAAGTGCCACTGCCAGATGCGATTCACCCACACGCGCGGCACCAGCGGATGATCGGGCCGCGTCAACCAACTTGCCAGATCACGGCGTGACTGGAATGCAGCCACTACTTTGGAAGCTCTCGTTTCGACGTCTGCTGAAGCGTCGGCCGGGGCTGACGGGTATACGTTCTCCGTCTTCGCCAATTCGCCGGCTTTGTCCCCAGTGGCGCGTCGAAGCACTTCGGGAATCCCAGGCGATACCGGCGGACCGAGTTGATAGACGTCTCCCCGAGGCATGACATACGTCCGCTGCCTCGCCAGTTCTTGCGGTTCGTAGGGCAGGGGATAAAAGCCGATACTCGGCAGCACTTGCAACGGGTGGGGACTGGTGACGGGAGAATAGAAGGCAAACGTCTGCGGGACGGGTGGAAGAAGCTTGGCCAGTTCGCCGTTCCGCTTCTTGAGTTCATCGTACAGCTTGCGATCCGCCGGATCGATCTGGCGTTCAATCTCGCCGGTGGATTTCTGAAACTTCAGGCTGATCCGGCGGGCGAGCAATTCTTCCTCCGGCGTGCGCGCATCTGGCGGAAGATCGTAAACGTAGATCTCTTCCGGCGTGAGTTGAGCGCGCACTGCCGACATCAGGCGTTTGCGGGCTTCCTCAAAGAACGTCTGCTGCAGAGCCATCGCGGGAGCATATTCCGGGCGGGTAAGCTGCTCGTGCTCGCGACGCAGGGCGGCATCATTCAGTTCTACGTTCAGCGGCAATCCCCGCGCGAAAAAAGCATGCAATGCGTAGTAATCGCTGGCCGTGATGGGGTCGAATTTATGGTCGTGGCATTGGGCACAGTGCAAAGTCAGACCCAGCAAAGCGCTGCCGACCATATTCACAATGTCCACGGTCACATCGTTTTTTTGCAGCCACTTGTCCTCCTCGTTGCTGCTGATGCGGGCCGCGGCCAGAAAGCCGGTGGCGATCAGATTTTCGTCGGTATAGTCCGGCAGTTCGTCACCGGCGACTTGCTGCGTGAGGAACCAGTTAAAAGGCTTGTCGTCATTGAACGCTTGAACAACATAGTCGCGATATCGCCAAGCAAACGGACGAGAATGATTGCTTTCGAACCCTTCCGACTCCGCCCACCGCGCCACGTCCAGCCAATGCCGTCCCCACCGTTCACCGTATTTGGGGTCGTCAAGCAGGCGGTCGACCAGCCGTTCCACGGCATCGGGGCGTTCGTCCGCCTCAAACGCAGCTACGTCGGCCGACGAAGGTGGCAACCCCCACAAGTCGAGAAACAGCCGCCGGGCAAGGGTCCGTCGAGAAGCTTCTTTCGCCGGCGCGACACCGCGGGCGTGCTGTGCCGCGCGTATGAAGCGGTCAATCGGCGTGCGTGCCCAGCCCTCCTCCTTGGTGCGAGGAATGGCAGGACGCTTCACCGGCTGAAACGCCCAATGCTCGTCCGGAGAGTCGCGCTCTGGCAGGATGTTGGCGTCCCACGGCAGCCCGGCATCGATCCAATGGGCGATTAGCGCGACTTCGGCCGGTGCCAGCGGTTGTCCCTCGGGGGGCATGCGGAGCGATTCGTCGCGACTGCTGATTGCTTTCAGCAGCCGGCTCTGTGCGCTCTTGCCGATAACAACGAGGGGATCGCCGCCGGTTTCGCCTTTCAACTCCGCGAGGAGATCCAACCGTATACCCGCCGGGGCGTCGCGGCCTTCGTGACAGCGAAAACAATGTTCGCGCAACAAGGGGACAATCTGGCGGCCAAAATCGAGCGAAGGCTCGGCGCTCACCGCCGGAGCGGCCTGTACAACCAGCCAGATTCCCAGCAAGACGGGAATGTTTGGCCAGCAAAGGATCGACTGCGTCTGCCGCATGCATCCCCTCCGGGATCTCGCACGGAACCGTGGCCGAATGCCGTGATTCGTGCGCAAATCATGCGACATTGTCCACACCTTTCACATCAGGTCTGCCTACTGCCGCCGGCCTCGTTAACGCAGGAAAACCCTGGCAGACCATGCCTGATTGCATTAAATGGCCAAAATAAAGCATACAGAACCGTTGATGCGTGAACAAGCAAAGCTTGGGTAGAGGATGCATTATTTCGCTCGGCGCGAGGGGATCATTTGGCTCTACCTGGCCTGGGCTTGCTACCCCAGGAAAATTGGGGCCACATGAGACGGAATCGCACCACGTCGCCTGTCAGGCGAGAACTTGCCGCACCACGTTTCCATGCACATCGGTGAGGCGGAAATTGCGGCCTTGAAAACGGTAGGTGAGCCGCGTGTGGTCGAGCCCGCATAAATGCAAGATCGTGGCTTGCAGATCATGAACGTGCACCGGGTCGCGGGCGACGCCCCAGGCAATCTCGTCCGTTTCACCTACCACCTGCCCGCCCCGCACGCCGCCGCCAGCCAACCAAATGCTGAACGCATAAGGGTGATGATCGCGGCCCGTTACCTTGGATTGCGCTCCAGTGCGATTTTCGCCCAAGGGCGTGCGGCCAAACTCCGAGTTCCACACCACCAAGGTATCTTCGAGCATTCCTCGTCGCTTCAGATCTTTGAGCAATGCCGCGATCGGCTGATCGGCCATCAGGCAGTTGTGCTTGAGCTGCGGATCGAGGTTGCTGTGATGATCCCACGAGGAATGGAAGATGCCCACTACTCGCACACCCCGTTCCACCAACCGCCGGGCGAGCAGGCAATTGCGGGCAAAGGGCTGGAACAGTCCCACGCCCCCCAGATTGGAGCGAATGGGCGGCTCTTCGCGCGTCAATCCGTATTCATCGAGCGTGGCTTGCGTTTCGCCCGACAGATCGGTCAGTTCCGGCGCAGCGGCTTGCATGCGAAATGCCAGTTCGTAAGCGTTGATCCGCGCGGCCAGTTCCGAATCGCCCACCTCGGCCTGGTGCAACCGGTTGAGATCGTTGATGGCGTCGATGCTGGCCGCTTGGGTGGATTGGCTGATGCCGGCCGGATTGCCCAGATTGAGAACCGGCTCGCCTTCGCTGCGAAATTGGGCGGCGGAATAGCTGCTCGGCAGGAATCCGCTTGACCAACTGGCCGAGCCGCCGGGAATTCCGCGGCCCACCGTCACCAACGACACAAACGCGGGCAAGTCGCGCGACTCGCTCCCCAACCCATAAGCCAACCACGAACCCATGCTGGGGCGACCCGCGATCGCCGACCCGCAGTTCATCATCAACTGGCCAGGCAGGTGATTGAACTGATCGGTATGCATCGAGCGAATCAAACAGATGTCGTCGGCGCACGAGCCAATGTGCGGCAACAGGTCGCTCATTTCCATCCCGCACTCGCCATACCGCACAAACTTGCGCGGCGTAGCCATCAATTTGGCCGACTCCTTCTTAATGAACGCAAACCGCACGTTCTCCAGCATCGAGTCGGGAAGGGGCTGGCCATCGAGCTTGTTGAGTTGCGGCTTGGGATCGAACAGATCCATCTGGCTGGGCCCGCCCTCCAGATAGATATAAATGATTCGCTTGGCCTGGGGAGCAAAATGCGGGACGCGCGGCCGGGTGGGATCGTGTGCCGACGCTCCGCCGAGCGGTCCGTCGGCGGCGTGAATGCCGTCTGCGGCCAATAACGACGACAACGCCGCCGCCCCCGCTCCCGCGAGGCCGCCGACCAAAAACCGTCGCCGCGAAAGTTCTCGCTGGGCACGCTCGATCCATGCGGGATCGCGCAACATGGCTGCTTCGACTGCGGGGTGTTGCTTTGCGCGGTGGCCCATCGCGGTTACTCTCGAGTGATAAATTCATCTAGATTCATGAGCACCCGCGCGGCGACGACCCAGGCTGCCCAATCGATCCATTCGGCAGACGGGACATCCGCGGAATTTTCCGAGCCAACAATCGCGCGTGCCGCTTGGGGATCGGTGGCCAAACGTTGGCGTTCGCTTTCAAACAATGTTTTCAGCCGCCCCAATTCGGCAGGCCGCGGATCTCGCGCGAGGCAACTGCGAAAGCCCTGCGTTGCCCGCTCCTCGAACGACCGATCCGATGGCGCGGCCAGCCATTCGCCCAGCGCGCGTGCGGTTTCGAAGAACACGGGGTCGTTGAGCAGCGTTAGCGCCTGCAGCGGCGAGTTCGAGCGTTCGCGAGCCACGCATGCTGCGGTTGAATCGGGCGTGTCGAACGTCAGCAACATGGGGTAAGGCGTGGCCCGGCGAAACAATATGTACATGCCGCGCCGATACAGGTCCGGGCCCTTGCTGACTTCCCAGGCGGCGTTGCGGCTGATGCTCGTGACATACGCCGGCTGCGGCGGTCGAAAACCAGGACCGCCGATGCTGCGATGCAGCAAGCCCGAGGCTCGCAAGGCGGCGTCGCGAACCGTTTCGGCCTCCAACCGAAACCGCTGTTGCCGCGCCAGCAAGGTGTTGAGCGGATCGCGCTGTTCAAGCTCTTCGCGATTGTGCGAAACCTGGCGGTACGTGGCCGAGGTTACCACCAACCGCAACAGTGCCTTGCGGCTCCAGCCTCGTTCCCGGAATTGGGTTGCCAGCCAATCGAGCAATTCGGGGTGCGAGGGCGGTTCGCCACCGGCCCCAAAATTATCGATGCTCGCCACCAGCCCTCGGCCAAACAAATGCTTCCAATACCGATTCACCGTCACCCGCGGAGTGAGGGGGTTGGCCGGATCGACCAGCCATTGGGCCAGATCCAGGCGGTCGGCTTTTTCTGCCCGGGGGCTCAACGGCGGCAGCACGGCCGGCGTGCCAGGCTGCACGTCCTCGCCCCGACTGCGATAATCCCCCCGCAAATGAACGTACGACACGCGCTCGTTCTTGCGGCGGCCGATCGTCATCACGCGAGTCGAGGGAGGCGGCGGTTTCTTCGCCGCATGCCGTTGGTACTCCTCGCACAAATTCCGGAGCGAACCCGGGGAAGGTTTGCCGTCGTCGGGTTTGCTTTCCGTGGGACTCAAGACGATCTCGACCAAGCGCCTTTGATCGGCGGTGCGTTTGCTTTCCTGGGTTGCGAGTGCTTGCAGCAACGGCAGGCTTTCCAGCTGTTCAACTTGGGGCGATCGTTGCGCGTTTTGTTCGATCAACACGGCTTCGATGGACGAGGTCAATCGCGCATCATCGACCGACCAGGTTTTGAGCCTCGCCTGGTAACGCTCCACTTCGCCCGGCAAAGGCGCTGGCACATCCACGTCATCAGCATTGTTGAAAAACGAAAATAGTTCGTAGAACTCGCGATGCGAAATGGGATCGAACTTGTGCGAATGGCATTCGGCGCAACCCAACGAGAGCCCGAGCCAGCCGATCCCCACCGTATTGACCCGATCGACAATCTCCTTCAAGCGGTATTCTTCGAGATCGACTCCCGCCTCGGTGTTGCGCAGCGTGTTGCGTAGGAACCCGGTGGCCGTGCGCTGGGCCAACGTGGCGTCGGGCAGCAGGTCGCCCGCCAGTTGCTCAATGGTGAATTGATCGAACGGCAGATCGCGATTCACCGCATCGATCACCCAATCGCGATACAACCAGGCATAAGGCCGCAGCGCGTCGCCCAGGTAACCATCGCTGTCGGCATAATGCGCCAGGTCGAGCCAGTGTCGTCCCCAGCGTTCGCCAAAATGGGGCGAAGCCAACAGGCGATCCACCAGACGCTCGTAAGCCATTGGCGAATCGTCGTTCACGAACGCGTCGATTTCTTCCAACCGGGGCGGCAGCCCCAGCAGGTCGAGCGACAGGCGGCGCAGCAAGGTTGCCCGATCGGCCTCGGGCGACGGCTGCAAACCTTCCCGCTCCAGCCTTGCCAGCACAAAGCGATCGATCGGATTGCGAACCCACGCGTTATTAGCCACCTCGGGCGGTAACGGACGGCTCACTGGCCGAAACGACCAGTGGTCGTCAAAACGGGCGCCTTCGGCAATCCAGCGCCGCAACGTATCGACCTGTTGCCGGGAAAGAGCATTCCCCGAATCGGCAGGAGGCATCCTTAGCGAGGCGTCGCCGGCCGAGATTCGGGCGATCAACTCGCTCGACTTGGGATCGCCGGGAACAACCGCCATAGCGCCGCTGTCTAACGGAGCCACCGCGGCGTCGGCGCGATCGAGCCGCAATCCCGCCTCGCGACTGGATTCATCCGGACCATGGCACGCATAGCACTGCTGGGACAGAATCGGCTTCACGTCGCGCGAAAAGTCGATCGGTTTCGCCGACTGCGCGTAAAGCGTAGCGGCAAACCCGGTCACCGCCGGGAGCAACACCAGGCGAAGAGCCCAAATCGAAATCAAGCGACGTGAAAATTTCATGGCGGCAAACAGCGTTCGGGCAGGTGTCTTTCGCTGGTCGATCGAGACAACTTACACCAGGGCAGACAGTCGACGCGTGCCGGGTCGTTACAGAATGGCACCATTGCGAACAAACAAAGCGACCGCATGCGCGACATGGCCGACGGGGGTGGCCGCCGGCCGATTCCGACTGTTGGTAGGATGCATCAAAGTCTACCACATCAGGCGGCTACCTACCACGTTGCCGTGATGGCCATGCGACGACACTGGCAACCGCTCATGCCGCGTCGGTTCGAACACCTCCCGCAACGCGAAGTCGCGGCGGCATTAACCGATCAACTCAGGAATCGGTTTTCCGTGGTCGACAATGGGCGTGGGACGTCCGTTGAAATCCTTGATGAGGGTGTTGGCCGAATCGATGCCCAGGTGATGGTAAATCGTCGCCAGGAAATCGCCGGGCCCACAAATGCGCTCAATCACGTCTTCGCCGCGTTTGTCCGTGGCGCCAATGACGCGTCCCGTTTGGATGCCGCCTCCGGCCCAAAGATTCGAGAAAGCTCGCGGCCAGTGATCGCGTCCAGGCTGTTGCGTGCCGGCCGGCGCGCTGGCATTTCCGCCGCCGGTGCTCGCCGCATAGCTGATTTTGGGCGTGCGGCCGAATTCGCCCGTCACGACAACAAGCACGCGTTTATCGAGGCCGCGTTCGTAGATGTCCTCGATCAGCGCCGTGACCGCCTGGTCATAGGCATCGGCCCGGAACTTCATCGCGTCGAACACGTGATGATTGACGGCGTGGTCGTCCCAGTTGTTCACCCGTCCGCAGAGCGGGCCACGCAAACTGGTGGTCAGGACATCGACACCGGCTTCGACCAAGCGCCGCGCCAGCAGCAATTGCTGTCCCCAGGAATTGCGCCCGTACCGATCTCGGGTGCGGTCGTCTTCCCGGCTGAGGTCAAACGCTTCCTTGGTTTTGGAATTGGTCAGCAGCGCCATGGCCTGCGTTTCGAATTCGTCGAGCGCCGCCAACTCGCCCGCCTGGTCGAAGGCGCGCTCGAGCGTGTCGAGGTTTTCACGCAGGGTTGAGCGCCGCTGTAGACGCCGGACCTCGCTCGAATCGGTCAGCCCAATGTTGGGCACGGAGAAACTCGGCGAACTTGGATCCCCCTTGACCGTGAAAGGAGAATAGGCGTCACCCAAGTAAGCGGGCCCGTTGTACTCCAGCGGAGGATTGATCCCCACGTAGGTTGGCAGCGGGTTGTCGCGCGGCCCGCCTTGCGAGCGCAGGTAGTTGGTCACGGACATCCAGTCGGGCAGTTTTGGCTTGGGCTTGTCGCGCGTGTCGGGGTCTCCCGAGAGCATCTGCATGGAGCCCGCCGGATGGCCGCCCGCCCCCTGCTTCATGGATCGCAAGACCGTGAATTTGTCGGCGATGGCAGCCTGTCGCGGCAACAATTCCGTAAACTGCAACCCAGGCACTTTGGTGTCGATGGTTTGGAACGGCCCGCGATACTCGCTGGCGGCCTCGGGCTTGGGATCGTAGGAATCGATATGCGAACACCCGCCTGGTTTCCATACCATGATCACGGCCGTTTTGTCGCGGCGAGATCCGCCTGATTCCGCGGCAAAGATCTGGTTCTGCGCCTGCAGTCGGAGAATGCCCGGCAGGCTCAAACTGGCGAATCCGGCCAGTCCTGCCTGCAAAAAGCCACGCCGGCTGGCCGCTTGATGGAAGCTGGGGCCGGGGCAATGGGTCGCCGAACGGGGGCTGGGGGATTTACTCATTTTGTCTCCGCTGGCTGGACGCGTATCGAGATGGGTTCGGAAACGACAATATCGACAATGTCTTTGGGAGCGGCAACGGCAGTGGCGCTCTTCACCCGTTCCGCGGCAGTCGCCAGGGCGGCAGCGGCGGCCTGCTGCTTGGCCGCCAATTCTTGAAGCGCTTGTTCGATGCTGGCTTTACTTTCGTCCGTGGCACTCTTGACCTGCTCGGACAGCCGTTTGGCCTCTTCCTCCAGTGCTTTCACATTTTCTTCGGCCTTGCGGTGGGCGGCTTCTGCCAGCGCGACTTGCTCGGGACGGTGCCGATACTTGGCCACCGCGCCACCGTACAACGCGATCAGGTAATCGCCCGGCGGCGTTTTTAACGCCCCCAGGTCCAGTTCAATCTCCGAGGTATCGGCCGTGAGCGGAAGCTTGAGGGCCGGAGTCTGCTCAAACCCGGCGCCAAAAACTTTCATGGTCATCGTTGCGCCGGAAAACTCGCCGCGGCGCGTCTGCACCAACGGGATGGTGAGCTTTGTACCGGCCACTGCTTGGCAGGGCTCGCTCTTGGCTGGCGCGATCGTGAGCGGCGTTGCTTCAAGACCACTGACCGACACCGGCACGTCGGCCAGCAACCGAGGATACGGCATTTCTTGCCAGGCGTCGCGAACCGGCCAGGCCATGGTGGCGAGCCGGCAAGGACGGATTTCCGTGGAGCCGTCGATCTGGGCTCGGCCATAGAAATTCGCGCTCGCAATTCCGCGAGGAGCATCCTCTCGAGCGGTCACCAACATGATCCCGCGCGACTTGCCTGCCGGGATCTTCAATCCCTGCGCCGAAACCCCTTCGGGTAGGTTCTCTAAAAGCAGTTCGATATCGCCCTCGAAGCCGTCCCGTCGGAAGGCGACGACTTCCAGCGCCATGGTTGCACCACCGCGCAAGGCAATGGGCTTAGAAAGGGCGTTGCGATCCCCGTTGCGCAATTCCATGTGCAGCGGCCAGGCAACCAAGGCAAAGTCCGGCGCCGCCTGGCGAATCACCAGCCGATAAACATTGCGGGGATCATTCCGAGTTCCGCCAAACAGGTCGAGCAGTTGCAGCCGATGGCGGCCATCTTGCTTGATCTCCAGTTTTCCCAGGATGTCGGACGATCCGGCGTTGTATGGAGGCCCATCGTAGGCGTACCCGTTGCTCGAAACCTTCACGGGGCTGGCGATGTCGCCGAATTCCGCGACATCGGTCAGTTGCTCGTCTTCTCCCGATCCGCTCACGTGCTGCACCAGAATCGCCGGATCGGTGGGCAGGCCCAGTCGTTCGGAAGCCAATTCCACCCACCACACTTCACCCTTTTTCGCCTCGAACTCAAACACGTCGACATCGGCGGCGGGAAAGAAACTGCCAGCAATGTCGCAGGGAAGGGTGATCTTTTGCGGCCCGGAAGAACCTTGATTCGGTTCGATTTCCGAAGTTGCCGCTTGTTCGTCGAGTCCCTCCGGCGGCCATGAGAACGAATTGACCGGCCGAGTGGATGGAAGTTGCACGATCGGTGCGCCGACTGGCAATTCCTGCAAAGTCAGCCGATAGAAGTACTCGGCGCCCCCTCGAAAGGTCAATTCGTGAACCTTGATCACGTACCGGCCATCTTCGGGTGCGGTGAAATCGAGAGCCCCGCCCCGGCGCTCCACCAACAAGTCGCGTCCCTCGGCATCGGCGATGATGAGCACGGCGTTCGACTTGGAGTCGATTCCCTGGGCCGCGCACTGCACCACCACGCGCTGTCCTTTGCGGGCTTCGAAGGAATAGTGGTCCACGGCCCTGACGGTCATCGCCGCATTGCAGACCGAGTTAATCGGAAGTTCCATCGCCGCGGCCAGCGTGGTGTTCGGACTGGTCTGCACCACTTCGGGCAACGAACCGACGCAAAATGCTCGCGATGAGGACATGCCCAATCGCGTCATCACGCGCGCTTCGTGGACGCCCGGCGGGCAGTCGGCTGCAATCGTGACGAGATACTTGTTTGGTTCGGGTTCGCCGGCGGCGTTGAGCTTGCGCGTTGCCGTGATGCGCGCATCGGAAAACGTCAGTTCGTTGGCATCATCGAGTTCGTCGCCGCTGATGGTGATTTCAACCTGTGAACCCGCCTGGCCGCCCATGGGTTTCGTGGTCAGCAACCGCGGTGCGGGCAGACAGACCGATTGGCCCAGCGAGATTGCGGGCATGCTCCCCAATGCAACGCCACAAAGCGCGGCCAGCCAGAGAGATTTGCCCGACAAATGGCCCACGCGCGCTGCGCGCAGGCAGTTCGAAATCGCCCTGGCGACATGGCCGCACGATGAGGCGGAATGAGCGTTTAAGTTCATAGGATGCGCCTATTGCGAATTTCTTAATGATTGAACAGGAATTCTTTGGTACTGATCAGGGCCCAGACGAGATCCTGAAAGTTTTCGCTGTTGGCTTTGGCGGCGTCGATCGGATTGCCAGCGGAATCGACACGAGGTTCGGCCAGATAATCGAGAGCAGTCTGTAACTCGCCGGCCCGGGGTTCTCGCGAAAACGCGGCCAAATACACCTCGCGAACCTTGGCCTCGGCCGGCAGGTTCGCTTTGGCCAGGCGATCGGCCCGGCCGTTGGGCGTGGCCAATTTCGCCTTGATGTCGGCGGCATTGATCAGGTGCAGGCTCTGCGCCAGGCTGGACGATTGAACACGCTCGCACTCGCAAACACTCGCTCCTTCTGGTCTGCCAAAAACACTCAAAAACGGTGTGGCGCGATTGTAGCTATTGTCGGGCAGGGCCACCGCGCGGGTTCCAGGCGGCAAGTTGGCAAAACTGGTCTGGGCGCCCGTCATAAAATCGATGGCGTCGAGCAAGACTTCGGCCTGGAGCCGCCGCGGGTAATATCGGGAGTAATTCTGCCGATCCGAAAGATTGTACTCGTTCGGACTAGCGCTGAGTTGATACGCGTGCGAACTGGTGATGGCACGGACTAGCTCCTTCAGGTCAAACCCACTGGAGATGAAGTGCCTTTCCAACGCCGCCAGCAGTTCAGGGTTCGTCGGTGGATTCGTATCGCGGATATCGTCCTCCGGTTCGATCAATCCGCGCTGGAAGAAATGCTTCCAGTAACGATTTACCAGCGCCTTGGCAAAGAATGGGTTGTCGGGCGAACTCATCCAGTCGGCCAGACGCAGCCGCGGATCCTCGTCGGCCGCAATGTCGGGCATGGGATCGCCGAGCGCGGCCGGTTTGAGCGGAGCGTTGGTCTTGGCGTTTGTGGCCACGGCAATCCCGCGCTTGTGGAAAATGAGGTCCTCGCCGCGGACTCCCGACGGCTTGCGGCCGACCTGGCTGAAGAAGGCCATCAGGGAGTAATAGTCGTCCTGGCTCCAGCGCTCAAACGGGTGGTGGTGGCACTGGGCACATTGCATCCGCACTCCCAGGAAAAGCTGGGCGATGTCTTCGATCTGTTGATTCGGCTCCTTGACCCGCTTGTACCAGGCAACGGGAGGATTGGCGATCACCGTGCCGGTGGCGGCCAGCAACTCACGCACAAACTGATCGTAGGGCTTATTGGCCAACAGGCTGTCGCGCACCCAGGCATGAAACGCAAAGTTGGCCACCATGTCGCTGGCATTGTCGCGGCGGTTTTTCAAAAGCGCCGTCCACTTGCTGGCGAAGAAATCAGCATAGTCGGGGCTTTTCAAGAGGGCGTCGATGACCCGATCTCGCTTATCTGGTTTTTGGCTGGCATCGAACGCCGTCGCTTCTTCCACGGTCGGCAGACGCCCCGCGATATCGAGCGTGACGCGTCGCAAGAAGGTTGCGTCGTCGCAAACCTCTGAAGGGGGAATGCCAATGCGTTTTAGATTGGCGAACACGTGTTCGTCGATAAAGTTCTTGGCCGGCGGCACGTTGGTAACCGGCGCCCCCAGCGGCACCGAGGCGCTGTATACCGCCACCTTCCCCTGGTAGCGCACCATCACCGCCACGTTGCCGGCAATATCCTGCGTGGTTATCAGGCCGTTGTTCGAAACCGTGGACATGGCGTCGTCGTTCGATTCAAACAGCGCCAGCGCCGTAATATCGCGCTGGCTGCCGTCGCTGTAGCGAGCCAAGGCCGTGAGTTGCAATTCGGCGTGACGCTCGATGGAGCCGCTGCCCGGCTGAACCTCGATCGAAACCAGTTGCGGGGCGTCATCCCGGTCCAACGGCGCGCCCTGGCGAATCCACTCCCGCAAGAGAGTAAACCCTTCCGACGACTCTTTGAGTCGTGCACCCCCTCCGTGCGGAACCTGGCCCGAGGCCTTCAACAGCAACAGGCTGCGATCTGGCGCTGCGAAAGACAGCCGCCGGCCTCGCCCCTCTTTCACCAAGTGTTCGTAATCCTCGAGCGGTTCGAATCCCAACAGCGACAATTGAAATCCGTTTTGCCCGTTGCCCGCCTTGGCATGGCAGACGCCCATATTGCAGCCTGCCTTCGTCAATAAAGGCATCACATCGTTGATAAAACTGACGTTCTTCTCGGCGGTCAAGGCGACTTGCGGTATGACCAGCCACAACGCTGCGGTGGCCAAAGGCAAACATTGCAGCAGGGAACGCCGCAATGCGAGGTGTCGACAGGAGGGCATACGGTTACCGTGGTAGGGGTCGAGTTTGTAGGCGGGAGCCCAAGTCAACGTCGAGTTGGCTGGACCATAAACCGACCAGATTCATCAACTTATGATAATGGGTCTGGGGAATTCGTCAACTCGTTCTTCCTCCCCTCCAATGGCAGGGTGTCGCCGTTGATTTCCTGAGTTCGCGCGCGAGGTCGACGGGAGATAGCGCGGCGGGGCTCAATCTGTCTCGACCCCCTGCTCTTGCCGCGCCGACGTGATTTTGGGACGGGGAAAGGATCCACGGCACGATGCTTGGATCAAACTGCCAATCGCCAGTGCCCCGCTCCCGCAGCGTAATCGGCTACGCCAAAATTGCCTCGATCGCGCGTCCATGCTCAATTTCCAGTCGCTTGCGGCCGGGAACTTCCAGCTTGCGTGAATCGAGGCCGAGCAGGCGCAGCACGGTGGCGTGGATGTCCGTTACGTAGTGGGGATGCTCATCGGCCAGCAGCCCCAATTCATCGGTGGCGCCGTGGGCGGTTCCTCCCTGGATGCCGGCGCCCGCCAGCCAGCAGGAAAAGCCAAAGGGGTGATGATCCCGACCGTCTGCGCCTTCACTTCCCGGAGTGCGGCCGAATTCGCTCCCCCACACCACGATGGTTTCGTCCAATAAGCCGCGCTGCTTGAGGTCCTTGAGCAGCGTGGCGATGGGCTTATCCACGGCGGCACAGTTGCGCGTGTGGTTGTCTTTCAATTTGCTGTGCGCGTCCCATGAGCCCGCTCCACCGCCACCATGATACACCTGCACGAACCGCACGCCGCGCTCCACGAAACGCCGCGCGGCCAGAAGTTGGCGTCCGAACCCGCTGCCATAGGCTTCCAGCGTGGCGGCCGTTTCGCCCTGCAGATTAAATACCTCCGGCACCGACATTTGCATGCGAAACGCCAACTCGTAGGATTCGATCCGCCCCCGCAGCGCCGCGTCCTCCGGATACTCCACGCCCGAGAGCGTATTCAATCGCCGCACAAGTTCAAAGTTCGCAGCTTGCTCTTCGCGATACATTTTGCCGGCAGGCTGCCCGAACGGGAGCGGATTGCTCTCATTAAGCATCACCCCGTTGTGCTCGGCTCCCAGATAATTCGCCAAGTGCACCTGGGTGCCGCCGCAACAATCGCCGATCGGGTTCCCCATCACCACAAATTGAGGCAGGTTCTCATTCAGCGTTCCCAGTCCATAATGCACCCACGAGCCAATCGTCGGAAAGTAGCCATCGCTGATGTGCCGCCCCGTGTGAAACTGCAGTTGGGCTCCGTGGTCGTTGTCCGTGGTCCACATGGAGCGAACTACGGCGATGTCGTCGATGCAGTCGGCCACGTGGGGCCACCAGTCGCTCACTTCAATCCCGCACTGGCCACGCTTCCTGTAACCCACCTGCAGCGGATAGATCGTCTGGCGGAAAGTGCGGTTGTTGCCCGAAACAAACGGGCGGAAATTCTGCTTCACGAATGGCGAGTCAAAGGCGTCTTTCAGCGGGGTCTCCGCCAGCGTTTTGCCAGCATACTTGTTCAAGGCGGGCTTGGGATCGAAACTCTCCATGTGGCTTACGCCGCCCGCCATGAACAGCCAGATGACGCTCTTGGCCCTCGGCGCGAAGTTCGGCAGCGTTTGGTGACGGCCCTGACTCTCTCCCGCAAGCAGCGAACCCAGCGCAAGCCCGGTGAAGCCCATCCCCAGGTCGGACAAAAAGGCCCGTCTATTCCACAATGAAGAAGGATGTTGCATGAGGATTTCTTTCATTTGCACGGGGGTTCGCGTAGCCGCTTCGCGACCTAACGCACCGTGACAAAATCGTTGTGGTTGAACAACACCAGGATCAGGTTCTCCCTCGCCCGCTGTTTGGGATCGCTCGCCGCGGCTATGCCGGCATCGCCGACACCGATGAGCTGCAGGTCTTGCGGTCGCGTCAATCGACTCTCCTGTTCGCGAAGAAACTCGATACACGCCGTCTGCTCGTCGGGGCTGGGTTCGCGCGACAACACCGTTTCAAAGGCCCTGCGAATGTACTCGCGATCTTCCTCCGGTTGCCCCTGAGGCCGCATTTCGGTCAGGCGCCGCGCAACATTTCGCGATTGGGCAAGCGCCAGCGCACTGTTCATCAAGGCAAAGGCCTGCTGCGGACGGATCGAATTTTCGCGGCGATAACATTCAATCGGGCTCGCCGCGTCAAACATCATCAAGAATTCCATTTGTTTCTCGCGAGCGTGCCGGAAATACACGCTCCGCCGCGGGAAGGCCAGTCCCTGGGAGTGGTCCAGGTCGGGCCCACCCATGCTCAGGTTGAGAATTCCGGCCAGGTAAAACAGGGAATCGCGCACGGCTTCGGCCTCCAACCGCCTGGGGTTCATTCGCCAAAGCAGTTGATTGTCGCGATCCAATTGCAGAACTTCCGCGGGAGCCGCCTGCACGCTCGAAGACATCTGATAGGCTTGGGACGTCACAATCAGCCGATGCAACGGTTTGAACTTCCATTGGCCCTCCACGAATTGCACGGCCAGGAAGTCCAACAAATCCGCCTGTTGAGGACGGCTGCTTCTTAGACCGAAGTCGACCATGTTCTCGACGAGCGGCGCGCCGAAGTGCCGCTGCCAGACGTGATTGACTGCCACGCGGGCCGTCAGCGGATTGGCTCGATCGGTAATCCAGCGCGCCAGCGCCAGCCGACGTCCGGTGCTGCGCTGGGAGTAGCTCGGACCGAGTGGCGGGTATGAGTTGCTCTCCTTCTCAACCGCCTGCCGGGCCGTCTCCCACGCTTTCTCCGCTGCTGTGAACTTCTGTTCCGCGGTCTTGATCGCCTGCTCCGATGGGACATTGTCGAGTTTTCGGGCCCGATGGGCTTGCGCGAGTTCGATCCGCGCCGTCAGCAGCGATTCCTCCGCGCTGGCCAGCGTCGCTGCGCGATCGGCCTTGGCGGCAGCGGCGCTCGCCGCTTCTGGACTTAGATTGAGTTCCGCTTCAACTCCCTCCGGCAACAGGTCCATCGCGTCGTGCTTCTTCGCCTCAGCCAGGATGATGGCTCGCAGAGCCGCCAATTTGGCCTGCGCGGTCTTCAAATGGCTTTCGGCCAGTTCGATGGCGCCATCCGTGGGAGGCGCCGCTACCGGCGGTTCGTTTCCGTCGTTCTCGGCGGGTGCAATGATCGACGGTTCGCGCAGTTTTGCCAGCACCTGTTCGGCGGCAGATACTGCACCGGCTGCTTCGGCCAGGCGCTGCGAAAGGGCCTCTTGGCGAATCGCCGGATAGTAGCTTGCCAGTGGCAACGCGATCGACTCCACTGTCAACTCCCCTCCCAGCACCGCTGGCACCCCCGGCGCGATCGGATGCTCTGCATCTGGTCGCTTGGCATCGCCGCGAATAAAGAGATAGGTAGCAGTTTCTGGCCTGGCGTCGTAAGCCCGCGCCAATTCGGCGCCCGGCGAGCGCGCATCGAGCATGGCTTCCGTCCGCACGTCGTATGGCTCAAACACGGCGCGCAGTTGATAATACTCGCGCTGGGTGAGGGGGTCGTATTTATGATCGTGGCACCGGCAGCAGTTGATGGTCATGCCGAGGAATGCCTTTGCAGTGTGCTCTACCGTGTCGTCGAGCCAGGTGTTTCGATCGAACTTGTACCAATTGCGAACCAGGAACCCCGTGGCCCGAGCCGCCCGCGGATCGTTTGGCGTTAATTCATCCGCGGCCAGCATCTCCAGAATCATTTGGTCGTAGCCGCGATCTTCGTTGAGCGACTCGATGATCCAGTCCCGCCAGCGCCAGATGTGCGGCTGGCTGTAACGAATCTCGTTTCCAAACCCCGACCAGTCGCTGTAACGCCACACGTCCATCCAGTGCCGTCCCCACCGTTCGCCGTACTGGGGACTCTCCAGCAACCGATCCACCACGCGCTCATATGCCTGGGGTGAATCGTCTTGCAAAAAGGCTTGCAACTCCGCCCGGGTCGGCGGCAAGCCGATCAAGTCAAAATACACTCGCCGCAGCAGTGTCTCCCGCGCCGCGGGTGCGGCCGGAAGCAGCCCCGCCGCTGCATGTTGCTTCGCCAGGAAAGAATCGATCGGATTCTTGATCCAACCGGTCTGGTTCAGTCGAGGAACTTCGGGGGAAACCGGCGGCCGATATGCCCAATGCGCTCGAGGGTCGGGCGGGATTGGCTCCTCAGGCGCAACCGCACCTTGATCGATCCACCGGCGCAGCAGCGCAAGTTGCTCCGTCGTCAGTCGCTCGCCATCTCCCTCGGGAGGCATCCGCAACGCATCGGTTGCCAAAACCCGCGCCATTAATTTGCTGTCACCCGAACGACCCGGCCTAACGACGGGTCCGCTGTCGCTACCCTGGGCGATTAGCGAAGACGCATCCAGTCGCAATCCCGCTTCTTGCCGCAGTGCCCCGTGACAAGCAAAACACTTGGTCGCCAGTAGCGGCTTGATCTGGGAAAGATATTCCACACTTCCTTTCGCGTCGGCCGAAGATGCGACGCGTGCCGCGCCGAAAAAAACCAGTGGCGCGATCATCGCTAGGAAATGGGATCTCATGGCAAGGTTGGCCTTCCAAAAACCCAAGCGGGGGCACTCAGCGGCCATGCCTCAACGGAATCTGCCGCGACAAATCAACCGCCTTCGATGATAACACTCCCTCCGATTACGAGCAAAGAACAGATCGGCACGCTGGAAAGCCTCCAGAAACCTTCCGGAGGAGCGGGGGTAGCTGGCTCGGTTTGCGCGATCCCGACGATCACTCCCGACTGTTTGTTTGGCGTGAGTGGTGTGGCCTTGATTCGCCGAGTTCCGTTTCGATCACTTTCGTCCTGAACGGCGTCTTCATTTTTTCGCACTGGTTGGCCTCAGAGAGCGTACCACTCCCAGGATCAACGTCATTGCGGTCAGCGGGATCACAAAGGCCAGCATCATCGCGCCGAATGTGCGGCTGACTGCCGGAATGGTTGCCCCGAGGATCAAATATGTGGTGTAAGCAAGGTAATACCCAAAGAACACACCGCCTTCCCAGCGGGCGATCAAGTGGCCGGTGAAGAAAATCGGCAAACAGGCCACGGAGACGGCGATCATCACCGGAATGTCGAGCCGCAGCGCCGTTTCGGAGACTTCGACGCCGCCAGGGACAACTGCGGCCGACAGCCCCAGCACGCAAAGGATATTGAAGACGTTGCTCCCGACGACGTTGCCCACGGCAATATCGCGTTCGCCCCGAGCGCTCGCCAGCACCGAGGTAGCGACCTCGGGAAGCGACGTGCCGACGGCTACGATTGTGAGGCCAATCAACAATTCGCTCATGCCTGCCAAACGAGCGATGGTTACGGCCCCATCGACCATCCAGCGAGCTCCCAAGGTGAGCAACGCCAGGCCCCCAAGCATCACCAAGATTTGCAGCGCCACTCTTGGTTTGGCGTCGAGGCGTTTGACGCCGAATTCCTGGTCGAACTCGCTCTTGACGAGGGCGTTTTCCTTGCGGCTCTTGAGAATCGACCAGCCAGTGTAGATCATCAAACCCGTAAAGAGGCCAAATCCATCGATCCGGCCGATGTTTCCGTCCAGTCCGAGTAGGAGCATGGCGACCGACGCTGCGATCATCAGGGGAACGTCGATGCGTACCAGTTGACTTGAAACGACCAAGGGGGAAATCAGCGCCGAGATTCCCAGGATGAACAGCACGTTGAAAATGTTGCTGCCGACGACGTTTCCCACAGCGATATCGGTCTGGCCGTCGAGCGACGACTTGATCGACACGGCAAGTTCGGGGGCGCTGGTGCCGAACGCCACGACCGTCAGTCCGATCACCAAGGGCGAAATGCCAGCGATGGCCGCCAGCCGAGATGCCGCACGAACCAGGAGCTCGCCGCCAACAACAAGGCCGATCAAGCCAATCGCCATCAGGCCAATCGCAGTAAACATTGCTCGACTTTCCTCTGCTGCAAACGAAGACTGTTGGCCACCGGCTGCGTTCAGTCCCCAAACCAAGGCACAAACCGTCCCGTCTTCTCCATGTAATCACGGTATTGCTGGCCGAAGCGCTCGATCAACATCTGCTCTTCCTTCGGGGTGCGAAGGGCGAGCAGGACCAGTACCAGCGCGCTGCTGACGCCGATCAGCCAATTTGCCGTGAGCAATGTCACCGATGCCATCAGCAGGGCCGCCGTCAGGTAAAAGGGATGTCGCACCCAGCGATAAGGGCCGTGCGTAACCAGCGTGGCCTCGGCCCTGGTGACCACGGTATCGGTGAGATTCTTCCCCAGGCTCGAAAGCGTCCAATACAGCAGCAATGAACAAAGAAAGCCGCTGACGACACCGCTCCATCGCAGCCAAAGCGGCAAGGGCATTGAAGCCCACGAAAAGCTTGCGGGAAAGAGCAAGTAGCCCAATGTGCTGATCCACAGCCCCAGCCCTGCCAGCCGCAGCACGGCCGCGAACAGGTAGCCCTCCTTCTTGTGCGAAATCCTCTCGCCGGAAGAAGCGGCCTGGATGCGGTGGTATACGGTGACTGCCATCGTGAGGGCGATCACAGCCACGAGTGCGATGCGGAATGAAGTTGCAGATGACACTTATCACTCAGTAACAAACGGTCTGATTTTGCCTTTGACAAACCGGGCCAGCGCTTCCGCATCGTCCGTTCCAATATGCAACGTGCCCTTGCGGAGTCGAAGGATCACGCAATCCCAGCCCCACAAATTCCAAACCCAACCGCTCCGGACGCTGAGGTGGATGCCCCAACCGTCGAGCCAGGTTGTTTGACCGACTTCCACGCTCTCAATGTCGTCGTATTTCACTCGCCTTCGAAACAGCGGCAAGGGACCAAACCGAATCAATAAACCATCACCCTGGTCGGCCACGGTCAGGTGATGGAACGACGCTGCGAGGACAAGGATCAGCAATGCGGTCGGCAAGAACAGCCACACCAGGTACAGCTCGTTGCTAACAATCCAGGCCACGACCAGAAACGTGCCGGCCAATGCGTACAGGACCAGGCACAAGGGCGCTTTTTGGGTGTGTTGGTAGGCCATGGGGGAATCGTCTGGGTAGAATACAGGGCGGGGGTCTTTACAAAACAACTCCCGGCAAATCGTCGTCTCGCCTGGCATCGTGCATTTGTCCCGGTGTTTTCGTGATGCCCGAATGGTCATTCATCTCTTGCCTTCCTTTCGCTCGTATCGTCCTCCAACCGCGGTTGCCTGTTGCGTGTGCCAGTGGCACGAATTCGTTTTCAGCTTGATCGTAACAAACTCTTGCGACTGAGGCGTGACCTTGGGAACCGATCTGCTCGATGCGGATAATGCTATGGGAGAATAGAGTCTCGGTGACTCCCTCGAGAGTGAAGCGGGAAATCCGTTGGACAGATTTGCAACCGTGCGTTGCGGCTCTCGATCGATGTGGCGTCACCTCCCATTTTGAGTTGCAGCATGCGGTTTTTCCCATGCATGGCCGCCACCTCGGTGCTTCGCAAGTAGAAAGACAACGTGTCGAAGGCGGATGCCAGGCATGGCGCGCCGGCAACCACTTGCTGCGACACCAATGCTAGCGCACAACGGCGCGTCGAGGGCCGCGCACCCTGAGCCGGCGCACTTTGACGCAGCCACGCGGCGTGTTGCCAATGTCCGTTGTTGCAGTGGATCGCGGCGATTGCTGTCAGCGATGCTATTGCAAGCGGTCATTTGCTGGCAATCTGCGCTTAAAACTGGCTCTGGGGGCATTAATCAAGGCGATCTGGAGGGAATCTGCCGGCGATTCAAGGAGGAATCGATTAAGCGCAAGGTATGGACGATGATTGCGTAGGAGAAGGGAGACTGCGAAAGTCTAAGTGGCCCTAACGACACCCCAACATTGGTTCGACAATCCGCCACAAAATGGCGGGCAGGCCAAATTGAGTTAGGCGCTTTATGTTCACTCCCCGCAGCAGAAGGGACCCGAAAATGTCAAAAGCCTGGAACTGGAAGCGGTGGACATGCCCGGCGTGCCTGGTCACGTCGCTCTGCGTGCAGCCGACTCTCACCTCGGCCGCCTTCCCCGCGGAGATTGACGAAGCGCCCGCGGTTTCGCCCTCGCCATTTAATCTGATTGAGGATTCGCCAGCCGAGAATAAAGAAGCGACTTCGGCTGTCGGTTCGCCCTTGGAGCAGAATCCGGCCCCAGTTGAGCTTGCGCCGGAAGCAACTCCCGAGGTCGTCGAAGAGCGTTACCCGGACGGTAAGATCAAAATCTCGCGCGAAGTGGTGCAAGATGCCCTGGGCAACTACTTGAACCACGGCACATGGAAAATGTTCAACGAGCGGGGCGGGCTGGTAATCGAGGGTCAATACCATCGCGACTCGCGATGCGGCGTGTGGAACCGCTGGTATGCCGCAGGCGAATTGCCGATGCTGCGCGAACGCCCCTTTACGGATTTCACTCCACCGTTCATCAGCCAGGGCACGTTCACAAACGACGCTCTGCATGGCTCGTGGACGATCTACGACGCCAAGCACCGCAAGATCTGCGAAATTCAGTTTGAGAATGGCGATCGTCAAGGACGCGCCACTTGGTACTATGCCAACGGACAGAGGATGCGAAATCTTCAGTATGAAAACGGCATCTTGCATGGCGACGCCACGGACTGGAAACCCGATGGATCGGTCGCGAAGGTGGACAAGTACGACCGCGGCCGCAAGCAATCGGAGCAGACGACCTATCACAAGGGCAACGTTAAGAAGACCGTTAGCCAAGTGTTGGAAGCCGAATTGCACGCGAAAACTCGCGACGATTGGTGGAAAGGGGAATTTGCCACCTATGAGCCCCACGGCGTGGTCACCAAGCACGGTAAATTTTATGCCTGGCACCCCAACGGCCAAATGATGATGCAAGGGGAGTACAAGTACGACCTGCCCGTGGGAACATTTACCTGGTGGTACTCCAACGGGCAAAAATCAATCGAAGGCAGCTACGAGGACGGCCTCCAGGAAGAGGAATGGTGCTGGTGGCACGAGAATGGCATCCGCTCGATTCGCGGCGGCTTTTACGGCGGCAATCCCAGCGGTGCTTGGACCTGGTGGAACAAGGAGGGCAAGGTCGTACAAACGACAAACTTCTCCGGCTCCGAAGCAACGGTCATTGACGTTCCCAAGAATGCCGATGAGCCGCGGCAAGCGACTTTTCCTCGCCTCTTCCCTGGTCGCTAGTTCGCCATCTGCAATGGGCTTGAGGATCGTGCTAAACCGGAATGCCTTGGGAAACCTCCGCGCGCAAGGAGCGTTTTCCCAGAGCATGTGGCATCGGTTCACTTGCGCAATGTGGAGCGTCGTAACTGCGCCGAAGTGATCGGCAACTTCAATGCACAGCGCGAAACGTCCTCCAATCGCCGATTTCATTCAAGACCGACGCCGACGGACTCAGTGCCACGGCTGCTCGTTGCGCGACGGCTCTCAATTGCCGCGACCCAACCGTCCGCCCATTGTGGTATCGTCCGTTGGCTGATGAGTCAGTCGAACGAATCGACGAAACGATCGAAGCGAGACGCTCCGTCCCGCCGGATGCGTGCAAGAACGAGCGGCGCGCGGCGCAAGCACGGTCTTCATCCTGCCGAATTTGCCGCCGGTCGCCCGGTCGCACTTTGTTCTCGCGTCCCTGGCCCCACTTCTTGCGGGAAATCCTCCAAGGCAGTTTCGATTCGGACGGATTGCGGTGGATGCCGTGAGCAATTCCAAATCCTGATTCAATCGATCAGAGCATTTGGCAAGCTGTCTGGCGTTCTTTATCCCCGCCAGCAAACCACGAACACGGCTTGTTGCCCATACGCGGAAAGGGGCGGAATGCGGCCGTCATGTTGGCGCGCATCTACCTCGCCATTCCGCGATCTTCCGCGGATTGCGGTCGCAAGCGACTTGGCATTTCCCTCGCAGGTTATAATGCAAGGGAGAGTCGAGGTTGTTCGGTTGCTGCGATAGACCTTCGCGCCAAAATGCAAGGAAGTTCTGGCCGCCGTTTTTGCGTTGGAGGATATTCTCCCGGGAGTTGCTGGATGAATTTACCGAAGTGTTTGGTGGTCGACGATGATGACGTATTGCGCAACCGTCTGGCGAAGGCATTGTCGGCACGTGGCCTGCAGGTCGCGTGCGCCAGTAACGTGGATGAAGCGCTGGCGATAATTGACGCCGAGCCGCCCCGATTCGCCGTCATCGATTTGAAAATGCCCGGCGCCAGCGGCCTGGAGTTGCTGCGGCACCTTCAGGAGTACTCTCCGGAAACAAAATCGGTGCTGTTAACCGGATATGGAAGCATCACCAACGCCGTCGAAGCCATCAAACTCGGAGCGGTGAACTACATTACCAAGCCGGCCGACGCGGATCAGATTTACGCGGCGTTGATGGAGGCTCCGGCGGTCGCGCAGGTGGAATCGTTCCAACCTCCCTCGTTGGCAGAAGCCGAATGGGAGCACATTCACCGGGTCCTCGCCGAGTGCGGCGGCAATATTTCCAAGGCCGCCTTGTTGCTCGACATTCCGCGGCGAACTTTGCAGCGAAAACTCAAAAAGCTAGCACCGTGATTCCACTCGCCCCCCTTCCAATAGGTCCTGATCGCCTTCCGTTTGCCCAGCGGTAAGTGTGAGGCGATTTGGCGGCCAAATCGGGCCACGGCACCCAATCTCGGCGATCTGCGGGCGATCGCTCGCCTTGAGCGGTCTGCGTGGCTACCATAGAGGCACTTCAGGTGCGGCATTGAACTCGCAATCGTGCTGGCGCGTTGGCGGTCAACGTGATGCCGCGACGAGAGTGCGAGCCTGCCGAATGCCGTCAGCTATGCGATTCGTCGCTCCCCCATTCATCATCCATTGGGAGAAACCCGCCGTGAAAATTCGTGCCTTGTTAGCCATCTTTCTCTTAGGTAGCGCGTGCTCCCTTGGCGAGTCTGCCGAGGTCAATCCCCCCAAGGGCTTTGTGGCCATTTTCAATGGCAAAGACCTGACGGGATGGTGGGGACTTTCCACCGAGAACCCGGCCAAGTGGATGGCGCTCTCTGAAGAGGAATTCGCCAAGAAAAAAGCTGCCAGTATCGAGAACATTCGCGAGCACTGGACTGTTGAGGACGGCGAACTGGTCAACGATGGCCACGGCCTGTACCTATCCACGGAAAAGAACTACGGCGACTTCGAACTGCTGATCGACTACAAGACCGTTCCCAAGGCCGACAGCGGCATCTACCTGCGAGGCGTTCCGCAGGTGCAAATTTGGGATCCCACCGAAGAAGCCAAGTTCAAACTTGGCGCCGACAAAGGGTCGGGAGGGCTGTGGAACAACAGCGCCGGCGCCGCGGGCAAAGATCCGCTGGTGCTCGCCGACAAGCCGTTCGGCGAGTGGAACCACTTTCGCATTGTGATGGTTGGCGAGTACGTCACCGTGTATCTCAACGACAAGTTGGTTGTCGATCACGCTCGGCTCGAAAATTACTTCGACCGCAGCGGCCCCCTTCCCAAGGAAGGCCCCATTCAATTGCAAACCCACGGCGGCGAGATTCGCTGGCGAAATGTCTACCTGCGCGAGATTCCGGCCGAGGAAGCCAACCAGATTTTGCGTCAAGGCGGTCTGAAAAAGCGAGATTCGCAATCGCAATTCAAATCGCTGTTTAACGGACAGGACTTCGAAGGCTGGGCGGGCCCGATCGACAACTACCAGGTGAGCGACGGCGCCATCATGTGCAAGCCGGGCAAAGGCGGCACCATTTATACCAAGGAAGAGTACTCCGACTTCGTGGTGCAGCTCGAGTTTCAACTCCCGCCGGGCGGCAACAACGGACTCGCCATTCGCTACCCCGGCAGCGGCGACACCGCTTATGTGGGCATGTGCGAATTGCAGGTGCTTGATGATGGTGACGCCCGCTACGCCAAGCTCGACCCCCGACAAGCCCATGGCTCGGCTTATGGCATGGTGGCCGCGCACCGCGGATTCTTGCGCCCGGTCGGCGAATGGAACTACCAGGAAGTGACCGTGCGCGGATCGACTATCCGGGTAGTGCTGAATGGTTTTCGAATCCTCGACGCCGACCTGGCCCAAGTGACCGAATACATGGGCGGCCGCCCGCACCCGGGCAAGGATCGCATCTCGGGCCACTTTGGATTCGCCGGCCATTCAAGCCCAGTGCAATTTCGCAATATTGCCATCCAGCGATTGGAAGACTAGTCGCTTGGCCGCGAAGATTGCAGCAGGACAAGCAGTTTTCTGCCTGGACAACCGGCCAACAAATTCTAGAGGCCCATGCTCCAGAATCGACTTTCGGTCCAAGAATTGCACTCCATCCATATGGTAGTTGCTTGAGCGGAGCCAGCGGAACAAACCGTTCCGCGGCACACGAGCGATCGTCGGAATTCAACCGCTATTTTGCGGCCGACTCGCTGCCGACCGTCAAGCGACCACCCCGAACGCGAACCTGCCCGCGATGCTGGCCAAATGCCGCATCCGGGCAGGTTTTCGTGCGAACTGGAGACGCAATCATGGCATCCGTGCATAAGAATATCCTGTTGGTTGTAGCGTTGTTAACTTGGGCTGGGGGCGTCCTGGGGGGCGAAGAATGCGAAGGCGAGGTGCTGGGCGTCGGCGAGAACGTACTGATGCTGATGATTCACGATGGGCAGCAATTGTTTGTCATTGAGCCGACAACCACCATCGTGTTTGAAGGCAAACCGGCGCAACTTCATGACATTGCGGCGGGACATCGCGCACTGGTGATTGCGGAGTTGCGCAACGACCAATACGTTGCTACGCTGGTTCTTGCCCGCTCGGCCTACTGAATTCGCCCCGTTTGCCGAGCCCCATTCCAGGGCGCCGCTCGTCCGAGAGCATATTGGCGGACAGACCCTTAGGACGGTCGGCCAGGATTCCATCCTGGCACCGCAGCGGCCTGTCTTACCCAGGTCGCCAGCTGGATCTCATCGAGTTCGTCGTCTTCGTGGATGTCGATCCAGCGCGCGTCCTTGTCCTTGCCCGCCCCGGGGGGCACGGGTCGAAGCGACGCGCCCCGGAAAAAGGTCACCTTGACGTAGTGGGTCAAGACGTGGAACGACAGGAACCAGCCCTGGCCCTCGACACCGTAGAAGGGCGAGTTCCACTTCACAGCCTTCCGCACATTGGGCACAGTCTGCATTATGAGTGCATCGATCCGCTTGCCGACGCCGCTTTTCCAGCCCGGCATCGCGGCGATGTAGGCCTGCACCGGGGCGTCGCCGTCCGCCTTCGCGATTTGGGGGTTGCCGCCTGAAAGTAGTTTCACCGGCTTGGCCGCGTCCAAATCGGGATTGGATTTCGCGTCTTCCTTTGCCGGGGACCTGGTCTTGGGGGCGCTGGACCGGCGATTCTCCGCTACCGCGGCCTGGATTAAGGCCTTGAACGCGTCAGCATCGAGCGACTCTCCCTCCCGGATGTCGATGGCGCGGCGCGTGTTTCCGCCGAGACTGGAGTTAAACAGCCCACGAGGGTCTTTTAAGGAGGCGCCTCGGGCGAAGGTCAACTTGACCACCTGTTTGTAGGCCTCTCCCGTGCAGACGATCCCAGCGTGGGACCACACGGGCACGCCCAATGGGTTGCTGGGCTTGTTCCATTTGCACTCCTCCACGATTTCCGGGTCCGCCTCATGGATAAGGCGGCGAACCTCAGCCAGGGTTTTGGCTCGCCAGCCACCCAATGACCGGATCTGCTCGTCGATGAGATGAGAGGCCGTCCCGGTCGCGCGCTCCGCTTTCCCACCTGGCTTGGCCTGCGCGCCTGCCTTGGGCAGAGACTTGGACTGGGCGGCCGACTTGCGTGGCCGGCTCGCGCGCGACGACTCTTGATCCTTCGGCTTCGCCCTGCTCTCAGTCATCATTTGTCCCTTGTTGTTCGAAGTTCCTCAGGAGTTTGCCGCAGCAATTGGATACGTGGCGTTTCGGCCCAATACTACGGGCACGCCTCCGCCTGCATTCGCCGCTTCGTATCAGCGTATGCCGTCTTGATGAGGTTGATAAGAGCGGTGGCATCGACCTGTTTCTCGGGACTGAGTTTCACATGGCGCATGAACTTGCCAGTACCTTCCAACAGATGCTCCGGATCGGCAATCTCTGCGCCGCGAAAGAACCCGACATTGACGTGGGCTTTGAAGGCATTAACATAAGCAAATGCCGCATCAGCGACACACGCGGTCGGATGGCCGTCATGCAGTAACTCTCGCACGTCGTCTCCGCAGTCGCGCATGACCTCAAACCAGCGCAGCGTGATCGCCCCCAATTTCCCCGAATGCTCATGCATCCAGACGTCGATCGCTGGATCTCGCTTAGCCGAACCAGCGAACCGCAGAAGTCGACTCGCGCGCGACGTGCCCTGGTCATTCGGCTTCGCCCTGCTGTCAGTCATCGCTCGTCCCTTTTGGAGAACTGCTTCTCAAGTCCCTCCTGGTATTCATTCCAAAATCGTTCATTTAGGTTGCGCTGCTCTGTCGCGCGGCCGGCATCGCACAAGGACGCGGAAGTTGCGGCCAGTATACGTGAGCGATTGCGTGCGCGCCAAAGTGAATGGAGCTTTGCGACGGGCATCGGCCGAGTAGGTCCGACACTCTGATCTCGGCCTGCCGCCGCCTGGCACAGGGCGGCTCCGATTATCTTGGGCAATTCCTGGACTCCGGCGAGCATGAATTCAACAGCCGGAGTATTACCTCGACTGGGCGTAACACCCAATCCCGCCAATTGGTTGCCAATGTGACTGTTCGTGGAATTTGAACCCTTGATCCGTTTGCCGCGCGATAGCGGCTGGCCACCTGGAATCGTATTTCGCATATCTCACGATCGGCATGTTGTGCCAGACACGGGCGTATCGCCGATGCCGTGATTCAGGGCCGTCCTTTTTATCAGAGCGACATCATTCATGTTCGACCCCTGGCGATTTCGGCGACTTCGCACGCCCCCCAGTGGCGTGTTGTGAGAGCAGCCTTGCATGTCGTCGCGCGTGCCACAATCGTCGCTCCGGCATTCCATGCAACTCGGCAGCAGGCGTTCTGGGGGTAGGAAACCAAACCTGCCGGCAAGTCGGTGTTGCACGCGCAAGCCATTAAATCTTGGGGGGATGCACGATGCGCTCCTCCTGCACCCGGAGTTGTCACCACTTCGGTTTGGCTTTGCAATCCAATGATTTCTGGTGTTCGGCGCGCTGCTTGCACCCCATTTCACCCAGCAATTGTTTGGGACGGGGCGTTACAGATAAGTTGGAGAAATGAACCATGAAAGCCATGTTATTCGCAGCAGTGGCGTCAATGGCCATGCTGTTTGTGCCCACCGACACGGCACAAGCGCAGCGCATTGGACTCAGTTTTGGTATTGGCGGCGGTCCTGTTTATCGCGGTTATGGGCCGAGTCGCTCGTACTACCAGCGCGGGTGGTACGGACCGCGATACGGCTCATACTACCGCGGCTACACCCGTCCGGGTTACCAGCGCTACTACTACCGGTCGCCCTACCAGTCGTACTACTACGGTCCGGGCTGGCGCTATTATTACCGATAGTGAGCACACGGCTTGTACCGTACACCAGTTTGTTTCCGGAAGTAACCAACGGAAGCTCAGGAATCGTGGAATGGGATCGAGCAATGATGGAGACTGCCTCCGCAGACTTCGCCTCAAGTGCGCTTCGCGTCGGCGATTTATCGAGCAGGCATCAAATGCCGAGTGATTTGCTTCCTGAACGTCACTGAGCGGGTCGCTCGACTTTAGCGCGATTAAATCCGCCCAGGCAACGGTCCGCAACCACCTTCAAGACTCCCGCTCGTGTTTCCAAGAAACGCCAGAGCGGCAAGAAAGCCTGGATTCTCGATGTTCGATTCGAGGATTCAGGCTTTTGTTTCGTTCGCCGAGGATAGGACTGCAGCACCCCAGAGCAACGCTCCCGGGCAGGTCCATCGCTAGCGACCGTTGCAGCGCCGGACAGCAAGCATTCGAATGGTCGTGTTCTTCGAATAGAAAAGATGTATTCATGGGCTTGCGGGTGCCGCTTCGAATTCCCAATCGGGTGGAAGCAGCTCGGCTGATGCGGCAAGTTTCTTGGGGTGTTGGACAAACATGACTGGGCAGTGGGCCCGATCCACAATCCGCTGCGAAGCATTGCGGCGTGAAAAAAGGCGTCGCCAGCCAACGGCCGGGGCGGGGAGGACTATCAATTGTGTATTGAGCTCCAACGCATGCCGGGTGACGGAATCCTCCAGACGCCCGGTGATCACTGAAGTGATTACTTCCACTTCGTCGGCCCAAGCGGCCTGGCTCCAGATTTTCAGTCGGCGTTCGGCTTCGGCGAAGCGAACCCGTCGGGAAAAGCCGGCGAGGGGACTGTTTGGCGGAGGGTCGGAAATCACTGTATGCAGCAGTCCGAGCGCGTCGAGCCCCGTCGCCTCGTTGGACACCGTTTCGCATTCGATTACATGCACCAGGCAGACCGTGCTTTGCATCGCCCGGGCAAGATCGCATGCCCGGCGATAGGCCACGAGTGCTCGCGGACCAAAGTCGGTTGGCACGAGGATCCGAGCCCCGCCGGTTTCTCCCCGGCTGGAATTGCTCAGGAATTCGCTCTCGGGAATAACACTCATCGCTCTAATGCCTCGGCCAACGAGGTTGGGTTGCCGCTGTAATATTCGGCTCGCTGCCATCATGCGGGTACGTAACGCACGAATAGTGCTACCGCGCCTGGCGGGATATATCGCGCACCCGCTTTGGCTTTCGATTCACGCCCTCTCAATACCCCAATTGACTCGATATCGGTTCAGCGTTTGGGTGCCATGCGCACCACATCCACTCAATTGGTCTTGGGATTGGGTCGCATCCAAAACTCCGCCTTCCGCAGCACCTGAAACAAATTCAAATTGCTGGAACGTTGTTTTACGGCAAACACGGGAATGGGCGACTCAATCAAGGTTTGCGACGTGGCGCTACCTAATAGAATCGAGGCGGCACGACTTCTGCCACGAGTATTCATTACGATCAAATCGACCGAGTATTTTTGGGCGCATCGCAGAATTCCCTCGGCAATATTCGCGCTTTCCTCGAATACAGGCTCCACATGCACGCCGTATTGATTGACGCTGCCCAGAAAATCATTCAAATCATGGGTTTCGCGATTGCGAATCTCTTCCACGTGCTCGTCGTATCGAATCGTCGACTCATCGAAAAACACGTGCAGGGCATAGCATTCTTCCAGGCCTCGCAGGTGCGAAATTACGGTTGCCTTGGAAAGGCTTTCCGCCGAGCGATCCGAAAAGTCGACCGGCGCCAGTACGCGAGTAATTTGCGCCGGACTGTCTTCGGGCACCATCCACACCGAACAGGGACCGATCATCGCCAATCGCCGGGCCAGGGACCGGCGCCCGCTTCGATTCCTTCGATGGCCCAGAATTACGAGATCGGCCTGGTTATCCGTGACATATTCCAGCAGCGCATCGATGCGTACACCTTCGCAAATGTCGTATGCGCATTCGATGTCGACATCGGCAACAACGAAATGCCTGGTTACCAGGTCGATCATCCGCCTTTTCAGGTTCTGCGGTTCTGTTGATTTGCCGTTGCGGTGCGCATCGGTGAGCACATGCACAAAGCGAAATTCCGGGCTGGTGCCCATCTTGGCCACCATCGCCGCATAGCGAAGGAGACTTTCGTCCGCTTCGGTCAGCGACAGGGCGACGACAACGCGTCGAATGGATTGCATCGTATCGTTATCCAGTGCAGGTTCGTAATTTCGAATGAATCTTTACCAGGCCTATCGCACCCCGACCTTCGGCCAGTCTTGGATGAAGTGATTATTGCCTGAAGTAGGCAGGATAAGAACGACATGTGACATCTGCCTAGCGCCCGGCCACGCCTCCCGCGGCGGGTTGCGCGTATTCTTCGCTTTCAAGTTCGAATTCTTCGTCGGGAACGATGTGGGGTTCCAATTCGCTGCGCCTCGGCTTGTCCAAGAATTTGAACAACGCGGCGTAGAAAATGAGCGCCGAAAGCACTCCGGTAAGGAAGTCGGTCAGCGGGACCATCGCCGCCGTGTAAACCATCAGGGCCGCATGGAACCAGTTATGCTTCCAGACTTCCTTGACCTCGCCCACCTTGACCATGTTGCTGGCCACCCACAGCAAAATGCCGGCAATGCAAGCCATCGGCACCAATTCCAAATAGCTGGCGATGTAAAACGCCATGGCCAACTTGAGTATGCCCTTGAAATAGCCCGCCAGCGGCGTAACGGCGCCAGCCTTGATGCTGGTGGCCGTGCGCGCCAAGGCGCCCGTACAGGGAAAACCGTTGACCAGCGGCGTGATGACTTGAACCAGTCCTTGTCCCCAGAACTCCTTGTCCGGATTGAAGGGCGTTTTTCGGTTGTTGGCAAGCCGGTCGGCCATGGACGAGCAGAGCAGGCTCTCTACGCCCGACACGAACACAATGGCGACGACAAAATAGAAGATATCGACGATCACGCCCGTCGTGAGGACCGGCAATTGGGGCGGCGTGAACACGAAGAAGTTGGTCGGAATGGCGCCGTACTTGTCTCGCACCAGCATGATGCCTTTGTCGGCAAACACCGTGGCCGAGAGCGCCGTGGCCAACCCCAGGGCCAGCAGCGGCGCCGGTATGAAGATCGAGATCTTTAACAGAAACCGGGTGACAAAAAACGTCATCAATGCCAGGAAAATCGCGAACAGATTGAGCGTGCCCATATGCTCGGCAATTGCCGTGAGTTTTTGAAACAAGCTTCCCTTGACTTCCGCGGTAATACCCAGGGCTTCACCGAGATTTGAGGTAGCAATTGCGATGGCAATGCCGATGGTAAACCCCACCACGATCGAATTGGGAACCAGTTTGGCGAATTTTCCCATTCCTCCCAGGCCCATAATCATCAACACAATGCCGGCGGTAACGGAGCATAACACCAAGAAGCCATGCGCTTCGGCGTCCGTGCCTCCATTGGCAGAACCGTACTTCAACATCAACCCGGCAATCAGCGGAATGAATGCCGCCGTGGGACCATATACCTGATACTTCGAACCTCCCCAGGTTCGCCCAACAATACAAGCGAGAGCGCCCGCAATAATGCCTTGCTCCGGTCGCAGCCCCATGGCCATGGCAAAACCCATGGCCATGGGAATCGCGGTCATGGCCACGATGAGTCCCGCGCTAAGATCGCGATAGGTCGTCGATAACCATGTTTGCCGCGTAAGATCCTCAAACCGGCTGTCGACTATCTTGTTGAAGGACTTAAACCGTTGCCAGGCGGTATTCATAACAATCGCTGCCTTTTCGAGGATGTCGCAACGTGCGGATGGGTGGAGAGATCGGCAAGCCTTTGCTGCCGCGCCAAGGATCGAATGAAAGACCATTGCCTTTCTTGGTCGGCTGGAGAATTCGGCAATGGAGGACCCGCAGACGATGTCACGCCGACATCGACTCCGCGCAACGTTTTCACACCGGGGACCGCAATCTCACACAACGCGGGAAGCGCCCGCACGAAGCTCACGAGTCTTCAGAGAGACGACCCATGGCAGGCGAGCGATGGCCGAATTCCATTCGAGAAGCAGTTTGCGCCACGACCGACCGGTTTGGATCGTGGCCCAAGCCAGTCAGGTGGTTGCTCGGTTACAACCGGGGAGCAGGCGGCTAAGAACGGTCTTCAACAGGCGTGAACGCGCCGCGGTGCACGAAAAGCCCACCCCGATTAACAAATGAGGGGCGCCCGTTGGCCGGTGGGAAGAAAGTGGCCTTCGCGCTGATGGCGAGGCGTGTCGGAACCGCGGCACGGTGGTGCCGGCGCCGCAAATTGACCAAATGGCTGCGTGACCGTGATAACGTCGGAGTCCGCGCGATCATGCCGGACCAGCACGAGAGCTTCGGTCGGAACGGATTCGCTTCCGCCGCCGACCCCTTCGCTGCCAGTCGATACTTGCACTGGCGTAAAAAACAGCATCACCGCCATCAAAGCGCCACCCCAGCGCCCAAAACGGCTGCGAGATCGGCTCGAGTGTGAGATGGTGGAAGCCATTGGTGCTACAGGGTGCCATCGGATGCAACGATCCATCAACCCGGCCATCTTCGACAAAGCGATCCATCAGCACCACCGAGAATCATGAACACAAGTGCAGCAAAACTTCGCACTCACGGCGCTTAAAATGCGAAAATGCACCAGTGGCACTAAATATTAAGCGTGTCAATTATCAAAAAGTCGCATTTCAAGCACAAAAAAACGCACTGCTCTCGCAGTACACACGGGGCGCGACCGCCGATCGATTGGCGTCCTACCTGAGCGAGGGGTTGGGGGGGCAATGCCAGTGCTGCAGCACCTCTTTGCCGAAATCGCACTGTTTGTCAGGCTCACAAAGCGCCTGGGCCTGTCAAACATCCCAGTTTTCCTGGACTGCTTCAAGAAACGGCCTGCTGTCGTACGAGAGCCTGCCTTGTAAGCCAAAAGCTCAAATTCACCTTGATCCGATCCAACCGGCGCTTCACCAAAACACGCCACAACCCCTCAATAGTGGCATTTCAGCGGCCCCGGCGAAACAATCGTGACGGGGAAACTTGTTTGGCGCAAAGTAGCAACTACCATTGAATTTACGCGTTTCGATACGTTTGACGGCAACAGCCGTTCAACGCAAGCCACTGATTCCACTGAAGTTACGCATCTTCGTGCCGTTTGCGTCCCAGGGTCCCCGACTTCGTTAAACGGCAGAATTGAACTTTCTTGACCAGTGCTGCCACTAAAGTCATTGAGCAATCTTCTCTTGCCTTGTGAGGATTTCATTCATGTCCGAGTTCACTGAGCACGACACCGCTGCAATTCGAAAGCTGGCCGACGCCCGCGAGCGAATCCAAGACCAGTTATCCCAGGTGATTGTGGGCCAGCAGGCCGTCATCGAACAGCTGCTGATTTCGCTTTTCGCCCGCAGCCACTGCCTGTTGGAAGGCGTGCCTGGTTTGGCCAAGACGCTCATGATCAGCACGCTGTCGCGGGGGTTGAACCTGCGTTTCAGCCGAATCCAGTTCACCCCTGACCTAATGCCGGCCGACATCACCGGCACCGAGATCATTGAAGAGAACCGCTCGACCGGCGCCCGTGAATTTCGGTTTTTGGAAGGGCCGCTGTTCGCCAACGTCATTCTGGCCGACGAAATCAACCGCACCCCACCCAAGACTCAGGCAGCTTTGCTCGAAGCGATGCAAGAGCGGCATGTGACGGTGGGACGCGTGCGGCACGACATGGCCGACCCGTTCTTCGTGCTCGCCACGCAAAACCCCATCGAGCAGGAAGGTACGTACCCACTGCCCGAAGCGCAGCAAGACCGCTTCATGTTCAAGGTGTTTGTGAACTATCCCAAATTCGACGAGGAATTTGAGATTGCCCGGCGCACCACGGCGGTGATGGAAGACCGCATCCAACCGGTTCTCACGGGCGACGAGATCATTGGCCTGCAGCGTCTTGTGCGCGAAGTGCCGGTTTCTGACAACGTGATCCGTTACACCCTGTCTCTGGTCAGGCAAACGCGCGTCGGCCAGCCGGGCGTGCCCGACTACGTTGCCGAACGGTTGAACTGGGGCGCCGGTCCTCGCGCTGTGCAGTTTCTCATTCTGGGCGGCAAAGCCCGAGCGCTGTTGCACGGCCGCACGCATGTTTCAACCGAAGACGTGCAGGCACTCGCCCGGCCGGTGCTGCGGCACCGCATTGTGGTGAACTTCGCCGCCGAAAGCGAAGGCATCAACGCCGATCACGTCATCGACCAGTTGGTTCAGAATACCCCCACCAAAGAAGACGAGTTGACCCGTGACCCCAGGTTCCAAGCAATTTTTGCATCCTGAAGCGATTCGCCGTATCGCCCGCATGGACTTGCGTGCCCGGCACATCGTGGAAGGCTTCCTGTCCGGCATGCATCGCAGTCCTTACTTTGGCCAGTCGGTCGAGTTTCTCCAGCACCGGGAATACGTTTCCGGCGACGATGTTCGCAACATCGACTGGAAGGTTTGGGCCAAGCAAGATCGTTTCTACGTCAAGCAGTACGAAGAAGAAACGAACATGCGGGTAACGCTGCTGGTGGACGTTTCCAACAGCATGCGCTACGGCAACGGCGCCATGAACAAGTACGAATACGCCTGCACATCCGCAGTCAGCCTGGCTTACCTGGCGCTGCGCCAGCAGGATGCCGTCAGCTGCCTGGCGTTTTCGGATCGTGTGAAAGCGGCCATGGAATATCGCAGCCGCAAGAGTCACTTGCAGTCGATTATTAAGGCGTTGAGCGTTAACGAACCGAGCGACGCCACGGACATTTCTCCCATTCTGTCCAATGTTGCCCAGAACCTGCCGCGGCGCGGAATGATCATCATTTTTTCCGACCTCTTGGTCGAGCGCCCCAGCTTCTTTCGCGGCCTCAAGTTGTTGCGGCAACGTGGGCACGATGTGCTGGTTGTGCATGTGCTGGATGACGACGAATTGGAGTTTCCCTTCAGCGGCCCGACTCGGTTCGAAGGCCTCGAGACTCCAGAACATTTGTCCTGCAATCCCAGGGCGCTCCGCAAGGGGTATTTGGAAGCCCTGAATGCCTACCTGGAAGAAGTGCGTCGGGGTTGCACTTCGAACTCGGTGGACTATGCCCTGGTGCGCACGAGCTTTCCGCTCGATGCCGCCCTGGCCACGTTCCTCAGCAACCGCTTGGGCATGCACCACAAGAACTAGAGGACCACACCTCCCATGGCTGAATGGTTTTTCAACGCGAATCTGGTGTGGCTTGGACTGCCGCTCTTGGCGCTGCCCATCATCATTCACCTCATCAATTTGATGAGACATCGCCGCGTGGCCTGGGCAGCGATGGAGTTCGTGCTCGTCGCTCACAAAAAGAGCAGCACTTGGATCCTGCTCAAACAGCTGCTGTTGCTCCTGCTGCGCATTCTGGCGATTGCCGCCATTATTGCCATTCTGGGGCAATTCATCTTTCGCCAAGACCGCTGGATGTTTGGCAGCACCACCCATCACATCGTGGTCATGGATGATACCTACTCCATGTCGGACAAGCTGGGCGAGACCAGCGTCTTCGACGACGCTCGCGAAGCCGTCCGCAAGATTGGCCGTACGGCCTCCAATGCCCGCAGCAAGCAGCGATTCACGCTGGCCCTGTTTTCCACCGCCGGCAAGCCCGTGCAGGAGTTGAACAAGGTGGATGTAGGCACCGATTTCGATTCCACGCGGCTCCGCTCGGTGCTCGATGGCGTGCAGGTATCTCAGACGTCGGTGAGCCCGTTGCAGGTTCTCGACGGTGTGGCCGCCACGCTCTCGTCCGAACGCAACGAAAAACGCGTCGTTTATCTGGTTTCCGATTTCCGCGAGCGCGATTGGGACGCCAAGCAACTGGCCAATCTCAACGAGCGACTCGAAAGCCTCACCAACGAAGCCACCGAAATCCACCTGGTGCACTGCGTCGATCGGCAACACAACAATCTCGGCATCACCTCCCTGCAACCAGTTTCCGGGAACGTGGCGGCTGGGGTGGGCGTGGAGATGGAGGTTCGTGTTCGCAACTACAGCAACAATCCGGTGCGCGAGTTGTCGGTGTTGCTGCTGGAAGACGGCCGCCCGCGCACTCCGGTGGTCTTCGAAAGCATTGCCGCGAACGATGAAGCCGCGAAGCGGTTTGTGGTTCGCTTTGACACGCCCGGCCAGCACACGGTCACGGCGAAACTTCCCAGCGACACCGTCGAAGCCGACAATAGCCGGTATGCCGTGCTTGATCTGCCCGAAGGTCACCCCGTACTCATCGTCGACGGCGATGAAGACCGTTCCGGCGGTTGGTTCATTGGCAATGCCCTGAGCCCCGGCGAGGTGCGCACGGGAATGCGGCCGCAAATCGAAAAACCGAATTATCTGGCCGAGAAGCGGCTCGATCTTTTCCAATCCATTTATGTCACCAACTTCCACCAGTTGTCGCCCCAGGCAGTCGATGCCCTTGAAGCATATGTCAAGTCGGGTGGCGGCCTGGCTTTGTTCCTGGGCCCCCCTCTGGATGAATCCGGCGTATTCAGCGGGTTGGAAACCGAGTCGCTGCAGCGCACGGTGGAGTTTGTCTCGCGCGTCAATCGCTCGCTCCACCGCAATGGCCAAGGCCTGCTGCCGGCGCCCTTGGCCGCCGATGCCCAACTGATCACCGATCGCCTCGAAACGGCGCCCGACCTCGCCCCGGACGATCATCCGATCTTTCGCGTATTTACCCGAACGGGCGATACGTTCTTGCGAGACGTGAGAATCCTGTCGTACTACGCCCTGGCGAAAGACTGGGAGCCAGATCCTCAATCGACGACCAAGGTGATTGCCCGACTCCGCAATGGCGCCCCGCTGGCGATCGAGCACCACTTTGGTTCGCAAGACAGTCGTGGGCTGCGCGACGCCGATGCCGCGCTGAGCAAGTCGGCCGAGTTGCTCGACACCGGACTCAAAAGTACCTCGCTCAATTCGACGGCGGCCAGCCAACAGATCGAGGCGGCCGTTGTGCAGTCGCGCGATGCCAGCGACCGGATGGCCGCGGTGTTGGCGTCGCTCGAGGCGCAGGCATTGCGTTTTGGCGAATCGAAACCGCAGTTGGCCGAATACCTCGATCGACTGAAAACCCTCCACTCGCGACACCAAGAACTGGCAGAGAATTTGCTCGACGCCCGCCAATACTCGGGGGACCAGCCGCTTCCCGTGCGACTGCGCGGCATCGCCACCGACGCCGGCAAACTCGCCGACGAAATCGCCGCCACCGAAGGGCCCGGAGGAACGGTGGTTGTGTTCCTGACCACTGCGGGACCGGTCTGGAACAACTGGGCGGCCAACCCCAGCTTTGTGATCGGCATGCTCGAGTTGCAAGCCTATCTGGCTTCGTCGCGCTCAGGCACGCCCGACCGCCGCATTGGCGCCCCCATTGAAATCCGACTGGACCCTGAGCTTTATCAGGAGAAATACCTTCTGTCGATGCCGGGCGTCTCGGGTACGACGGGCACCAACATCGAACGGGCAATCACCAACACCGGTCAACAACTCGAGGCTGCCGTCACCGATACCACGGTGGCTGGCATCTACCAGTTGCAGGTGTTCCGTCGCGATGGTCGCCGCGATTCGCCCCAAACCTTTGCTTACAACGTGGTCCCCGAGGAAGGCGACTTGAAGGTGGTGCCTCCGGCCGACCTCGAAACCCGCGTTACGGCCACCGGCGTGACGGTACAGTCCGCGGGCGATGTGCGCGGCGCCGCGAACCAGCACGCGCGTTCGAGCATGACCGAAATCCTGCTCTACGTCCTGATCGCGCTGTTGCTGGGAGAACAGATTCTGGCATACACCTTGAGTTATCATTCGGGCGGCGCCGCCAAACAGGCGGCATGACAAGCCCCAGTTGAAAGTCGGCTTCCAAACAAACATCCGCCAAATACGGCGGCGCTGCCAAATTGAATCCATCGCTGCAATTCACCAATCGGAATTTCGTCCCCCTGGGGCCATTCCGTCGTAGTCCCTAAGGAAGATCAACAACTATGTGGCTGCTGGCCCAAGCAACGGAGCAAGGCACTCGCACCTTCGAATTCGGTCGAATGGTCGGGGGCGATCCGTTCTCATTGCAAACCGTGCTGCTGGCATTGGTCGCCCTGGCCGTGGTGGCATTGGTCATCTTTTTCTACATTCGCGATTGCGTGGAGATCGGGGGCATCATGGCCACCCTTCTCATCACGCTTCGCCTGGGCGCGTTTGCCGGTCTGCTTTGGATCTGGCTGCAACCCCAATGGCGAATTGAGAAAGAAGTGGTGATTCCCTCGCGGGTGTTGGTGCTCGTCGACACCAGCCAAAGCATGTTGACCAGCGACGAGGGCGGAAGCCCCGGCGGCAGTTCCGGCGCCGGCCAACGACCGCGAATCGACATGGTCGTGGACGCGCTGCAAAACGGCCCCCTGCTCAAGAAACTTCAACAATCGCACGATGTGTTCGTGGTGGCCTTCGATGGCAAGACCAATACCGTCGCCAGCCTGTTCAAACTCAACAGCGAAGCGGATTCCAAAAGCACCTCTCCGGCCGATGGCGAAACTGCGGCGGCTCCCGACTGGGCCACGCTGTTGGCCGCCAAGGGCTCGAGCACTCTGGTCGGCGAATCGCTGAATTCGGTGCTGAACGAACCCCGCGGCGATGCGCCCCTGGCCGGAATCGTGGTGTTTTCCGACGGCGGCGACACCAGCACCACCGTGGCCGAAACGTCGGCAGGAACCGGACTCGACGCCGCCATCAAAAATGCCAAAGATAAGCGGGTTCCCATCTATACCGTTGGACTCGGAACCGTGCAGCAGGACATGGATCTGCGAGTTTACAGTTTTGAAGTTCCCAAACGCACATATGCCGGCGACGCCTACGAAGTGAAGGGATTGATCGTGGCCTCCGGCTTGCCGGGGCAATCCTCGGCGAGTGCGGAAAATCGCCCCGAGGTCACCGTCGAGCTGCGCGATTTGCAAAACGAGAATGAAGATCGCGAAGGCACGCTCGTCGATTCCACTACCGTGGTGCTCGGCCCCAGCGGCGAGCAGGTTCCCTTCAGCTTCAAGCTCGAGGCCGAAGAGGTAGGAAGGCGGGTGCTGCTCGCTCGGGTGGTTTCTCCCGACGCCCGCATCCAGCGCACCGTCGACATGGATGCCAAGGACATTGTGGAAATCATCGATCCGAAAACCCGCGTGCTACTGTTCGCAGGCGGACCCTCGCGCGAGTACCATTTTGTGCGCAACCAATTGCGTCGCGATGAGGGCATGATTTCCGACGTGCTGCTGCAGACGGCCCAGCAGGGAATTGCCCAAGATGCCGACGAGATTCTGTTCGATTTTCCCTCTGACAAAGAAACGCTGTACAAGTACGACTGCATTGTCGCTTTTGATCCTGACTGGCGCGAATTGGACGAAAATCAGATTGATCTGCTGGAAAAATGGGTTGCCGAAGAAGGCGGCGGGTTGGTGGTGATTGCCGGCCCCGTCTGCACCGACGAATGGGTGCATGACCGCAAGAGCGAAGATCTGCTGCGAAAAATTCGCGGCCTGTACCCCGTGGAGTTCAAGCAGCATTTCGCGATTCTCGATGACGGCAAATACGACAACGCCAAGCCGCGGCGTGTGCGCATGACGCCCTACGGCGAAGACGCGCAGTACTTGTGGCTGAGCGACGACCGCCTGGAAAGCTCGCGCCGCTGGGACGAATTCGAAGGCATTTACGGTTACTACGGCGTTCAAGGCGCCAAGCCGGTTGCGCAAGTGCTGGCCCGCCTCGAGGACCCCGACGCTCTCAACCCCGCCGAAGCCCCGGTGTTCATGGTGTCGCAATTCTATGGTTCAGGCCGGGTACTTTATCTGGGAAGTGGCGAACTCTGGCGATTGCGGGCACTCGACGAAGCATACTTCGAAGTGCTCTATACCAAATTGCTCCGCCACGTGTCGCAAAGCCGATTGCTTCGCGGCAGCAACCGAGGTCGCCTACTGGTGGACAACAAACAGGTTGGACTGGGCGAAACCGTGCCGGTCCGCGTGCAATTGAAAGACGCCCAGCTTGAACCGCTCGTGGCCGACTCCGTGGAACTGGAATATTTCACCCCCGATGGCGTGCGGCATACCACTCCCCTGGTCGCCGATAAGGACCAGCCCGGCATCTTTGGCGGACAGTTTGGAGCATACCAGGCTGGCGTGTATCGCATCAGCGTGCCCATTCCCGGCAGCGATGAATCGTTGAGCGACGCCATCAAGGCTTCGCTGCCTGATCTCGAAAACAAGCACAAGCAGCGCAACGATGCCTTGCTCAATCGCCTCGCCGATGGGACCGGAGGCCGCTATTACCTGGGCGTGGCCGCCGCCACTTCCGACGCCGACGCCAAAAGTCTGGTGGCGGCCGCCGTCTTGCCCGACCGCAGCCGAATCAAGCCCGAACGCGACGAACCAGAATCCCTCTGGGATAACGAATGGACCTTGTTCATCATCTGCGGGCTGCTCTGCATGGAATGGCTCATTCGCCGGTTGGCGAAATTGGCCTAACTCAGATCGGCCTCACAGCAGGGCAATTACGACAACCCAATTTGGGTCTTACGAGCGAAGCGAACGATGAGCGCAACTACAGAGCGACCCCCCGTCCCGCCCCAGAATTTGGCGCCCCCCATTTCGTCCAAGCTGGCCACGCTACGGCGGCGCATTCGACGGTACGTGGGATTGGATGGGCTGGCCTTGGTCGTGGCCTGGCTGGGATTGGCCTTCTGGGTCACCTTGGCAATCGACTGGATTCCGGTCACCATGGGTTACGATGAACCCACTGTCGCCGTCCGGATTGTATTGCTGGCGATCACCGGCGCAGGACTGCTATGGCTCATGGTCCGTTCGTGGCGGCGGTTGCTGGTCTCCATGCCCGACCGCAGCATGGCCGTAGTCCTCGAACGTCGATTTGCCGATTTCGATGACAGTCTGCTCACGACGGTGGAGTTGACCCAGCAGCCGGACCACGCCGCGCAGTTCAGCCCCGGCATGCTGCGACACACCTCCGAAATTGCCCTGGCCCGCACCGCGACTGTTCCGATCTCCAAGGTCTTCAATCCGGCGCCGCTGATTCGCAGCCTGGTGCTCGGCGTGCTGCTCACGGCCTCGGTGGTTGCCTTTGCGGTGGCCCAGCCCGAGGGCTTTGGTATCTGGACCAAGCGGATGCTGCTCCTGGAAGATATCAAATGGCCTCGCCGCAACTTCATTGCGATCGACGGGCCGATTGAGCGCCGAGTCGCCCGTGGCGGCGATACCGAAATCGTGGTCAAAGCCAGCGCTGCGCACCTGCTTCCCGGCAGCGTGCGCGTGGAGTGGGAAAACGAAGACGGCACCACGGGCTACGCCGACTGTGATCGGGAAGGCGACGAGCCGCGCGACGGCTGGCAATACTTCACGTATCGCTTCACGGGGCTCCGTGGATCGCTTACCTACGACGTGGTGGGAGGAGACTACCGCGTTCGCAACTACCGCGTGGTGGTGGTCGATAGTCCCACGGCTGAACTTTCCATCCACGCCGAATTCCCTGAATACATGGTCGACGAAGACCAAAACCTCAACACCCCTCGTTCGATTCCGGTTAGCGAGGTCGTCGAGGTTTACCAGGGCACCCGGCTTGCCATTCGCGGCCAGGCCAACAAGCAACTATTGTCGGCGGAAATCGCCACCATCGATTCGTCCGGGCAAGAAAACCGCCGACCGCTGCCCCTGTTCACAACCGAAGAGGAAGGCATCACCCAATCCGTTCACACCGCCGCGGGCATCGCTGGCGGCATGGCCCGATTGCAACATGTCGCCCCCCGACAATTTGAGTTCGTCATTCCGCACCTGGACGAAGATCAAACCTTGATGTTCAGCCTGCAAGACGCCGATGGGCTCCCCTCGGGCAGCCCGGCGATCCGGCTAGCCTTGTCGTCCCGACCCGACGAAGCACCGCAAGTGGAAATCCACCCAGTCGGGATTGGATCGGCGGTAACAACCGACGTGCGTATTCCCATTTCCGGCAGAATTCGGGACGACCATGGTTTGGTGCGCACGTGGTTAGAATACATTGTGGACGACCTTCCGCCCGTGCATTTGCCATTCACGCAGCGAAATGCTCCGGGCGAATCGAATCCAACTACTTTCGTAGAAATAGCTTCGGCGCCAAACCCTCTCCCCAAGGGCATCGTGAATCTGGATTACCAGGGGGCCACAGAAACGGTGCTCGATTTCCGCGAATACCGCCGGATGGAACTCCGTAACGAGCGCGAGCGTCCAATCGGAACCGACGACAATGTCGCTCCCTGGTTCCCGCCCGAAACCCAGTGGCCATCGGATCAAACCTCGTTTAACCGCTTTGATCTCAAGCCGGGTCAAAAAATTCGCCTTTTTGTCAAAGCCCAGGATCGTTCGACGCTCGGAGCCGGCCCCCGAGTCGGGATGAGCCAGGAAATCCAGTTGCGCGTCGTAACTCCTGAAGAATTAAGGGCTATCCTCGCTGAGAAGGAAGGCACTGAGCGTCAGCAATACCAGCGCATTGTAGACGTGGTGATCAATTGTCTGTCGTGGCTGCAAGAAATCCCGTATGAGTCGCAAAGCGTGAGCCCGATCGAGCCGGGCTCTGAATTGCCGTCCGAAAAAGCCCAACGCGTGCAACAAGTGTGTGCGGAAAATGCGGCCAAAATTTTGGAGGTGGCCCAGCGGTTTGATGGAATTCGACTGGAATTGCAGAACAATCGGCTACAAGATACAGAAGAGTTGGAACGGCGGCTTCGTGACGATATTTCCAATCCACTTAAGGAGATCGGTGGACCCATGTTCGGCGAATTCGATCGTCGAATGAACGAATTGGTCCCCAAGTTGCACCAAGACTATGCCGATGACGCCGCCCGAGTGGCCGCGCTGCGTTCATCCAAACAGCAGCTCGACGCAATTGTGGCGGCCATGGAGGACGTGTTGTACAAGATGGAGGAGTTTCAAAACTTCAATCGCGTGCTGACGCGGATCCGCGAATTGGTCGAGCTGCAAAAGAAGCTCAAGCAAAACACGGAGGCGTACCGCAATTGGAAACTCCTCAACCCCGATGATTGAGCGCTTCTGAAGTTGCCCCTGTAGGGCAATAAAGGCCCGCTCGAAGCGGCGAAGGATCCATCGAGCCGCTCGCATGGTTTCAAGATAGACTCGCTGCATCTCGCTTGGCATGGTTTTCAATAGGCTATGGCCAGCCTGACGCGAGCCGTGGCGAACGCAATTTACGAAATACTCCCCTCGACGAAGCCCGTTCCGAGAGATTCCTCCCGGGTTGGGTTTCGTGTCCCTGGTTGTTGAACTGGAGGCAAGAACATGTCGGCGCAGCGTCTGTCGTACACTTCGCGGATTGCTTGGCGATGGATCCCGGTCGGCCTTACCTGCCTGGTGATGCTTCTAGGGCCAGTAATCTCGCTTGCGCCAGTGGCGGCGCAGAACCCCGCCAACGAAGAGCAGGCCCAGCAAGATCGCGGCAAAGAAATCCTCCAAGATCAAGCCCGGCTTCAGGCCAAGTTCCGTGAGTTCGAGGATTCGCTGATCGATTTGGCCAACAGCATGGAGGCCACCGATCCGGCGCGCGCCAACCTATTGCGCAAAGCGTTCGCTCAATCCAAGGATCGCGAGGTGACCGAGCAAATTGCATCGGTCTTGGAAGCGTTGCAGAAAGACCTGCTGACCAACGCCGTCAAAGGCCAAGGGGAAGTCGAAGGCGAATTGCAGAAACTCTTCGACCTGCTGCTGACGGAAAGCCGACCCGATCGACTTGCCGATGAAAAGGCTCGGATCAAGGAATACCTGAAAAAAGTCAAGAAACTCATCAAGGACGAGGAAGAGATTCAAGGCCTCACTGAACGTGGAGCCGACTTGCAGCGGATTGCCGAACGCCAAGGTCGCGTTGCCGATGAAACCGGCAACCTCGGCAAGCAAATCGCCGAGAACGAAGGTAAGGGCGAGGGCAAGGGCGAAGGCGAAGGTAAAGGTGAGGGCAAGGGCGAGGGCAAGGGCGAAGGCGAAGGTAAAGGTGAGGGCAAGGGCGAAGGCGAAGGTAAAGGCGAAGGCGAAGGTAAAGGCGAGGGCGAAGGTAAAGGCGAGGGCAAGGGCGAAGGCGAAGGTAAAGGCGAGGGCAAGGGTGAAGGCGAAGGTAAAGGCGAGGGCAAGGGTAAAGGCGAGGGCAAGGGTGAAGGCGAAGGTAAAGGCGAGGGCAAGGGCGAAGGCGAAGGGATGGGAGAGGGCGAGGGTAAAGGTGAGGGCAAAGGCGAAGGACAAGGTCAAGGCCAAGGACAGGGACAAGGTGAAGGTGGCGAAGGCGGAGAAGGCGGCGAGGGGGACCAATCCCAGCAGCCGAAAGATCCCATTCAAGACACCATCAAACGCATTCAAGACGCCCAGCAGCGGATGAAAGAAGCCAAGCAGCGGCTCGAAAAGGCCCAACGCGAGGGCGCGCTCGAAGCCGAAAAGCAGGCCCTTGAAGAGCTTCGAGCCATCGAGAAAGAACTCGAAGAACTCCTGCGCCAGCTTCGCGAAGAAGAGATGAAGCGGCTGCTGGAGTACCTCGAAGCCCGCTTCAAGAAAATGCTCGAAATGCAAATCGTCGTCTACGAAGGTACGTTGCGGTTAGATCGGGTGCCGGAAGCCGATCGGGGCCGTGGCGAGGAAATTCAAGCCAGCCGGCTGAGTCGGCAAGAGTCCATGATTCTGCTCGAGTGTGACAAGGCCTTGCAACTGCTCCGCGAGGAAGGGTCTGCCGTGGCCTTGCCCGAGGCGGTTGGACAAATGCGGGAAGACATCCAGCAAGTAACCGTTTGGCTGTCGCAAACGAAAATTGGCGCCATGACGCAGGGCGTGGAGGAAGACATCATCGCGGCCCTGGAAGAGATCATCGCCGCGTTGCAAAAGGCTCAAAAAGACATGGAAGAGCAGCAGGAGAGTCCCCCCTCGCCGCCGATGGAGGGACAGCCTCAAGAGCCACCTCTGATTGACATTCTTGCCGAACTAAAAATGTTGCGTTCGCTGCAGTTGCGAGTGAATAATCGCACAGTGCGCTATTCCGATCAGTTGCAGGACCCCAAGGACGTAGTCGGCCAGGCCGAGAAAGACGATCTCGTCGACGCGCTGCGGCAGTTGGCCGAGCGGGAGCAACGGATCTTCGACGCCACGCGAGATATTGTCACCGGTCGCAACAAATAACCCTATTCCAAGAGATGGAGAATTGTCATGCAGACTAGAAATCGCTCATTGGTGTGGGGGTTGTTGGCCTGCGGTGTTTGTCTCGCGGCCTGGAGCGCCAGCGGCGTGCACGCTCGAGCCGACGAAGATGCGTTCGGCAAGGAGCGGCGCTACCAGCAGCTTTCCGTTGCCGAGGTGCGCAAGCAAGTCGAAGCCTGGCTAGAACAGACAGCCGCCGATGAAACCCTGCGGGCGTCGGTCCTCGAAAAGTGGAACGACGTTTCGTCAGACATTTCTGGTCCCGAACTGCTGGAGCAGTTGGCCGCCAGCTTGGGCGCTGTTGATGCCAGGGCGCGACAACTCGTAGAACTGTGCAGCCAGCCGCGGGAAGGCTTCAAACTGCCCGATACCAGTTGGCTGGCGGAAGAAGGACTTTCCCCGCTGATGCAAAACAACCTGCGGCTTCTCTACGGTCGCTGGCTGTGCCAGCAGCGGCTGTATGACGACGCGGCAGGCATTATGGCCGACGTCAAGGCCGAAGACGTCGTCGATCCCGCTTCGCTGCTGTTCTTCCAAAGCGTGGCGTATCACCGACTGCTGGACAAGAAGCGTGGGCTGGAATCCATTGCCAAACTGCTCGACGAAGTCTCCAACAGCCCGCAACGCTATGTTTCGGTCGCTGGTCTCATGCAAGACGATCTGAAAGCTCTAAAGGACGATTCCTTGGATCATATTTCGCGTCGCATGGAAGACGTGGAGCGCCGTTTGGACTTGGCCCAGGCCGGACAAAAGGTGAGAGACATCGAGGAGGGAATCGTTAAATCGCTCGACAAAATGATCGAGGAAATTGAAAAACAGCAGCAACAGCAACAACAGCAGCAGCAACAACAGTCGGGCGGCGGATCTCAGCAATCCAACCAGCCGGCTCCGAACAGCCGCATTTTGGGTGGTCAAGGGCCGGGGCAGGTGGACCCCAAAAATGTGGCGCAAGGCAATCCCTGGGGGGATTTGCCCCCCAAGAAGCGGCAAGAAGCCCTGCAACAGATTGGCAAGGAGTTCCCTTCACATTATCGTGAAGTCGTGGAACAGTATTTCCGCAAAATCGCTACGGAGCCGCAGAACCCTCGCTAACCAGCAGGAATCGGAACTCCTGAACCTGCTTGGCGCAAGTTCTTCGAGTATGGACGGTCGCGGTGTGCACCGTGGCAACAGTACTCCGAACCAGGGGGATGCAGCACAGTAAACCAAACATGCCTGCATCCCTCCGTGCTTGTCGTCAGGATGGCAACATTCACCTAATTTCCTATTGTTAAAACGGAGGCGCCCAGCCCTCATGAGAACGGCTTTCTTTGCTGCTTCATCAACGGTTCGGGCGACGTTGTCGTTGATCCTGCTGGGCGTGTTGGGCTCGGCAGGCAGAGCCGAGGTTCCGCAGGTGTCGGTGTCCACGCTCGATGGCCGAAATGTCGAGGGGCAAATTCAAACCCTAACGGCAGATTCGCTAGTTCTCAAAACGAATTCGGGCGACGAGACACTGGCGGTTTCCGATCTGCTGGGGGTAACGCCCCGGCAGGCACCGCAACCTCCGGCGAATCGACCCGTGGGCCGCGTCGAACTGAGCGATGGCTCGATTTTGGTTGCTGACGGCTACACCATGGCGGGCGGAACCGGGAAGTTCCCGTTCCAAGGCCAGGAGATTGCATTGAGCACCCGGTCGATTGCCGCGGTCCGGTTGCAAGAACCGACGCCGGCGATCGACGAACAATGGCGCAAAATTCGTAGCGACGGTAAGATCGCCGGAGACTTGGTGCTAATCCGCAAAGGTGACGCTGTCGACTATGTTGAAGGCGTGATCGTGGCGGCTGACGCAGAAAACGTGGAACTGGAACTCGACGGCAGCAAGATTCCGGTGAAACGTACTCGCGTCGATGGCTTGATCTATTTACACCGACAAGCTGCGGCGACTCCGGATCCCCTGGCCATGGTCTATTTGGGCGACGATTCCAGGCTCGCGGCTCGCTCGCTATCGGCCTCGGATACCGGGCTCGAGGTCGAAACAACAGCCCGGCTCAAGGCCAGCGTCCCCTGGGATCAGGTGCGGCGGCTGGATTTTTCCGCCGGCAAAATTCAGTACCTCAATGTTGCGTTGGGGGCCGTCGATGGCGCCCTGTTGCCCGACGAGGAAAAGGTGACTGAATTCTTGCAACTGAAGACCCCGTTCGCCGCCGTGCAGGAGTTTTACCGTCCCCGGTCCAATGGCTGGGGGGTTCGCCGTCCGTTGAAACTTGCGGGCGAGATTTACGAGCGAGGATTGGCAATTCGCAGCCGCACCGAGCTGCTGTATCGCATACGGGGCAAGTATCGCCGTTTTCAGGCAGTGGTCGGAATCGACGATTCGGTCGCCGGTCAATCGAACGACTTGCGTCTCACGATTACCGGTGATGGTCGTCCACTGTTCGATGAGTTAATTCGCGGAACCGATGGTCCGCGCCAACTTGATTTGAATATTGAAGGCGTCAGCCGTTTGGATATCAAGGTCGATTACGGCGACGATGGACTCGACGCGGCCGACCTCCTCAATCTTTGTGATGCTAGGGTCACCAAATGAAGCATACCCTTGCCTATGGGATTTGCCTGCTTGGTTTGTTTGTCTCGCAGGCCGTGGCTCAGGTGCCAAACGAGGTGGCCGAGGCGGAAGCCGCGCGCATTAAAATGCTGGACCGGGCCCGGTCGGCAACCGTCGCCATTTTTGGCCGCGGGGGCCAGGGCGGCGGCTCCGGAGTATGCATTTCTCCCGACGGCTACGTGCTCAGCAATTTTCACGTCACCAGCGCTAACCCCCACATGAACGTCGGCATGGCCGACGGCAAACTTTACGATGCCGTACTGGTCGGACTCGACCCCACCGGCGACGTAGCCTTGATCAAACTGCTGGGGCGAGACGATTTCCCCCATGCACCCTTGGCCGATAGCGATCTGGTTCGAGCGGGCGATCCTTGTTTCGCCATCGGCAACCCCTTCCTGCTGGCCAGCGATTTTCAGCCCACCGTGACCTACGGCATCGTTTCCGGGGTGCATCGCTACCAGTATCCGGCCGGCACCCTCCTTGAGTACGCTGACTGCATCCAGGCCGATGCCGCCATCAATCCCGGCAACTCGGGCGGCCCCCTGTTCAATGCCGCGGGAGAAGTCATCGGCATCAACGGCCGCGGCTCGTTCGAGAAGCGTGGTCGGGTGAACGTCGGTGTCGGCTATGCCATTTCGATCAATCAAATCAAGAACTTCATGGGATACCTCAAGAGCGGCCGGATCGTCGATCACGCCACCATGGGGGCGCAGGTCGCCACCAGCGACGACGGACGCGTGCTCGTGACCAATATTCTCGAGGGTTCTGACGCCTACCGACGCGGTCTGCGCTATGGCGATGAAATCGAAAGCTTCGGTGGACGCCGGATTCGCACCACCAACGCATTCAAGAACGTGCTGGGGATTTATCCCAAGGGCTGGCGCGTGCCGCTGGTCTTCCGCCACGATGGCAAATTATACGAAACACATGTTCGCCTTGCCGGCGTACATCGCGAAGGCGAACTGGCCCAAAAGGTGGCTGGCCGAGGGCAGCAACGCCCCTCCCCGCGACCGCAGCCGGGTCAACCTCGACCCGGCCAGCCCCCGCAAGAAGACCCAGAAGACAAACCCAAGGAAGGCGACGAGCCATCCGAGGGAGAACCCCAGCCCGGCCGCCCTCAACCGGGACAGCCCGTTCCGGTGCGTCCCCAGGCAGCAAGAGTCCCCGCGGCCGTGGCCAAGGTGTACGAGGCTCGCGAGGGCTACGCCAACTATTACTTCAATAAGATCAACCAAGAACGCATTTGGGAAAAGCTGGTCTCCCAAGGCGATTTCACCGGGCTCAAGGGACCCTGGACGCTCGCGGCCGAAGGAGCCGGCGGACTGGAAACCAGGTTCGAAATCGGCGACGAAATGTTCGTTGCCACGCTTCCCGGCGGCAAGGCCGAGTTTGCCATTGATCCCAAGAACCCAAGCCTGGGCTCCAATCTCGATCCGCTCGGCAGCGGCGGACTGTTCTCGAGCCTGTATCTTTGGAGACGTTTCCTCATCGAAGGCATCAATGGGTTCGGCAATGTTTACTACCGCGGTACCGTTCCCGTCCCCGGACACGATGGCCTTTATGACTGTTTGGTGGGCACGTATGGCGGGGTGGAATGCAATTTGCTTTTCGATCCTCAACTGGGTCGACTGACCGTTTTGGAGATGTTCCCCGTAAGCAGCGTCGATCCCTGCGAACTTCACTTTCTCGATTATCAAGAAAAAGATGGACGGATCACGCCCGGCCGCATCGAGGTTCGTTATGGCGACAGCGTGTTTCAGATATACAAGGTCAACGAGCTGTCGCCTGCCAAGACGGCAAAAGGCTAGGAGAAACGCGTGATCATGGTGCACACAATGCAAAACGTCGCTGGCCAATGGTTCAAGTTCCACCTGGGCATGTTGCTGTCTCTGACCCTGGTGCTCGGTTCCTCGGCGCAAGCAGCCAACCTGGGTCCAGTCATCCAGACCGTGCAACCACGGATGGTGAAAATCTACGGCGCTGGCGGGTTTCAAGGGCTGGAAAGTTACCAGAGCGGTTTCTTGATTTCGGCCGAGGGCCACATCCTCACCGTGTGGAGCTACGTGCTTGATACCAGTTACATCACGGTGCATTTGAACAACGGCACGCGGCTAAAGGCCGAACTGCTGGGCGCCGATCCCCGCTTGGAGCTTGCGGTGCTAAAGATCGAGGGTGAAGGGTACGACCACTTCCAACTGGATCAGGCAGTTGCTGCCGATGCAGGAACCCAAGTGCTGGCCTTCAGCAATTTGTATGGGGTGGCAACTGGCGACGAGCCCGCAAGCGTGCAGCATGGCGTAATCTCCGTGATATCGCGGCTGGAGGCTCGGCGGGGTGTTTTCGAAACGCCCTATCGCGGTCCGGTTTACGTTATCGACGCGGTGACCAACAACCCGGGGGCGGGCGGTGGAGTTTTGGTCAATCGTCGAGGCCAACTGCTGGGCATGCTCGGAAAAGAGTTGCGCAACTCGCGTGACAATACCTGGCTGAACTACGCCATTCCGATCAATGAATTGCAACAGACCTCGCAGGACATAATCGACGGCAAGTACGTGCCAACGCAAGCCAGCGACCCGCGTCCCAAAGCCGAGCAGCCTCTCGATGCGGCCCGATTGGGCATTGTGATGGTTCCCGACGTACTCGCCCGCACTCCGCCTTTCATTGACGAAGTTCGACAGGGTTCGGTTGCAGCCGAGGCCGGTTTGCGACCCGATGACCTGGTGCTGTTCGTCAACGATGAGCGACTGATCCAGTCGGTGAAGTCATTGAAAGAAGAATTCAACTACATCGACCGCGACGATTCCGTCAAGCTAACGATTATTCGCGGCCAGGAACTGTTGGAGTTTGTGTTGCAGCCTCGCTGAATGCGTGCCGTGTATCCGCATGCTGATGGCCCTGCCACTTCGGGTGGCCTAGGGTTTTGAGCATCAAGAATCAGGTGTTAAATATGTTGCGATATTGGTTGCCATCGTTGTGCGTCTGTCTGGCGGCGACCACTCCGCTTTGCGCGCAGGTCGACTTGGGACAACTCGAAGAAACCACCTTTCGCGCGGCAGTGCAACGGGTGGCGCCTTCGGTCGTGCGGATCGAAACCGTGGGCGGGTTGGAGCAGCTCGGCAAACTCCTGGTGGGCACGGGCCCCACGACCGGCGTGATTGTGAGCGAGGACGGTTACATCGTTTCCAGCGCATTCAATTTCGCCAACAAGCCCACCACCATTCTGGTCGGATTGCCCGACGGCTCGCGAGCTTCGGCCCGCATTGTCGCCACCGATCACGCCCGGATGCTGGTGCTGCTGAAAGTCGATGTGCAGGAGAAACTGCCCGTCCCCGAGGTGTCCCCCGAGTCTGAAATGGCGGTGGGACAGTGGGCGATCGCCATCGGACGTACCTTTGAGGGCCAGCAACCGAATATGTCGGTGGGAATTCTGAGCGCCGTCAAACGCATCTATGGCAAGGCCATCCAGACCGACGCCAAGATTTCGCCCAATAACTACGGTGGCGCCCTGGTAGATCTTCGCGGCCGCGTGCTGGGCGTGCTGGTACCACTTTCAGCCTCCGGCGCCGACAAAGTATCGGGCGTGGAATGGTATGACTCGGGCATTGGGTTCGCGGTTCCCTTTGAACATATCCTTACGATCTTGCCTCGGTTGAAAGAGGGGAAAGACTTGCACGCCGGTGTCTTGGGGATCTCGCTCAAAGCCGGCGACCAATTCGCCGACCCGGCCATCGTGGGAGTTGTTCGAGCGAATTCGCCCGCTTACCAGGCGGGCATGAAGGCCGGCGATCAAATTGTGGAATTGGCCGGCAAACAAATCACCCGGCAGGTGCAGGTCAAGGAGGCCCTGGGGCCGCATTACGCGGGCGACAAGGTCGCGGTGGCCTTCAAACGCGACAGCGAAGTGTTGCGACAAGAGTTGATTTTGATCGACAAGCTTGAGCCGTACAGCCGACCCTTCATGGGGGTATTACCGTTGCGTGTCGCCGGTGCAGTTCCAGCAGGCGGAGCCGCCGCGCCTCCGGATGCCGAACCCGGCGATTCGGGAATTTCGGTCCGCTACGTTTATCCGCAAAGCCCAGCCCAACTTGCGGGCATCGAAGCTGGTGACCGCATCACCAAGATCAATGGAAAGCCAGTCGCCGATCGGGAGGCGCTGCGCGAAACCATCGCGGGTACGGAGAAAAAGTCGAAGGTGCGTCTCACCTTGTCTCGCGGTGACAGCGAGCTCAATGTGGAGGCCAGCCTTGCCGATCAACCGGAAGCTATTCCTGATAAACTTCCCGCCGCCATGGCCGGACGCAAGCCATTCGTCGGTGAGCAGCCTCCGGTTGGCAAACAACCGCGAAAGGTGGCCGAGTTTGCCAATGATGCCACGATTTACGTGCCTGAAGGTTACGACCCTGCCGTAGCGCATGGAGTGGTCATGTGGTTTCACAGCGCGGGTGAACTGCAGAACGAAGAAGATGTGGACAAGCTGATCGATCGCTGGAAGCCGCTGTGCGACGCCAACGATTTCATTCTGGTTGTTCCGAAATCAGAAGATAATTCCAAATGGGTTCCGGCGAAGGAACTGCCATTTGCCGCCAAATTGCTCGCGGAACTGCGCGACGCTTATCGCATTGACGACACACGGATCGTTGCTGCCGGCTATCGCGCGGGCGCTGCCATGGCACTAGCCCTCGCGGGCAACCAGCGCGAGCTGATTCGGGCAGTTGCACTGGTTGATTCTCCAGCAATCGCCGCCCGTCCTCCGGAGCACGATCCCTCGCACCCGCTCGCATTTTTCATCACCTCCGCCAAGGACGGCCGCGCCAAACCCGAGCAGGTGCAGCAAGCCGCCAAGGCCATTCGCGACATGCAATATCCGGTGACGATTGTGGACCAGGGAGAAACGGGACGCGAACTCAACGACAATGAGTTGGGGCAACTGATCCGCTGGGCGGACAGCCTGGACCGCATTTAGCCCCCGTCTTTGGTTCGTGTCTTAACGGCACTGCCTGGCTGATGTTTGCCGGTAAAATTTGAATCGAAACCGTCTGGCGCCCCCGGGTTAACGAACCGGGGGCGTTTCGGTTATAATCGGGCTGACTCGGGCGCGCTGTTGTGGCCGCGGGACACACTTTTGTTTTTGTTGCGTTGAGCGTTCGAAAGGATCGCGATGTATTCGCTGCTCGGTGTGTTGATTATTTTGATTGTCGTATATCTCATCAATGCCGTGGCAGCCCGACTGATGTTTGGCGAATAACCACAATTCGGCATAAGCGTCGCTCCTCGACTGCGACGGCCGGGAACATGCCAGCAGCATCGCGGGCGCGCACCCATCTCTGTTCGGCATTGCGGAAGTTCGCAGTGTGGTTTTCTCATTGCGCGCTCGGAAAATCCACTTCGACCTGCTGAAGGTTTTGGCGATCGGTTTCGACTTTTGCCGCCTTGTCTCCTACACTTCTCATAGCCCAAGGCAAATGTTGTGGGCGCATTTCGCGAACCAACGATGAGCAGCGGAGGCTAGTAGCGGACTGTGCACGACGAATTCACTCTCGCCGATCTGGCTTCCATCGAACGCACCACCCGCGAGGTGGGCGAAACCGTACTCAATCTGGTGTCACGCCGCGCGCCGCATGTGTTCCAGCGCCGATGGTGGGACGACCGCATTATGTCGTGGGCGATGAAGAACGAGTCGGTGAAGGTGCAAATGTTCCGCTTCATCGACGTGCTGCCCATGCTCAATCGGCGCGAAGCCATTACGCGGCATCTGCAAGAGTACTTTGAAGAAGTTCACGAACATTTGCCGACTGCCGTGCGACTGGGAATGCAGGTAGCCCAGCCTGACTCCATTGCCGGTCGCGCCGTGGCATTTGCCGCGCGGCGCAACGCCCTGGGGCATGCGCGGCGATTCATCGCCGGCACCACCCCGGCCGAAGTGTTGACCGCAGTAAAGCGTGCCCGCAAGGCCAGACAGGCGTTTACGCTCGACCTGCTGGGAGAGGCGGTGATCTCGAACGTGGAAGCCGATCGGTTCTTCCAAGCGTACGTCGAGTTGATTGAGAACCTGGCGCCGACGATCAACGCCTGGCCCGAGGTTCCCCAGGTCGATCGCGGCGTGGAGTCCGAGCTTCCTCGAGTGAATGTCTCTGTCAAGCTTTCAGCACTGGACAGCCAATTTGATCCGCTCGACGCCGAAGGAACAACTCGCCGGGTCGCCGATCGACTGCGGGCATTGTTGCGGGTCGCCCGGCAGCATGGAGCATTCATCAATGTTGACATGGAGAGCTACCACACCAAGGATCTCACACTCTCGATATTCAAACAGGTGTTGACGGAAGACGAGTTTCGCGACGTGGGCGACGTGGGAATTGTCATTCAGTGCTACCTGCGGGATTCGGAAAGCGACCTGGTTGCACTGCGCGATTGGGCCCGCGAACGCGGCAAACCGATTTGGGTGCGGCTGGTGAAAGGCGCTTACTGGGATTACGAAACCATCCACGCCCGCTACCATGGCTGGCCAGTGCCTGTGTACCGGCGCAAGTGGCAGTCCGACGCCAATTATGAACGCCAAACACGATTTACAATCCGCAATTTTCGCTATCTGCGGCCGGCTTTGGGCAGCCACAATATTCGTTCTCTGGCGCATGGCATCGCCACGGCGCGGCATATCGGTTTGCCTCCGTTGGGGGTCGAATTGCAAATGCTGTATGGCATGGCGGAGGTCGAACGCGAGGCTTTCACGGCCTTGGGAAACCGGCTGAGGGTATACATGCCCTTTGGCGAATTGATCCCTGGCATGGCGTATCTGGTGCGGCGGTTGCTAGAGAACACCTCGAACGATTCCTTCCTCAGAGCGAGTTTCACCGAATCGTTGAGCGCGGAGGAACTGTTGATGAATCCCTTGGAACATTCGGGCGAGCAACCCGGCGATCGCCCGATTCATGTGGTGGATGAAAGCTCCCCGGTGCGAGAACGCCTGGAGTCGATTGCGCCCCTGCAATTGCCTGCCTGGATAGAATCTTTCGAGAATGAACCGCCGAGCGATTTCGCCGTGGACGAGATTCGCCGGCAAATGCGCGCGGCTCTCGCCACCGTGCGCGAACGGTTCGGTGAACATTACCCGGTGGTCATCGGCGGCCAAGAACGCAAGACTTCGGAGTCCATTCGGTCGATCAACCCGTCTCACAAGGCACAAACCGTGGGTACGGTGGGCAGCGCCACGGCGGAGTTGGCTGAAGAAGCCATCATCGCGGCCGCCAAGGTCTGGCCGGAATGGGCCGACTTGGATGTGCGTACCCGTGCCGACTACCTGCTCCGCACGGCCGAATTCATTCGCGAGCGACGGTTTGAATTCGCGGCTTGCCAGGTGTCGGAATGCGGCAAGGGCTGGCGCGAAGCCGATGGAGACGTCTGCGAAGCCATCGATTTTTTGGAGTATTACGCCCGCGGAGCGGTGGCCCTGCAGGGGAGCTTTGGCGATGCCGACGTGCCGGGCGAAGAAAACCGCTTTGAATATTTGCCCCGCGGCGTGGCGGCGGTGATTGCGCCGTGGAACTTTCCCCTGGCCATTCTCACCGGCATGACCTCGGCGGCGCTGGTCACCGGTAACACCGTGATAATGAAACCGGCCGAGCAGTCGAGTGTCATGGCCGCGTGGCTGATGCGGGCATTTGTCGGAGCTGGTCTGCCGCCGGGCGTGATTAATTTCTTGCCCGGCCAAGGTGAAGTGGTAGGGCCAGTGCTGGTCAAACATCCGCAAACGGCCGTGATTGCGTTCACCGGTTCGCGCAAGGTGGGATTGGAAATCAACGCGTCGGCCGCGCAAGCTTCGGCCGGCGGGCCCGGTTGCGACGTCAAACGCGTGATCGCCGAGATGGGCGGCAAGAACGCCATCATCGTTGATGAAGACGCCGACCTGGATGAAGCCGTGGCGGGCGTGGTGACCAGCGCCTTTGGCTACCAGGGCCAAAAATGCTCCGCCTGCAGTCGGGCCATCGTGCTGGCCGAAGTCTACGACGCATTCCTGCCTCGATTGATCGAGGCCACGAAGAGCTTGCCGCTGGGGCCGGCGGAAGATCCGGGCAGCCGCATCGGTCCGGTGATCGATCAAGAGGCTTTCAACGGCATCCACCGTTACATCGAAATTGGCAAACAAGAAGGCCATCTCGAATTGGACGTCGATGCTGGCTCGCTCGCAAACGAAGGATTCTACATCGGGCCTCACATCTTCACCGGGATTGCAGCCAATGCCCGAATTGCTCAGGAAGAGATTTTCGGTCCGGTGCTCGCCGTCATTCGCGCCGACAACCTCGACCACGCCCTGGCCATTGCCAACGGCACCGAGTACGCGCTGACAGGTGGGTTGTATTCTCGCAGCCCCCGCAATCTAAAACGGGCGCAGCGGGAGTTCCGCGTGGGCAACTTGTATCTCAATCGCCCCATCACCGGCGCCTTGGTGGGTCGGCAACCGTTTGGCGGTTTTCGCATGTCGGGCATAGGCAGCAAGGCCGGAGGGCCGGACTACCTGTTGCAGTTTGTGCTGCCGCGAACCGTAACCGAAAACACCATGCGCCGGGGGTTTGCTCCCACCGAGCAACCCTAGGTTGTCCCCAACAATTCCTGAAGGTGCGTTCCCTGCGCATTGGAATGCCTTTACCGCGGCTGCCATTCGCGCATGCTGGAGATCACGCGAATGCGATCGCCTGCACCCAGTTTCTCGTAAACTTCCCGCGTCCATCGGTAGGCCTCGGGCATCTTGCCCACGAATGTGATCGGACGAGGGTAGAGCAGCGCCAAATTGTGCGGCAAGTCGCCAACGCGGAGCACGCCCAGAAACTCAGGAGTTGAACTGTCCTCGTGGCTCGCGGGTGGTTCGGCCAGCACGATTTCGCTGATGCCAGGATCGAGCAGCGCGGCGTAGATCGCCAGAGGCGCAGTGTATCCCTGACCGTAAACGGCAGTTGGCGCAAACGCTGGTTCGTGCTTCAGCGTAGCGATGCCTGCCAGCATATCGCTGACTTGTCGCTCGGGAAGCGTTTCGCCCAACAGCGGATAGGTGCGCCGCGCCGTCCACAAATAGCCGGGACCGAGCGATGTCGCCGCCGTGTTGCGCACTTCCACGGCAGCGGTCGCGACGCTGCCGCCCACTGGCGGGCGCGAATCGCCGCCACCGGTAAATGTTCGCTTCGAATCGGGTTGGACGGCGAACACCAGGGTGGGCAGTGGTTGCTTGGCCCCCACGGGTTGTGCCGTCTTGATCCCGAGCGTCATGCCATCGATGCTGTCGAACATGTAGGTTCCGTAGGTGCTGCTGCGAGAGGTGCCATCGGCGCGAAATTCCCGCAGTCGCGGGTTCGCACCCGACACCGTATGGCGGAATGTCGTCTCCCGCAATCGTTTCAAGGCAGACTGCTGATGCTCGCGCCAGGCTGATTCGTCGGAAATCCGCGGCAGTTTCGCTCGTTGCACCAGCAGATGATCAATCCGTTTCATGTCGTCGTTTTCGGGAAGCTTGCCGCCAAACACGAGCAGATTCTCGACGGGCTCGACGTAGGAAGTCACATCGTCGATTACGGGCGTGGGATCATTCTTCAGATGCGCATTGAACCACGTGAAAATGGCGCGGCGGAGTTTCGGCGTGTAGCCGTGCGGCGACAGATCTTCCACCAGATCGAAATGTTCGTCCGCTTTAAGCTCGGCGTACTGGCGGCGAATGCGATGTGCCACATCTCGATATCCAAGCGGACGCCAAAGCACGTCCTCAGAACCCGAGGCAATCAAGAACGACCGCGGCGCGATCAACGAGCCGATGTCGGACCAGCACCAGCGGTAGTAATTGATCCAAAACGCGCAGTCGCAGTGGCCATCGGTCCCGCGATCGGCCACAACCTGTTCGATGCTGCCCGACTGGCAGACTGGCACGACCACCTTCACGCGTTCGTCGGCAGCTCCCAGGCACCAGGAAATGACGCCGCCACCGCTAAGTCCGGTGACGCCCATTCGCTCCCCATCAACGTCGTCGCGCGATTCCAAATAATCCAGGGCCCGCATGGCATTCCACACTTCGGTGCCCGCTGGGGTGTAGCCGCGACTGGGCCAGTCCCAGCGTTCATCGCGCGAGGTGCCGTGGTGAAAGCCTTGCGATTCGCCAAGTTGAATGGGGTCGAGCACCAAGGCCACGTATCCATGCTGTCCGAACCAGCGAGGATGCGACTGATAACCTGGGGCGACCTTGCCGATGCTGTGGCCGCACAAGTAAAGCACGGCGGGGAGTCTTTCCTTGATTTCCTTGGGACGATAGAGATTGCCAATCACATAGGCGCCGGGAACGCTTTGAAAGTGAACCTTTTCGACGACGTAGTCGCCGCGATCCAAGATACCGGTCACGGTTGCTTCAAGTGGTGTGCGCGGCGGCAATGGCGAAAGTCCCAGCATTTCCCGCCACTTTTCCCTTCGCTCTGCAAGCGTTGCCTTCCACTGCTCGGCCGATTGCGGAACGGCCAGCGACTGGCGCGAAATCTGTTGCGCCTCTTGCCGGGCAGAACCGTAGATGGATTTCCATTCCGCTTGCGCCGGCGAATCGACAATGCAGAGTAGAATCAGGGCGACAAATCGGTGACGGATTGGCATGACAATGTCCCCCCTAGGACCACCGGCGAAGATTTCTGAAACGACGCAAGGCCGCAGTATATCATCCGACCGATGCGAGGGTCACCAACAACGTCCGCCAGGGCGATCCGTTCCGCGCAGCGGCGAACTTGCCAGCAGTGGGACCGATTTCGAGAGCGCCGGTTCGTTGACCGTTTCCGCTTTGCGACCGTCACTTGATGCGGGCGGTTCCTGCTGCGATGAAAGTGTCGGCCGTTTAACTTCTATGCGGATCGAACGCCGACTACAATCGAGTCAGCGAGATAATCGCATGCCGCAAATCCACGAGTGATATCGTCAAATTCTGATTTCGGAATTCCCTTCATGTTGCTTCCGTTTTTTGGCAGTGCCTGCATCGGCCTAGCCGTAGCCATCGTCATCTGGTGGATTTTCGCGGCGTTACGGACAGAAGACCTGGAGCAAGGCGACGAATGGCGCTACGATGTGAGCCGGATGAATGAACTTCGGCGGCTGTATCTGACGTATCGCCTGTTTCAGCCGATCATTCGTTTCTTAGGGCGTCTCAATCGAGCGGCGTTTCGACGTTCCATGCCAGAGATCCAACGGCAAATTCTTGCCGCGGGATTCACGCGGTGCTGGCTGCCGGAAGAGTACCTGGGGCGTCTGCAGCTCATCGCCCTGCTGATTTCACCGTTTTACTTCTTCGCGTTCATTCGCTTGATGGGCCCTCCCGGCGCCGTGTTGGCCTTGCTGTTTACGGTGCTTACGGCGTGGCTGTTGCGACGACGGCTGGCCAACCAGGCGGCGAGGCGATTGGTGGAGATCAAGCGGCGAATGCCTTACCTGTTGGACATGCTCACGCTGCTGATGGAAGCCGGAGCAACGTTTTTGCAGGCCATGCGCCAGGCGGTTTACGAACTTCGCGGCACACCGGTCGCAACGGAATTCAACCGCGTGCTGGGCGACATGAACCTGGGCAAAACGCGGCGCGAAGCCTTCGAAACTCTGCGCAACCGCTTGGCCGACGACGAAATCACCGGCATCGTTGGCGCCATTATTCAAGGAGAAGAATTGGGGACTCCGCTCGCGCAGACGTTTCGCATTCAGTCCGACGTGCTGCGACTCAAACGCTCGCAACGAGCCGAAACCATCGCCGGCGAGGCCGGCGTGAACATGCTGCTACCAGGCGTGTTGGTGATGGCCGCCACCATCCTGGTGATTTTTGGCCCCTTTGTGCTGAACTATATCTTTTCCGGCTTTGGTTTCTAATGAAGCCGGAACAATGCTACTTGCCGGGCGCCTTCAGCTTGGCAATCAAGAAGCCCGCGATGTTGCCATACTTCGTGTCGGCGTGGCCGGGATACGAGACCACAGCTTCCACGCCCACCGCATCGAGTTTCTCTTTCAACTTGATGCCATAGATGGCGGAGTGCGTAGGGTCGGGTTGTGGTTCGCCAATGACCGGTGGCGTCTTTTGATTGGCGTATTCCAAGAAGATCGGTGGGTCGTCCTTGGTCACCAACTCAATGGGCGAATACTCCTTAATCCAGGGCAGGACCTTTTCGCGGTGCTCAATCAGCAAATCAAACTCTTGCGCGCGACTACGGCCAGGAGCGGCAAAGCCAAAAGCATGGCCCCCATAAATGGCGTTGGGCATCCACTCGCGAAGTTCCTTGGGATCGAGCGACGATTGCGCGCCGGCCACCGCGGCACAAGTCAACCGCGTTGACTGTCGCGCAATGGGGTCGCTGCTTTGCGGATCGGCCAGATCGTCGTGCAGCGCCAGCCAAAGCGACGTGCAGGCACCCGCCGATCCGCCCGTCGCGCCAACGCGGCTGGGATCGAGGTTCCACTCCTTGGCCTTTGAACGCAGGGTCTGCAGTGCCCGTGCGGCATCGTGCAGGCAGGCTTTGACGGGAGGCTGCACCTCTTGCTCCATGGCCTGGGCAATGAAGCGATAGTTGATGGCGGCGACGGAAATGCCTTGATCGAGGTATTGCTGGATGACCGCGCCCGAATAGCCCGATTTGTCGCCGGCTCGCCAACCGCCGCCGTGTATGAGCAAGACCAGCGGGGTGGGCTCGTTGGACTTGGCCTGCCAGAAGTCAAACTTCTGCCGATCCGAATCGGTGCCGTAGGCATAATTGGCGACGGTGGGTGCCGGACGCTTGGGCGGCTCGCTCTTAGGCTGATCGGCCTGAGCCCAGGCAAGGTTCCAAGACACAACCCCAACACCCAGGGCCAGCACCACGCGCAGCATGGCAAACTCCCAGCGAGAACTTGTGGAACAACAACGCTCGCCGGGCATTGTAAGGCGGCAAACTGTCAATGACAGCCTATTTTTCGGCCAACCCGGTTCATCGCGCAGTCTATTGGCACCCTCGGGCGGCGATGTTCCCTGAATTTTCCCGTTCCATCACCACCCGCTGCAATCCGTTGGCTGGCTTGCTAAGCGGCAGGTTTTTGGGCTCGACGCGGATCGCTCTTCAGCCAGCGACGCATTTGCTTGAGTTCGGCATCCCAAGCTTTGCCGATGCGCCGCGTGCAATAGGCGGAAAACAGCAGGTCGAGGGTTTCGCTCAAACCGCGCAGGCTGTCGAGCCGGTCTTCGCGCATTACGCCGCCACCAGCGGTCTCGCCCGTGCGAATCTTAGCCCCGCTGACGGCGAACGTTTCCGCCTGCACGGCGAGGTCGTATTGCTCGCCATGGCGGACCAGCGTCAGGCCGGCTCGCCGAGGCAATTTGCCGCTGCGAATGGCCAGGGCTGCTTCGGGCAAATGCACCGGAGAATCGCAACTGAGTGTGTCTTTGCCGGTCTCACCGCGAGGACATTCCAGGCTAAGCGAGCGTGCGAACATGCCGGTTACTTCGGAATCGTCGCTCAAGCGGATGGTGTCGTCTTGAGTTTCAAAGTGCCACCACAACCAGAGGAGAAAATCGTTGCCCAGAAAATCGAAATTGCCCGACTGGCCGTTCCACCAAAAGACTTCCGGCAAGGCCTGTTCGTCGTCGTGGTAGACCGTGGGAGCCACTTCCTCCAATTGCTCGGATTCGCCGTGTTCTTCAGCGTGCGCGGCGGCGAGTTTGCCCGACGTAATGCGGTCCAGTTCTAAATCGAACGCCCGTTCGATCAGTTCCACGCACTGTTTGCTGGTGGCTTCGCTCGTGCTGCCAATATAGACTACCCCTTCGCGAAGATCCCATAGCACCGGTGTGTGCTGCATGCGGCGGAACCTGCCGCTGGCGGCTTCTTCTTGGCAACGGGCCTCGACGGCTTCTTGTGCCTCTTGCCGTTGGGCCTTGGTGGGTTTGCCGCTTGGGTTGTCGACCGAACGCGTGGCCAGTTCTAATTGCAGCCAGGCCTTGCGAATGGCGGAGGGGATTTGGTTGGAATCGATGCGAACGCCGAAATGCAGGGCGTCGCCAATAATGTTCTTTTCGAGGGCAAAGCTCAGATCGAGCAGATGCTCGCCGGCCAGAAAACCAACGCTCGATTCGTCGGCCGCAACATTTTCCACGCGGTCGATCGAGTGCTGCTGCAAGATCTCCAAATGTTCTGGGCCAAATTGCTGTGGCGCTTCGCCATAGACCCAATATCGCTCAAAAGTAATCGTTCCAGAAAGAAATCCCATGGCGTGTTCCTGGGGAGAGGGAGGAGGACAGGAGTAAGCGGGAAAACTCTTGGTTTGCGGCGATGGTGCAGGCAAAACCTCATCGCCAAGCGGGGTGGCGACACATTCCGCGCAACTGGGTTCGGGAGAGGACTAGCCGGCGGTAGATGCATGCCTGAGACCGCTCAAGCCAACGGTTTATCGACTCAGGTTGCGTTGCCGCTTGCCTGGAAGGGCCGGTTGCGTCAAACCCTGCCGGAGTGTTCCAGTAGGTGTATTCCGCGGACTGTGCACCATCGGCCTGGAGTGAACTCGCCGCCAAACTCACCAAGCGGTCGTATCGCTGCACCTGCAAGGGTCGGGCGTGCCGACTCATCCAGGACTCATTGGGCTCGACATATGCTGGACGCGGCGGCGATTGGTAATATGGAAATGCACAACCGTGGGGGCACCGACCCTGATTGGTGGTAATGGCAAATGGCGGCCGAATATCTGGCGGACGTCATCATTCGGCAATTGCAGGCAAAACGACTCCAAGACCGTCTCCTGAGGAAGCTTTGTGGATTTTGCCGCCATTGAACACTACCTGTCGATCACCCTGCTTTGCACTTCGATGGTGGGCATGGGAGCCACGCTCCGTCCTCGAGAGTTTGAGCCGGTACTGCGAGCACCGCGAGGCATTGCCGCGGTGCTATTGGCACAAATTGCGGTCACGCCGGTCGTGGCGATTGCTTTAAGCCATGCATTGGGGCTGCCACAGGGCATTGCATTTGGCCTGTTGCTGATTGCAGCCTTGCCAGGTGGTTCGTTTTCTAACCTGCTTACCTACTTGGGACGGGGCAACGTGCCGCTGTCGATTGCCGCTACCACGGCTTCCACGCTGCTGTGCATGATCAGCACCTCCACCTTACTACGAATCTATGGTTCCACGCACTTGCCTGCCGACTTCGAAATGCCGATCGGGCGGATTGTGCTGGAGATCGGTTGTTTTCTTCTGGCGCCACTCATGCTAGGAATGACGATTCGTCGGATATGGCCCCGGCACTGGGCAAGGGTAAGCAAGAGCTGCATCCAATTGAGCACGCTGGTCCTGGCGGTCTTTGTAGCGATCGCCTTGAGCAGCGGCCGACTCCAAGTCTTAAGCTACGGCTGGCGAACGCCTTTGGCGATGATTTTGTTTGGCGTTGCCTCGATTTGGATTGGAATTGGCCTCGGCACATTATTTCGGCTGTCGCGCAACGATTGCTTCACCGTGGCAATCGAGGTCGTGGTTCGCAACGGCAACTTGGGGCTGCTTGTTAAAGCTGCGCTGTTGCCCGCCGTGGCAGGCATTTCCGACCCGATTGGCGACGGCGTGCTGTTCGTGGTCTTGTTCTATTCGGGGCTGTCGCTAATGCTGGGGGGGCTGGAAGTCCTCTTCAAACGATTGCATCTGGGGGTGCTATATGCTCCGCCACGACAAAAGAAGAAGCCGGCTTGATCGATTCCGCCGTACAGCGACACTCCGCTTTCCGACTCCTTTGGTTTTTCATTCTTACGCTTTGCCATGTTCAAACACATTTACCGGTGCTTGTTGAGTTTGCCTTTGGCTATCGTTTGCGGCACGGCTTGCGCCGATGGTCCGCAAGACAATCTTCCCGACCAGGTTCGTCCCATTCCTCCCGTGGGATTGGAACTCAGCGCCGGCGACGACAGCTATCTGCGACAAGGGCTCATGCTGCTCGAGGACGCGATTGCCTCTCTTAAGAAGAAAAAGGATCCGCGAACTCGCCAACTGTTGCCCGACGTGGAGATTTTTGTCCGCGCCGTCCGGAGCGGATTTGAGCATCGGGAGTTGTTTTCGCCGCAAGATGTGGAAAGCGCCAAACGATTGCTCTCCACAGGACTCGAACGTGCAGGGGCGCTTGCCCAGGGAATGGCGCCTTGGACCACGCAAACCGGATTGGTGGTTCGCGGTTTTCGCTCCAGGATCGATCAAACGGTGCAGCCATATGGTTTGGTGATTCCCGAATCGTACACCTTTGCGGGCAAGGATCGATTTCGCCTCGATCTGTGGTTTCACGGTCGGGGCGAGCGGCTTTCGGAGACGGCGTTTATTCAGGAACGGATGACCCAACAGGGCCGGATTGCCCCGCGCGACACGATCGTTCTGCATCCCTACGGCCGCTACAGCAACGCATTCAAGTTTGCCGGCGAGGTCGATGTGCTCGAAGCGTGGGAACACGCCCGACAGAACTACCGGATCGATGACAACCGTGTCGCCGTGCGAGGGTTTTCTATGGGCGGGGCCGGATGCTGGCAACTGGCGGTGCATTACCCTGATTTGTTTTTTGCGGCGAACCCTGGCGCCGGCTTCTCGGAAACGCCCGAGTTCCTCAAGTCGTTTCAACAAGAAACGCTCACTCCTACCTGGTACGAGCAAAAGTTGTGGCAGTGGTACGATTGCCCCGGCTACGCGCGGAACTTGTTTCAATTGCCAACGATTGCCTACAGCGGCGAGTTGGACGTGCAAAAGCAGGCAGCCGACGTGATGGAGCAGGCGATGGCCCGCGTGGATTTGAGGCTCACGCACATCATTGGCCCTGAAACCAAACACAGCATCCATGCCGACTCGCTGCGCACCATTGAAGAAAAACTGGAGCGGCTTGCGGAACAGGGGCGCGAGCGGCTGCCCCGAGAGATTCGCTTCGCAACGTATACGCTCAAATACAACCGCTGCTACTGGGTGACGGTTACCGCCCTCGACGAGCATTGGAAACAGGCCACGGTCACGGGCAAAATTCTCGGCGGCAACACGGTGAGCTTGGCCGTCGAAAACGTGCGCGGACTTCGACTGACGATTCCTGCCGGAAGGAGCCCTCTTGCTCTGGATAAGAACGTGGAAATTGTTGTTGCGTCGCGGCCAGAAGATTTAGCGAGCCCATTCGCAAACCTGCCGAAACTCAAGGCAGCACGGCCTGGCAGCGATGGCTCCTTTGAGGCGGAACTCTATTTCGACGGCAAGCAATGGCAACTCGGTTCGCCGCCAGCTTCGGGCCTGGTCAAACGTCACAACCTGCAAGGCCCTATCGACGACGCGTTCATGGATTCGTTCATTGTGGTGCGGTCAACCGGTAAAGCGCGGCACGCGGCCGTTGAGCGCTGGGCAAATGCCGAACTGGAGCGATTTGTCCGCGAATGGCGGCGGCAATTCCGCGGCGACGCCATTGTCAAGGCCGATATCGAAATCACCGACGAAGACATCGCGAACAACCATCTCATTCTGTTTGGCGACTTCCAAAGTAATGCCGTGCTGCGATCGATCGCCGACGAGCTGCCAATCCCGTGGTCGCCCGAACGGATCGTTGTGGGGGAAAAGACGTACGACGCGGCCCATCACGCTCCGGTCATGATCTACCCGAATCCGGCAAATCCCCAGAGGTACGTGGTGCTGAACAGTGGTTTTACCTACCGCGAGTATGCGTACCTGAACAACGCCCGGCAGGTTCCCAAGCTGCCGGATTGGGCAATTGTTGACTTAAGCGTGGCGCCCGACACGCTGTGGCCAGGTCGAATAGTCGACGCCGGGTTCTTCGACGAAAGCTGGCAGATAAAGTAACAAAATGAGCGTGCGAGGCTGGTATAGGTCGGATTAGAATAGCGCGTTGTTTCTCGAGGCGTTTGAAATCCGACAGGAGGCCCGTTCGCATGTTCCCATCCCAGATTGACCGCCGCGACTTTCTCAAAGCCAGTGCTGCCGTGGCCGCTTTGCACGTGTTGCCCCTGGGCGCCCGCGCGGCCTCGCCCAATGGCAAACTGCGAACGGCGCATATCGGAGTCGGCGGCATGGGCGGGGCCGATCTCCGTTCGATTGCATCGCATCCCATGGTTGAAGTGGCCGCGCTGTGCGACGTGGATCGCTCGCGATTGGAGTCGGCCAAAGCCGCGCATGCCGACGCCCAAACTTTCCGCGACTATCGCGAAATGTTCGCCAAGCTGGGCGACAAGTTCGATGCCGTGGTCGTTTCCACTCCCGACCATACGCACGCTCCGGCGGCGATGACGGCGCTCAACCATAACAAGCCCGTCTATTGCCAAAAACCGCTCACGCACGAAGTTTTTGAGGCGCGGCAATTGCGGCTGGTGGCAGAACAGAAAAAGCTGCCCACCCAAATGGGCATTCAGGTTCACAGCAGCGCACCGTATCGGCGCGCGGTGCAGATGATTCAGTCAGGCGTGATCGGCAGGGTGAGCCAGGTTCATGCCTGGTCTAACAAGAACTGGGGCTACGACGGTCCCGCTTTCCAAGGCCAAAATGCCGTGCCCGAGAGTCTCGATTGGAACCTGTGGCTAGGTACGGCGGAAGAGCGACCGTTCACCCCCGGCGTGTATCACCCGGGCAATTGGCGCAAGCTGATCGACTTTGGCACCGGCACCCTTGGCGACATGGGCGTCCACATTTTTGATACACCTTACGCCGCGCTGGCGCTGACGGCTCCCAATTGGGCCAAGACCAGTTGCCGCAAACCGACCGGGGTGGGGCATCCTGAAAAGAACGTGGTCGAATATGAGTTCCCCGGCACCAAGTACACCACCGACAAGCTCATTTGGAAGTGGTACGACGGCGGTTTCGCGCCCCCCAAGAGCGAAGAATTGAACCTGCCTGCCGATCTCAAGTTGCCGGGCCAAGGGTCGCTGTTCGTGGGCGAAGAAGGATATTTGTTGTTGCCGCACGTTTCCGAATCGCAGCTTTTTCCCCAGGAAAAGTTCCGCGACTACCAGCGGCCGAATGTCGACAACCAAAACCATTACCATCAATGGGTCGATGCGTGCCTGGGCAAGGGTGAAACCAGCGCCAGCTTCAGCTATGCTGGCCCGCTCACCGAAGCCTTGCTGTTGGGCGTCGTCGCCAACCGCTATCCTGACACCAAGCTGATGTGGGATGCCAACGAACTAGCGGTTACCAATCTGCCCGACGCCAACGCATTGCTGAAACGAAAGTATCGCGATGGTTTTGACGTGCCGGGCCTGAGCTGACCGGCAATCGGCGACGGCATCCTATTCCCTTGCCGAGAGGCAGACCATGACGTGGCGATCCTGTCTGCAAACGAGGAACGCGTTATCGAGTTGTGTGGTGCTGGCGCTGGGAATTTATTTGGACGCAGGCGAACCGGCGCGGGCAGCCGCGCCGGTCGATCTGCGGCCCAACGCTTGGCGGCAAGTCGACGCAGGCAATGTGGGTCCGCGCGTTTCCCCCGCAATCGTGTGGTCGAAACAGCGCCAGCGGTTTCTGATGATTGGCGGAACCATCTCACACGAGCATCAGCCGCCATTTCCCTACGATGTGTTGTCGTTCAACCCGCAGTCGCAGAATTGGGAGAACGAACTTCCACCCGAGGGTCAAGGCTGGGGACCGAAGGTTGGCCCGGTAACACCGCCGGCATTCAAGTCTCCGTACTTTGAGATCACCGATGCGGAAGGCCATACACGACTTTGGCGGCGGCATGCCAAGATGTGGTATCTCGGCCAGCTTTCGCCCTGGAATGACACATTCTATTCGCTGATTTGCGGCCGGACGCTGGCATACGATCCGACCGCGCGTTTGTGGACCAATCTCGAACCGGCCACGGCACCAGCGCCAGAAACTCGCGGCGAAAAGGAAGGCCTCAACTGGTCGGCAATGTGTGCCGATCCGATCAACCAGGAATTGCTCCTGTTCGGGGGCGGTGGAGTCGCCACGCGGCGAGGCGATCCGGGTACCTGGGTTTATCGCCCCGCCAACAATGAATGGCGACAACTCGAAATCGAACTTCAGCCGGCCCCGCGCGCCTTGTCGCCACTGGTATACGATCCGGCCTCCAGGAAAATCGTGCTGTTTGGAGGCGACGGTCTCGATAGGTTGTACGCCGACACCTGGGTCTATGATTGCGGTTCCCGAACTTGGGAACAGCGGCGGCCGGCCGTTTCTCCCTCGCCACGGTTTGGACATGCACTTTTGCATTTGCCCAAGTGCGGCAAGATCGTACTGCTGGGCGGAGTTGGCTACACTTCTTCCACCGCTTACCAGGCCCGCTTGTATGAACCATTGCCCTTTGAAGTATGGACGTACGACGTCGCCACCGACGCGTGGTCGCTCGTAAAACAATTCGATGCCGACAAAGCCCCCACCCACTTCTCCACGCACGCGGCCGTGGCAGCCGTGGACGACTCCGACTGCGTAATGTGGTGGGGCCCCAAAACCAACGGTCAACGCTATAGCCAGGACGCCATTACCTGGCAATGCCAGCTCAATGCAAACGAAATCGACTCCGCAGGCACCGCCGATCGCGGAGTCGCCCCAGGTACACGGGAGCATCGTACAGGGTCGTACGATCCCGATTGGTACGCAACGGACGTTCCAACCGCCGATCCGCAGGCCCAAAAGGCATTTTACGATCGTCTCGCACCCAATCGCTGGGCCTCGCTGACGGCGCCCAAGTGGCCGCTGAATCGCCAAGGGGGAGGCTGGAGCACCGTTGCCTACGATACCGATCAGCAGCAAATCTTACATTTGGGAGGTGGGCACAGTTCTTATTTTGGCAACGATGTCGCGCATTTTGACACGAAAACCGCGCGCTGGAGCGTGAGTTATCGGCCGCAGTTCGCACTCGACTTCAACTACGATCTTTCCGGCCCCGGTCCTTGGGCATTCAACGGCGGACCATGGGGAAATCACAACTATCATGCCTACACGTACGACCCCGCGCGAAAACGGCTCGTCTTCATTCGCGGCGAACATACGCACTTTTACGATCCCCAACTCAGGGCATGGTCGGACGACGAGCGCTTGAATTCCAACCCCTACAATGGCAGCAAGTACACCAGTTATGTTACTGGTACCCCTGGTGGAGTCGTGTTGTGGGCGTTGAGGAAAGACAATCAGTTTTCCAGCGGCATTTGGCAACTCGATAGCAATGGTTGGAGCGAACTGAAAACCCGCGGCGAACCGCTGCCGCGCCCCGTGACCGACGGCTCGACCATTACCTACGATTCGCGCCGAAATCGCCTACTGCTCACCACCACCGGCGGCGAAAAAGATGTGGAGCACTCCGGCCAGGTTTGGGCTTGCAACCTGGCTACCGGCGAAGTCGAAAAGCTCAATCCGGCAGGGCAAGAGCACGTGGTCGTCAAACGATTTGCCCGGGAATCGGTCTATCTTCCCAAGCTGGATCGGGTGATGTTGGGATATCACATTCAGCAAATCAATTGGATTCCCTTCTACAATGTCTCCCAGAATTGCTGGCAAGTTGCTGAGATTCCGGGGTCCGAATTTTTCAGCCGCACCAACGACGGCGCCTCGGTCGACCTGGGATTGCAATACGACGCGAACCGCGACTTGGTGTGGGGGATCATGTGCAAGCTTCACCCAGGTTCGGTTCAAGCTTTGCGGATTGACGACAAACTGGAGTTCACCTTGCTGAGCGGTACGAAACCCTAACGTCAAATAGATTTCGCCGCCCGCCTTGCAATTCGCGACAGGAGACCAATCCCATGAAACATCATCTCAACCGCGCTGTATATTCCACTGTGGCGTTGTGCTTGCTTTGGGGGGGAATTGCTACCGCCGGCAATTGGCCAGCCTGGCGCGGGGCCGGCGGCGAGGGACACGCCGATGTGAAAGGTTCTCCCTTGACGTGGAGCGACAAGGAAAACGTCAAGTGGCAGGTGGCCTTGCCCGACGGCGGCAATGCTACGCCCATCGTGTGGGAAAACCGCGTCTATATCAGCCAAGCCCAAAATGGCGGCAAGATTCGCGGACTGATGTGCTTTAACCGCGACGACGGCACATTGATCTGGTCCAAGGAGGTTTCCTACGAGGACCGAGAATCGACCCACAGCACCAATCCCTATTGCTCCAGTTCACCGGTAACCGATGGCAAACGGATTTTTGTCTGGCATGGCTCCGCCGGCTTCTACGCTTACGACATGGACGGGCAAGAACTCTGGAAAGTGGATTTGGGCAAGTTTGAGCACGTCTGGGGCAACGCTTCCAGCCCTATTCTCTATCAAGATAAAGTGATTCTCCATGCCGGTCCGGGCAACAACACCTTTTTGGTAGCGCTCGATCAACAGACTGGCAAAGAAAGCTGGCGCAATTCCGAGTTGATCGATCCCAACCGTCGCCGCGGCGGCAACAGCGGTTCTTGGAGCACGCCCGTGCTCTACCAGGAAGGCGACAAGACCTTGATGCTGGTCAGCGTTCCCCATCAACTGATCGCCTTCGATCCCGAAGACGGGCGAAAAGTCTGGTGGTGCGATGGCTTGTCGCAGTTGGTTTATACCTCGCCGCTCGTGGGCGAAGGGTTTGCCGTGGCCATGTCGGGCTACGGAGGCGCTGCCCTGGCCGTGCGAACCGGAGGAACGGGCGACGTGACCGAAACGCATCGTTTATGGCACCACACGCAACGCAATCCGCAACGGGTGGGCAGCGGTGTGATCGTCGGCGAACATCTCTATATTTTGCACGACACCGGCGTGGCCTGGTGCATGCATGCCAAGACGGGCGAACGCCTGTGGGAGTCGCGATTGAGCGGTGCCTGGAGTTCCATGGTTCACGCCGACGGCAAGTTGTATGTGATTGGGAGCAGCGGCACGACGTATGTTTTGGAACCCGACACAACCGAGTGCAAAGTGCTCGCGACCAACCCTCTGGGGGAGACCACCCGCGCTTCGCTGGCCTTTGCCGACAATCAAATTTTCATCCGGACCTACAAGCACCTGTACTGCATCGATGAGGAGTAAGACTGCCGCTGGTCGAAACGTAGCGTTGGCTATGCGGCAAATCGCCTCACCAAGTCGCGGAGCCGTGGCGCCTGGCGGTCGCGCGGCGACAGCAGTGGATCGTTGACTGGCCAGTGAATCGCCAGGTCGGGGTCGTTCCACGCAATTCCGCCCTCGGCAGCCGGGTTGTAAAAATCGGTGCATTTGTACGAAAACAGCGCCGATTCGCTCGTCACGCAAAAGCCGTGCGCGAAGCCCGGCGGCACATACAGTTGCCGATGATTGTCACTGGAGAGATAAAAGCTGACCCAACGGCCAAAGGTGGGCGAAGCTGGGCGGATGTCGACCGCCACGTCGAATACTTCCCCCTCCAGTACCGACACCAATTTGCCCTGCGGCGAGGGATCTTGGTAATGCAGCCCGCGGAGGGTGCCTCGGCAAGACCGCGACAGGTTGTCTTGCACAAAGATCGCGTCGAGTCCCGCCTCAGCATAGCGCTGGTGATGCCAGGTTTCCATGAAGAACCCTCGCGGATCGCCGAATACCTTAGGTTCGATCAATAGCACTCCGGGCAATTTGGTTGAATGGATTTGCATACGTCAGCAATTGGTTGGTTAGTCATGCTGGGTTCGCGGCGATGGGCGTGGGTCGGTTCGCTGCTGGGTTACGCGGCCTTGGCCGCCAGACCCAGGCGTTCGCCCTGGTAGCGGTCGGCGCGGACGCGCGCAATCCACTCGCCATGGTCGAGATACCATTGCACTGTTTTCCGCAGTCCGGTTTCAAATGTTTCTTGCGGACGCCAGCCCAACTCGCGTTCGATCTTGCTGGCGTCGATCGCGTAGCGGTGGTCGTGGCCAGGTCGATCCGTTACATGGGTAATCAATCTGGCATGAGGAGCGTGACGAGAGTTCGGCGTCAACTCATCGAGCAGTTCGCAGATAGCGCGAACCACTTCGATGTTCTGGCGTTCATTCCAGCCGCCGATGTTGTAGGTTTCGCCAATGGCTCCGTGCCGCAGAACGGTGATCAGTGCCGCGGCGTGATCCTCCACGTACAGCCAGTCCCGCACGTTCGATCCAGAACCGTACACCGGAAGTGGCTTGCCTTCCAATCCGTTAAGTATGATCAGTGGAATGAGCTTTTCAGGATACTGGTAAGGGCCGTAATTATTGGAGCAATTGGTCACCAGGGCAGGCAGGCCGTAGGTTCGTTGCCAGGCTCGCACCAGATGATCCGACGCCGCCTTGCTGGCCGAATAAGGGCTGCTGGGATCGTATGCGGTGGACTCGGTGAACAGGCCTTCGTCTCCTAGCGAGCCGTAGACTTCGTCGGTCGAAATGTGATGAAAACGAAATGCGTCACGTTGCCGGGATGGCAGCTTTTCCCAGTGCCGTCGCGACTCTTCCAGCAACACGTACGTGCCCACAATGTTCGTTTCCACAAACGCGGCTGGGCCGTCGATCGAACGATCCACGTGGCTCTCGGCCGCCAGGTGCATGATGGCGTTGGGTTGATGTTCGGCCAAGATTCGGCGGATCGCGAGCGCGTCGCAAATGTCGGCCTGCTCGAACGCGTAGCGAGGATTGCCTGCTTCGTTGGCCAGCGTGGCCAGATTTCCGGCATAGGTCAGGCAATCCACATTCACCACCGCGCACTCTTGCGCCAGCAACCTCCGGATAACGGCCGATCCAATAAAACCTGCTCCGCCTGTCACCAACACTTTCATCGATGCGTTCTCCCTGCTTCCAAGGCCAAGGCTTCCCGCCGCGGCGATTCTGTTGGCGTCGAATGGGTGTTTTGCGGAGACGCTCCGCTCCCGGGCATGCAGCCCGCGGCGTCTCCCAGAATGAGCGTTTCCAGGCATGGCCGCAACGCCTCTTGCCATGCAGGGAGCGTCAAACCAAACACGTCGCAGACCCGCCGCGTATCGAGCCGCGAATTCAGCGGTCGCAGGGCGGGCGTGGGATAGCCATTGGTAGGAATTGCTTCGAGTTGGGGCGAGACAAACTTTGGATTGAACGCTTGGGCCAATCGAAATATTTCGCCAGCGAAACCATGCCACGAAGTCTCGCCGGCGCAGCACAAATGATAAATCCCGCCGCGCTCGCGCAACAGGCCGCACACATCGACTGAAGCCAGTCGCAGAATGTGCGAGGTGGCGTCGGCAATAACCCGCGCCGAGGTCGGTGCCCCAAATTGATCGGCAACGACGGAAAGCTGCGGTCCAACCGCTGCCAGGCGGAGCATGGTCTTCACAAAATTGTTGCCGTGCAACCCATATACCCAGCAAATGCGAAGTATGAGATGTGCCGGCCCAACCGCTGTTAGCGCCAGCTCGCCGGCCAGTTTACTCTGGGCATAGACATTGAGCGGCGCGGGGCGGTCGTCTTCGCTCCATGGTTTCTTGCCGCTTCCGTCAAATACATAGTCGGTGGAAAAATGCACGATCGCTGCATTGCAGCGGACAGCTTCTTCAGCCAGAACACCCACTGCAGTGGCATTAATCGCCATGGCCTGCTGGGGTTCTTGTTCCGCCCGATCGACCGCGGTGTAGGCCGCCGCGTTCACAATCAACGTCGGTTGCGCCGCGCGCACCACCGAGCGAATGCTGTCGGAATCGCTCAGATCGATTGTTAGTCCGGGTGAACCACTAGCGCCTGGCGTCGGTCGCCGTGTGGCAACCAGAACGGGACCAAGCGGCTGCAATGCCTGACGCAGTTCCCAGCCTAACTGCCCACTTGCACCCACGAGCAAGATTCGGTGCGGTTTCGCCGGCGAAATAGTCGGGCGATTGGGCGACACAGCGGGGCCATCCTCAGCCAGAGTTTCAATATCAATGGTCAATGCACGTTGCGCGCCTCGAAACAATTCGGTTGCTGCCGGCAGACTTCTCCATGCCGTGCCGCAACGACAATCCACCTTGCCACGTCAACCAGCGACGGCGTATCGGCGGGGTTGCGGCATCTGCGCTTCGCGATCGATCATATTCAACAGATATTTTCCGTAACTGTTCTTGCTCATACTTTGTCCTGCGCGACGCACTTGTTCGGCCGAAATGTAACCCATCCGCCAGGCAATTTCTTCCGGACAACTCACCTTCTGCCCTTGCCGGGTTTCGATCACGCCAATGAACTGCGAGGCATCGAGCAGCGATTCGTGCGTGCCCGTGTCGAGCCATGCGCAGCCACGTCCCAAAATCTCGACGTCTAGCCGGCCCTGTTCGAGGTACGCGCGATTTACGTCGGTGATTTCCAATTCTCCACGGGCAGATGGCTTCAGGTCTTTCGCAATTTGAAGCACATCGTTGTCATAAAAATACAACCCTGTCACGGCGAAGTTCGACCTCGGATGCACCGGCTTTTCTTCGATATCCAGGGGGTAACCCTCTTTGTCGAGCACCACCACGCCGTATCTTTCAGGATCGTGCACATGATAAGCAAAAACGGTGGCGTTGCCGGTGCGAGCGTTTACCCGTTGCAAGCTATGGCTAAGATCGTGTCCGTGAAAGATGTTGTCGCCCAGGATCAGACAGGCCGGATCGCTGCCGACAAACTCGGCGCCGATGATGAAGGCTTGGGCCAGACCGTCGGGACTGGGCTGCGGGGCATAGTTCAGTGAAATTCCCCATTGCGAACCATCGCCCAAGAGCCGCTGAAACAGCGGCAAATCGTGCGGCGTGCTGATTAGCAAAATATCCTGAATTCCCGCGAGCATCAGGGTGCCCAGCGGATAGTAGATCATGGGCTTATCGTAGATTGGCAGCAGTTGCTTGCTCACCACCTGCGTTACGGGATACAGTCGCGTACCTGACCCGCCTGCCAGAACAATGCCTTTGCGCCGACTGTTATGATTCATGAGGACACCGCTTCCTCCACCTTGAATACCCGGTAGCGAACGAGCAGCCTGCCCGGCGAGAGCGTCGAGTGCCCTCGCCATCGGCAAGATCGCCTAACCGCCGAGGTTTTCCCTGCACTTGCGCGCAGGGAGGGCGAGATCAGGCGGGAGGAAGTCTAAGGATCGAGCAAGCGTGTGTCGAGGCCGATTCGATTCGGCCTAATCGTGCCATCAATGCAATCGATGCTAGCGATCGTCATCTTCGCCCAGGGTGGCCTGCTCGATTCGCTGCCGGGCAAGATCGGCGGCCTGGCGGATTTTTGAGGCGTTGGCGCTGCTGCCGGCCAGTCGCGAACCTCGCGCCAAAGCCGACATCACCGAGGGGTCGTTCTTGCCGATCCGGCCCAAGGCTTCGACCGACAACAGGAAATACGGCATGCCGTCCGCGGCCAATTCTTTTTCGGCTTTGAGCAGCAAACCTATCAGCAACGGCACGGCCTCGTCGCTGCCGATCTTGCCCAAGGCGCGAATGGCATCGCTACGAACCAACACATTCGCGCGCAACGGCTGCATCTGGCGAGTTGGCTGAAAGGGCGCTACACCCAATGTGCCGCGTCCGCCGCGGACCACGCCGGCAATCGCAGGCACCGCTTCTTTCGCGTCCGCCCCCAATTCACCCAACGACTTGACGGCTTCCCAACGTACCTTCGCATCGGCATCTTCAGCCAGTACTTTCATCAATGCCGGCACGGCCCAATCCCGATAACGGGCGATCTGCCCTAATGACCACACGGCGCCACGACGAAACTGAGGGTCGGCGTCATTCAGTCCCGCAAGCAAGCGTTTGACAACCTCCGCGGCCTGGGGCTGTTGCTTTCCCAATTCATAAACCGCTCGGCGGCGCACCTGCGCGACCTCAGCGTCCAACTCACGCAGCAATTCTTCAATCGATTTAGAATCGGCCGAGGCGGCCTCTTGATCGACTTGGGCAATCGCCAGCCCAGGCGACATGGTGGCGAGGGCAATGGCCAATACCGGCGTCCACCATGCGAACGTGCCGTACATTTTAGTGAATTGAGAGCCCATCGCCTGAACGCCAGGAAAGGCAAACATCGGAGCCTTCAAGATCATCCCAGTATCGCCACACGACGATCGACACGGGGACCATATCTTTAATTTGGACGGAATGCCGTCAGCTACTTTTTGGCTGTCATCGATTTGACTTGCTCATGCACTGTTTCCACCAATTGGTCCTCAATGGCCGGCGACCATAGGGTGGGCAGCCCGTAATAGATCATCGAACTGGCGCCTTCGTAGCCCCCTTCACGCAGCACACGCCGTGAAGGAATGTAGGCCATGACGTCGTTGGCGTAGCCGGCAACCCAGGTGTCTTTCCCGAGTTCATCCTTCAATCGCAACGAGTAATCCACCACGACCTCTCCGCCCAAGATTACCCACCGCAACCGCGAACCGAGTTGCCACGTTTGCACGGGATAAGGGTACGAGGCCGCCAGGGCGCCCTTTTTTAATTGAGCCATCAATAATTCTGCCCGCCGAGCGATGAACTTATTGGTCGACTTGAGTTCTTGTTGAAGTTGCTCCTCCCCGGGCAACTCGGCCAGGGGGAAATCGAGTTCTGCGTACGACGCGCGGACAGAGTCCTGACCCAGCGGATTCATGTGAGACTGCAGCACCTGATCCACGGCGTCGGCCAACTGCCGACCGTACTGTTGAGCAAGTTCTACCGTCCGGCGGGGAAGCGGATTTTGATCGGCCCCGCATCCGGCCCAAAACAGCGCCACCGCGCCCGGGTGCCGCCGTTCCAGTTCCATTTGGGCAAAGCCTGGATAATCGCCCGACCATTGATAAAAGCTCAGCACCGTGGCATGACAGGCGTAGCCAAACAAAATACCCTTGAGCTTTCCACCGGTCGTGGTCGCGGTAAGGACCGGCACCGCATGATCATTAGGGCCTTTCAGTTGCCCCGCCTCGCGCAATTGGGGGACCTCGCCCTCCTTGTTCTCGCGACGGTTCACGGCAAAGTCAGTTTGCCCTTGTCCCCAGGCCAGCGTACATGGCGCCAAGTCGGCCACGGCCTTGTCCACCGTGGCCACGATATCGTGTTCCAATTGGCTCGTATAGTTTTCGACCTGTCGCCATTGCTCATCGTTCAAGAAATACATCGAGCCAAGATTGAAGCCCACCACGGGCCCCGTGTGCGTGTGCGATGTGAAAATGGCCACGTTTTCCAGGGGCCATCTGTGGCGACGGCAGATTTCCTTACGCACGGCCAGCGAGGTGCGGCGATCGATGCCCACCAGATCGAGCGTAATGGCTGCAAGACGCGTTCCTTGTGGATCTTCCAGCACAAAAACCTTGCACCAAAGATCGGTCAGTTTGCCTTCGGCCACGTGGTCGCGTCCGCCATAGCCGCTCATCCACATGGGTTCTTTGGGGGTGATTGCGGTTTTGGCCACCCCAGCCTTCCAGCCCTCGCCGGCTACACTTGAAACAGGTGTTAAACAGCACGCCCACGCCAGAGCGCAACCAATCACCGAAGACCAAATGATGCCGCATCGAGAAGGAGTGATTGTCATGTTGGCAAACCGAGGGAGATACTTTGGGAGAGAGTCACTTGGGGGAAGTCCTCGTATTCTAAGTTTGCTTGGGGGTCCGTACCAACAAGAACTGTGGCCCGTCGTAGAAAAAAAATGTGGCTCGGGAATCCGCTGGAGTCTTCGTACGTCGGTTGGTGACGTCGTTACCTGCGAGATTCGCCTGGTCTTGGCGAGCCTCTTGCCAATCCGTCACGCGCATTCGCGTACGAAATGACGCTCGCTGGTATGATTCAAAGCAATGCCGCATCCGTTGCGCGCGGCCACCGCTCAATTGACGTTGTGAGTCCATATTCGATGAATATTCATTCCCACGCTGGCACCACGGTCAAAATCGAGCAGCTCACGGTTCGAGCCGCTGGGCGCGTGCTCTTGAATGATACGAGCGCCGTATTTGAGCCCGACCGGGTGACATTGATCGTGGGACCCTCCGGCGCTGGAAAGTCGGTCCTCTTGCGGATTTTGGCTGGCCTGGTCGGCAGCCACCGTGGCGAGATTGAGGTTGCCGGGAGCGTGCGCTTTAACGGGCAAGAAGTTCTCAGAACGCGGCGGCGTCCACCGGTGGGCGTCGTCTTTCAAAGTTTTGCCTTGTTCGACGAACTTTCGCCGCTCGAAAACGTACGGTTTGCCCAGGCGCATCGCCCGACCGTCCGCGCTTCGACCGAGGCAACGAGCGCTGCCGAACTGCTCTCGGAATTGCACGTGCCCACTCACATTCGCACGGCATCACTCAGTGGCGGGCAGCGGCAGAGGTTGGCCATTGCCCGCACGCTCGCTTACGCTCCCGAAGTTTTGCTGTATGACGAACCCACGTCGGGCCTCGATATCGCCACTGCGGAGCAGGTCGCCCGGTTGATTCGTCAAACGCACGCGGCGCACCCCACCACGTCGGTCATTGTCACGCACGATTACGCCTCGCTGGTTCCCATCGCCGACGCCGTATATCTATTCAACGTGACCGAGCAGCGTTTGGAGCCGGTTCCCCGTGATAAGTGGCCGCAATTGCGCCACATGCTGCGGATCCCCGTTCCCGCCGAGAGCGAGAACCTCGCGGTCGCTGGAGAGCGGAAGCCCGACACCGCAGAAGCGAGTGCGACGGCTGACCCGAAGTCCGATAAACTCGCACCCCCAAACGTGCGACGCTTGCCGTCTGCTGGAACGCGATTGTGGAGTTCGGTGCGATCGATGCTGGAAGCGGCGCCGGGTGGCTCGCGTGATGTGACCGCACTGTTGGGTCTGGTTCCTCGCTGGCGGAGCCCCATCTGGGGGTTGCGTTACCTGCTGCATTACCTGCGATTGGTGTCGGGGCCATCGGCCTGGATATACATCGGCTTAGCCGGCGCCATCATTGGGTTTGTGGCCACGTATTTCACGTTCACGTTTTTCCCTTTCAAGGCGTTCACCGTTCCGGTATTGGAAGAAGACTTGCTTAAATCGCTGGGGTTTTCGCTATATCGCATTCTCGTGCCGGTTTTGGCCACGATTTTGATCGCCGCGCGCTGTGGGGCCGCGGTGGCTTCCGATGTCGGCGGAAAAGCCTATGGCCAACAGCTCGATGCCATGCGCACGTTGGGAGCGCCCCCTGAACGCTACCTACTCACCGGCATTCTTTACGCTTTCTTGGTGGGAACGCCACTGCTGGTATGGATCGGCTACCAGGTGGCCCGGTACGTCAGCTTGATGGTCTTCACCGGCATGTATGCCGATCGAGGCCCTTATTACTGGGATCAAAACTTTCAAGCGGCGCTCCGCGAGCCTGGCAGCTTTTTCTACGCGGGAACCTCGTGGTTGATCGGCAAAATTCTCATCTGCGGGCTGCTCATTGCCTGGGTGGCCTATTTTCGGGGAGCAACCAACAAATATTCGCAGCGTGATGTCAGTTCGGGCATCACCAGCACCGTGCTGTGGGCCACGTTGCTGGTCTTGGTAGTGCATTTTGTGTTTGCGTTCTTAGAGTTTTGACAAAACCGCCGAACTGGCAAATGCCGCCGGGATGCCAATCTGAGCGGGGTGCGCTACAATCAACAAGACATTCTCATTCAGCGCGCGAACGTCCACGTGGACTGGAATCGCCGAGTATCGCCATCAAGCTTGGAAAGCCCCTCAAATATGCAACCCGTGTTGAGCCAGGTTTGTTCGCTGCATTCCGATTTTGAAACCGATCTGATCGACTACGCCGCCGGGGCCTGCACGCATGTCGAGATTTGGTTGGGCAAGCTCGAAACCTGGCTACATGACCACACGGTGGATGACGTTCGCCGGTTGGTCGAAGAACATGAATTGACATTGCCGGTGGCGAGTTACCAGGGAGGTTTATTGGCTAGCCAAGGAGACGCCCGCCGCGAGCATTGGGAGCACTTTGCCCGAAGGCTTGAGTTGTGCCGACTGC